>Ga0308169_10000453_pt1 | contig 61432 bp, 57 predicted proteins | sample PhyBR1_2_FD_202139 | JGI IMG/M metagenome (GOLD analysis project Ga0308169, IMG submission 202139) | Phyllosphere microbial communities from UC Gill Tract Community Farm, Albany, California, United States - DLSLSB.R1 | ecosystem: Host-associated > Plants > Phyllosphere > Unclassified | place... | reverse complement strand
CGCTTGCCGGGGTGTCGTTCCTCGATCTCGATGTAGCCAGCGACGAATCGGTCCATTCCCTGGTCGAGAAGGTGATCGAACGGTTTGGTCGAATCGACGTCCTGGTCAACAACGCAGGCGTGGGCGCGGTCGGCGCAGGAGAGGAAAGCTCGATCAACCAGACCAAGGAGGTCTTCGACATCAACGTCTTCGGCCTGATGCGGATGACAAACGCCGTACTGCCCCACATGCGCGCCAAGGGCAGTGGCCGTGTGGTCAACGTCTCCTCGGTACTCGGTCTGATCCCAGCCCCATTCATGGCCATCTACGCCGCCACCAAGCACGCAGTCGAGGGCTACTCGGAGTCCCTCGACCACGAGCTTCGCGAGCACGGCGTCCGGGTGCTGCTGGTCGAGCCGGCCTTTACAAGCACGAGTTTCGAGGCGAGCAGCCTGGCACCGGACTCACCCCTGCCGATCTACGCCGCACAGCGGGAGATCTCCCGAGACGTGCTGGCCACCGCCTTACGTACCGCCGACGACCCCGACGTTGTCGCGAAGGTGATCGTCGCGGCCTCCACCGATTCCAAGCCCAAGCTCCGGTACACCGCCGGTTCGATGGCCGGACGCGTCAGCGTCCTGCGCCGGTTCGTGCCCTCGCGCACCTTCGACAAACAGATCCGGAAGCTCAACCAACTGGCCGGCTGACACCGAAGCCAGCACCAGCATCTCTCGTCCGCTCACTCTCGAAACAGGCTCAACACGCATGGACTTCGAACACGTCACCTTCGACTTGCCGCATGGGACTTTTCACGCTCTGCAGGGCGGTGACCCCATAGGTCAACCGACGATCTTCCTGCACGGATTCCCGGACCACCCGCCAACGGCGAAGGCGTTCCTCGCCGAGCTCGGCCGCCAGGGTCGATACGTCCTCGCGCCCTGGCTTCGCGGTTACGCCCCCTCTCCGACCGCGGGTCCATTCGATTTCGCATCCTTGACCAGCGACGTGGTCGCGCTGATCGACCAGTGGTCTCCCCGGCACCAGGTGGACCTCATTGGCCACGACTGGGGTGCTCTGATCACGTACGACACCACCGTCACCACGCCGGAGCGCATCAAACGCGCAGTCACGCTCGCTATCCCCCACCCCCTCACATTCATCGGCCGGCCTCGCCCCGCCCAGCTCCGCCGGAGCTGGTACATGGCCTTCTTCCAGCTTCCCGGAAGCGGCATGATCGCCCGAGCCCGCGACTTCGCCCTCATCGACCGCCTCTGGCGTCAATGGTCACCAAGCCTGTCGCTCAATCCGGCTCTCCGCGCGGAGCTACACGAGCACCTCGGAGCGAGCTTTCCCGCGCCCCTCAAGTACTACCGGGAGATGACTCGCCTGGGCATGCTGAAGGCTGCACGCCGCCTCTCCCGCCCCATCACGGTGCCCCTCCTGCACATCCACGGCGCAGACGACGACTGCATCCTCCCCCCGAACGTCGACGACCGGCATCGATACGCCGCTCCGCACGTGCGCGCCGTCGTCCCCGACCTCGGCCACTTCCTGCACATCGAAGCCCCTCAAGCGATCGCGGAACGGATCGCGACATGGGTGGCAAGTGGCTCAGTTGACCCTCGCGGCGAAACCAACCCGACCGCCTTCCCGAACCCGAAAGGCTCACCAAACCATGCATGAGACGACTCCTCCATTCACGAGCGACGAACTGGCCGAGGGCACTATCGACACGGTGGTGGTCGGCGGCGGCGCCGCAGGACTGAACGGCGCTCTGATCCTCGCCCGCTCCCGCCGCTCCGTCGTCGTGATCGACAGCGGCTACCCCCGCAACGCGCCAGCGGAAGCCGTGCACGGCCTCCTCGCCCTGGACGGCACCCCGCCGTCCGAGATCCTTCGACGAGGACGGGAGCACGTTCGCCACTACGGCGGACGCATCGTCCTCGGCGAGGTGGTCTCGGCTGAGCCTGCCGCCCCCTCAGCTGACGGGGATTTGCGGTTCACCGTCACCCTCGCCGACGGCCGCAGCATCACCGCCCGCCGCATCCTCGTGGCCACCGGCCTCACCGACGTTCTGCCGGACGTGCCCGGGCTCGCCGAGCACTGGGGGCACAGCGTGGTGCACTGCCCGTACTGCCACGGCTGGGAGGTCCGCGACGAACCCATCGGTATCCTCGCCACCGGCCCGCTCTCCATCGCCCACGCGTATCTGTACCGTCAGCTGACCGAGGACCTGACCTACTTCACCCACGGCACCGACCTGGACGAGGACAACCGCGCCCGCTTCGCCGCCCGCGGCATCCGCGTCATCGACACCCCGGTCACCGAGGTCGTCACCGACGCCGACGGCGCCCTCGCCGGGGTACGCCTGGCCGACGGCCAGGTCGTGGCCCGCCGTATCCTCGCGGTCCTCGCGCAGCTGCAGATCCGCGCCCAGGGCCTGGAAGGACTGCACCTGCCCGAGCAGGACCTGCCGAACAAGGGCCGCAGCTTCGCCTCCGGCACGGCCGGCATCACCGAGGTTCCTGGCGTGTGGGTGGCCGGCAACGCCACCGATCTGACCGCCCAGGTCGGCGCCTCCGCAGCTGCCGGCGCACTGGCCGGAGCCGACATCAACAGGATGCTGACGATCGCGGACACCGACGCGGCCCTGCACGCGGCTGAACCGAGTCCGACACCCCATGCCTGAACGCGCCGGCGTCGAACCACCAACTCCCGAAAGACACGAGATCCCATGATTGCTGCTGAAGAGACGTTCGACCTGTTCCTGCATGCTCGACCAGTTCGAGAAGGCCCCGGACCACCTGTTCGACTCCGCCGAGCAGGTGTACCTCGGTCACTGGCACCGCGGGCGAGTCGTGCTTACCGGCTGGAGTGCTGGAAGTTGCTGACCCGCGGGCACTTGCGATGCTCGATTTCATCACAGACCGGCCGGCTGTTCTCCTGGGACGCCGAAATGGCGTCTTGGCGTGGCACCGGCTTGGACATGCCCTCGTCGCCCCTTTCCTTCCGTTCAGCGCACCTCGCGTCCCCGCTTCACGCCCGTCACTCCCCAAGCTTCTTTTCCTGGTACCACGGATGCGAGAACTCTTTGCGGACTGGGCAGCAGAAGCAGCTGACTATGTTGCCTACCTCAAAATGGTCAGCGGGAAATATCCCAACGACACCGTGCTGACGGCACCGGTTGGCGAACTGCTAAGGAAAGACTGTTCCTTCGCCGACTTCTGGGCGTCGGGACGCATTGAGGAATGCATTGCAGGAACTAAGCGCATGCGCCACCCAAAAGCGGAGGAACGCAAGGTCCTTTTACGGCACTGAAACCTCGCACCGAAGACCGCGTGGAAGACGCACAGCGGTCATGTAGTCCCCCACTTCCCGGACCCATGAATAGGTGTAGGCCAACCCGGGCGTACCCGACAGAATCGAAAGGAGTAACGCAGGAATCCCAAGTACAGCAGGCGGAGCGCCCACCGGCCAGGGTCCAGGACCCGCCACACACACCTGAATAGGCCACCTCGGCGGCCGGGCCACAGCCCGGGACCCAACCCGTCAGACGACGCGACCGCAAGCTTTGTCAACGCGTCAAAGCAAAATCGGCCCTGACGAGGGGATATGTCGTGCCCGAGGTGGGACTCGAACCGTTTTCTAGCCCTTGCGAAAACTGGGAACCCACGAGAACATGCGGAATCCGGAGCAGTTGGGAGACAATAAAAGCCGATCCGGAGCAACGAGCGTGGACAACATCCATCGTCCTACTTTCGTCCATGGACGCCGTGCTGAGGCAGACGGAATAACAACTATCGGCCTCTTATCCGATCATCCTTAGATAGAGCGTTCTTCCTCGTGCGGCCAGGAACGTCCTGGTCTAACGGCCGCCCCATTTGAGGTCGTTGGTGTATTCCACGGAGTGGAGTCTGGGGATCCGGTCCCTGTCGTAAGTGATTTCTGTATGGCCGTGCGGCTCTGGCCTACCCTCACTATTCAGATTTACGAACACAATCTCCTCGATGGTGAGAATACTTCGACGGGTAATCATGTTCCTGACCTCCGCGCGCATGGTCAGTGAAGTTCGGCCAAATTTGGTAGCCATTAGGCCCATCTCGACGAGGTCTCCCTGTACGGCCGAGCTGACGAAGTTGATCTCAGAAATGTACTTTGTCACCGCCTTGCCATTGCCTAGCTGGAGGATCGCATATATTGCGGCCTCCTCGTCGATCCATTTGAGAAGGCTTCCACCAAACAGGGTGCCGTTGGCGTTCAGGTCTTCGGGCCGCACCCACTTTCGAGTGCGGAAAGTTATATCTACGGATTCCATGGTGTGACCCTGCTTCGCCATAAAAATCGATACCCCGTATCCCTCGGCTGCCGTATGTTCGAAGGCTGGTTTCACTCGGTCACGAAACTAGAACTTGTCACGGTTCTACCTCCAACGTTTTCGAGGACGATGGCCAGGCCCTGGCCCACGCCGATGCAGATCGCAGCCACGCCCCACCGCTCACCGGAGGCCTGCAGGGACCGGGCCAGGGTGCCCAGGATCCGGGTGCCCGAGGCACCCAGGGGGTGGCCCATGGCGATGGCACCGCCGTGCCGGTTCACGATCGAGGGATCGATGCCCCAGGCGTTGATGCAGGCCAGGGACTGCGCGGCAAACGCTTCGTTAAGTTCGACGGCGCCCACCTGGTCCCAGCCAATGCCCGCCTTCGCGAGGGCCTTGTTCGCCGCCTCCACTGGGGCGTAGCCGAAGTACTGCGGATCGTTGGCGTGCGCGCCGCGGCCGGCGAAGCGGGCCAGCGGGTCCAGGCCCAGCAGCCCGGCGGCTGCCTCGGAACCGACCCAGGCTGCGGAGGCGCCGTCGGACAACGGGGAAGCGTTGCCGGCGGTGACCGTGCCGTTCTCGGCACGGAAGACCGTCTTGAGCCCAGCGAGCTTCTGCGCCGACGAACCCGCCCGGATGCCCTCATCGCGGACCAGGTCCGTCCCCGGCACGGGGGCCACGAGATTGTCATAGAAGCCTTCATCCCAGGCGGCGGCGGACAGGTTGTGCGAGGCGGCTGCGAACTCGTCCTGCGCCTCCCGGGTGACCCCGTACTTCTCGCGGAGCCGCTCGGTGGCCTCGCCCAGGGAAATGGTCCACTCCTTCGGCATCGCCTTGTTCACCAGGCGCCAGCCCAGCGTGGTGGACGCCAGGGTCATGTCCCCGGCCGGGTACGGCTTCTCCGTCTTGGGCAGAACCCAGGGGGCACGGGACATCGACTCCGCGCCGCCCACCAGCATCAGGTCGGCGTCCCCGGCGTTGATCTGGCGCGAAGCAATGATCGCCGCATCCAGCGAGGACCCACACAGCCGGTTCACCGTGGTGCCCGGAATCGACACCGGCAGGCCCGCAAGCAGCGTGCCCATCCGGGCGATGTTGCGGTTTTCCTCACCGGCACCGTTCGCGTTGCCGAACACCACCTCATCGATCCGCTCCGGATCAAGGCCCGGGGCCCGCTTCACGGACTCCTTGATCACGTGCGCGGCAAGGTCATCCGGGCGCACAGCGGCAAGCCCGGAACCGAACTTACCGAACGGGGTGCGCACAGCGTCGTACACAAAAGCCTGATTCATATTTCATCTTCCGTAGTTCAAAAGGATTCGTACCTGGGTCAGAGGAGGCCGCACGGGTGGGGATATGCGCACGACCTTCCGGAGAGCCGTGTTGGCCTTGGACGGCGGGAACAACCAACTGTCGAAAGGGTCTGCAAATGTTGGGCTACGCGCCGGGACGAACACTTGGAGGGCTATACCCAGAGGTCGTACCGGCGGTTTCTCAAGCTGGGCCGGTAATTCCTCACGGGCTTAATGCCTGCCATGCATTTCTGGAGTGCGGTCCGGTAGCGCCGACATGATCTGGGGCAGCCTTTCCCGAGCTTGTTCTACGAGGGACTCATACAGACTGTTGCCCTCGGAGTCAATGCCCACGGTGAGTGGGCCGAGGTTTTCAACCCTGACTCGCACGAGTCGGTAGTGTGACACAAGCTCGGTCCAGTAGACCCCGGTGACCTCTCGGATGGATTCAGAGAGAAGCGTGCATCCCCCGCCAAGAAACGAGAGGTAAACACATCCGGTTTCTTTCATTGCCCGTGCAGCTTCGGTGTTCAGGCCGCCCTTTCCGCCGGTTATGCGGAGGCCGAGTCCGCGGATCAGGTCCGGCATCTGATCATTAAACCGGGTGCTGGTAGTTGGGTTCATGTAAAGCAGCTCGTACCCGGATCCGGTTTCACGACCTTGGCTGCCGAGGTGCAGGAGGCTGCCACCTCGTAGGTCGAGGGGTGGGTCGATCCCTTTGGCCAGCTCTGCCTGAAGCCGGCGGTATGTTGGCAGTCCTGCCGAAATGACGATTTCTCCGGTCAAGGCCACGAGGTCGCCGGCTCTCAGCCTTCGGACGGCACCGTCGTCGAGTGGAAGCTTAAGTTGCTGCACATCCATGAGAGTCCTTACCTGGTCAGTAGCGTCACTCGAAACGCTCAACGGTTCCATCCCCCATAATTCGAATACGTGATCTGCGGTCGATCCAGCAGTTGAACGCAACCGCGACGGGCGTGAAGCCGTGGCCGGAGGCATAGTTGATATGGACCCCCATTGCGGTGGTGCGTCCACCGGTCCCCATCGGTCCAAAGCCCGTTTCGTTGATAGCCGCGAGCAAGCGTTTCTCCATGTCCTGCAGAATGGGTTCGGGATTGATCTCGCCCATTGGACGGACGATGGCTTCTTTGGCCATCTTCGTGGCGTAGTCGAATGTTCCCCCGATTCCGACCCCGACAATGAGGGGTGGGCAGGCCTGTGAGCCTGCGCGGAGTACCACGTCCATGATGTATTCCTCGATCTGGTCGAGGCTCGGGAAGGTGAATATATCGAGTGCTGCCCATCGGCCAGACCCCAGAGCCTTGGGCGAACAAATGATTTCGACATAGTCTGCGCCGTCGATCATGTCGAACGTTACGATCGGCACATCTTTGCCTTCGTAACTTCGCTCGTTGGTTAGGGGATTAGTGACGTGCTTGAGCATGGGTGGATTCATGCTGCGCGTGAGTCCAGCGAAGCCGTCCCGGATCGCCCTCTTCACGTCTCCGGAGAACTGCACCTGGGTGCCCACTTTGACGGTGTAGACGGGTATGCCGTTGTCGGAGCAGACGAAGTGATGACGTTCTTCTGCAGCTTGCGCACTTTTAAGCATGACGCCGAGGGTGTTGAGCGCTACCGGGTTGGTCTCGGTTTCCGTGGCCCGCTTCAGTGCTCGCTTGGCGTCGTCAGGAATCCGGCGAAGCGATCGAGCGTACATTTGCGCTGTTTCTTCTTTGATCACATCGTATGAAATCGGCATAGGTTGTGCCCTTCTTGGATATTGGGGTCAGCGGGGAAGGATGCCCAGCACGTCAGCTCGTTGATACGCGAGTGCGTGGACTGCTCGGATGTATGGAATGTCGACCTTGACTGCCTGCGCGATGCCCACGACTGCTCCGATGATTGCCTCGATTTCAACCGGCCGGCCAGCTTCTGCGTCTTGCAGCATTGACGTTTTTACCGAGCCCAGTGTCCTGGTTAGGGCGAGTCTCTCCTCGGCCACCACATCGACATTGATGAAGAGGGCTTTAGCAAGGCTCAGCATTTCGTTCATCATGGCGGCGAACAAGGTGTGAGTTCGAGGATCATCGATTAGCTTGTCGGTCGTCGTCCCGACCAGCAGGCTTACAGGGTTGAAGCAGATGTTACCCAGTAGCTTGCGCCACACCTCGGCACGGATATCGCCGGTCGTGGCCGCCTCGAAGCCTGCCTCGTTAAAGATCCGTGCTAAACGCGCGGCCCGGACAGTATCACCGCCCGTGGCCTCCCCCAGAACAATCCGGTTTCCGGATGCGTGGACTGTCACACCGGGCTCTGGGTTCGAACACGAGGGGTAAGCAACGCAACCGATAACGGACGCCGTATCAATATCCACCGAAAGAAGTCGTTCCAGTTCCGTCTTGCGCGGCCAAACCGGCGGTGCTGATTCGCCGTGCCCGAACCACCATGGAATACCGTTCAGGACGGGAACTACAAGGGTACTGGCGTTCATCAGTTTGGAAATTTGGGCGCTCACCCCTGCCAGGGAAGGAGCCTTCACGGCCACGACGACTATTTCCTGGACGCCGAGCTCCTCAGCCTTATCACTTGACCTAACCTCAGCGTTCGTCCATTGACCTCCGCTCTGCACCCGGACGCCGTGACGACGGATGGCGGAAAGAGTTGCCCCCCGGGCGAGGACGGATATGCGGTGCCCGCGGGCGGCGAGGCGGCCGGCGAACAGTCCACCCAAAGCTCCGGCCCCAACAATCCCAATCTCTGTCATCGCAGACCCTCCTTCCGGATTCCAGCGGCAAGGGAGGACTCGAAGACTCCGGGGCTCAAATGCACCAGAAAGATGGCTGGGAATACATCGGCCACCGATGAAACGCACTCCGCGAGTCCTGCTGGCTTCCTTCGCTGCATGCCCTGCTCCTTGTGCAAACACCACACACCTGTGAGTGGATGACTGCGAACCTATCGCCCAAGGACCACAATAGTCAATAGTGCATGTTTATAGCTTTTATCTTGTTGGGATGACCCTGTCGGCACGGCACTAGTCTGGGCTGGGCGTGCGCAGTTCGGTGGGCGGCGGCGCAGGCCGAGCGAAATCGTTCAGTAAACATCAAAAAACTAGGTTATTGACTTTTGTGGTGTGGCACACGTAACGTCATGTGTCGTTGATTCGGTTGAAGCAAAGATGCCGCCGGACACAAGGACATTCGAGGAGGAAACCTTGGCAGCTCAGGAAACGCCATCCGTGTTGAGCACGGAAGGGCTGGAATCGCGTAAAGACACGGTGTATCGCACCGTCAAATGGCGGATTGTGCCGCTCCTTGTTATTTGTTACGTCGTGGCGTTCGTTGATCGATCGAACATCGGATTCGCGAAGCTGGAGTTCGGCGGTGACCTAGGGTTCTCAGACGCCGTGTTCGGCCTCGGGGCCTCGATGTTTTACTTGGGATACGTCATATTCGAAATTCCCAGCAATCTACTGCTCCATAAAATCGGTGTACGTAAAACCCTTCTTCGCATCATGCTCCCATGGGGCGTCGTCGCCGCCCTAGCCGCCTTCATGGTGCTGCCAGAACACTTCTACGTCATCCGGTTCCTCTTAGGCGTTTTCGAAGCCGGATTCTTCCCAGGCGTGCTGCTGTACCTCTCCTACTGGATCCCGGCCTCCCGTCGTGCCGGCGTCATGGCCATCTTCCTTTCCGCCATGGGCATCTCAGGCATCATTGGCGGGCCCCTGTCCGGGGCCATCATGCACGCTATGGACGGCGTCTCCGGGATGCACGGCTGGCAGTGGATGTTTATCATCGAGGGCCTGCCCGCATGTGTCCTCGGAATCATCGCGTACCGGGTTCTCAGTGACCGCCCCCAGAACGCCAAGTGGCTGTCTACCGCGGACCGCGAGATCATCGTCGACGACATGGAGCGGGAGCGTCCCAAAGGCGACGCTGTCCCCCATTCCTTCGGAGCGGCTCTTCGTAACAGGCGCTTCTGGGGACTCGCGGCCTTGGGCTTCGGCATCATGACCAGCACCAGTGGATTGTTTCTCTGGTTGCCGACCATCCTCAAGGGCGCCGGTTCACTGGACGTAACGCAGATTGGTCTGCTCAGTTCCATTCCGTTCGCCGCCGCAGTTATCGCCCAGCAGCTCAACGCCCGTCATTCGGACAAGGCTCAGGAACGCCGCAAGCACGCCGGATACTTCGCCCTGATCGGAGCCGTCGCTTGGTGCTTCCTGCCACTTGCAGCCCATAACGTCTGGCTTGCTCTTATCGCCCTTACCGTTATCGGCATAGGCACGATGGGTGCCATGGGACCGTTCTGGAGCATGCCCCCGGAACTGCTCGCGGGAACAGCCGCAGCGGGAGGGATTGCCGCTATAACGTCGTTCGCCGGAATTGGCAACCTCATCACCCCTGCCGTTACCGGTTGGCTGAGCACCACGACCGGCACCCAGACCTACAACCAGTTGCTCTACGGTGTCATCCTCGCCATTGGCGCCCTGGTGATGTTCGCCTTGGTCCGGCCACGCCCAAACCGCGCCGCGGCCGCAACTTTGGGCAAAGATCTAGAGGACTCTTCCGTTAGCGGAGGTCGAAGCGAATGAGCGGTCCACTGTCCCACGTGACCGTTCTGGATCTCAGCCGGATCATGGCCGGCCCGTGGGCCGGGCAAATACTGGCAGATCTCGGGGCCGACGTCATCAAGGTGGAACGACCCGGAGTCGGGGACGACACCCGGTCCTGGGGGCCTCCCTTCCTCGAGGACTCGGAAGGCAAGCAGACCGGATGCTCGGGGTATTTCCTCTCGGTGAACCGAGGCAAGAGGTCCGTTGAGATCGACCTGGCAACAGCCGACGGGCAGGAAAAAGTCCGGGAACTCGTACGCAGCGCAGACATCGTGCTGGAAAACTTCCGCTCCGGGACCCTCACCCGTTATGGGCTTGACTACGATCAACTCATTTCGGTGAAGCCGGACCTTATCTTCTGCTCAATCACAGGATTCGGCCAGGACGGACCCAAGCGGGACCATGCAGCCTACGACTTCATGATACAGGCCATGGGAGGACTCATGAGCATCACGGGCAACCCCGACGACACACCCGGCGGGGGCCCCCAGAAGGTCGGCATTCCCATCGTTGACATCATGACCGGCATGTACGCAGCAGTAGGTGTGCTTGCTGCCCTTGCCCGCCGCGATCGGACCGGCCAAGGAGATTACCTCGATCTTGCCATGCTGGACGTCCAAGTTGGAGTACTGGCCAACCAGGCCATGAACCACCTTATCTCCGGACAAACGCCCGAACGGCGCGGCAACCGGCATCCCAACATTCAGCCACAGGACGTGTTCCCCTGCAGTGACGGCCATCTTGTGCTCGCGGTAGGCAACGATGGACAGTTCCAGCGAATGTGTGAGGCACTCGAACGGAGCGACCTTGCCACGGATCAGCGCTTCTCCGCCAATGCCGGACGCGTGGAGCACGTCAACGAACTCCTCGCGGAACTCCGGTCCACATTCGCCACTGAGCCCTTGGCTCACTGGCTGGCTGAGCTTGAATCCCGTTCTGTGCCCTGCGGTCCCATCAACACCGTTCCCATGGCCCTGAAAGATGAGCAGGTGACACACCGGCGCATGGTCCGCACCTTGGAGCACCCTTCCATCGGCTCGGTCCCTCAGGTGGTCAGTCCACTGAGGTTCCGTAAGGCTGAACTCGAATTCCTAGATGCTCCTCCCCTTCTGGGCCAACACACGAACGAGGTCCTGGACCAGAAAGGAATCAGCCGGTGAGCGACGAAAATGCAGCATCCTTAAATCACCCGTTAACCGCATCCACCCGCATCCCCCTGTTCACGCCAGAGAACATGACAAGCGAGCAGGAGGCCGTCTACCTGGACGTCCTCGCAGGGCCCCGTAACGAAGTCGTCGGGCCACTGCGCGCAGTGCTGCATGTTCCCGAACTGGCAGACCGGTGGCAGCGGCTAGGCGCGTTCCTTCGCTACAGGACCAGCCTCCCCGAACGGCTCAACGAACTGGCCATCCTGGTCACCGCACGCCGCTGGAACTCTCCTCTGGAATGGGACATCCACGCCCGCGCGGCAGGGAAGGCAGGCCTCGATGCCGAAGTCATCGACGCCATCCGCCGCGGATCAACGCCAGAGTTTGCCGACGCGGCAGAACGGGAAATCTATGAGTTCGCCCGTTCCCTCAACCACTCCGGCAACGTCCCGGAGCCTATCTACCAAGCCGTCCTGGAGCGCTGGGGAACTACTGGAACCGTCGAGCTGTCCTCGGTGATCGGTTACTACACGATGGTGGCGATGACCCTCAACGTCCACGAGATCCCATCACCGGGCGCCCGTGGTCCAAGCCTTCCCCTTCCAGAGTCTCTAGCCGACGGAACACTTCCGCTGACCACACTCCCTGCGGGCGCAGTCCGCCCACGCGCGTCAGCAGAATGCTGACTTCAATTCCCTTGAGGAGCAAGGAACAACAGTGACCCTTCAAAACACCAGCATTGACCAGGACATCCGCATTGCAGTAAACGGTGCAGTCGCCACCGTGACCCTTGATCGTCCCCCAGTGAATGCCGTGACTTTGGCCCACTATCAACGTCTTGGCGAGGTTTTTGAGGGGCTTGGGCAATCCGACTCCATTCAATGCGTCATCCTTACAGCGGCTGGGCAGCGAGCCTTCTGCGCAGGTTTGGACCTCCACGAGTTCATGGCAGCCTCTGTGGACGACGACCCGCACCGGGCCGCCGTGGTCCGCGAATCATTTGCCAGGATCCGTCACTGTGCCATCCCTGTGATCGCCGCAATCAACGGTCCAGCCCTCGGTGCCGGCACAGTTTTCGCAGCCGTGGCGGATATCCGCATTGCCAGCTCCACCGCAAGCTTCAGCATGCCCGAGATAAACGTGGGGCGATGCGGCGGAGGCGCACACGTTGGACGACTCATCGGTCAAGGCGCCCTCAGGCGCATGTTCTTCACCGGAGAGCCGGTTGACGCTGCCGAGGCCCTTCGAATCGGCCTCGTTGACGAGGTCGTTGCCCCGGAAAAACTAGCGGACACAGCTAACGACCTCGCGAAGAAGATCGCCGCAAAGAGCCCGATCGGTCTGCGGATGGGCAAACAGTCACTCAACGAAATTGAAGACCTTCCTGTCGATGAGGGCTATCAGGTAGAACAGGGATACAGCACACGCCTCATGGCCACCGAGGACGCCCGAGAAGCCACACGGGCCGTCATTGAAAAGCGCCGTCCAATCTTTCAAGGCCGGTGAGCCACATCGTGAACGAAACCCCTTCCGGCTTGGACACGGGCTCGCCGCCTCCCGTAGCCACTACTGACCAAGACGGCGTTCGTACCATCCGCATCAATCGGCCAGAACGCCGCAATGCCCTTAACCTCGCGACAAAGCAAGAACTGACAGCCGCCCTGCGCGAGGCCGACGCCGACGAAAGTGTCCGCGTCATCGTCCTCACCGGCAACCAGGAAGTGTTCGTAGCTGGGACCGACATAGCCGAAATGGCGACCTTCACCCCGACGGACCTCGTCGTCAAAAAGGCCGGCGAGGTGTTCGAGGTCCTGGACGGGGTCACTAAACCGACCATTGCCGCCGTCGAGGGCTATGCCCTAGGGGGTGGCTGCGAGTTGGCACTGGCAACAGATATCGTGATTGCCGCGGACGACGCAAAGTTCGGCCAACCGGAAATCCGCGTCGGGCTTATTCCCGGGGCGGGCGGTATTCACCGACTGATGCGGATGGCCGGTCGACAGCGCGCTCTTCGTCTGCTCCTGACAGGGGACCACATCGATGCTCGGCAAGCCCACGACCTGGGCATGGTCAGCGAAATAGTTACCAGAGGCACCGCGTACAAACGGGCTTTGGAGCTCGCCGCTCAACTGATCACCATGCCTCCGCTTTCACTGCGATTCATCAAGGAGTTGTCGCGGAACGCCGAAGACGCCCCTCTGCACAGCGGCCTGCTGCTGGAACGCAGAACGTTCCAACTCGTTTTCGACAGTGCAGACCATCAGGAAGGCCTGGACGCCTTTCTCGAACGTCGCACCCCGAGCTACCAAGGACGATAATTTATGCCCGCCATCCACGCCAAGATTTCCCGCGTCCGCGTTGTCGGCGCCGGAGTCATGGGTTCCGGCATCGCTCAACTCTTCGCCGGCGCTGGAATCAACGTCGAGATAACCGACGTCGTACCGGCAGCCCTCGCTGTTGCCACTGAACGAATTCGAACCCAATTCGCCCGCGAGGTCAGCAAGAATCGCATGACCAAGGCTGACGCGGACGCTGCCTATGCCCGCGTGACCACGCTGCCTGACCCATATATGCCGGGTTCCCTGGATCTCGTCATAGAGGTGGTAAAGGAAGACCTCGACATTAAACGGCAGGTTCTCTCAAAGCTGGAAAGCATCATCAGCCCGACCACGATCCTGGCCTCCAACACCAGTTCGTTCTCCATCACTTCCATCGGCGCCGCCCTCGCCGACCCCTCCCGTTTCGCTGGGCTGCACTTCTTCAATCCAGCCCCACTCATGCGAGTAGTTGAAGTCATCCCCGGTCAACACACCACAGATGGTGTCACCAACCGGCTAAGCGGCCTCATCAATTCTATCGGGCACCGCCCCGTGATCGCGGCCGACTCTCCTGGATTCGTGATCAACCACGCTGGACGGGGACTTGTCACCGAGGGCTTGCAACTGCTCGAGGAAGGTGTTGCCACACCTTCGGAGATCGACGACGTAGCCCGCGACATGCTGAACCTGAGAATGGGGCCTTTCGAGCTCATGGATCTGACAGGGCTGGACGTTACCCATCCGGTGATGGAAAGCATCTGGTCCGGCTTCTACGGCGATCCCCGTCTTCGCCCCTCGCCCCTTTCACGGCTACGAGTCGATGCTGGACTACTGGGCCGCAAGAACGGTGCAGGCTTCTACAACTATGAGAATGGCAAGAAGACAGAACATTTCATCGCCGGCGCCCCACGGTATACCGGCCAAGTTCTCTGGACTGAGGATCCATTGCTGGCTTCACGACTCCGCTCCGCCGACGTTCATCTTGCCAAAGATCCGGTCGGCGCTGACGCCATACTTCTGGCGCCATGGGGAATCTCAACATTGGATGCTGCCCTCGCCGCAGGATTGAATCCCGCCCTGGTCTGCGGGGTTGACCCGCTGGCAAAGTTCGAAGGACGGCTCGCGGTGGCCATTCATCCAGGAGTCTCTCCTGCAGCCGGCCGCGCAGCACTCAGCGCCCTGACCGCGACGGGGCAACCCGTCACTCTAACTCGGGATGCACCAGCTACTGTCGCACAGCGGTTGCTGGCTGCCGTCGTCAACACCGCTGCGGAGATCGCGCAACGCCGCATCGCCCTTCCCAGGGACATTGACGCGGCGGTGGAACTTGGCCTTGGCTACCCGCAAGGCCCACTCGCCTGGGGCGACAAAGTCGGGGCCCGACGGATCTTGGAGGTTCTTCAAGCCATGCATCACGGAACCGGGGACCCCAGATACCGACCGAGCCGCTGGCTTACGGAACGTGTCGGATGCGCCACGCCCCTCCAAAATGCCGGAATCTCACCGCAAGACCTGTCGGTGCTTCAGGCTGAGGCAGTAAACAATGGATGAGGCCAAGCCCTCAAGCCACGGGCGCGGAGGGCTGGCACAGATCAACGGCATCTCCCTGCGCTACCGAATCGACGGAGTGACCGGTCCGTGGGTTGCTTTCAGTAACTCACTGCTCACCGACCTGCGCATCTGGGACGACGTGACCACCCACCTGTCCGATAGATACCGAATACTTCGGTACGATCACTGCGGTCACGGAGGTTCGGAAAGCAGACCAGGAACATACACCTTCGATCAGTTGGGAGCTGATCTGGTCGCCCTCTTGGACCACCTGGACATCCAGCAAACCCACATCGTTGGCATATCCATGGGTGGGAACACGGGAGCCAGCGTGGCACACCGGCACCCCGAACGAGTCCGCTCCCTGACCATGTGCGATTGCCAGCAGACCTCTACCCTCGCCAGCCGCGAGGCATGGCTCCAGCGACGCTCCGTCGCCCTTGAGAACGGCATGGCCCCCATAATCGAATCGGCAATAAGCCGGTGGTTCGATATAGGTCTACAAAAAGATCACTCAAGGGCTGCGACACTGCGCGGGATGATGGCAGAAACGACTCTTGCCGGATACGTCGGCAGCGTCGAGCTCCTTGCCGACTACAACGTTCAGGATCTCGTGGAATCGCTACAGCTCCCAATATTGCTTATGGCCGGTGAACGCGACGGCACGGCCCCGCACAACCTCGCTGCCTTGGCAACGCGGCTGCGACAAGCCGAATATTTCGACATACCTAATGCTGGTCATATCAGCTGTGTTGATAACCCTCCGGACTTTGCACGACGTCTAAAAACATTCTTGGACAGCCAGGACGATCACAGCCACGCCATCACCCAGAAAGGAAGGCAATGACGCGCCTCCCCGTAGTAGACACGGAAAATTGCCCAGCCGAACAGCAGGATGCGCTGAAGGAATGGCTTCAGGACCGGGGACAATCAAAGCCCCCCGGTGCTCTGTGGCGGATGCTGGTGGCCTCCCCATCGGCAATGCGAGCGGCGGGAAAACTCGGCGCTTTCGTTCGTGTCGGTACCACTATCGATCCCCTATTGCAGGAAATTGGTGCGTTCATCGCCTCCGAGGCCCGCGGATTTCGCTTCGAAATAGACATTCACGCCCACAAGTTGGAAGCCCTCGGAGCCAATCCCAACAGTATTCGCACCGCCGCCGACGGCTCGCCCACAGGGCTGGGGCAGGGCCCCGATGCGGTCGCTGCCTTGGCCTACGCGATGGCCTCACAAGAGTACATCGGCGACGACATCATCAACCAGGCCCTTGCCGTGATGAAGGTTGACCAGTTCATCGAGCTTGTTACCGTTATCGCCTACTTCCTGATGATTGGAGATCTTGCCCGGGTGCTTGAGCCAGACGCATAGCAACGACAAGGCCGCCGTTTGAAGTAAGAGAAAGCGATATAGGATCGAGCCAGCAGCCTTTGCGATTGTCTGCGCAGACCCAAGGAGAGCAATGAAGGCAACAGGCGCTACGGTGGATTTCAGTCGTAGCGGTGTATCGCGCTACATCCAACTGGCCACAATCTTCCGTCGCAAAATCGAGTCAGGCGAGTGGTCAATCGGGAGCCAGATCCCCACCGTCACTGAACTCGCCGAAGAGTGGGGGGTAGCACCAGCAACTATTCGCCAGGCCCTCGATCTCCTCAGTGACGACGGACTCATCGAACGATTCCGGGCCAAGGGTACCTTTGTTATGCGGCAGCCTCAGCAGGAACTTTGGTGCGCCGTTCCCACGGACTGGTCCGGGCTACTCCTCGCGCCAAAAGATGCCGAAATCGAAGTTTTGGAAGTCGAGCACGATGTCCTTCCGCCAGCAATGATGCAGTCCACAGGCGCAATGGTCGGGAGCTATAGACATTGGCGCCGGCGGCACTCCTTAAAAGGGCAGGCATACTACGTAGGGGACGCCTACGTAAATGAACAATGGGCTCAGCAAATTCCACACACGGAACTCACCCGGGGCACCACTCTCCGTCTTTTGAAGGAACTCCCCGGACTCGAGCTCCGCGATGTACACCAAACCCTCACCGTCGGTGCAGCAGACGCAGAGCTCTCCAAATTGCTCGACGTCCCGCTCAATGCCCCGATAGCCCGCATTCGACGCAGTGCGAAAGACATCGACGGCAATGTCGTGTTCCTGAGCGACGGAGCCTACCGGGGTGACGTCGTCCGGCTGGACATCACCGTCGCCAAGCCAGCCGACTAACCTACATGGTCCCCACTAGGCGGCCTCAACCACAGGGAACATGTCCGGCAAACGCCCGCCCGCAGCCTGCGCGCCGGCTTCTGGAGACCCTAACATCAGTCTGACCGTCCGAAGGCAACAGATCGGAAATCGGATTTCGGCTTTCTGTACACCCACTTCGAGCCGCCATAGATCTCAAGCTGACACTTCGATGCCCCCTGTGCAGGCAGGATGCCAACGTCGATAACTTCGTGCTGACACCGCCGAGGACAGCCGTCAAAGCTGTTGCGCCTTCGGGAAGGAGAGTACACCGTCAATTCCTGCAATCTTTCGCAAAAGAGCCCCCGGGGTACGGCCAATGGGTCCGTGAATACCTCAAGTCCGACCGGTGCCGGGCACGCAATAAAACATACGTAAGTGTGGACAGTGTCCACACTTACTTTGGCTGGACAAAGCGATGAACGCAAGGTCCTTTCAGGTCACCGAAACCTCGCATCGGAGGCCGCGAATCAAACGCGCTGCGGTCATGTCGTCGTCTCTCCCCCGGCACATGAATAGGTGTAGGCCACCAACGGCCCACCCAACACAGCCGGAAGAGAGGAACCGCATAACCCCAGCAAACAGCCGGCGGAGCGCCCACCAGCCAGGACACTGAGCCCGCCACCCCACACACCTGCATAGGCTCCGCGGCAGCCAGGCCAAAGCCCGCACCCCGAGCGTCAGGGGCGCGTCAGCGCAAGCTTTGTCAACACGTTAAAGCAAAAATCCCTCTGACGAGGGAGTATGCTGTGCCCGAGGTGGGACTCGAACTGCATTCCCGCCGTTACGAACATTGGGTACCCACGAAAACATGCCGAATCCGGGGCATTTCGAAGACAGTAAGAGCCGATCCGGAGGCAAGAGTGTGGACAATGTCCACACTCTTACTTTTGGCCAGGGACGCCCTGCTGAGGCTGACGGAATCTTCATTATCGGCTCTCGTGGCCCGGTTCCCGGAGTGGCCAATGATGCGTCGTTTAGGCGTTTGAGGTGAATGGCTGGCCGTAGGCCCGCGCAGCAGTCGAGGTTGAACCCCTTAGGCCCGCGGAGTCAGCGAGACGCCCCCCTTCTGTCAGGAGGCCCTGCGGACTTCCTGCAGGCGGTCTCAGGCGCCGTGGGCGGGTCCCCCAATAACAGGCGCCGGCCCACGGCTGCGGCCCGAACCCCTTCAGGCCGCCCTCTCCTACTGCCGCGTCGTTGAGGCAGCAGGAGGCTCGAACGCCCTTCCGGGGCTCGTCATCTAACGGTGTGGACGCAACGATGCCGCCAAGGGATGATGAGCGGCCAAATTCTGCAGCCAAAGGATCCCGGAGTTCCGGGAGCAGCAGCATCAGCGGTGGGTGTCTCCAATGTCGATGCCGATAAGCGGGGGCGTTCAGTCTTTGCTGTTGAAGGCGGCGTCGAAGCTGGTTTGGGAGGCCGGGAAGTCGTATTTCTTGAGGGCTGCGAGGGCTTCGGGGGCGCCATGGAGGCGGTCCATGCCGGCGTCTTCCCATTCGATGCTGATGGGGCCGGTGTAGCCGATCGCGGCCAGGGCGCGGAAGGAGGCTTCCCAGGGGACGTCGCCGCGTCCTGCGGAGACGAAGTCCCAGCCGCGGCGGGGGTCGCCCCAGGGCAGGTGGGAGCCCAGGACGGTGTTGCGTCCGGTTTGGCGGATCTTGGTGTCTTTGCAGTCCACGTGGTAGATCCGGTCTTTGAAGTCCCAGATGAAGGAGACGGGGTCGATGCCCTGCCACATCATGTGGGAGGGGTCCCAGTTCAGGCCGAATGCTTCGCGGTGGCCGATGGCGTCGAGGGTGCGGTGGGTGGTCCAGTAGTCGTAGGCGATTTCGGAGGGGTGGACTTCGTGGGCGAAGCGGACGCCGTTTTCGTCGAAGACGTCCAGGATGGGGTTCCAGCGGTCGGCGAAGTCCTGGTAGCCGGCGTCGATGACTTTTTCGGGGACGGGCGGGAACATGGCGACGTATTGCCAGATGGAGGAGCCGGTGAAGCCGACGACGGTGTCCACGCCGAGGGCTTTGGCGAGCCGGGCGGTGTGTTTCATTTCCTCGGCGGCGCGGGTGCGGACGCCTTCGGGGTCGCCGTCGCCCCAGACCCGGGTCCCGACGATGGCCTGGTGGCGGAAGTCGATGGGGTCATCGCAGACGGCCTGGCCTTTGAGGTGGTTGGAGATGGCCCAGACTTTGAGGTTGTACGTGTCCAGGATCTCCAGTTTGGAGTCGACGTAGCCGGGTTCGTCCCAGCGCCAGGCGTCCAGGTGGTCGCCGGAGACGGCGATTTCCAGGCCGTCGTAGCCCCAGCCGGAGGCGAGGCGGGCGACTTCTTCGAAGGGCAGGTCGGCCCACTGGCCGGTGAACAGGGTAAACGGGCGGGGCATAGTCGGTCTCCTTGGCTTTACTGGATTATCCCGTTAGGGTCCGGATCGCCGGATCTCAAGCCGACACCCTCTGGTCAGAGGTCGTGCGTCCGGCCATGGCAGGACACGCGCCTTTCCGGTTTCCGTTCGTCGGGTCCGGGGACTGCAGATCGGGTATGGCCGCGAACATGCGGGCCATCAACTCTGCAGACCCCGGACCGTATGTCGAGTCGGGCGTTCTCAGAGGGTGTCGGACTTCTTCAGGCAGTCCCTGACATATGCGTCGGACGCGCGAAGGTGTTCACTGATCTTTTCGAAGCTCCATCCCTGCGTGCCATGGCACTTGAGACTGGCGACGCCTTCATATCCGACCCTGCGCAGCGTTCCTAGCATTACGGAATGGTCAAGTGTTCCGGCGGGACGCGGCAGTTGCTGGTCGGCGGCACCGAAGTTCAGTCCGTCTTTGCCGTGCCGGTAGGCGCGGTCGATGTCCCAGATGTAGTAGTAGAAGAGCCTCTTGCGTTCGGCAAGGAAAGTGATCGCTTCACTGATGGTGTCCTGCATGACCCACAGGTGCGGCGGAGCGATGCAGACTCCGAGGTAGGGATCGTCGATGTCGCGGATGAGCCGTTTCATCTGCGCGAGCGTATCGACGCCCTCATCCCATCGCTGGTCTTCGTTGGCACCGGATTCGAAGTCGGCGGCGAAAGGGACGGTTAGGTGGTTTTCGACCGCGATGCGTACTCCGCGACGTGCTCCTGCTTCGACGATGGGTGGCAGGAAGGTGGAGACGAAGTCGGGGTAGTTGGCTTCGCAGTCGAAGATGAGAGTGTCGATCCCCAGGTCCGAAGCGAAGTCGACGCGTTCAAGGATTTCGTCCTGGGTCTTTCCGTAAGTGGTAAGCCCGCACGGCTTGACCCCGTATTTGTCCAGGACTTCAAGGATTTTGGCCGGGTCATCTCCCGGGTTGACGTGGTGGGCCAGCGGCGCGGCGGAGGACCACAGGTTGACTTCCTTGAACCCGATATCGGCAAGGTCACGGATCGAGTCTTCGAAGCTGTGATCGTGGTATGGGACAAGCTCGGCGGCATATCTGAACATCGGTTCTCTCCTTGATGGTTTGACGGGGGCTTACCAGATGAAGACGGCTTTTTCGGTTTCGCGCTGGTCGAAGGCGCGGAAGGCTTCCTCGGCCTGATCGATGGAAAAGTCGTGGCTGATGAGCTTTTCGACCGGAATTTTCTGGTCGATGACGAGGCGGACGATTTCTTCCCAGTCGCTGATAGGGAAGTACCAGCCGCCGACGACCGTGAGCAGTTTCCTGAGCACCTGGTCGCTGGGGTTGATCTGCGTGGCGCGGGACTCACCGACGAAAGCGACGGCGCCGAGCTTGGCGGCGGCATCCAGGGCAGAGTTCTGCCCGGCAGGGTTGCCGGAGCAATCAATGCAGACATCCGCTCCGCGGCCCTGGGTGAGGTCCCGGAGCTGCTGGACAGCGTCGGCCGTTGTGCTGTTGATGACGGCGTCCGCGCCGAGCGAGCTGGCCTGTTCGAGCCGGTGATCGATAACGTCGACGGCGATGACCCGGGCGCCGAAGGCTTTGCCGATGAGCACCGCGGCCGATCCCATTGGTCCCATGCCGAAGACGGCAACGGTCTTCCCGCCGGCCACGCCGAGCTGCTTCTGCACGTGGTATTGGCTGCCGATCATGTCCGTCATGACCGCCCCGGCACGGAAGCTGAGTTCGTCGGGGAGCTGAAGACAGTTGCGTTCGGGCAGCACGAAGTACTCCGCGTCACCGCCGTGGACATCAAAACCGAAGCATTTCCACTGGTCACACAGCATCATGTAGCCACTGAGGCAGTACTCGCAGAATCCGCAGCCCAAGGCAAGGTAACCGGCGACGCGGTCGCCTTCCTTGACGTGGGTCACGGCGTTACCGACCTTTACGACTTCGCCGGCTGCCTCGTGCCCGGGAATCACCGAACCGTGGCCTGCACCTTCACCGCCGACGATCGGCGTGCCGTAGTAGATGCTCATGTCGCTGCGGCAGATTGCGGACGCGCGGGTCCGCACCAGCACTTCATGCGGTCCCGGCTCCGGCACATCGCGATCCACGACCGTGACTCTCTTGTCGCCCGGGAGGATGACTGCTTTCATCTTTTCTTCTCCAATACTCATTTACTTGACTGCGCCGAAGGTGAGGCCGGCGACCATCTGGCGGCGCAGCACAACCATGAGCACAAGGATGGGTGCGACGATCAGGGTCGCAGCGGCAGTGATGTTGCCCCAGTCCGTGCCGTACATACCGGTGAACTGCTGCAGGCCTACCGGAGCGGTCTTGGCTCCGCTGCGCGTCAGGGACAGTGCGAACAGGAATTCGTTCCAGGAGAGGACGATGGTCAGTACTGCGGCGGTCGCGACGGACGGCACGAGCAGGGGCCAGATGATCCGGCGGAGCACGTTCCATGTCGAGGCTCCGTCGACCATGGCTGCTTCCTGGATTTCGTAGGGTAGCTGCAGGATCGAGCTCCGCAGGATCCAGACGACGATGGGCAGGTTGAAGGCGGCGTACGGAATGATCAGTGCCGGGTAGGTGTCCATGAGCCCGAGCTTGCCTGCGAAGACGAAGACTGGGATGACGGCAACGATGGGAGGGAACATGTAGGTGGAGAGGATCCAGGATGAGAGTCCCTTGCGGGCCCGGAAATCCTTCATAGTCAGGGCGTAGGCGGCAGGGACACCCACGACGATCGCCAGGGCGGTGGCGCCGAGACTGACTATTGCACTGTTGGCGAGCAGCTGACCGAAACTTTCGGATTTGCCGCCCCCGGCCGACAGTACGGAGGCGTAGTTCTCCAGAGTGGGCTGGAAAATCCAGGCTGGAGGGATCTGGTTAGCGATTCCCGCGGGCTTGACGGAGGTGATGAACATGAACACAAGCGGCACAAGTCCAATCAGGAGCCATGCCCATAGGAAGGTGCGTCCGATGATGACGCGTGCTACGGCGCCGCCGCGGCTGGTTGATGATGTCGTTGTCATTACATTTCCTCAGGGTCTGCTCGGCGGCCGATGATGCGCAGCATGAAGGGGATAAGGAGCGAGAGGATGATCAGGAAGACCACGCCCAGGGCGCAGGCGAGACCGACGTTGAAGCTTTGGAGGCCGACGCGGAAAATGCCGAGGTTGATGATTTCGGTGGACTCACCGGGACCGCCGCCGGTGAGGATCTTGAATGAATCGAAGGTTTTGAAGGCCTGGATGGTCCGCAGTACGGCCGCGATGGCAATGAACGGCACCATGGCTGGAAAGGTGATGTGACGGAACATTTGCCAGGGGCTCGCTCCGTCGACCATGGCTGCTTCCCGGGGTTCCCCTGGCAGGGACTGAAGGCCGGCCATTAGGATCAGGGCGATGAACGGGGTCCATTGCCAAATGTCGAGAATGACCAGGACGATCCATGCCGATGTCGGATCACCGAGCAGGTCGATGCCTTTGGGGAATCCAAAGATGCCGAGGTAGTAGCCTACCCACCCGTAGTTAGGGTTCAGTAGCTGCTTGAAGACCATTGCAGCGACCGCGGGTGTGACGGCAAACGGCAGCAGCATGAGCGCTGCGCCGACCTTGTTGGCGCGGGTCTGGGCCGCCAGCGGGAGTGCCAGGGCAAAGCCCAGAATCATCTCAAGGATCACGGCGACCGCAACGAAGCCGAACGTGATCAGGAATGCGTGCTGGACCGAGGCGTTGGTGACCGCCGTGATGAAGTTGTCCAGGCCGACGAATTTGCCCGCGCCCCCGAGGATCTTGTCGTTCCGGAAGGCTGAGTAGAAGATAAAGATGGCCGGGGCCACGGTCATGAGCAGCAGGACAGACATGGCGGGAGCCATGTAGACCCATGGGGTCGAAAGTTTTTTCCAGCTCAGCGGCTTCCTGCCGCGCGGGACGGCCGTGGCACGGCCGGCCGCGCGGCGGGAAGTGTCAACCGTCAAGGTCGCATCCGATGGTGCGGCGGTTGCTTTCATAATCGATACTCCTTGAGCGACCTTGATCGGTCGGATGGGTTAGTAGCCGGCCGATTTGAGGAGGGCCGAGACCTTCTCTGACGCGGATTTGAGGGCGTCCGATGGCGAGGCAGCGCCGGTTGCTGCATTGTTCACCGCGACGGCCACCTCGTGGCTGACCTCGGTGTAGTTGGTCAGTCGTGCGCGGCCGACGCCTTCTGCGAGGGATTTCCCGAGGGTGTCGTAGAAGGGTGCGAGGGGGTTATCGCTCTTGATGCCGGAATAGACGGAGGTCCGGCTGGGGTGCAGGGACTTCGCGGTCATCGTTGTTTGCTGGTTTGCTGCGGTCAGCCAGCTGATCGCTTGGTAGGCCCATTCCTTGTTCTTGGAATTCTTGTTGACGCTCAGCATCCAGGTCCCGAAGTGGGGTCCGGCAGCCTTCGCGGTTGGCACCGGGGCGTAGCCTATGGTGCCACCCTTGACGTTGTCAGCGAGCTTGAGGTCGTGGTAGTTGATCGTCATGGCGGTCAGCCCGCTGCCGAACGATTCGGCGGTTGTGCCCCAGTCCGCTGACGTGCTGCCTGGGGGGACATGGCCGCTTTGCGCCAACTTGGCGTAGTAATCCAGCGCCTGGACTCCTTCGGCAGTGTCGAAGGTGGGCTTGCCGTTCTCGTCTGCCAGGGTGCCGTCGCCGCCCTGGGATGCGAGCAAGGTCTTGAAGTCATCTGTGGCCCAGTCGCCGACACCGGCCATCACGGTCGTGCCATAGAGCTTCTTGTCCGGCTGGGTAAAGAACTCCGCCACCTGGGCATAATCGTCCCAGGTCTTTGGGACCGTGAGGTCTTTACCGTACTTGGCCTTGAAATTCGCCTTCTGGGCCGGGTCGTTAAACAGGTCGCTGCGGTAGGCCATGACGGCCACGTTGGACTGGATCGGCATGCCGTACACGTCGAATCCGGCGCTCTTTATCGTGGAAACGTCGGGTTTTGCCTTGGGGTCGGGGTAGCGCTTGATCGGGGAATCAGCGTTATAGACGGCTGTGTCGTAGAACACCTTGGGGATGAAGTCGCCCACGTTGGACTCCGGGCCGTCAGGGTTCAGTGCCCCGTTCTCCAGGTACTGGCTCAAGGGTTCGAGGTTCTGCACCAGGGCCGGTGCCCACGGAGTGTCCACGACGACGATGTCGTAGTAGCTGCTGCTGGAAGCGAACTCGGAGAAGACCTTCTGCTGCAAGGCGTCGTAGGGCTGGTTGTCGATCTTCAGGTCGATGCCGAACTTTTCCTTGAACTGGGGCACCAGTGACGCGACCGCGGCACTGTTGGCTTCGTCGGTGGTGTACAGCATTCGCAGCTCTGCCGGTTTCGCGGCCGACGCGTTGGGTGCTGAGGACCCGCCGGTACATCCGGTTGCCAGCAGGGTTACGGTGAGCGCGGCGGCCAGTCCCGCTGCGACACGTGATCGCTTAATGCGATTGAAAGATCGAGTCATCTTACCGCCTTGCTTACGCCATGGGAGGTCCCATGCGCCGAGGCCTAGCTGGGTAGTTTTCATTACTGCACTCCTTCTAGTTCTTTCACGTGCGGGACGTTGACCCACTCGCCGCACTTGCTGGATTCGATGATGCTTTCCGTAAGAACGGCTGACCTGAGACCGTCCCGGAAGGTAGGCAGACCGTCACGGGCCTCCCCCTGGATGGCGGCGTAGGTATCGGCGACGAATGCATTGAATGCATCCTGATAACCCTGGGGATGCCCTGCGGGCAGGACACTGAGCCGTGCCGCTTCCGGGCTGAGCGCGTCCGGATCGCGGAGAAGCAGTTGGGAACCAACGCGTTTGCCAAGCCACAACGTCTCTGGTGCCTCCTGATCAAACTGGACGGTGCTCTCAAGACCCGAAACCTCGATCATGAGCCGGTTCTTCCGCCCAGGCGCAACCTGGCTGACCAACAGATTTCCCACAGCGCCGTTCTCAGTCACGAATACAGCCGCAACGACGTCCTCGGTCTGAACGTCCTTGTGCTCTGCCCGGCCTGAGAACATAGTGCGGCTCAACGCACCGACCCGTGCTATGCGGTCGCCGCTCACGAATTCGATGAGATCGCACAGGTGCGAGCCGATGTCGGCGAACGCGCGTGACGGTCCTCCGAGAACGGCATCCACCCGCCAGTTGTCGTCGTCCCGGGACAGGAGCCAGTCTTGAAGATAGGACCCCTGAATGGTAGAGATCCGTCCCGCATCGCCAGACGCAATGCACGCCCGGGCCTCGCGCACCATGGGATGGAACCGGTAGACGAAGGGAACGGTCGCAACCCTCCCTGCCTTATCCCCCAACTCCACCAAATGGGCGGCATCCTGCACGGTGGTAGCCAGAGGCTTTTCACACACAACGTGCTTGCCTGCCTTCAGTGCCGCGTCGGCCAGGGCGACGTGCGTTGCGTTCGGTGTGCAGACGTGGACGACGTCGATCCTCTCATCCCGGATCAGGTCCTGGGCAGAATCGTAAGCCTGCTTGACGTCCAAGCGGTCTTGGGCCCGCACGGCGCCGGCCGGGCTTGAGGACGCGATACCGGCGATCTCCGCCCCTGCGGCACGGGCCGCTTTGATGTGAACCTCAGCCATGAACCCGGCACCGATGAATCCAACCCGTAACCGGGAAGCAGCTGTTGCGGTGATTCTGTCGTTTTCCATGCCGAAACAGTGACACGTGCCACCTGACTTAGGTCAGAGTGCCAGCAAAAGTTTGCACCTTCTGACGCTTTTGCCGAGGCAATGGGCACCAAAGTGCACTTTTTGATGCTGCAGGCATCGACGAGTGGACGTGAGTGAGGGGGCGCCGTAACACTGGGTGGAGATGAGGGCCCTCGGGGTCCTGGAGCAAGACGTGCCCGACCTCAAGCTCCGCATTCACCTCTATCGAGCCCCGAAACGGAGAGATATGAACAGCGGCGGCGCCGGCGAACTTTTGCGTATCTTGCGGGACGGACGTCCGCGAACCAGGGCAGACCTTGCGGGGATAACGGGCCTCGGGCGGGCCGCCATCAGTTCTCGCCTTGAACCGCTCCAAGCACTAGGGCTAGTTGTACCGGTGTCGGATGCGGCTTCCACCGGAGGCCGCCCCTCGGCGAGGTTAGCGTTCAACCCCACTTCAAGGCTGGTCGCGGCCGCCGACGTCGGCGCCACCCACGCAACGGTCGCGCTCACGGACCTGTCGGGAAGGATCCTCCTCGAAACCACTGACCGACTTGAGATTTCGCGCGGACCAGAAGCAATTCTGGACTGGCTAACGATGACGCTGCAGAGTCATTTGAAGACGATGAAGCGTCCGGCAACGGATATCATCGCTGTGGGCATCGGACTGCCCGGTCCCGTTGAGCACTCCACAGGAAAGCCAACCAGCCCTCCGATCATGCCGGGGTGGGACGGCTTCGACGTCCCAGCTTACGTGCAGCAGACATTTAGCGCTCCCGTACTCGTGGACAACGATGTCAACATCATGGCCCTGGGCGAGCGGGCCACGCGGTGGCCTAACGAGGACAATATGATCTTCCTCAAAGTTGCCACCGGCATCGGCTCGGGGATCATCAGTGGAGGAACTTTGCAGCGCGGCGCGGCAGGGGTCGCTGGAGACGTGGGGCATATTGCCGTTTCCAAGGCGGCTGGAATGCAATGTCGCTGCGGCAAGAACGGCTGCCTTGAGGCCATCGCAGGCGCTCCGGCCATCGCCGCTCAGCTCAGCGAGAACGGGTGCGAGGCGATCACCGGGAATGACGTGGTATCGCTCGTTCGTTCCGGCGATTTGGCTGCTATCAAGGCCGTACGGCAGGCCGGTCGCGACATTGGAGAAATGCTCAACATGTGTGTGAGCCTCATCAATCCGGCGCTGATTGTCGTGGGTGGATCGCTTGCACAATCCGGAGAACATCTGATCGCCGGAATACGTGAAACAGTTTATGCACGCTCAACACCTCTGGCGACCCAGAACCTGAATATCACCCAATCCGAAACAGGGCCGGAAGCTGGCGTGGTTGGGGCAAGCATCTTGGCCATTGAATATGCGCTCGCCGCACACCGAGTCAATGACCTCGCTAACAGGCTGCATTCCGCCGGACATGGCCATGCCAACGACCTGCAAAAAGTGGAGCCCGTAGCCCAGACATCCCAGCCGCTCAGCGGTGGAGTGGGCCAACGGTTGCACAGCGCATTTCCATGACCACTCTCTTCACGCGCAGCGATGCGGAAGTGGGACGCGTCAAGGAGTAAAGGCGCGCCGCGGGTCGTTTTTAGCGCGTCCGCCTTGAGCCATCGCGGTCCTACTCAGGCTTCGGCAGTCCCAGAACTAGGGATGCGGGGGGGTATCGTGCCCAGCAACCAACTCAACAAAGGTCTAAAAAGGTAAGATTAGACCTAACAGCTGAGGTTCTTTCCGGCCGATCCCATGACTGGCGCAACCACGTACTAACCGTCTCTCGAAACGGCCTTGAAGTTCGGCTGGTCAAGGAGGATGCCATGCCTCAACCGGATAACGGGAACAATAGCCGTCTGCGCATGTATAAAGTGCCGGAGGGGCTCAATCCCGAGCAAAGGTTCGAACATTGGCGAGCCTGGTACAGCAATGCTGTAGAAACTCCAATGCGGCTGGAAAAGACGACGCGCCAGCCTCCTGTGTCCTGCAATCCTTCAGCCCTTAATCTCACCGGACCAGGCTTCAGCCTTATAGAGATCGTCAACGCCCCCGCACTGGGCTTCTGGGCACCGAATCCAGACACGACGGATCTGCGCCTGGCCTACTTCCGCAAAGCGCCCGCTCTAACCCTCTCTCTCAACGGCGTGCCCGAGCCAGTATCAACGGGCTCCGTGCGGTTCATCGATACTTCACTAGGCGGCGGTTTCGAAGCGCCCCAAGGCTTTCATGCCTTGCAGCTCAATATCGACCGCAGCAGCCTGGGTGTGCGCGAGGCCGCGCTAGGCTCCCTGCTGCGCCTGCCTGACCTCGCAAAGCACCCAATTGTCGGCACTTTCGTGATCCCTGCGCTAATGAGCTGGAAGCGTCCGGGCATCGACCAAGAGGCCACGGGAACAGCAGACATCCTTCGCTCCGTGATGGCCACCCTGGTGGGCTCCCTGCTCAAAACGCCGGTCGAGGATGAGGCGCAGAAACCGGCCCTAAGCCGCGCGGTGAAAAAATACCTGGACGCCAGCTACGACAACCCCGATCTCGACGTGGCAATGGTCGCCGAAAGGTTCAATCTCTCACGTCGCTCTCTGTTCTACTTCTTCGAGAATGAAGAACTCCACCTGAGCGAGCGCATACGCGCCTTGAGAACCCGCAAAGCCCTCGAGCTCCTCCTTCAGGCGGGCGCCCAAAAGATCGGCTACTCAGAAATAGCCACCTCATGCGGATTCACTAACCTGCAAAGCATGCGCCGTGCAGTGAAAGAGTTTACCGGGATGAATGTGCGGGACATCCATCGATCCGAGCCCGTTGTTCGTGACGCACTGCAACAACTGCGGGAGTCGCTGAACCTCAACGTCTAACCCCGCTGGAAGCGTCAATCGACGAGATCCCAACCTCTTGTCACCTTTGTAGTGCTCAGCCTTCAAGTCCTGCAGCCCAACCGCTCACGAACAGACGACCTGCACGGCGGAGCGAACCACAGCTTTAGGTAAACCCAACCTGATGTGAGGCTAGTTGGTAGCAGTAGGACCTGCTTAGTTTCCTTCTTTCTGACACGGTCGGCAGGAACTCCAGGCTCCAATGCTGGCCACTGCACGCGGCTCCTGTCGCCATGCAATAAAGCAGACGTAAGTGTGGAGAATGTCCACACGCCCTTGGCTGGACAAATGAGGGCCACAACGCTCTCCCGCATCGCTGAGATCCCGCGCCAGAAAGGCTGTACATCGAAATCATGGAGGTCATGTCGTCCCGACCTCCCCCTACCCATGTACAGGTGTAGGCCAACCCGGGCATACCGACAGAATCGAAAGGAGGTAACGCAGGAACCCAACTTCAGCAGGCGGAGGGCCCACCAGCCAGGGTCCTAGACCCGCCACACGCACCTGAATCGGCCACCGCGGCGGCCAGGCCACAGCCCGCGACCCCACCCGTCAGGCGACGCGACCGCAAGCTTTGTCAACACGTTAAAGCAAAATCCCCCCTGACGAGCGGCCTTGCAAACACTGGGAACCCGCGAAAACATACGTAAACAGCGAAAGTCCGGCGCCGGTAAATCCCAAACCGACGGGAAAAGTGTTGACATTGTCAACACGCCAAGCTTTGATTATTTGCCTGAAATGCGGACTCTGAGCTTCCAAAAGGGCGCAGCGCTCTACGCGGCATCCGTAAGACTGCAGCCAAGGAGAACACCCCAACCGGACGTCGGGCAGTCCCCTCTAGGGTCGTAATTGGCCCTGGTACAACCGGAAACGAGCCGGAGGCAAACATCACAACCAGGCCCTCATCGCCCTCGCCGGCCGCCGCTGCGACACCCTCTACGCCATGCTCAGGGACGGCACCTTCTACGAACCCCGGCTGCCCTCCGCCGCTTGACGAAAACCGTAGGCCCCCCAGAAACTACCAACCCAGAAAAACCTGGCGAAGAAGAACACCCCGGTCCTAAGACCGGGGTGTCCCCGATGACCCGACTCATCCATGAAGGATGTGTCGACTCACCGCATTCCTCCGAATCCATGGAAACGAACCCTCATTCACTATCGGCCACTAAGAGACAGGTACTCTGTCGCTTCCGGGTCCGTGGCCCAACTTGCTCGTTGCGGCAGCTGGCGAGGACGACGTGTGGTGTCGGCAGCTGCCACCCTATTTGATGTAGAAGTAGGTAATGGCGGTGATCCCGACGGCTACGATTATTAGGCGGTAGGCCAAGGGTGGGAGCCTCTTTCCGAGGCATCCGCCGATTTGTCCGCCAATGACGGCGCCGACAGCAATGAAACCGGCAGCTGCCCAGGCAATGTGGGTTGCGGATAGGAACACTATCGCTGCGAAGATGTTTGCGCTTGCCCCGAGTACGTTTTTGAAGGCGTTGGATCTATGGAGCGTACCGGACATCCCAACGGACAGAAGTGACAGCAGGATGATCCCCTGCCCTGCCCCAAAATAGCCGCCGTAGACAGCGGTCATGAACGCTCCGGGCCCTATGGTCGCGAGCCTGTCACCGCTCACTCCGGTCGGACGGCGACATCCTGCGAGACGGTTCTTCATAAGCGGCCCGAGGACAACCAGCAGACACGCGAACAAGATCAGGGCAGGTACGACGGCATCAAAGACGGATGCCGGTAGGTTCAGGAGAAGCACCGCGCCCAGGACGCCACCCGCACCGGCACACGTGATCAGCAGCGCGAGCAGCTTTCCTTGGCCGTGGAGGTGCTCTCGAAAGGCCCAGGCGCCGCTGAGTGAACCGGGCAGCACGCCGACGTTATTGGTTACATTGGCGAGGACCGGCGGATACCCCATGGCAAGCAGTACGGGAAAAGTGATCAAAGATCCGGAGCCGACCACCGTGTTCAGGGTCCCTGCGGCCATACCGGCCAGAATCAACGCCACTGCTTCAAATGCGGTCATGTGCTACTCACTTGGGGTTGGAGCCGGGCAGCGTTTCAGGCGAGGGATGACCGGATGAGTAATCACCGACGCGGATCGCGCTACGCGACTGGGACGGACGAGTGTACCCCCGCGAGCTGCGTTCCCCGTTCTGTTGATCGCCCTCCGCTGTATTGTGGAGCGGCATCCGCGTTGGAGGTCTCCTTAGATTTAGACGAGTGGTTTCAACGTACGAAGTGCGGTCGACGCCTTGACGGCGGCGGTGAGCTCCCACAGCGCGGTTCCGTGTACGCGGCATTGGGCAGCGGTATCATCTTTGACCGCGCCGTCGTCATCAAAATGTGCGGGATGGAAGTACAGGCTTGGAGAGAGCACCTGCGTCCCGAAGAATCCTCTGAGGGTGTTTGCAAGGTCTTCCGTGCCAAGGAAGTGCGCGGGGGAGCCCCCTGTCATGACGACCGTTGCCGGCGTCGCGGCCAGGGGTGGGTTGTTCCCGTCACGGTCGATGCGTTCCAGCAAGGAGCGCAATGCGGAGCTGTGTGAGGCCCTGTATGTCGGGCTGCCGAAGACGACGGCGTCCGCCTCCTGGATGCGGGTGAGGACGTCAGGGGCGTCGTGTCTGAGCATCTCTACGGTAGCTCCCTGCTGGGCCGCGCCCTCGAGCACCTCCCTGAGGACGCGCGCCGTTTTCCCCGTCCCGTGGGGACTGCCGTCTATGCCGAGGATGATCACTGTGCCAGTTCCATGATCTTGCCGTAGGAACCCTTGAAGAACAGCAGCGGTTCGGCGTCCGAACGTGCCTGCATGGCTTTGACGCTTCCCACGACGATGGTGTGGTCGCCGCCGTCGTATTCTTCGTGAAGTTCGCAGTCAATCCAGGCCAGCGCCTTATCCAGGATCGGGTTGCCGAGTGGAGACTGGTGGTATTCGACGCCGTCGAATTTATCGGTTCCGGACCGGGCGAACTTGTTGGAAAGCGCATGGTGTTCGGCAGGCAGGATGTTCACGCAGAAGCGCCCCACTTCACGTAATGCGGGCCAGGTGCTCGACGTGCGTGCCGGGTTGAACGAGATCAATGCCGGGTCCAGCGACAGTGAGGTGAAGGACTGGCAGGTGAATCCGGCGGGTCCGTTGTCCGTCGCTGCAGTTATCACGGTCAGTCCTGAGCAGAAGTGGCCCAGGATTTCGCGCATGCGGGCAGGAGTGACTTCGTGACTGGTGTTCATGGTGTGTCCTTTCAGATTCCGGTGAGGGAGTGGTTGCGGTCGGTGGCGTAGGTGAAACCGATTCGAGGTGAGCATTTACTGAGGGCGGAGTTGAGCGGGCGGTCGAGGAATCCGGCGACGAGCCAACCGGCTTCGCCGGTTGCGTCGAGGTCGATCCCGGTTGAAATGCCCATGTCTTCAAGAAAATTGACCAGATCTTCGGTGGCAAGGTTTCCGCTGGCGCCGGGCGCGAAGGGGCAACCGCCGAGCCCGCCGACCGCCGCATCGAAGTCCGTGACTCCAATCAGCAGGGCTGCAAGTACGTTGGCCATTGCCGTGTCGCGTGTGTTGTGCAGATGAAGCCCAACGGCCAGGTCCGGGTACAGGGGACGGATCGCCTGCAGCAGATCAAGGACACGATCCGGTGTGGCCGTGCCGATCGTGTCGGCAAGAGTCAGCCTGTCCGCCCCGGCCACCACCAACTGGGTCACGATTCCGGCTACCTGTGCCGGTTCAGTGGGTCCGTCAAACGGGCAGTCGAAGGCGGTGGCGATGATGACCTCGCAAATACCGCTGGAGCGGTGCACGAGATCGATAATTGCGCGGCCGGCGTCGACTGACTCCTGGACGGTCTTGCCGGCGTTCGCCTTCGCATGGCCGTCCGAGGCCGAGATGACATACTGAAGATGAGTGATGCCTGCAGCCAAAGCCCGCTTGGCTCCGCCATAGCCGGCCACAAGCGCGCAGAATTCGATGTGAGGCCACCGATCGAGCTCCTGAACCAGGTCGTGCGCGTCCGCTAGGGCGGGAACGGCCGTCGGCGACACGAAGCTCGTGACTTCGATGCGCTTGACGCCGGTCTTGGCCAGGGCGTCAAGGAATTCGATCTTTTGTTCAAGGGACAGGGCTTCCTCGAGCTGCAAACCGTCCCGGGGCCCCACCTCCCTTATGTCAACGGCTGTTGGAAGTTTATGGCCGGCGAGTTCCGCCAAAGACTTCAATGTGATCATTGGATTATTCCTTTCCCGATGCCCTCGATTCAGATGATCTGTTGATCAGCGAGTTCCCTCATGGCGGTCTCGTCCAAATGGAGAAGCTCCTTGAAAACTGCGTCATTGTCATAGCCCGGGATGGCCCGGCCTGCCCAGCGCACCTCGCCCGGGGCGCCTGCGAATTTGGGTACGACGCCCGGACCCAGGACGCTTCGCCCCAACCGCTCATCCTTGTGCGCCACAAACATCTGCCGGAACTGCAGCTGGGGGTCTTTGACCACCTCCGCCACCGTGTTCACCGGGCCGCTCACGACCCCGGCGTCGTCCAGCAGCATGACCAGGTCAACGGCGTCGTGGGTGCGCGCCCAGGCGCCGACATGCTTGTCCAGGCTGTCCTGATTGGCACCTCGGGAAACGTGGTCCATGTAACGGGGATCCTCTGCCAGTTCGGGACAGCCCATAACCTTGCACAGACGGGCGAACACTGTGTCCTGATTGGCCGCGATAATCACGGGAAGCTCATCTCTGCTGAGGTAAATATTCGACGGCGCGATACCGTCCAGCCGGGTCCCGGACGGCTGCCGCACGACGCCAGCGCCGTCATAGTCCGGAATAGTGGATTCGAGCAAGGCGAGGCACGATTCGGTGAGTGCGACATCAACGATGTCGCCGCGACCCGTGGCTGCACGCTGGACGAGGGCGGCAAGAACTCCCTGAACGGCGAACATGCCGGCGAATGAGTCTCCCAGCGACAGTGCTATCCGCGGCGGAAGCTGGCCGGGATAGCCGTTCAGTGCACGGAACCCGCTGATGCCTTCGGCCACGGAGGCATAGCCGGGTTTGTGGGCGTCCGGGCCGTCCTGTCCGTAGCCGGAAACCCGTGCGATCACCAGGCCGGGGTTGAGGTCCTGCAGAACGTCAGGGCCGATCCCCCACTTTTCCAGCGTTCCCGGCTTGAAGTTTTCGATGAGGACGTCGGACTGGCGCGCCAGTTCCTTGAGTATCTCCACGCCCCGCGGCGTACGCAGGTTCAACGTGACGCACTTCTTGTTCCGGGCGTGGACAGTCCAAAACATGCGGTGGCCGTCCACGTGGCCCTGTCCCCAGGTCCGGAGCGGATCAGGACGGTCCGGGGTTTCGATCTTGATGACCTCCGCACCCATGTCAGCGAGTAGGCGCCCCGCAAAGGGACCTGCGATCAGGGTGCCCAGTTCCAGCACACGAATGCCGGCCAACGTGCCGTCGGCCTTGCCGTTGAGCTTGTGGGCTTCATTCTTGGTCTTGTACATAGCAACCTCACTTGCCTGCTGTGACAGGCTTCACACTTGAACTTGATGCACAACGCTAGGTGTCCGCGTCCGGTGCGGAACAGCCTCTGAACGCAGCCGGACGGCCAAAAAAAGCAGACTCCCAGGAGGGGAAAATAGTCTGCCGGGAACGGATACCCCACCGCACTCAGTGGCTAGTGTGAGCCGCGCCATAGTCCGTAGTGTCGATCATCAACGCCGCCGGACCAGGCGACGAAAGCTTTGAGAGAGGCACCTCATGTCAGTCACAACACGGGAAGAATTCCCCCTCTACATAAACGGTGAATTCCGCCCAGGAACGGGCGGGGACACCTTCGAGTCCATCAATCCGTACACCGGCGAAGTCTGGGCGAACGTCGCAGAAGGCACCATTGAAGACATCGACACTGCCGTGGCCAGCGCCCGTGCCGCCCTTTCGGGCCCTTGGGGCCAAATGACGGGAGCGCAGCGCAGCGCTCTCCTCCGGCGGCTCGGGGACCTGGTGGGCGAAAACGCCGAAAAGCTCGCAACCCTGGAAGTCAACGATTCAGGCAAGCTCTACAAGGAAATGGTTGGCCAGACCCGCTTCTTGCCTCACTGGTACCAGTACTTTGCCGGCTTGGCAGACAAGATCGAGGGACGCCAGATCCCGACGTCGAACCCGAACTACCTCGTCTACACCCGCAAGGAACCGGTCGGCGTAATTGGCGCCATCACGCCGTGGAATTCCCCGCTGCTGCTGCTGACCTTCAAGCTGGCTCCCGCACTGGCTGCCGGCTGCACCTTCGTGGTCAAGCCCAGCGAGCACTCCGCCGCCTCCACGGCGTGGTTCGCCAATTTGCTGGATCAGGCAGGATTCCCTCCAGGCGTCTTCAACGTGGTCACCGGCGAGAGCCGCGAGCTGGGCAAGGCACTGGCCGCACACCCTGGCGTCGACAAGGTGGCCTTCACGGGATCTACCGCCACCGGCGCCCGGGTTGCCCAGGCCGCCGGAGCCAACATCAACAAGGTCACGCTGGAACTCGGCGGCAAGAGCCCCCAGGTGGTCTTCCCCGACGCAGACCTAAATGCAGCGGCCAACGGCCTGCTCGCCGGTGTGTTCGCCGCCACAGGCCAGACCTGCATGGCCGGATCACGCCTGATCGTGCACGAATCAATCCATGACGAACTCGTGGACCTGGTAGTGGAGCGTGCCAACAAGATTAGGCTCGGCGACCCCAACGATCCTGAGACCCAGATGGGGCCCGTGGCCAACGGACCCCAGTACGACAAGGTCATGGGCTACCTCAAGATCGCCCGCGACGAGGGTGGCACCATCGCCTGCGGCGGGGAGACCCCGGAGGATCTCGGTGGCTACTTCATCCGCCCCACCGTGATCACCGGCGTCAACAAAGACTCCACCGTGGTCAAGGAAGAAGTCTTCGGCCCGGTCCTCTCCGTTTACACGTTCAAGGATGAGGACGAAGCGATCTCACTGGCCAACGACACCGAATACGGGCTGGCCGGCGCCGTCTGGACCAAGGACGTCCACCGCGGCCACCGCGTCGCCGCCGCCATCAAGGCCGGCACCGTCTGGATCAATGCGTACCGGGTGGTGGCTCCCGAAGTCCCGTTCGGCGGCTTTGGATCTTCCGGCGTCGGGCGGGAGAACGGCATGGACGCCGTGAACGAATACACCGAATCCAAAGCCGTCTGGGTGGAACTCACCGGCGGCACCCGCGACCCCTTCAAACTCGGTTAATCCAAAAGGACAGCATTATGACGACAACAATTGAGCGTGCAAAGAACGAAGAAGGCCTCTACCCCACTGCTCCGCGGCCGGACACCGAAACCAAGCCTGTGGCGGACCGTGCCGGCACCAACCCCATCTTCAATGACCAGAAACTCAAGCTGGGGCTGTTCGGCACCAACTGCTCCCATGGCCTGACCATTTCCCACGTGAACACCACGTACGAGGCAACCTGGGAGCACACGAAGGCCATCGCGCAGCAGGCGGACCGTATGGGTTTTGAAGCGCTTGTCCCCATCGCCCGGTGGCGGGGCTTCGGCGGCACCACCAACTTCAACGGCAGCAACTTCGAAACCTACACCTGGGCGGCCGGGTTGGCCGAGGCAACGAAGAACATTGGGGTCTTCGCCACCAGCCACCTGCCTACCGTGCATCCGGTCATGGCTGCCAAAATGGCCACCACGATCGACCGCATTGCCGGTGGCCGGTTCGGCGTCAACCTGGTCATGGGCTGGTTCGCGCCGGAACTGGAAATCTTCGGCCAGAAGCAGGGCGAACACGATGACAAGTACCGCCAGGGCCAGGAATGGCTGGACTTCGTCAAGAAGGCATGGACCGAACCGGGCCAGTTCGATATCCAGGGGGACTTCTACAACTCGCAGCGCGTGGAATCCTACCCGAAGCCCCACCAGGGTCCCTACCCCGCCCTCATCAACGCCGGCAATTCGACGGCAGGCATGGCGTTCTCGGCCCGCAACGTCGACGTGAACTTCGCGGCGCTCGACACCTTGGAAAACATGGCCGACTACAGCAGCAAAATCCGCAAGCTCGCCCACGACGAGTACAAGCGGACGCTGGACGTCATGACGTACGGGCTGGTCATCGTTCGCGACACCGAAAAAGAAGCGAAGGCCGCCTTCCAGGAAGTTCTCGACAAGGGCGATTACGACGCTGCAGACAATGTCACGGCACTAATGGGCATGCAGAGCCAGTCGTTCCGCGCGCAAATCGACAAGTTCAAGGAGCGTTTCGTCGCGGGCTGGGCCGGCTACCCCATCGTCGGCACCCCGGAACAGGTCGTGGAACAGTTGATCGCCATTAACAAGACCGGCATGGGCGGATTCATCATGGGAATGATCGACTACAACGAAGAACTAAAGTACTTTGACGCGAACGTCATGCCCCTGCTCAAAGAAGCCGGCCTGCGGCACTAGAACCGGCAGGGCTGCCGCCAAGATTGTCCATCGGCAGCCCTGCCCGTGTCACACACCCGAAGAATAAGCTTGACGTACTAAGTGTCAACGAGGCCACCATGAACGAAGCAGCGGAACCCCTAAGCAGATTTCCGATCATCCACACCACGGACATTGATGAAGCGCGGGAAGCGGTCACCGGCGTCTACCTACCCCACCAGCTGGTCCAAGCGTCCGCCGGACCGATGGAGATGGTCCTGAATGCCTGCGGAGACCGGGATGTAACAATCGGCTACCTGGCCTACCACGCTGAAACGACTCTTCATATGCCCGCACCAGAGGATTTCTACCATCTGAACCTCACCACAGCCGGTCAGACATCTGGTGCGAGGGAAGACCGGGTGAACGCAGACACCACCGCTGGTGAAAGCGGACTGCTCCTCATGCCCGACAGGGACTGCAGCGTGAAATGGTCCGCGGACGCGGAACAGCTCATTCTTCGGTTCTCCAGGACGAAGCTGGAAAACCACGCCTCAGACCTGCTCGGGCTGAAAATTGGAGAACCTGTGGAATTCAATTTCGGCGTCGACCTCACCACCGCCCGGGGCCGAAGTCTGCTCGCTTCTGCGGAGTTCATGGCAACGGAGATGAACCGGGTCGGCGGAATTTCGGATAACCCTCTCATCGTGGACCAGCTTGAATCGTTCATCATGAGCAATCTGCTGTTGGCTGTACCGAACACGCACAGCGAGACCCTGGCGACACCGGCCCCCACCGTGAGCCTGGGCAGGCTGAAGCCCGTGGTGAACTTCATGGAAGCCAACGCCGACGAAGCGATCACACCCGCAGAGCTCGCCAGGGCGGGACACATGAGCATCCGAACTTTGCACGCGTCCTTCCAACAAGTTTTGCAGACCACTCCGATGGATTACCTGCGAAGAATCCGGATGGAACGGATCCGCGCCGAACTGATCAACAACTTGGACCCTGACCTCAAGATCACCGATCTTGCCGCGCGCTGGGGCTTCTACCACCCCAGCCGTTTCGCCGCTCGATACCGGGAAACATACGGGGAGCTCCCCAGCGAGACCATCCTCCGCCACCGGTAGCCAACCTCATTTTGTTGAAAGAGACTCATTCATGGGATACACCCTTGCCCAAAAAATTTGGAACCGCCACGTGGTCCGCCACGAAGACGGAGCCCCGGACCTCCTCTACATCGATCTTCATCTGGTCAACGAAGTGACCAGTCCCCAGGCCTTCGAAGGCCTGCGGATCTCGGGACGAACAGTGCGGCGCCCGGACCTGACCCTGGCGATGGAGGACCACAACATCCCGACGGTCGGACTGGACAAACCAATCTCGGATCCGGTCTCGGCACGCCAGATCCAGGCGCTGCGCAAAAACTGCGAACAGTTTGGCATCAGGCTCTTCAACATGGGCGACAAAGAACAAGGCATCGTCCACGTCGTCGGCCCCCAGCTCGGACTCACGCAGCCAGGCATGACCATCGTCTGCGGAGACTCCCACACCTCTACGCACGGCGCCTTCGGAGCGCTGGCGTTTGGGATCGGCACCAGCGAAGCCGAGCACGTACTGGCAACTCAGACCCTGTCCGCCAAGCCATTCAAGACCATGGCTGTTAACATCGACGGCGACCTCGCTCCCGGCGTGGGTTCCAAAGACGTCATACTCGCCCTCATCGCGCAGATCGGCACCGGTGGCGGGCAAGGGTACGTCCTCGAATACCGGGGCTCTGCCGTGGAGAAGATGTCGATGGAAGCGCGCATGACCATGTGCAACATGTCCATCGAGGCCGGAGCCCGCGCCGGCCTCATTGCTCCTGACCGCACCACGCTCCACTATCTGCACGGACGGGACCACGCGCCGGCGGGCGACAAGTGGGAGGAAGCGGCCGCCCACTGGCTCAACCTCGCAAGCGACGCAGACGCCGTCTACGACGCTGAGATCCACCTCGATGCCGCCGCTATTTCCCCCTTCGTGACATGGGGTACCAACCCGGCCCAGGGTGTTCCCGTTTCCAGTGACGTACCATTCCCGGACGATTTCACTGACGAGAAGGAACAGGCAGCGGCCGAGCGGGCACTCACTTACATGGGGCTTATCCCCGGAACTCCGATGAAATCCATCCCCGTGGACTCGGTATTCCTGGGCTCGTGCACCAACGGACGGATCGAAGACTTGCGGGCGGCCGCGGATGTCCTGCGTGGACGCCAGGTCAAGGAAGGCCTGCGCATGCTGGTGGTACCAGGATCCATGCGGGTCAAAGCCCAGGCGGAGGTCGAAGGACTGGACCGCATCTTCAAGGACGCGGGTGCTGAGTGGCGCTTCGCCGGCTGCTCGATGTGCCTGGGCATGAACCCGGACCAGGTGGGACCGGGGCAGCGCTGCGCGTCAACCTCGAACCGAAACTTCGAAGGACGCCAGGGCCAGGGCAGCAGGACCCACTTGGTATCCCCCGTAGTAGCCGCGGCAACCGCCGTGCGCGGCACCCTCTCCACACCCGCCGACCTCAAGTAAGGACTCTCCTTGGACAAGTTCTCCACCCACACAGGCGTGGGCATACCTTTGCGCAGAACGAACGTGGACACGGACCAAATCATTCCGTCCGCCTTCCTCAAACGCATTACCCGCACCGGCTTTGAGGATGCGCTCTTCGCACAATGGCGCGAGGACCCGGGCTTTGTGCTCAACAGTCCCTTCTATAGGAGCGGCTCCGTCCTGGTAGCCGGTCCCGACTTCGGCACCGGCTCGTCTCGGGAGCACGCTGTCTGGGCGCTCCTGGACTACGGCATCAAGGTTGTTATCGCCTCCAGGTTTGCTGACATTTTTCGCGGAAATTCCGGCAAGGCCGGGCTCCTCACCGCCCAGGTGACGGGACCGGACCTCGAACGGATGTGGGATCTTCTTGATGGACACCCGGGCCTCGAAATGGCGGTAGACCTTCCGTCCCAAACCATTTCAATCGCCCAATTCACCATCCCCTTCGACATCGATCCATACGTGAAGTGGCGGCTCGAGAAGGGCTACGACGACATCGGCCTGACCGAGCAGCACCGCGAACAGATCTCCGATTTCGAGAACCGGCGCCCGCACTTCATGCCCAGCTGCTCATAAGTGCAGCTGTTCGTACGTCCGGCAAGCACCACTTTCAACGAGCACTATCCAGAAAGCGAAATTTCCTCATGACCATGCCGGCCCACGAACTCGACACCTTCGGCGTCGGAAACGTCGACCTCGAATCGACGCTCATAATGAACGACTAAAAAATGATGCTCGACCTGTTCGCCTTCAACTGCAGCGGCGGAATGGTGATGAGCGCTCCCCCACCGACTTCCGAGTGACCTGAGAACAATCGAAAAAAATCGCGCAGCTCGCCGACCGCATCGGTTTCGAAGCTCTGGTCCCGGTCGCCCGGTGGTGGGGGCTTCGGCCGCACGCCTGCAGCGAGGGCTTCAGCGACAAGAACGTTGAAGCTCTGAAGGTTGTCCCTGTCGTGCTCTCTGTTATCCAGCCCCCGTAGGTGTTCTCGTCCCACTGAGTAAGGCTGCTACTTTGCGTGGCCGATTTCGACTCAGAAACAGAAGCGAGGACCCGAGTGCACAAGACCACGCGCTCGACCCGGGCCATGTTGCTCCTCGTAATAGCGACCCGAACGTGACGAACCCGAGCTGGTTGCTCGGTCGACTCCGCGCACCTGACTTCCAAGTTATTCCCGTCAGTCTCCGTGGAGACAGTTCCGGGACGCGTCGACGCCCATTGCGTAACGCCACCGATATGACTCGTCAGTGCGAGGAAACCCCCAAAGACCATATTTTGATGTGCCTGTTCCTGGGATGCGACGCTCCGTCAGACCTGTTGCTGAAGACGTCAGCAGCTACAGAAGCGTATCTGCGAGTGATACCTCAGAAGTGCTGCCAGACTGGCGAGGTGCGCGAAAAGTCTACGATGAGTATCAATGTGGCTGGACAAACTCACAGCCTTCAAGAAGCCCTTGTGCGACTGATCAACTATCCGTGTAAGACACCAGTAGCGTTTGACTTCCCGGGATCCGGTGAACATGGTCGGCTCACTGCAGATGAGGTGGAGAGAACTCGGAAGATTAGCTCCCGTGTCTCAAATTCAGAGCTCGTTTTATTTGTGGAAGCGGCGTCTAGCGCCCCCTGGGTTGACTCCCGCGCTGACCTCGCCGACGCCGGCCCCCGCGGTGAGCTCTTCACGGCCATGACGGACTTGTATTGGCACTTCAGTGAGACGGCTCCGAAGCGAGCTGCGGGAACTGTTGAACGGATTTGAATCGGCCGATGCCAGCGAACAGCAACGCGTCCGTGACCTTGATGCAGTCACTGACCTAAGGATTCTCGACATCTTGGTTTGGTAACCCTCTCGGGTGCTCGTCAGTGCGATTCTGGGCAGGGGATCTGCATAGCGAAAAGGCCTAGGTTGCCTTCTGCCAAGCGTTGCATTGCAAGCATTGACGGACGAGGTGCTGGCCGGAGTGCGGCGGGCCTTCCACTCTACGGCCACCACGCCGGATTTTGACAGTCGCTACGTCGACCTGAACGCTGCACTGGTGCGCCATATCAAGGCCGGACACCGTGCGGACGTAACAGCCGAGCTGCGGCGGTCTCTCGATACTGCTGAGCATGAACTCCTACTGCATATCGGGGCTGTTCCCCGCGGAACAACGCCGAGTACCAGCAGGCGCTAACCCCCTAGGGGAGACTGCACGCTCAGTGGCCGCCGGGCCCGACTCCTCATCCCGCCCTCAGACTCGCGTTGCCTTCTATCAGCATGGAGCATTCATTCGGTAGCTGCTCTCCAGAACATCAGTGATGAACATGTGCCCGGGAGCGTGGCTAATGGCGAACTCTGGCTTGGAAGCCATTACCGCGCTCTGCGGCGTTACGCCGCAGGCCCAAAAGACCGGAACTTCACCGGGGTGTATCTCCACGGCATCACCGAAGTCCGGGCGGTTGATGTCCGAAATCCCGATTTCGTCCGGAGAACCTACATGGATGGGTGCGCCGTGCACTTGTGGCACCTCACCCGTAATACGGACCGCCGTCTCAACCAACTCCGGTAGCATCGGGCGCATTGAAACTACCATTGGGCCGTGGATCCGCCCAGCCGGGTTACATTCGATGGTGGTGCGGTACATCGGCACGTTCCGACCCATCTCGACGTGACGCAAGGGAATGCCTCCCTTGACCAATGCAGCCTCGAAGGTGAAGCTGCAACCAATGAGGATTCCGACCATGTCATCGCGCCAGACTGAAGTGACATCATCGGTCTCCCCAATCAGCCCGCCGTTCTGCCAAATCCGGTAGGCGGGAATGTCGGTGCGGATGTCGGAGCCCGCAGCCAACGAGCTAGCAACTTCACCTGGCCGGATGACGTCAATTACCGGACAGGCTCGGGCGTTGAGTGCGCAGAACTCCAATACTTCTTCGGCGTAGTCAGCGGGGACCGCGATTAAGTTGGCTTGAGTGAAACCGTCGCTCCATCCAGCGGTGGGAGTGACTAGCCCACTGCGAAATTTTTCGCGGGCTTTTGAGGGCGCCGTGAGCGCATGGGGGTTGGTCATGCTGAAAGCACCTTCGTTCCGTAGAGAGTTACCGTGCCATTTTCTGTGGTTAGCAGTCCTGTATGGTCCACCTTCGATACCTGAAACGGCAGGTATTGACCCCAGGAGTCCCGAATAAAACTTTCGTATCCACGAGACTTGCCCGAGGGCCATCCGTAGCACCACCAGAGAGTGCCCTCGGCAGGGACAATGATCTCACTGGATATCGTTCCGCTGTCCTTGCCGTGCGCCTCCACGGTCCGGGCCTCCTGGCTCTTGGCGTTTTCCTGGTCGTCATTTCGGGCAAGAACGGAATGCAGGGCTTGACGGACAGCCTGTGCTTCGAGGAGCGGCGTGGACTGAACCACGGCGGCCTGCCGAAGGCGCTCTAAGGAAAAGCTCTCCCCTACCCATGTGTCATCGTCATGCTCTTGTCCCGCGAACCAGGAATTGGTGCAGGCAATGTTTTGCCCGCGTTCGATTGTTCTCCGAGTCGAGCGTTGACCATTGATAGTGACCACAACAGTCCCCTCGGCATCGGCTATCAGGTAGTTCCCGTCGTTTAGTCTGGACGCCCCCAGCTGCAGCATCGTAACAAGTTCCTCCGCCGAAGCCGCCTGGCCCAGTGCATTACGGGTTTCCTGCGGTTCTACTCGCTTCGTGTGCCCATTGGATTCCGACTTTGATGCGGGCACGTAGGAATAAGTGAAAGCGACTCCGCGTGCATTCAGGCCCCTGGTCATCACCGAGTTCCAAGGGACCGCCTCCGCGGCCCTGTATGTGGTCACTTCCGTTCCGATGAATGGATAGATCCCTTCGGTTGACGCCAAGACCCGGCTACCAACGAGATAGGGATTATCGCTGTTGCTGCCTAGTACCGGTCCGGCCGTGGATTGTGCTGCAAGGAGGGTGCACATTCGAGTTACCTGCTTTCAGCCCACGCGGCCCGGTAGGGCCGGGACGGTGACGGTCGGAAGTTCCCCGATCCGGCTGGGGTCGGGCATTGCATCGAGAAGGGCTTGCGAATAGGGATTACGCGGTCTGCGGTAGAACTCTTCGGCGGGAGTCGCTTCCATCAGCCGTCCCTTGTACATCGTTATTACCGTGTCGGTCATGTCCCTCACCAACGCGAGGTCGTGGGACACCATGATCAGGGTGAGGCTATTGTCCTCGACGAGTTCCCGGAATAGACCCATGATGCGTTGCTGGTTGGTCACATCGAGGGCGCTGACCGGCTCATCCGCGACAAGGATTTCCGGATTACGCGCCAGCGCCCGCGCGATAGCGACGCGTTGGCGCTGGCCTCCGGAAAGATGGGTGGTGCGTTGTCCGAGTATGGTCCGAGGGAGATGCACTCGATCGCACAGTTGGAGGACCGCAGACTGCGAAGCTTTCTGGTCTGCGACGCACAGGGCTTCGAGGAGGAGCTCTTCAGCGGTGTAGCGGGGGTCGAGGCTTCGGCTGGCGTCCTGGAATACCAGCTGGACTTTGAGCCGAAACTCGCGCTCTGACGCCGGATTAAGCGTCGCCATGTCGTGACCAGCCACGGTGACGCGGCCAGCGGTCGGTTTCTCGAGTCCCACTAGCAGGCGCGTCAAAGTCGACTTGCCGGATCCTGATTCGCCGACAATAGACGTGGTGCTGCCGCGCGGGATCTCAAAGCTGATGTCACTCAGGGCGTTAACAACTGCTCCCCCGCCGAAAATGCCGCGGGAGCCGTAACGCTGACTGGCGCCCTCAACAGAAATAGCCGGTGGTTCATTCGTGCGGGCTCCATTGAGCGGAGGGCGCAGAATGTGCGGCGACGAGAGGCGGGGCGAGGCATTGAGCAACTCAATTGAGTAGGGGTGCTGCGGGTTCTCCAGGACCTGTGCAACGTCACCCGATTCGACGATGAGCCCATGCTCCATGACGCTGACCTCGTCACAGAGTCCGGCGACGACGCCGAGATTGTGCGTAACGAAGAGGACACCGAGGCCATCGTCAGCGAGCTGGCGTAGGAGACGGAGTACTCCTGCCTGGACTGTAGGATCCAGGGCGGTTGTGGGCTCGTCAGCAATCAGCAGACTGGGACGGTTGGCAAGTGCGAGTGCGATCATTGCCCGTTGGCGCATGCCGCCGGACAACTGGTGCGGAAACTGGTTTGACACCTTCTCCGGCTCAGGCAGTCGCGCCTGACCGAGCACCTCGAGCACCCTTGCTCGTGCGGATTCCTTTTCAACACCGTGATCCTGCAAGGAGTGGAAGATCTGCTTGCCTACCGTGAGCATCGGGTGGAAGCCGCTCAGCGGATCCTGCAGCACCATTGATACCACGGAGCCTCGGAGACGCCGCTGTTCGCTCGGGGCAAGATCCAGGATTGGTTGCCCCGCGACAAGGACCTCTCCACCCGAACGCTCGATGCCCTGGGGTAGCATCCCGAGGCAACTCAGACCGGTAAGCGACTTGCCGCTGCCGGACTCCCCGACAAGTCCCAGCACTCGGCCGGGGGCGACCGAAAGTGAGACTCCCTTGACCAACTCCCGCGTTCCCTGTGAGGCAGTTAGTCGGAGATCCTCGATTTTCAACACGGGCCTGCTCAGGTCCTCGCTCCTTGGACTGTGGAACTCGGTCATGGGGTCCTCTCGGTTTGTCCGGTGGAAAGGGCGGCTTCTTCACTGGCAGCAGCCGCAGTTAGGCCAGCACCTGCGAGCCATTCCCTGACGGCTTCGCCGGTCAAGGCGAAGGCGACCACTGAGAGGCACAGCACCAGACCCGGCATGAGACTAATCCACCACTGGCCCGTGGCGACGTAGTTAGCTCCCATTGAGATCACGTAGCCCCATTCGGGCGTGGGGGGACGGACGCCGGCCCCGAGGAAGCTCAGTGCGGCGGTGAGAAGTACGGAGACACCGAGGCTAACGGAGATATTCGCCACTGCGCTGTCAACGGAATTGGGGAGGGCATGCCGCGTAAGTGTACGCATCGTTCCGAGGCCCAGGATACGGCAGGATGCGACAAGGCCTCCCCGCACCACGGAATTCAGGGATGAGCGGATCAGCCGGGCGAAGACCGGTGTGGTGACAAAGATAACGGCAGTAATCACTGCACCGGTTCCTCGACCAAAAATCGCCGCTAGCGCCAATGCAAAGACTGTGACTGGAATCGACTGAAAAACATCGAGGGCAGCATCTACAATTCGGGCAAGCACCCCCCAGATCCGGCCGCCGGCGGCGGAAAAGCCACTGATCGAGCCGAGCACAAGTCCGAGTACGAACGAAGCACCGACGCCAAGCAGGGCGATCGAGAGGTCCGTGCGGAAGGCCGCGATGACGACGGAGAAGATGTCGAGGCCAGATGCATCGGTTCCGAAGGGGTGCGCGAAGCCGGGTGCCTGGAGGACATCTACCGTGGGCTTTTCTGGGTCGTATGGAGCAACCCAAGGGCCGATGACGGCAAGAACAACGCAGATGAAGCTGCCAGCAACGCCGACCTTCCCCGCAAGTGTGGTGGGTATCAAGCTTTTCATGCTTTCCTCAATTGCGGGTCGATGGCGGCGTGTAAAAGGTCGTTGGCGAGATAGACCATGGCGGTAAAGAGTCCGGCAATGAGAACGAAGCCTTGCACGCCCACGTAGTCGGAGCGGGTCACAGCTGCCACTGCATACTGTCCTACGCCGCCCCAGGAGAAGACTGTTTCGACGAGGACCGCTCCGCCGACGAGGAAGACGGTGGTGGAGGCCAGGGTCGTGACCATAGTTGGTGATGTGAAACGCAGAATGTACCGAATACGTCGCCACGGAGAGATACCCCAGGAGTCAGCAAAGCGGGCGAAATCCGAGCCGTTGACTTTCTCGGTAACTGCGGACATGATCCGGACGACGGGTGCCAAGTAGACAAAGATCAATGTGATACACGGCAAAACCAGATGTGATACTGCGTTTGCAACAGCCGATGGGTCAACGGCGATGGCAGCGTCGATCAGTCCGACGTTCGTTACCGGAGTGACCGTAAGCCTCGCGTCGAGCTGGCCGCTCGGAGATGCGCCAATTCCGAGCTGTACATAGAGCAGGGAGACGAGGCTGAGGCCGACCCAAAAATCGGGGACTACGCCAGCGAGAAACCCGTATCCATTGACGACCTTGTGGGCGAGTCCGTGTGGTCGCCAGAGCAGCCACCCGACGAGCAGGAGCACCAGAAGGATGATCATGAGTAGAGAGAAGAACATCAGGAGCAAAGTTGCGGGCGCCCTCTGCACGAGGTCGTGGACGACGGGGCTGTTGGTTTGGAGGGAGGTCCCCCAATCTCCTTGGAGGACGCCGGTGACGTAGCGCCAGAACTGGACCCACAGAGGTTGGTCCAGTCCCATCGACTGGCGAATTCGCTCTACCTGCTCGGCCGTTGCCTGACCCCCGGCGAGGGCATAGGCCGGGTCGCCGGGTATCAGCCGAGTGAGGAGAAAGACAAGGACAAGCAAGCCAAAGAGCTGGACGGGTAGCAGGGAAAGACGACGGAGCAGGAAGCGGACCAAGAGACGGCCCTACTTGACGAGCTTGAGATCGGCGAAGCGGACCCCGTTGTTCGGGTACCACGTGACGTTGGAGACGCGCTTTGAATGCGCAACATGCCATCCGGGGTTGGCCAGGAGCACCCAGGGCTGCTCCTGCATCCAAATTTGCTGGGCCCGGTCAGCCTTCAGGTTACGAGCTGTTGGCTCGGGTTCACCCAGCATCTCTTCAATGAGCCTGTCGAACTCCGCGTTTTTCCACGACCCGACGTTGAGGTAAGACGTGGACTTCCAGTAGACGCCCAGGGCATAGGCTGGGTCGGCGACAAAGGGCCAGAACGCGGCGAGATAGGCCTGCCCCCCGCGCTTGTACAGCTTGTCGAAGTAGCTCGATGCCGGTAGCCCGTCGAGCAGTACGTTGATGCCTATTTGTTTGAGGGCGGACGCGACGATTGGCGCGATCAACGGATCTTCATAGTTGTCGTTGGAAAAGGTGAGAGTGAGATCGAATCCCGACACGCCGGCCTCTGCCATGAGGCTCTTGGCTTTGTCGAGGTTGGTCTTGTACTCGTTGTACTTGGCGGTGTGGCCCGGGTAGTCCTCTGGAAGGGGGCTGTTCAAGCCGGTCGCCGTGCCCAGGTATACGCCGCTCAGGATGTCGGCGTAAGGCAGGGCGTAGGCGATTGCCTGGCGGATCCGGGGATCCTTCAGCTTCGGGTCGAGCACGTTGAGCGGCATTGCCTGGATCTTGTTCGACTTATAGGACGTGACCGTGAGCCCCGCCTTCTGGGCGGACTGGAGCTGGCTAGGGCTGAGGTTCATGGCGATGTCCGCTTCGCCGGACTGCAGCAACGCAAGCCGGTTCGCGCTGGTCGGCACAGAGCGCCATACGACCTTGTCGAAGTCAGGCCTTGTCAAGGAATGCGGGTTGGCGGAGAGTGTGACCGTTTGGCCTTCTTGGAAAGCGGATACGGCGTAAGCTCCGAAGCCGGCGGTGTTCTTCCCGAGCCAGCCCTGCGCCCACGGATCGTTGGCGGTGGCGTGCTGCTTTGCGGCGACGGAGTCGAATAATCCTGCATAGAGCTTCGCTGCGTCAACCTTGAAGAAAATGCTGTTCGGCTTTTCTAGCGCGAACCTGACGGTGCGGTCGTCTAGGGCAACCACCTGGTCACCACTTGTGATTCCCATCGAGTTGGCCATGAACAGGCCGGTCTGCTTCAGGGCGAAGTTGCGTTGGAAGGACCAGACGACGTCCGCGGACGTCAACTTGTTACCCCAATTCGAGACGATATCGTCCCTGAGAGTAATGGTGATGGTTCGCTGGTCAGCCGAGACGTCGATTGTTTTCGCAAATCCATTCTCGATGCCGCCCTTCATTCCAGTCGCAAGGATATCGGCGATAGCGGTGCCGCTGACCTGCGTCTTACCGAATGCCACGATGTCACCGCCATAGGTGTTTCCGACAATGTTTTCCCCTGCCACGTTCGCACCGGCAGCGCCGTCGGTATCAAAGCTGGCCGGGAAATCGGAGCCGACATATACAAGAGTGGAACTGGAACCACCGCTCGCCGCCGCCCCGCTGCGCGAACAGGACGCGATCAACGGAGTTGCGCCAGCCAGCACGCTCACGGCAAGGAAGCTGCGCCTTGACAAATTTGTAGCCATTAGATTCATCCTCGGGATTTTCGGGAGGGGACGTGCCCAAGCGGACGCGGAAGCAGCCGTCACTTTGCCCCATATTTATGTGATGCACTGCCGAAACGATTGTTGTTGAACAATATTATGTTGGAACGACCTATGACCTGCCCCACAGTTGCAAAGTCTGCACCTTTTGATGCTGGGCGATGGAATGCGCACCGACACTGCACTTTTTGATGCTGCGTTCCTCTACGAGTGGACAGGAACGAGCGGGCGCCGTGGCAGCGGGTGGGATGGGGTCGGGATCCTCTGAGCGTGATGTGCCAAGGCCTCACGCTCACCAGTCACCTCTTTTGAGACTCCGAAACGGAGGGACATGAACAACGGCGGCGCCGGTGAACTTTTACGCACCCTGCAGGACCGCCGCGAACCGGGGCCGACCTGGCCGGGATGTCGGGCTTGGGACGACTGCCTTGAATTCTCGCCTTGAGGTGCTCCTGGACCGCGGGCTAGTTGTGCCGGTGTCGGATGCCCAAAGCTGCCAACACCGATCCGACTCGCGGGTGGGTCATTCCATGCCCACGCCTTATGGGGCGGAGTCCCGCCAGGATGTTATTCATGTGGCCCGTAAGGGCGAGGCACCGTAAATGCGCAACGCGGCGTCCGGCAAGGAAGTCGCCGCCGATTTATTCCGGTCATGTCTTCTGGCGTCGCAATCCCCATGAACAAGTAGGACGGGGAAGCACCACCGGTAAGGACGGAAGGAAACCGCAATGCCCAAGACACGAGCCGGAGAAACAAGATCCACGTTCGTGGCCCACAAGTCATGTCACTGAGGCCCTAAACCTCCCATGAACAGGTAACGCACATCAACCAAACGATCAGCGAAGCAATCAAGGAGGCACCTGGCCACCACCCGCCACCAATGAAAAAGGCCCCGAAAGGGGCCCTTCACACACAAATTGTACACAGTCAGAGGCCCAAAAAGGGCCCCTGACGTGGGAACACGTGCCCGAGGTGGGACTCGAACTACATTCCAACCGTTGCAAACACTGGATTTTCTTGAAAACCTAGGCAATCTGGCCGAGTCCAAGCGATGTACGGCCCGGTCCGAGACGAAAACTGTTGACATTGTCAACAGTCCTTTTTGCGCTACTTTCCTGCCCCTTCATTACAACTGCCGCACTTCCTCGGAGGGGGCGCATGGGATAGGACCGTACTGCAGCGGACCGATGGCCTACGCGAACTGTCGTGCGGTGGGGCTGAGCCGTCCTGGCAGGTGGCAGGGTTTTAGGCTCCCCTGTCACTAGCAAGTGATGGCACGCCCCAACCACTGAGCATTTCCGGTGACATAAGGCGGTCGACGACAAGCAGTAGCCTTCTCTGTCGTCGTCGATGATTCCCTACGCGAGGCAGTGGGCATGTTGGAGGCCTGGATCGACCTGCCGCTTCCTGCCATCCGGGGCGACCGCGGTCTAGCCACGCTACAGCATCCAATGCTGCTCGTTGTCGAAGACTCGTAGACCTGGGACGGGAAAGATTGGGGAAGCGCTGGATTGAGCAGATTGCCTCTGCTGCGTGACGTGTACAGATGCGTTCACTAGCTCCTGTGGCATCCCAGTTAGACTTCGACGATGCGGGAGCGGCCAGGGCAGGAGCCCATTTCTTCCAGGCCTCGTTTGGATCCCGTGCTGACGTCCCCTCCATGGGTCTGATTTCAGCTAAAGGTTCAGTCTAACGAAAGCGGTAGGCGGCGATGACTGACAGCAGCCCCTCCATCGGGATTGGGACGTCGGTGAGTGCCAACTGGAGCCCCTGCGCCACACGGCGGTGCGCGACCGGCTCGGCCTTCGGCTTCACGGGTGGGCTGTTGAGAAAGCCCGAACTTATGCTGCCGCGAGCAGGCCGTGTGAGCGGAGCGCGTTGAGTGCGCTGTCTACGTGCTTCGGCGTGAACATCCGGGCTTTGCGCGGCGACCACTCGGCGACTTTAGATGCGACAGCTTCATCGGTGTAACCCTCAGGTGCATGCGCGGCGATCCAGTGGACAGTCGCGAGGAGTTCCATTCCGTAGGCGGACTCATAGCCATCGGCCAGGTCAAGCACCTGCTCCATTCGTGCCTTCGTTTCGGGATGCTCGTCAAGCAGTTCCTCAACCTCTGCGACAGCGCTGAGGATCGGGGTCAACGGCACCGCGTCAGACACCTTGGCGCTCCCGTCGCCAAAGCCCATTAGATAATGTCCTTCGATCAGGGTGAGGACGTGGCGGAGGTTGTCGGCGTATGGGCCGTAGCGGTTTGCGGCGAATCGGAGGTTCAAAGGCTCGCCAGCGAGCTGCAGAAAGTACATGAGCTTTTGCGTTTCAATGAGAGACGGTTCGCTAAGCGCTTGCCGAGTGTAACGAGCGATCATCCCGACGAGCGCCGCGCGGCCAGGGGTCATCTTCGGCTTTAGAGAGTTCACAGGCATGTCTCGCGGAGCTGGTGCACCCGCGGGGGCGAACACGCGAACATCAACTTCCGGCAGCGCTTCGAAGGCAGCGCGGATTCGCGGCTCGACGTCAACCCATTTCAGCCCGCCGTTTCCGCAGCCGAGCGGCGGTACCGCAATCGACCTGATGCCAAGTTCACGAACGACGCGGACCAAATCATAGAGCCCGCTGTCAATATCAGTGATCCGCGACTTCGCACGCCAATGCCCCTTCGTGGGGAAGTTGATGACATATTTAGGACCGTCGAGTGTCTGGGTCGGCCAGACGTGCATGTGACCGAGCTTCACCCCACCTCGCTTCGCTGCACCGGCGTAATCCTTGAACATCGCGGGAAACGCCTTCTTGAACTGCAGGGCGATGCCCTTACCCATGACGCCCTCCGTATTCACGGTGTTAACGAGCGCTTCAACGGGAGCCTTTAGCAAGTCACCCTTCGCTTCCGTGATCATCGCGTTCATACTCCTAGTAATACCAGCTGGGTCGGACATTAACGAGGGTGCTCGATCGTGCCGAAGCAAGGATGGCGCGCACCTCAGTAGCCACAATCTCGCTCTGGGTGCCGATCTCCGTCACGGCATCCCACGTTACTCGTTCGTAGACAAGAGCCTCGGCCATACGCCGCTCCATTCGCATGGGCTCGTCTGGCGTGTTATTCCAGTATGTCTCGGTCATAAGACCCCAATCGATGAATTCGTCATCAATCGGGTCGGCGAGATCGAAGACGCGATAATCGGCGTAATGTAGCGCAGCGTTCCGATCTGTAAGCACAGGATGGTATCCAAGTTCGTCAAGACGCTCCAGCGTGCTGAGCAGGTAGACGAGCCTTGTGGTCCCTCCCTGGTACGACGGGACATTTCCTCGAGAGATTGCGAACATCATTGGGCTGCGAGGCGCGAAGTAGAACGGCACATAGTCAGCGACCACGCCACCCGGCGGCAACGGGACCGGGCGCTGGCGCCGCTGATCTTTGATACTGACGTTCCCGACCTCGGTGGTAAGCACGCCCGCCGCCTGGGCGGAGGTGTCGGACAGCAGACCAAGCTCAATCACAGTCGCCAAGTGATCGATATGTGTGAAGTGGACGACGGGCGTCGGCTGCCTACGAGCGGTCATACGCTGCACCTCTGAATCGCCTTATTGTCCGCCCCGACCCCGTCAGCGAGCTGGAGAGAGTTGACTGCCTTCTCCCTGAGATCTTAGCTCCCATGAGCACCATCGACCTTCTGCCGCTGCAGGCCCTCGATGGTCTTCTTTGCAAAGTAGCGAACCGAGTGAGCCTCTGGTACGAGTAAGCGGCGGGTGGAATGGTGATCAGACTTGGCGAGACGACCTGCCTTCACTAGCTAATGCTGATACGCGGTTCATGGAGCTGCAGGTAGGTCGAGAAGTTACAGAGGGACATCATGGCAGGAAGATCACGGCCTTGATCCCCACGGCAAGCCTTCCATGCGGCGGACTGGCCTGCCTAATCCGGTGGCGTGGTCAGCAATTGAGTCTCCTGCGCATGACTGCAATTCAACCCCAAGAGAAGTCGATGTTAGGCAGTCGGACGGGCGAGGACTTCGACGAGTGAGGCGGTGTCGCTGAGCAGTGTTGTGTTGTAGCGCTGTTCGACTCTGCCTTGACGCAGCCTGTGGACCCACTGTTTTTCCGTAACTACGACGTCGCAGTACACCGCCGCGACAGGCAAAGCAGCGAGGTCGTTGAAGTCATTCGGCTCCCACTTTTGTTGGGTCTGCCGAAGTTTGGCGGATCGCATCACGTTTGTCACGTACCGAGTAGGAAGATCGTCGATGAAGTTCACCAGATCAGCGGGGGGCATCCGCTCGATGAAATCCTCCCAAGTCATTCCGATGGATTCGAGGGCTTCGGTGACTGCTGTTCGGATGCCACCAAGGTCAGATGCGCGAACGGCCAGTTCGAGAAGGTCCCGGGATAGCTTTTGGTCCCGGATCGCGGCCCCGATTGAGTTTTCGTAGTCGATGAATTGGTGGGCAAGGTCGGCGCCTGATGGGTCGAATCCTGCTTTGAGCAAGACTTGGGGACCCATGCGGAGCAGTTCTCGTTCTACTAGCTCGTTGTAACTCTGCTCAATCTTCACGAGTGCGCTAGGCGTTATCTCTGTAATTTTGTCGGGCAACCTGGTGGGATCGAAAGACGGCCACGTCACTGCGTTGGCGGTAATGTGTCGCAGCCCTGAACCGAACACGCGTACTTGCCGCCGGTGTTCCCCGCGGCCGAACCGGCGATTGAGAGCCTGATCGATCTCTGCCGGAAGCAGCGCGTGCGGACGGGCCATGGTGTGTTGCTTCGAGAGCTCAAGCATGAGGTCGGCCACGTCGATCCGAGAGCGGTCATCGCGACGCTTCCCGGTCTCCAGGTACCGGTAGATGTCGAGCGGGAACGACGCAGTGCCGGAATCGGCGGCGGCCCGGGCCGATGCCAGCGCATCAATGAACCGTGCTCCCTTGCTGTGGCCCGTCGCCGCCCTCGCTAGATCGACCCATTTGTTCTGGTCGAGGTACACACGAAGCACCGTTATGGCTCCTCCCCTGGCGACTGCGCCTGGGGCGGGACAGGGAGCGTCGGCTGCGTCACTTGCTCGCTCAGGTACCACTCATGCGGAATAAGAGCGACTCCGTCACGCCACCTTTCGATGACCGATTCTTGGAACCACTCGTCGCCGAAGTCCGCGTGGTCAAACGCGATGATTTGGAGTTGACTGTCGAGTTGGGTGACAGTGTCATACATCATTCGATATAACTTCCGAGTGTTATCGCGATCCGTGTCGGACAATTCAGCCAGGTCTCCCCCGCTCTCTCGATCCCGGGGGAAGAAAGCCTGGCTGGGCTGGTCAAGGACGATGAAACGGGGAACTGGCCGGCTGGCGTCGATGAAGTACTCCTGCAGGGCAAGGTAGGCCGTCAGGTGGTAGCCAACCCAGCTCATGCCGCTGCCGATGGCACCGGCATCCATGTAGGCCGGTCCCTGGAGAGTGTCGGCCACGACCGTGAGTCGATATGGATCAATCCGCACACCATGGTCGGAGTGTTCAAGCGGCAAAGCCTGCGCGAGTGCGGTCATGCGTCGACCCACGATGTTGAGGAGGGAGTCCATTGCTGAGCGAAGAGCGTCAGGATCCAGCTCGTCCGTGAGCTGCGCTGCCCTGTCTTCTAGGGCAACTATTGCGCTCTCCAAGTGGGCTATGGTGCCGTCACTTTCCACCGAGGTGGTGTCGAGATATTGGACGATGCGACCGCGAACGAAACTCTGTTGATTCCACGTGCGTTGCGCAGTCGCCCGAATGTCATCGGTCTGCGCGAGCTCATCGAGGGCCGTGTTGATATCCATCAGGTCTGCTCTCACCTGGTCGCGATCCTGAATGAGCTCGGTGCGCGCTGTGTTGATGCGCGGCTGGTCGCGTTGGGCAAGCTTGATGCGGCGCGCGACACGTCCCAAGCTGCGCCGGATTGCGTCGTGTGTGGCTGTCTCTATCAGGACCGTCTGGCAAACAGGACAGGTCGCCTCCTCATCCGTCGCATCCGGGATGAGACCGATGGAGGCGAGCCTGACGCGGTGCTCATTGAGCTCCGCACTGTACTCAGTACCGACTCGTGCAAACTCGTCGAGACCGCGAAGCTTGTCCTGGATGTCCCTCAGTTCTGTACGTAGATCTGCCCGACGGCTGATGAGTCTCTCCGTCTCCGCGTCTCTGTCAACCTCGTCAGCCTGCGCCGGCGTTTGCTCCGAGTTGAGGACCGTTGAGAGAAGGGCAATTGCCGAACCCGCGTCGACCGGTGTGGCGTCGGCGGGTAGTAGCCCACTGGCGCGGGCGTCAGCGATGAGTCCTGCCGCCCGGCCCACTCCCAAGTCCCGCGCCGAGCGTGCTTCGGCAAGACGTGCTTGCCGGCGGCGGATGTCACGGCGGAGCTCCGAGAGCTGCTCACGCTTACGGAGGGCATCCGGGCTCTGGGCGCCAAGGAAGTAAGGGAAGGTATCCCGGATCGTTTGCTTCTGGAAGTCGCGGTTCTGGTGATGGAAAAGGAGGTCAGGGTTCGCAACTTCTCCTTGCCCTTGGAAGGTGTAGTAAAGGGAATGCCGAAAGTTCGCGGCAAGAGCTCGGCGAGTCCGCCCTTCGGGCGGCATGTGGAGGTTCTCCTCGATCCCGATCAGATCACCGAGGTAGTCAACGAGGTCGGTAGTGTTGGCATTGAGTTCGAGGGCCGCAAGCTCGGGGATCGCGTCCTCACCAATCGAGAGCATCACTTGGGAAGTTGTCGCTCCGTGGGGAGGAGCCGGACGTCCGATAAAGAACTGCGTGTTGCCAACATGGGCGAGAAGACCGTACCAGGCGACGGTGTCTTGGATGGGGCCTAGCGGGACATGCGGGCTGTCGCCACCGAGGAGGAACCGGAGGATGCCGATGATGCTACTCTTTCCGGTGCCGGACTCACCCGAGATGATGTTGAGGCGCCCTGGTCGAAAGCGGACCTGACGAATATCACCATCGGTGTTGTAGAGGATGAGGGCATCGAGTTGCATCAAGGTTTAACTCCCCAGTGAGCGAGGGTGGTGGCTTCATCAGCCTCGGATCCTCCGAACCAGCGTCCTAGGAACTCGGCGGCCTTCATGCAGTCCGTCCAATCATCGGTTGGGAAGAGTGTGCGTGGCCGGCGTCCAATTTGTCCTGCACCTATGGAACCGAGCGAACCGGTGAGGACGGTACGCTGCAGGCCGTAGCTGATCGCGGCCCCAGTGAAGGTGCGGAATGTGCGGGCTCGCTCGGCGAATTCCATAAGAATGACGGGGTTGCTTCGCACCCACGCCCACATCGATGAGGCGGTCGTGCCCGGGAGAGCGTCTCGCGTGGGTTTATGGAGAGCACTGGGCAGGATGAGAAACGCGAATGTGATCGGCATCCCGGTGCTCGCTTTGGCTTCGTACGCGGCGCACGCCTTGTTTAGCAAGAGGGAGCAGAACGCGGGGTTGAAGAGTGTGCTTGTCTCTGACTCCGCAGCAGCGACGGGCATGATGATGCTCATGCAACATCCTGCACTTCGCTAATACGACGCTTCAGGAGATTGAGCCAATCCGGATGCCAGCCGATTTGGAGCCGATCTGCAAGGATGTGCAACGAGCCGATCGGAATGTAGCCGGATCTGACATCCGCACGGATCTCCGGCAGGGTGCGTTCCTGGAGTCTTACGTACGTGGAGCGCGCGAACCTTCGTTTCTCGTCGTCACTAATGACGGCACATTCATCCGGCTCCTCTAATGGGAGGAATGCACGTTTCCATTCCTCCATCAAGCGCCGATCGTAGGAGTCGAGTTCACCAATCGCAAGTAGCTGCTCGCGTTGCCACCGCGACCGCTGCAGGAAAGCCCGATTGTGGTCGTATACGGCCTGCCGAATGCGTTCATGGTGCAGGAGGATGATCTGCAGTTGCTCCACGAAAACCCGGTCGTCCCCAATGACTTCGTCTGAAGTCGGTTCCGGTTCATTGTCATAGTCCAGCGGGAGATTGTCGTCTCGCAGCGCCTGAGCAATTAAGTGCAACTGGTCTTCGATTTCACGGATATCTATCCAGTCGGCTTCACCCCGAGTGATCCTGCTGAGATGCACCATCGCGCGCCCGTGCCACCAGCCGCGCAGACGATCAACGAGAGGTTTGCGACGTTGCTGCACGGTGGTTTTGCGAACGGCAGCGATGAGTTGCTCCGTGATCCGTTCACCCGGAGCTGCCGCACCGAGTACAACTACCCTGTCTAGCAGCGTTACCCGTTGCCCATCGGTCAAGGAGAGATACTTTGCGTAGTAATTAGTGGATGCCGCGTTACCGGCGGCACGAGCGACGACGTCGAGTCTCTCTCGCGCACCGAACACATCCTCGCTGCTGCGCGCCGGACCAAGCAGGCTTGCGGCTGTTCCAGGTTTAGGGGTTGCGGTCGAATATACGAAACATGCGGACCTGTCGTCCGATGTCTCGATCCAGTTGTGCAACGTTTTCCAAAGGTCCGGACTTGCATCACCGAGAGATCCCTGCCGCTCGATATGATGCTTGGTTTGCCACAATTCCTGAGGCTGACCCTGCACCTCAAACACAATATCGTCCACGGTTTCAAGCGACAGTCGAAGGCTGTCCTCGGTATCCATGCGTTGCAGTGCGATGAGCAGAGCGTACTCAATTTGGGCGAGATACCCGAGCGCCGAGCCCGCGGCGCTGAATCGGTAGCCCTCCGCGACGCTCATGTCTTCACTCTAGGGACTGCCGTGCTGGCCCATGGCCAGACTCCAATGGAACAAGCAGGCGGACACACGTTCATGGCCTGGGACCGAGCCAGCCCAACTGCGGCAGCCGATTTGGTCCCGGTTGTTGACCACCAGCCAATGCAATGCGTGCCCGATGCATGTGGTAGTTGCCGCGAGGGTCGGAATGCAAGCCCGAATAGTTTATAAGTCGGACGTTCCGCGCTCTTTCTTGTGACCGTCATGGGTTGACAGCGACTCTCGAAACAGAGACCCCAAAGCCGAGATTTCGCAATTGCTGACCGTTCTGCATCAGGTTCAATTTGCTGAAAAAGGGCAACCAGTCGGTTCCTGACCTGCTCGAGTTTGCAATTACAGCGTAGGAGACGGAGTACTTTGTCCGATCCACGAGAGATTCTCCGTCTGGAATCATGTCAAGCCAGACTGTCCTCTGGGGTTCTTCTGTTTCTGATTCAACAACTTTTCGGAGCTCATCACGGAAGGTGCCATCAGCAACAAATGTCGTTGCCGAGACCGCGCCTTGGGCAAAAAGATGACTCAGGGTAGCAGAGCGCGTTTTCCTTTTCACATGTATGAATTCTCCGCGGGACGAAAGGACATCGCACAGCTCGATCCCGCTGGAGGCACCTCCTGGCCTTTTTATGCGCGCGTCAAGAAGGAGAAGGTCCGAAGGCTCTGAATCCGCTAAACGAGCGTTGTACCTTGCCTCTATCTCCCCCGCCTTGGATTCGATTAACACCGTTTTAGGTGTTGGCAGGGAGGCGGCGAAGCTATCGACCTTCGCCACCAATGAATCACTCACGACGAACCAGCGACCTTCAATCAATACGTGCAGTTGAGATCCAAGCCGCTGCTCTGTCACTAGGCACTGATAGACGTTCCACCTAGAGTCGAAATCACTGGAACGGCTGAAGCGTACAGATACGTGACGTGTCCTCAGTCGCGCAATCGTGATGTCAGATTTTTCTTCGCCTAAGCGGCCGAGATAGTCATCCAAATCCAGGTCCTCGTACTCCTCCTTTCGAGTTCCCCCAATCCTGAACGCGTCGACATCCTCCCAATCGATTGATTCAGGCATCGCCATATGCGTGTTGGAAGTATCACCAGCGACAAGTTGTTTCTCGAGAAGACTGTTGAGCTCAGATAGAGACTCCGGATCTGTGACTAGCGCCAGGTGATCGATCCACTCGAAGTTTGCTTTGTATGCATCATCTTGGAAGGCTTCATAAAGCTCCTCGCAAAGCTTTGGTAAATCAGCAGGAAGAATTTCCACATTAAGAACCAAGGCATCTGAACCGGAAAGACGCTTGGCTAGGGTCTTATCTCGCGGCTCCCCAGTCACAGCGCGAAGCATGTCACGAGAAACGTCAACCCCGAATGTTGGTAACTCCGAGCTTTTGCTCGATTGTGTGTTCTTGGTTACGACCATGTCTTCAAACGTTTTGGTGTCGAGGCTGCGGATATGACGGGGATCAATGCGGTTCAGAGCGACACGAAGCCCAAACTGATGCTCGATCTTAGAAGGATCGATGAAGCCACGTCCGTACCCGAAGGTGAGAGCGAAATGCCTGTCACTGGCCTTGATGATCAGAAGACCAGAGGCCGATGACGTCTTCACTGATTGCAGCGGGGAGGAAAGAATCGGTTCAACGAACGAAACCCATGGGGGCGGGTCGGCCCGGCGGGATGAGAAGTAAAACTTTCCATCTACGCCAGAGGAAGCATCAAGCGCTTGAGACTGAGGACTCTTATCCGTCGCGATCGCATCGTCCGGTTGCGAGACGTTCCGCAGTAGATAGATTGTTAGTCGCTTGGTTCCCATAAATCTCCCCCACTATTTATCCACAGACTAACAGCTCAAAGCGCCTAGACAGCGGCAACCGCCACTGAGAAACTGGGCATGCATCGGCCGCAATGTACGGATTACTCAGACGGATAATCCGCCACGTCAAGCCCCTTCCCCCACCTCTGCCTATCTAGTGACAGATCAGTGTCTGATATTTCGCAGCAATAAAACTTACTGGGCCTGTTTGAGCGCGAGTACACGGTCCCGTCGGAGTAGTCTTCTCCGACTTGGAGACCTCATAGCCGCCAGGGGCGTTTCAGGCACTGTGGAGTGGATGAAAGGCGGATCCGTGAATCGCTACTGCTCTCGGCAGCGCGGCCAGGGTTGCATCAGCGCGCTACAGTAACCGCGAGGGGAAGTCAGGCAGTTCACCCTTCGCTTCGAGTAGTTATGGCGGCAGCTTGAGCCTCTCGAAATTCCTTATATGCAGGCCCTGCTGTTAGCAGGATTGATCCAACTCCCCCAAACGTCAGAAGCGAGGTCTCCCACAGGGGTGCAAACATCTGAGATCCGACGTCGAGGACTTCGGCGACCAGGGAAGCAGTGCCAAAAACTATCCAGTACCACGTCATTGTCCTGGACGTCGTGGTCCCTTTGATGTAGTCGATCGGCGATAACGCCGTCTTGGACAAGGTCCTGGCCCACATCCAGCAGATACCCATAGCTAGGGCCGCAACTCCCAGCAACAGGGCAGCTTGCAGCTTGGAGTCGCCGTTTGGCCCCTGGAGTACACCGAAGAAAACAGCAAGTATGACTCCCATGGGCACAAGGTAAATCCACGAGGTTTCGCGATCGTCAATTCCGCCCAGAAGCTTCTTCACGACTTACTTCCCGAAGTCCGTATCAACACAGAGTTAAGATACCCAGCGCTCATTCGAAACAGGCCGATCGCACGCCGTGGCGCCGAGGAAATAAGGAGCCGAGATCGGCGTTGTGGCGTTAAAGGCGACTGCCACTTTGGGATACGATCCCGCTCCTAGCCAAGCTGCTGATCACGTCAGCCTTTCAGCCATGTCGCAGGCATCCAGAGATCGGCATTGGAGCCGCAGACGGTGTCGAAAGCTCTTTGCAGGCACGGCAAATTCCGAAAAGTCAAGCTTTGTCAACACCCAAAGAGAAAATAGGCGCCTGACCTGCGGAAACACTGTGCCCGAGGTGGGACTCGAACCCACACACCTTTCGATACCGCATTTTGAGTGCGGCGCGTCTGCCAATTCCGCCACTCGGGCGCGGAATACGTGGAGGACAACCCGCTACGCCCACAGCTGACTGTGAGCAACGCGATCGCTTCACGTACGCGGAATTACTCTACATGCAGATAGGCTGAATTCCAGAATCGCGCCGCCGTCGCCGC
>Ga0308169_10000452_pt1 | contig 61685 bp, 41 predicted proteins | sample PhyBR1_2_FD_202139 | JGI IMG/M metagenome (GOLD analysis project Ga0308169, IMG submission 202139) | Phyllosphere microbial communities from UC Gill Tract Community Farm, Albany, California, United States - DLSLSB.R1 | ecosystem: Host-associated > Plants > Phyllosphere > Unclassified | place... | reverse complement strand
TAAATATCTCTACATATTTATAGATAACTCTTCTAAGGCAAACTTCTAATTTTTCAAAATTACTTTTAACTCTTTCATCTGATTTGAGAAAGACATCTGAATTAATATTTCGAAGTTGCTCTTTGCTACAGAATTCTGCAATAAACACAGAGCCATTAAATTTAAAAAGTGACTTGTATTCTTCTATTTTGAAGTCTTTTTTACTAGATAAAAATAGATATGACGATCTATGGTCAAATTCAGCTGCATACCCAAATAAGTCTTCTTCTGGATAATTTGTCTGAACGTTTTGCTCTCTTTTTATACATTTCACCGGAGATTGACATTCACTACTAATATCTAGACTATGCTTTCTGCTTTCTGCCTTAAACTCTGGCATGTTAAATGCATGTTCAATAGTTTGATTACAATCATCCAAATCTACAAATTCTCCTCCATGGCCTTCTGATATATTTATAAAATCAGAATTTCTTGACACACTACCATCGCTATTTTGCTCATCATCTTCAAAAAGATCAGAAAGAGTTCCGTTGAGTATAAAATCCTTCAACGCCAACAAATCCTCTATTTTATCTTGCCAAGAGTTAATATCGTTTATAGTTGCAGGTATAGGCAATATACACAAGATGAGCACTTTAAGCAGAACGTTTGCAATAAGTTTCATCTTTTGGGTAAATTTTTCAAAAAAAAAAAGAAAAATTTTAAATGTCACAGAAAATAAACTGTTGCTGTAATAAAAATGAAACAAATACAAATTGTCAGTTTTTAATCCAAGCATATCAAACAAGATAGCACTCAAGACTTGTCAAAGATAAGACTTTTTTGAGAGTAATACTTTGCTAAAACACACAAGACAACTTTTAAAGGCTAATCTGTAATTGAGTATAAAATTGAATCTTCTATTTTTTTGTTTTATCACTGATTTTATAAACTCTAAATCTGGTTGTAGATTTTGTCAAACACATTTTTTGATTTTTAGATCAGAAAGCCTAAAAAGTAGTAGTCTGATGTATTCAGAGGTACAATGTGTTATTGTAAACCCTTCTGAAGTTTTCTTGTCTCTTCTGTGTATTTTCTTTCATATTTTCAGTGCAGAAATTTTCTCATCATCATCGAAAAAAGTATTTTTATCCTCATTTAGTTCAGAGATTGCAAAGCACAGATAGCACAAATTCTCTTTGCAAGCATTTTTTTACTTTTAAAATAAGCAAAACGCTAGAGAGCTAAATCACTTACTGAGGGAATATTTGCAGCTTGACAACTTCGTAGGAATACCTGTATTCTTTCCTAAAAGTAAAACGTACAAAGAAAAAATGTTAAATAAAAATTTTTAAAGATAAGGAGATAAAAACATACAATTTGTAATAATTCAAAATTTTAGATGCAGCCATAGACTTTAATAGTTGCATTTGTTTGTAAAGGTAATATCTGGATTGGCAGGTCTAAATATATTATTGCAACAGCTGGAAACTAGATAAAAGCCAAGTAAATAAATAGCAAAATAGACATATTTTAGTTTTTAGAGACATCAAAAAATTTGCTATAACTTAAAAGTGCTTGCAATTTTATGATCAATCCGTGATTCTTGCACAACTCAAGTATGAGTAACTTTATCTTTCTGTGTAACTAGAATGATGTTTTGATAATAACAGCTCTTCTTGGAATATAAAGGGTAAAAAAGCCCTTGTAACTCTCAAATACAGTTTTTTATAAATCAAATTATTTTAGAAGAAAAATCACAAAATTATAAAATTTTATAAATACAAAAATTTTCATCAACCCATAAGAATGAGTTTTATTTGCAAGATGTTGATGTTCTTACAAGCAATATGTGGTCTTGAGTATGACTTTGACAACAAGAAGAATGAAATAATGATATGCATAAGGGATCCGTGTGTTACTTCGCTCAGTGAAAATATTAAAGAATGCAAAAATCTGAAAATATTGATACTTAAGAATACTAAAATATCTTCCTTACCAGCTTCAATAGCAGAATTAGAAGATTTAGAAGAGTTAGTCATAAATGGCTGCGAGTTGCAATCATTTCCCCTTGAAATATGCAGTTGCTCGAATCTAAAAGTTTTGGATCTTAACGACAACAAAATAAAAGCCATACCAGACAAGATTAAAGAACTGAAAGAACTAAAAAAGCTATATCTGCAATCAAACAAGCTAAAATCATTGCCTAAAGAAGTATTCGATTGTCTAAGTTTGACGGAGCTTATTGCTTGCGATAATAAAATAACTTCATTGCCAGAAGTAAAACAAGTAATAAAGTTAAGACTTCTTGATCTTAGCAACAATCTACTGAAAAACTTACCAAAATCATTTGTCAAATTACTTAATTTGGATGAGCTTTATGTCTCAAAAAATTCATTTAAGATCTTTCCTGCTGAAATAGGAGAATTGATCAACTTAAACTATCTTGATATTGGATGTAATTCGATTGAAGTACTACCCGCTGAAATAGGAAACCTAGTCAATTTAAAAAGCCTGAGTCTCGGCCGTAATCAGTTTAAAACGCTGCCAACAGAAATAGGCAAATTGAAGAGTTTGACAGATCTTCGTTTGGAGAGAAATCGTTTACAAACAATACCGGCTGAAATAGGCGAAATGGTAAATCTAGAGTATCTTCTTCTCAACAATAACAAATTACAGAAGTTGCCTTATGCGATAAATAACTTAGAAAAACTAAAAACTCTCAATCTAAAAAACAATCAATTGAGGGAACTTCCGATCGAATTAAGTGGATTAACAATGTTGATTGAATTAATTCTAAGAAATAACAAGTTACGGGAGCTACCAAAAACAGTAGGAGAACTAAAGAAGTTGACAGAGTTGGACTTATCGAACAATTTACTGATTGAGTTGCCGGACGAAATAGGAGAATTAGAGGCCTTAGAAATCTTAAATCTTTCAAATAACGAGTTTTGGAAATTACCAGAAACAATAGGAGAGCTAAAGAAATTGACTGATTTTGACTTAACAAATAATTTACTGATTGAGCTATCGAACAAAATAGGAGAATTAGAGGCCTTAGAAAACTTAAATCTTTCAGATAACAAGTTACAAAAACTACCAAAAATAGTGGGAGAACTAAAGACGTTGATCGAATTGGATCTATCAAGCAATTTACTGATTGAGTTGCCGGACGAAATAGGAGAATTAGAGGCCTTGGAAAGCTTGGATCTCAGCAAAAATCAAATAAAAAATCTACCAATTCAGATAAGCGAATTGAGAAAATTAAAAAACCTGAATGCAAGTCAAAATGGCTTGGAAGAAGTTCCATATGAATTAGGAGCACTAGGACATCTGAGAGTTCTCGATCTTAGCCGTAATCAACTTAAGCATCTTCCACAATCAATTTTATGGTTGCAATCGAGCCTAAGTAAGATTTCTTTGCAAGGAAATGAGATTGTTGAAACAAGCATTATTCAAGGAACTTGTGGCCAAAAAGAGTTGAGAGAATGTTTTGGAGATTATCGTATCTGTTTCAGCAATTAATATTAAAAGATAGTTTTCTTAATTTATGTTATCTTTTAAATATTAGAGAGAAACAAGAATTTCTTTGCTCCTCATATTAAAAGTGAAATAATAATAAAGATCCTTATCACATGTATAGCTAATTTTTATTTTGTAAGAGATTATCAAGAAATGGCCAAAGAGTAGCAGTGGTGGAAATTGAGAGAGTCAGTAGAAGTTGTGAACAAAAGAGTTGGGTGCTGATATCTCACGAGAACCCTTGATAGGTCTTTGGGCTTATTGCATCAACAAACATGCAATAATGCAAAATGTTTCCCTGTAATCAAAGCCAATGCAGTATGATAGTCTAGAAAGCATAAAATTAGAGAAAAAACAGTGAAAAGCTATTAGAAAAATTAAGATGAAGCTAAAAAAAATGCACAATGTTTTCGTTCTAATTTTTATTATAGAATGAACCTTTAGCCCGATATTTTTTTTCTTACTGATTTGAGATCAAAATCTACAAGAAGCCCACAGCTGAATCCTATGAAAAGATGTCCGTTGATGACTTTTGTAGTCTTAATCTCTAACTGGAAGATAGAACAGGTTATAATTTCAAGATCCATGCTCAAAAATGTAATTTTCTTTTCTTGCTGGGCGATTAATAAATTTTCAAAAACTAAGATTTTTTTGCATCTAATATCAGTAAAAATTTTGCCGTGTTCTTTAAGGTTCAAACATTCTAATTTGTTCTTTATGTTTGAGGTATTCTGTTCATCATCAGAGCTCTTTAATGCCGTTTCTTTTGCAAGTAACCTTTCGTCCTGTATTGGAAACCTCAGAATTTTACCAATAGTGGAAACAAACACCAGACCACAGGCAATGGCAATTGAGATTATTGGTTCATCTATTTTGGCAACTTCATTTATTTTTATAATCGAATTGCCAAAGTCCCGCTGAATCCATCCTATAAATCCACTCTCAAAGCCTAGTACAATTTTACTATTAAAAACTGTGTAAGCAGAGCATATTCCATTGTCTAAATCAAAAGAATACTCTTTCACAATGGTGTCCTGCACTTGTGCTTCTGTTAATTTTTGATTGTGAGAGTTTGACATGATATCTTTTGTGCTGTCTAAATGAATATTTGATTGAAGAGTAGCTAGATCCACTAGCCTGACTCTTTTCTTATCAATTGACATCAGATTCCCTTGAAACTCAAAATTCAAGGTTAAAGGCACTGTTTTGATTAAATGCTTTAAATCACTCCTAAAATAGTAAAGATCGTGTTTTGAGCAAATAAAAAACATCTGATTCCATACAAAGGATGAGACAGGAGCAAAAGGCAAAGGTAAAGAAATGAAAGTTGAAGAGCAGCTTTTGTATTCGTAAATTTCGTTGCTTGTAATAATATAGACAAAATTCTCAGAAATTTGGAAGTCTTCTAGATTGTGTGAGTTTCTATAGGCAAAATGCTTGTAGCTGGAAAGATTAAAGGCCATTGAGGGAGGGGTCTTAAACAGGAAAGCAATTCTTGCAAATTGGTCTTTTTGAACGAAAACTAAGAATCGTTTATTTTTATAAAATTTTTATAATTTGCCCAATGCTAGTTCACATTCTCAGACCACAGAATTACATACCGTCTCCTGTAACGTCTATGTGTTCAAACAGCTCTACAATTGCAGTTTTTAGAAGAAGCGGGACTGTGGAATTCATAGATTCCCACAGCCACAAAAAATTCTTGTATTTTGACTTTTTCTATGAGATAAAACAGTCCTTTTTTATAGATTTAAACAATATTGTTGCATTGTCTACCTGTGGAAAAATAGTGGTTTTTGATATTGTCACACTCGAGAAGAACGTTTTAGACTTTAGTGCAACTAACATTTCTGTCCAGTTCCACAACTTGAACTTTTCAGAACTTTCTTTCTATTATACAAATGTTAAAAACGAGTTGTTTATGTACAGAAACAACAGAAGCACTTTAGTTTCTGCCATTAAAAGCGCTATCTCTTGTTTTCTAGCCACCAACTCCCATGTTCTGGTCGGGACTTGCGACGGCTGGATTAGAATATTTTTGAACGGAAAGCTGGAGACTGAGATAGAGATTAAATCCAAGTCTACTGCTATCTCAATGTATGATCTGCAATCGTTCGTTGTTACTGCTGAAAACGGGTATGTTTACCTTATAAATCCAATATCTGAAATTGTCATGGACAAAATCCAGATAAGAGAGCATCCCCTCACCTCAATTGCAATAGTAAATGAGTCAATCCATGTCTCAGGAGTCGACCCTAGGCTTTCGTGCATATCCTTGTCCAAAAACAAGCTGCTCAAATCTTACCAAGGAGATCCTCATGGAAATGAAGTCAACTGCATGATTGAGGACAACGGAAAACTGATTTCGTCTGGAGAAGATTGTGTAGTTGTGGTCAGTGAAGTATTTTTGGATAAATACACTTTTAAAAAAATACACGATTCCTCAATGATTGTTGCTGAGTCGAAGGATTACTGTTTAGTTGCAGGAAACAGGCAAATCGATCTTTTTTCTGTGACTGGGAAATCATGCAATGTTGTAGAACACGACAATCTTTTCAACGACTTTATTACATTCAAGGTTAGCCAAAATATTTTGGAAAGGATCAATCAACAGCATACTGAATTTAACCATTTCTTGAGATTTAATTCTACAGACTTAATAGTCACTGCTGCTATCAGATTTGATCAGAAATACATTGCTTATTCTACAGGAAAAGAAACTCTTCTTTACAGCCTCTTAAGAGGATCGAAGTTGTGTGTAGAGAAAATAAGAACATTTCCGCCTGCGAAGAAGCTAATGTTCAACTCAACAATGCTAGTCTGTCAGGGTCTATGCAAAAATATTACAATTTTCAACCTAGAAAGTTTTTCGGAAACAAGTTTGTGCTATGAAGACTTCAAAGAAGAAATAGTTGCAACCGATGTGGCTTTGATTTTGACATTCACAAAACAGATCTACAACATCAAAGATGAATCATTTACAAACCTTCTTGTAGAAGGCTATTTTGCAGCAGGATATCAGTTTTACATCGATGGTGAAAGTAATGACTGTCTTATAGATTCAGTTTCTATCATAACTGAAGATGAGAATTCTGTTATTAAAACAGTTGTCAAAGGAGCAACGGTAATTGAATCTAAATCATATTCACAGGAGAACGTATCGGATGCAGATACAAAAAAGTCTCTGCTATTCAGAGATATACTGTATTTTGTTGGAAACAAAGTCTATGCAAACGAAAAGAATTTGTTCATTGTGGATGACAAAGTTAGCACGTATGAAATCGGGTTACTTATTCACGGAATTGCTATGCATAAAGAGAATGTTGTGGTCGTGCAACATAATTACAAGCATATTGCAGGCAGCTTTAAAAAATGTGTTTTTAAAGAAAAATATTCAAATAAATAATCTTATTATCACTTAAAATATTAGCTTAAGAAGATTTGTCTCTGGTGTTAAAAGCATAAAGAAGTCAAATAAATAATCAATTTTATTATTGTACGTAATTTTTGCATAAAATAAGTGAAAAATTTTGCTCTCCTTATGGTTTCCAACGCTAGCCACTTTACAACAAAGATCCAAGATAAAATATTCGACTTTAGTGCATCTGCACAATACGGTCATGCTCTAGTCTTCGCATCGATTTATAACATAATTACCTTTTTGTCACTTTTATTTTTTCTGTATTGTATCACAACCTTCTTGTTTTATTGTTTTAAAGGGACTTATAAGGACATTGTTCTTGAAAGCAAAAGGGAAATTCTTAAACTTTGTAATATTCAGATTTTAAAATTTTTAAAACAGCATTATGCCTTCAGGCTTTATCCCATGATTGCCTTAGCTCTTTATTCTGTAATTTACAAAATACCATCGGCTTTTATAACCCTGATATTCCGCGAAATTGCCTTTTCCCTATTTTTTGACTTTCTCTGTGCTATTATTTTTTTCTTTAATCTGGCAGATTAAGTTCTTAGAATAAAATTTTGACTTTTGTTGCTAAAAATTTTCAAATAAATTTTGTAACTAATTAAAATGATTTATTAAGAACAAACCTGTGCAAAAATGGTTATTTGCTGGCATTTTAACAGCAAATTGTGAATACACAAAAAAGATACAATTATTTTAAGACCCTTCATGGACTCTAATCACACAACAAACGAGGCACAAGAGCTGAGAAGCAGCCTTAAAATGCTCATATATTCTCCGGAAAAGGTTTGTTTTAGAGAAGTCATGGAACTGAGTGCTTCATTGTCAGATAAATGTGCTTTTATTTCCGAATTGAAATCCTTTATACTTGAAGAATTCTCGTTGGAGCTGAATAATGTTCTGGGACAGACAGTGACTTTCGAAAATACAAATATTAACATTGAGAACTTGAAATTTGTAAATAGGTCGTGGGTTGACAGCGTGTACTCGCCAGAACAGTCATACAAACCTGGAAAAGCGCTGGATGTCGATGAATGCAAGACAGAGACAGATGTCCAAAAAACAACCAATTTTAATGGAAGTGTTGAAGAAGTAAAATGTGAAAAGGCTGTGAGTATTCTCAAGTCTATTGCAGAACTATTAGAAATGCAATTTTCAAATATAAAATTGCTAGAAAAGATCTTATTACCACTTAATAAAAAATGTATACTATTTGACAGGCAAGTGAATCTAATCGAGTATATCTATTTGAAGGCGTTATACAAGAAGATCAAAAGAAACAAAAAAGGGATTCAAGGAATGTTGTCTTTGGTTCTTATTATAGGAAATTGCATTTTGTCTAAAGATAAAAATTCGAATGCCGATAGGCAAGGTGATGTAAAAATGAATGCCGGAAGAGAAGTATTTTTTAGGCAATTTTCCTATCTGCTTAACATTTTAAAGAGCTTTGGGCTCAAGGGAAAATTTTTGTGGAATTCAAAAGATCTTATGATCCAGCATGATTATAACATTCTAAAAAAGCAGAAGACTGACTTTTGCAAGGTGTATCAATACTTTAAAAATCAGGGGAAAAACTATTCTAAACATTTTGACAGAAAAGTTGAAAAATTTATGCTTAAAAAGCTTTACTCTGATCTTGATGATTCTATCATTATTTCTAAATTTTTAACTTTTGAAAATAATACAGGTCACAACGATATAAGGTACATTTACAAAATTTTTAACAAGACTGGGAATAAGAAAGGATTGCTTGACATTTATGAGAAATTTATTAGCACAGCTTGCAAAAGCTTCACAGATTTTGTTAAAATTTTTAAAGTCAACAACAAAATCCTGCAAGCCTTTAAAGACGAGAATTTTGAAAGAGTTTATTGTCTTTCGATTGAGAAGTTCTTCGAATGTTTAGATAATTGCCAAAAAGCATCTGATTTTATTAATGATATAATGAATGGGCATTCACTGGCTATCGAGCATCAGGTTTATGAAGTATTCAATATTATTGTGTTTTTAGTAGAAAAATCAAAAACTTCTGACATTTTTCTTTCCGAATTAGAGAAAAAGTTGTCCTTAAGGCTATTTTCATATGATAAAAACGAGATCGAGCAGCGTTTTGTGAAAGAGTTTGAGTTTATAAAGCTTTTGCCTCGCGCGCAGAATGAAAAAATGGCATGCATGATCAGCGATTTCTCAAAACCTATAAAAGAAGATGAAAATTCTGTGCTTTTAATGAGAGTCTGTAAATGGCCGGTTTTTAAAACACATGACGTGATTTTCGATAACAATAAAATTTCAGAGTTTAAAAGATGTTTTGAAGATAAGATGAAAAGTTCCAAAAAGAAGATCTCTTGGATTGACTCGCTTTCTTTTGTGAAAGTTGAACTATTTGGACGAGAGATTGTTCTCTCTTTGTTTCAGTACGGTGTTGTATTAAAAATCATGAAGGAAGGCGAGAAATGTGTTGATGATGCATTATGCACTTCCTATAAAATGAGTAAGTCTGGTCTTGACGTACCAAAAGTGTATTTAAGTCAGTTTCGATTACTCATTAAAACTGTCTTGTTTGAAGACGAGGGGTATTATATGATCAGTCAGAACCCCATACAGCCTCCAAAGTCTCCAATAGAGTTTTTTGATTCTTCAAATGACGAATTCGGGTCTTTTTCGTACAATCTCAAAGCTTTTTATGAAGCAAAAATCAGTAAAATACTGAAAAAGAAGAAAACCCTGTTGCTTGATGATTTGCAGCGTAAACTTTCTGATTTAAATGTAATAGACAAAAATCAGGTTAGAGAATATGTCGAAGGTTTGGTACAAAAGGGTATTGTTGAGTTTGATGAGAAGAGCAATGTTGTGTGCTACTCTATTTGAAAAGTGTTGATAACAAAAGCTTCACAACCATCTATTGTATTGTCATATTTCTGATATTATTGTTTATTCCTATTGTTGCCCAAGGTTGCATTCATTAGAAAGACACTCAGGAAAATCTTTATAAAACTTTTTGATTGGCAATTATTGCAAGTGTTTTAGCTTAGAAGAGTGATTAATGTATTTCATTTCTGTTCTTCAAGAGACTAATAAATGTTATAAACCTCTATTTTTGTGTTGACAGATCAAATTATAAAAAGGTAAAACCTAGTATTTGAAAGACAAAATAAAAAATTAGTTCGTAAATTCTAGAATCGTTAGTCAAATACTTAGTTTTATATTGTAAAACTTTGGTGTAAAAAGCACCATAATTATAAATGTTAGAATTATCTATCCCTAATGTCAATAAATCGTATATCTTTTAACAATAAAAATTTGAAAAAAGTTTAATTAAATCAAGAAACTTGTCTCTGAAGTCTGTGATAAAGAGAGGGATGTGTCAAATACGGCAGCCATGGTGGATATAGCATTGTAAATCTAACTCTGGGCAATTTTGATTTCTCCTTGTTAGATAGAAAAAATGCTTCAATCCCCGAGAGATCATCATGCAATGACATTGAAAAATCATCTGCAGCAAACTCCTCATAGTTCTGCAGCAAGTTTAAGAAGCAGCTAAAAATCGAATCAATTAAGCATGAGAAGGACAAAAAGATTAGCATTAACCTTGTTTTATCCCTAGGTTGATTGGACTTTGAATTTGAATAAATGACAAAGAAGAAGGCGGAAAAGGTTAAGAGTTTTTGAAAGATAGCAATATATTGTAACTTTTTTGAGGCGCTTCGGTAAATATGGCCGTATTCGTGATAAACAGTAAACTTTAGCAGATCGAAGGGTCCATTAATTATGCCTGAAGCCAAGAAAATATAGTCATCAAACAGTGTTTGTCTTGCAAAGCAGAAATTATCCAAGCTTAATCTCGACCAAAACAATTTTTTATCAGCTTGGAATTTTTGAACTAAAACATCAATTATTTTGTGAATTCGATGATTTTCCCCGATTTTGACTTCTTCAGAATCAAATAATGGAAACGCAGACTTGTGGCACATGTCTATCATTGCATTTTGAAGAATTTCAATGAATTCAAAGAGCTGAGGAAGCAAGTATTTAAAATTGACATATTTAAACCTGAAAAATCTCAACTCTAATAAGCAGACCAGCAAGAGTAAAGTTTCCCAATCTGGAAAATCTGCAATTAAAAATCTACCAATAAAAGTATGTTCCCTTAAGTATAAAGGAATCGATTCAAAGTAAACTGAAACCAAGATAACATCACTAAAAACTTTCTAAAGATTTCTTTACGGATATAGCCATGCTCAACGTAAATCATTTCTATAACTAAAAAGGGTGCAAAAATATTTTAAATAAAGCCTAATGAAGGCAAGATACAGCTTAGGCTGATTTCAGGAATTATTTCAACCAATGTACCATCAGTAAGTGCTACATTAAAGCTATTCGGACATAAGATCTTCATATAGACCAAATAGTAGATTAGCAGGGGAATATGTAAAATTATCGCGCCAATTAAAGGCCATTTTGAGTAAAATTTGTTGGCAAGTCTTAACAGCTTTATTAGTGGAATGTTGCTTTTAGAGCATGTAGATTCTGATTTAGAATTAACATCTGCCGAACTGCTCATAGCCTCCATGAAAAGGAGTTTTGTAGCGGATTTTAGAGGAACTTTGATTAATTAAAAAAGGAGCTGAAAGCAAATTAAAAACTTGAAACTCTTGGCATTTACAAAATAGAAGTGTTAAATGCAACGAATAAAGCAATATGCTATGCTTTAAGTGTAAATATAAATATTTTCTCTTTTTTATTCACTCTTCCAGAATATTCTCAATCTTATTTTCTGTCCCAGCTATGAGCTACCGTTAGGTTGTTCCTGTTTTTTATGTCAACGATTGAACTTGTGCATTTTAGCTGGTTTTTCTTGAATATAACTTTTTCAGGCACTTACATAGATGTCTCAAAAAAAAAAAACTGAATCTTATACAGTACCTATATATGATCAAGGACTAAGAGAGATTGTAAATTGTCGGCCATGCTGTCTTTTATCACAATATTCTCCTTTTTGTATTTGTAAAGTGTTTAACATTTTTGTCCCTTTTATTTCAACATTTTTGGACAAAGAAAATTTTTACCTCTTATGGCTAATGTGCCAATCGTGAATGATCATTTTAAATCGATTGTGGGATTTATGAAATATTCGCAGGACAATTTAATGATTTATTTGGGATCTGTATTTGTTTCTCTAGCACTACTATACATACTCTTTAGGTATCGTCCTGGTGTGAATATCTTTTACTATATTTTAGTAGCATCATGCTATCTAATGCTCGAGAAATACATCTGGATATGCTCTTTGACAATGGATCAAAATAACACTGCTGGTAATTTTATTATTACAAGCACTGAGTTCAAAACCCCCTTGCTAATGTTCCTAACCGTAGACATTCTGTTTTTCTATCTTTTTGTTCCAATGATATTTCAGACATACAAAAAGATAACCATAAAATATGATGAATTTGCCCTTAAGCTTGTGATTTTGTGCTTATTCAGACATTTTATTTTCAATCGGTGTGAATTGATAAGGAATGTCTTTTTCCTTTCTTTTCCAATTCTAGATCTTTTTATTCCACAGCAAATATTCTATGTGTGCATCTATCTAATTTACAAGCATCTGAAAAAGAATAGAGTACTTTGAACTCATCAATAATAAAATTTTGCACTTAAGACGATTATGATCAGTTTCAATTTACTTTTTTGCAAATTGTAATTTGATTTTATAAAAAAGATTCCTAAAAATTTGCTCACATACAAACAAAGTGCTATCTTTATTGTAAAAATACAGATTTTTGTCTTGTTTAGTTCAATAAAATCTAAATCACAGCAGAGATAACAGTATGAACATAAACTAGTTAGAATTGAGAATACATAATTATTTAAAACAAACATCTACTTTTTTGCAAGCTCTAGTCATTATTACCTTTTGTAGTGAGATAATATATACTTTCAAAATATATAAATATTTTTTTTCTTTATTACTTTCTTTTGTAATAATGTTTTAAATAATATCTTTTACAGCAAAGCGGCTGTATTATTTCACATTTGTAGTAAAAAAGCTTAACTCTTTAACCCAACTTGCTGTAATAGGTATAAAACAGAGTAATTGACCAGTAAAAAGAACAGATTTATTTATATTGTTCCGCAAGTCTGCTTTTCAAATCTTTTATCAAACTATCCTGCTTCTTTAAAAACTGAGCATCATTGAAGATCCTTGATTGGCTTTTCTTGCTAGCTGACTCACTGTCCAGAATCTTCTTTGCCTCAATAAAAACAAAGTCTTTTGAGCCTGGCTTCAGCATCTCAGACTCATTCCCAATAATTGTCTTTTCCAGAACCAGATCCTCCTCAATTCCTTTGTATCTTCTATAGTAGCTTTCGCTGATGACTCTATCATTGTAGAGCTCTGAAATGACATCATTTTCCTTTGATAAAACTTTGACATTGCTAAGAGTGGTTTTAGCAGCCAGAATAAGCTGCCGCATTTGGGCGGAGACAGGTTCCGAGTACATAGAATAAAACTTGTCTAGCTCCTCGTTTCTAACAAAGGAGTCTGCGACAGCCTTCTTTCTCAAGATAAAGGACAAAGAAATAATAAGAGTTGAGATTATTCCGCAGATAAGAACAATCATGGGCCAAAATGAATTCAGAATTAAAAGGTAGTCAAAAGGAAATTGTTTAAGAAACATGCTAGAAAAAGGATGATGAAGAGAAATACTAAAAATGAATGCAAAAGTAGAATTATAATTTGTGACTACAGCTTAGAATGTTGTAGATAAAAAACTGTATAAATCAGTGTTTTTACAGGTTTTCAGAATTGTTGAAAAAAAGTATAAAAGCGGTGATGATTGAGCATTGATGATAAAAAACAAAATAACAAAATAAAGGTTGTTTTAGAAAACAAAATAGGTTTTTTTAGCTCAATTACAAAAATAGAAAACTGAGGAGCTTAAAAGAACTAAGATAAAAGTAACAGAAGCCAAAAATTAGATTTACAGAATTAGATTATCAGTGGTAAATAAATATAAAAAATTTATAAATATAAAGAATTGGCAAAGATTATATCTCTTTTTATGAGAAATATTCCTTGACCAAATAAATCAACCAGTCCACTGTTGCCTATCACAGCTGCTGCACTTGAAAGCTGTCTCAACAGCTCCTCCAGTCTTTTAAATGTGCGAATAATCGTTCCCTCAAAAACAGATGTGCTATCGCATATCTCAACAAATGTGCGCCCAGTCAGCCACATCTTGACAATATCCATCATCTCATACGAAAACCTCTTAATATACTCCTCGTGGCGCACCTCGAGACCAATGGAATTCCTGACATCACAGACTCTTTCAGACGCCTTAACAATAAGCTCAAACAGCTTATCATTCTCTTCACTCATGATAAAGTTATCGTTCGGCCTTTCTTCGCATACCATGCAGCTCAGCAACGACACCATGTCGATGAGCGGCAAATCGGCGAACTCAGAATTGAAAATCATCTCGGTTATGACAAGCTCATCACAAGCACTGATCTCAGACGCCATTTTTCCCTTAAGAAGGACCGAAGTCTCGTCTATGTATTCCAGTCTCTTTAAAACCAAGATCATCTTCTTGCACTCATCCATATGGTATATTTCTTTCAGCTTTTCAAGATGCTCAATCTTTTCCTGGAGATTCTCCTGCTCCTGCAAGTATTTCAGATGCTCGATTGCCTGGTCTACAACAGGTGCACCAGAAGGGGTATACACGCAATCAACTAGACACGATCTAGATAGATTTTTGCAGATCAGACAAGATGAGAAATCTATAGTGGGACTAAGAGACTTAATTTGAGATTCTACAGCAGAAATTTCGCTGTTTATATCATCTGTATAGTCCAGAACCTTAAATCTTTTGCTGAATACTTTAATGTCTACCTTACACCGAACATCGTAGACATCTGAGACACATTTGAGGGGAAATTCTCTAAGCTCAATGTCCTTGTTGGTAAAGACATAGGCAAACACAACATCGTTTCTAAGTTCTTTGACAATGGCATTCTTGATAGGCAAAGCATAGCCATTCCTAGGAACCATCAGGTCCACAATCCTGCCCCTAGAAATAATATATTCTCTGTATGTGTTAGAAAGACGCTCGTTCCTCAGCTTATACAGCTCGTATCTCTTAACAAGCAATTTGGAAAGGCTTGTTTCCTCAACGTATTCTACATTCATTATTTTATTCTCTTCTTCCAGTGCATTCTTGTAAGCCTGGAAGTGGTAAAAGCTACGACTAAGAATATACTCAGGACTTAGTCCCTCTACTCGTAGCAGGTTGAGAACCATATTGTATGTCAAGCGGAAAGCACTAAATAGCTTGTCTGAGTTAGACGAGAACATTGTTTTGACCTGGGAGATAGCTAGGCCTTCTGTTATAATGCTTATAACATGGCCTCTGTCGTCCAGTCCTCTTCTGCCGGCCCTACCGCTCATTTGTATGAACTCGCCTGAGGTCAAAAGCCTCCTGTTTTGACCATCAAACTTTCTGAGCGAGGTAAATATGACTGTTTTTGCAGGCATGTTAAGGCCTATGGAAAATGTTTCTGTGGCAAACAGGACTTTGATAAGAGACTCCTGAAAGAGTATCTCTACTATTTCTCGGATTATAGGCAAAAGCCCACTATGGTGAATCCCTATGCCGCGCTGCAAAATCGTCAGCATTTTCTCAATGATCACAATTTCCCTGTCCTCCTTCCTAAGAGAGGCTATGGCATTCTCAAATATAGTCTTAACAAGATCCTTCTCTTCCTGATCAAGAAAGTCTTTCTTCACCTTCACCGCGTATGTTTCACAGTCTTTTCTGCTGAATGAAAACACAACAGCTGGAAGATTGACCTTCTCAATTGCTGCAGGAAGAATTTTGTCCATGTCCTTCCTGGAAGGAATTGCTTTCATTGAATTATTGAATTCCTTCAGGTGGAATGCATTGTCCTGTATCAAATACAGACTATCAGTCTGGAAGTAGTGGGTCAGCGGGATTACCCTTTTTTCCGTATACACAACATGCACTACCTGCTGTTGGATGTATGCAATCCATTCTGCAAATTCTAGTGCATTTGGGATGGTAGCACTCAGAAATATCATTCTTACATGCTTAGGCAGTAAGATTATAGTCTCCTCCCAAACAACACCTCTTTCCTTGTCTCGCATGTAGTGAATCTCATCAAAGATAATCCAATGCACCTCTCTTATGACTTCAGATCCTCGGTAGAGCATATTCCTGAGGATCTCTGTGGTCATGACTAGGCAGGACGCCTCTGGGTTGATAGTCACATCTCCCGTCATCAGCCCAACATCCTCAAATTCTGCCTCTAGCTCTCTATATTTTTGATTACTCAGGGCTTTTATCGGACTAGTGTACACAACCCTCTGCTTATTGTTGATGGACTGGGCTATTGCATATTCCGCCACAACAGTCTTCCCGCAGGACGTGTGGGCACTCACAAGCACTGATTCGTCTCTTTCTATGCTGGCTATAGACAGCTTTTGAAAAATGTCTAATTCAAATTTGTACTGCTTAGCATTGCACACAGGCTCATGCTGGATGTTTTCGTAGGGAAGATCTACGGGGACAACAGCCTCGTGCCGTGTGCCTCCAATAAAGAACTCGTCTTTCCCCGCTGTTCTCTCTTTTTCTTTTATAAATTTTTGCGGAATTTTCAGTTTTACGTCATCTTCAAATATGTCGTAGAAAGCATCAGCCATGTTTAGGGATTATTTTGAAATTAGTTCAAATAGGAACTTTTTTCTTATTTTTAGTATTTTAAAGCAGAACTCTGAGTATCGCATTTGCTGTGCAGCAAAAGTTTTCTTGCCATTTTCTGTGTCTCAGTGATCCATTTTCAATATAAAAAGAAGTTCAAATTTTGATTAAAAATAAATTTTGAATTGACTGAGGGAACAGAATTTATCAGTTTATTGACTAAAATCTATCAGTCATACACAATGAAAAGTGTGCACACAGATAAAAAGTGCTACACAATGAATAAGCGCATAGCTTTGAAAATAGTCTTAACTTCTGCTGATAAATAATTTTTTTCAATATGAGAAATAATCAAAAGAAATTAATTTACTATCTTCCTTCGTCAGATAATTCTAGCATTGCAAGTATTAGCATTAATTAACAGTGTAAAATATCTTTTCAGACTAATTTTCATTTTCATACAAAATTTTAATTTATTTTGAATAAACAATTTTTTAATAATCACAAAACTGTGAGCTTTGTGTTTAATTAATCATATTAAATACAATTATTGATTTGCTAATTTATAAATTTTTTAAAAGAATCCCACATGCATGAATTTGTGGCAGAGGGTCTTTCGTTAACCGTAAACGAGATTCCAGTCACAGAGAATAAAAACATAAGGATACAGGGGCTGTGCTCGCTGCAAATCCAGTCGGACATGGGGAATTTGAAAGATACACTACTGATATTTTCCAAGACTCACATGTATGCGTCTAACAAAATAAACATAAAAGGAACAGCCTATTTTGACAGGAAGCGTCTCCCAGGAAATAAGATACACTATCTTCTTAACCATGCAATGATATTTGAGAGCACAGAGATTGTGAAGGATGTCCTGGTGATGTTGAACAGGGAAGAGGTTGATCAGCTGATAGATAAGCTAGAGATTAAGTTTTACAACAAAAGGATAGACCATTTGAATATTCAGGAGTCTAAGATATTTGAGATAGCGGTGAACTTGGCATTCAGGGCAAGGATAGTGTATATTAAAAACTTTGAGATGCCCTCGAGATTGAAGACGAAGTATTTGAATGTGCTGAAAGAGTATTCGATTGTCAGAGAGGTTGTTTTTCTGGTTGAATGCGAGTATTCTGATATATTCGACAGTGCCTTAATCATAGAAGAGGACAGGATTGTCTCGCTAGACAAGAGCGAATGCGAGGTGTATTTCAGGAGACAGAGATTTTCTGTGTTTAGCATTCAGGGCGCAGAACTCAGAACACCCAGGAGGGAGCATCGAGCCGAAGAAATACAGCCGGCTAAAATTTCAGTGAAAAATGAGGGTACCTATGATTTTACACCAATTTTTGAGAGCTACAAGACACAGAACTTGGTGATGCTGAAGCACAAAGACCTGTCTTTCTGGGACCGGCTGTTTTTATTGGACATTTACAAAGTCAATCTTACTCAGGCATTTCTCACAGGTTTTAAGAGGTATGAGACTGTTTTTAAAAAACAAGAACATAGAAACAAATGTTTACTAAGCATTGGACCGCACGTGTTCCTAATATTGACTATCAGAGTTTTCCAGGAGCTTATAAAATGCAATTGGAAGGAGGCAGTACCAGAGTTCCTGGGATGGGCACTACCACTGCTGCTTGGCTCAAGGAACAACCTTGTTCTTCCGCTTTTGATCGGCTTAAGGTACTTTTATCTTCAAGAGTTGAGTATACGAAGAGTGGCTGATATCGCTTTCAATATCTTCCGGGGAGGGTATTCCATCTACGAGCATAAGCTAATATCCGCATCAGTCTGTCTCTGCATCTTCTACCAGTACTCGTCTATCTTTGAAGAAGACTCTCAGACTCTCAACTACTACATGAATGTAATCATCACACCAGGTACTTACATTATGTCCATCCTAGTCTACATATTCCTCACACACATTATGACCTTGTCTCTTATAGGTGTTATGTTCAACAATGTCTTCATGCTAGTCAGTCTGATATACTGCACTTTCACCAATCTGATATACGCCTTTTTAATGGGGAAGAGGTTTAGAGCATGCATTATAGGATACTACTTGGGCACCTTTTTTATAGAGCCTTATCCTGCAATAGAAACAGCATGGTTCAGGTATCTCTTTTATACTTACCAGTACATATTCCACTTTTCTACTTTCATCGACAATGTTTATAAGGACAGTTTTGCATTCAAGATGCAGCTCATACACTTGCTCGTCTACTGCTCAATATGCTACATAATGTTCTGTTACAAGATATTTAAGAAGTAGGACATAATTAAACTTAAGATTTAAACTTATTACTCAAAAACTGATTTTATTTTATTCTACCACTTTAAGACTATAGATAACAAAGCAAAATGGATGCAGAATCCATCCAATTATTGACTTAAACAGATAAAAGTAATGTTTCATCTATCTGATTAATATTAAATTTTTTAGAAATAAACTTTTAAATAAATAATAAGCTTTTTAAAATATTCTGTTATGATGCAGATTTTCAGGTCAGCACTGTTATACTAAGATCATTCAATACTGTTAAACTAGATAAAAGTCACATTCTCCTCTGCTTTGATTGGTTTTATAGCCTTACATCTCCTTAAACAGGCTGTTTTAAATTTACTCTTTTCCACAATACTTTCCATAAAAATACATTCGTTAACACTCAAAAATGGAACAAAGTGAATCAAAATAGAATCCAAAATGTCCTTTTTCTTTGCAAGCTGCTTCATAAAATTGAACAGATAGGAATTGTCCTCATTTTTGCATTTAGTAAGTCTGAAACACAGGGGCTTAGCCAGTAAACTCAATCTTTTTGGATCAAGAGCAGGATTGTGCTGGTTCGTCTCCAACTTCAGAAGCGATTCAAAGTATCCGACAGTAATATGCTTGATAACCTTAGCATTTTCAATGAAATACCTGAGTTGCTCGTCAGTGCAATAGAAAAATAAAATATAAGAGAGATGCAAAAAGATGCCAGAGTTGACAAGATTGTACAGTCTTAAACAAGAGCTCTCATCATTGAAATAGCAATTGTTATAAACAAAAGAATAAAGCTTGTCAAATACAACCTTAGAGGCTGAAAATGGATCAGCTGGATCTGAAGATGTGCTCACTGATTTGGAATGGAAAAAGTGAAGGAAATCCAGCAATTCCAAATAATGTGGTATTTGGTGATTGGAATATTCGTATTGAAAATCAATATTCCTGATCCAATCAAAGTCTTCCTTCATAATTTTCCACAATGCAGCATAGCATTTCAAAACAGGTTCAGAATTAGACGAAACACACTCAGAAACATCAAAATACTTAATTACAATATACAGAATTTCTGTCTTAAGCTCATTGACAATACCCTTAACTTGAATCGAGAAATCGTCTTCTATTTTCTTCAGAAAAATTACAAAGGCCTCCAAAATTTCCATTTCCACATTCTTTGCATCGCAATTGCTGTTCACATTTTTAATTTCAGTTTCATGCAGAATTTCGAGATTCAAGCAGTTGTCTTGATTCTCTTCTTCATTCATTTCTGCATTATCTTTGTTGTTCAAACAAGAATCATAAATGCTCTTCTTTACAATGTCAATCAAAATAAAGGTTTCGCTTGGAAATTCTTTGAAGGACAAAATATTCTTCATTCCTTCAATCATTCTCTTCATATTTTCTTTATTGTCCTTTATTATTTCAAACAGCGTACTGTAACACTTAGGATTGACACTTGTCTGTATCTCTTTTAGAATATCTAGCATGCACAGAAACCCTGTTTCACAACAATTTGATCTGTTTTTAGCAAATTCTCCCAAGTTTGTCAAGAATGAGCCGAGCAATTCGTCATTTAAAATCATGTTCCTGAAAATGTGTGCTTGTCCGTCTCTTAGTGCCCTGTGCATTTCTTCAAGATCCCAAATACCTTCTGGGCATATTTTATTCAATGCTTCTTGTTTCTGTGCACTTACACTATTTTCTAGGCTCATCACTCTCAATATCTCCTCCCCTGTAAAAATATGATCATTTTTGTTGAAAATTGACAGGACAGCTTTTACTCCATCCTTTTGCAGGTTAAGGTTGCTGTCAAACTCAGATATCTCCAAAAGTCGATTTTTATATTTTTTGAAAAAGTCCGCTAGCTCCTTCATCCTCGTGGCATTTTGTCTCTTGCTTTTTCGAACAGATTTCTTGCTTGCCAGTGTTGTAAATGATTTAATCGCCTTTCTTCTTACAATATCACTTTTGTCATTCAAAGCCCAGCCGACATATTTGAGAAATTCCATTCTTGTCAATGCCTCGCTTTCTAGTATCCATTCTGTCATGAACTCTACACACATGCTTCTTATCGAGGGATCAACATCTCTAAATCTAACTACAAATACCGAATTGTACAGTGCCTCTATCTTATCAAAATCAGTGGACATCGTTTTTATCTTGCAAAATATCAGGTATGTGGAAATATAACGGTAAATTCTCCTCTTCGACTGTGTTAGTTCTAAGAGACTTTGTATTTCAAAGTTGTCTATTCCCAAAAAAACAATCTTGAGCTTTCTAATAAGAGAATGGGGTGTAGTCTTGATTAATTCTACAATTTCCTCTGTGCAATCATTTTTAGCTTTAAAATCTTCAATTATCCTCTGTGGAGTCAGAATGTCCAACAGCGATTGTGATCGTTTTGCTGCATTTTCTTCATTTTTTGCAGCTTCTTCTAACGTGTTACCTAGCCCTGCAAAGCTTGTTTTTTCAATATTGCTCTCTTCGTTCATTGGGGCTTTTGCCGCATAAAACTATAAATTAAATAAATGTAGAATTTATGCACTAAATTTATATAAGGAACATAACAAATAAAGTTTAAACTGAAAATTGCTAATAATTGTTAAGACCGAATAATGCTTGATTTGTTTATCAAAAGAGAGATAAAGTAAAGTAACCATTTTATTTGATCACAAACTGATGATTTTTGAATTGTGAATAAACAATCCAACAGATTGTATTTTCAGCAAATTATCTGTAAGTTAAGGTTGTTTTTATATTTATTTATATTTCACCTTTGATAGCAATCCTGAAAAGATAACAAATGAAGATTGAGCAGTTGACAAGCTTTCCATGGTGACAACAATCAGTATTTTAGATTTATGGACGTTAAATTATATTTTGATATAGTCGTAAAAAATTAGAAATAGCAAAAAAGCTTAGTTACTTGTTCTAACTTACTTTTTTGACTTCTTTCAAAATCAAATTTAACGTCCAAAAATCTAAAATATTCAATTTTTAAAATTGAACAATTTCTGAAACTGAAGTTACAGAAATACGATATAGTAATTTTCATAGACTGATCTATGAAGGATTTAATAAGCATTCTGATCAGCTATGGGATAGATGCATACATCACACCTATGCAAGATGAGCATCTTAACGAATTTATAAGCGAAAATGACAATTACGTAAAATTTTTGACCGGGTTCTCTGGATCATCTGGCACTGCAATTACCAGTGCTAAGTTCAAAGGGCTTCTAACTGATGGAAGGTACTACAATCAGTCTTTAAAGCAGCTTACTGACTATGAGCTAGTAAAGTCTTCAGAAAGCAGCATAGAGGCAATATCAGAGGCTAAGAGCTTCAAAAAAGTAGGGATTGATCCACATTTTATTTCCTATGCTAAGTATCTTAATCTTAAGAAAGGCCTAGGAGCAAAGGGGATTGAGCTTGTCGATACTGAAAATCTAATGGAGATTGTTTGGAGTGGTAAGAAAGAAAGGAAGTTTAAGCCTCTAATTGATCTTGAAAACTTCGAGTACATAGCTGAGCCGAGATTTTATGACATAATCAGAGCATTGAACAATGAGCAGCGTGCAAAACTTTCTGAGAAACAATCGAGCCATCTTTTAGAAACATCCAATATTGAAAAAGAAAATAATTTTAACAACATGATTTTTTTAAACAATGTTGTGGCAAGCAAATCCGTAAATCTTCCTGATTCGAAGAATAATGCAAACTTGAACTCTTTTTATGATCCAGACATATTTTTGGACAAATACTTGGTGTCAAAAATTTATTACAGAAGGAACGAAAAAGATTTGTTAACAGGAAAACAAGTGAAAAAGAGTGCAGACTTATCTTCCAGGCTTCCACGCCTGGTAAAAAACAAACAATACGAACTTTTTTCATTGGGCAAAAAGCCTTTAAATATAACAGGAACAACTAGAAAGGAAAAGATTGAAAAAATTTTGCAAAAAATCGAAAAAGATGAAGTCCTACTGGTGACAGAGCTGGATACAATTGCTTGGATATTTAATCTGAGAGGAAGTGACGTTGAACACAACATGTTCTTTTATTCATATGCTGTCCTGAGTCATGAAAAAATTATTCTTTTCCTGGGGCGAAATATTTATTTGGAAGGTGTTGAAATCAGGAAATATTATCTGTTTGACGAGTTTATTCCGACATTGCAGGATAAGAAAGTTGTTGTATCATCGATGGTCAATGCGTACATAGGCAAGAGACTCAAACGATTGAGGTTTGCCACATTTGTCAGTGAGATGCAGTCAATAAAGAACGAGTACGAGTTATATGGGGTTCTAGAAGCCAACATAATTGATGCGATTGCATTGATCAAATCTTATGAGTTGATTACCTATTCTAGCAGAAATTACACAGAAACGGAAATTTCTAAAACGATCGATCAAATAAAAAACGAGAACCAAAATTTTCTATTTCCCAGCTTTAAAAACATTGTTGGAGCAGGTGAAAACAGTGCAGATATGCACCACGACACAGGAAGTAAAGTCATGAGCAGCAGAGACATGATTTTGATAGATTCCGGAAGCCAATACATTTTTGGAACAACAGATATTACAAGGACACTAAGCAGAAGACCGACAGAGGAAATGAAAGAAAAATACACTGTAGTGTTGAAGGCTAATTTGGCAGCTAAGATGGTAAATTCTAAAAACATCACAGGAGACGACATAGATTCTGCAGCCAGAAACATGACCAAGTCGTTTGGATTTGATTTTGATTCATCGACTGGACACGGGATAGGCGTGGGGTTAAATGTTCATGAGCATCCGCCTAACATCGGAAAAAATGGCGGCAGAATTCTCAAAAACCAAATTTTCAGCATTGAACCTGGGTTCTACCAAAAAGAGAAATTTGGTGTTAGGATAGAAGATGCCGTTTTTCTAGACGACAGTGGAAAAATCAGAGAACTGACATATCTGCCATACCACATGGATTTGATTGATGTGTCTAAACTGAATTCTAGAGAAAAGCTGTATTTGAATGAGTATAATCGTAAGATTAGACTTATCTTTAGTCCCTTGCTGGGCGATGGTCCAGGATCTAAGTATTTGATGGATAATACTAAAACCTTAGATTAATAAATGTAATATTGCTAAAGCTAAAATATTTTGTCTTAAGTCAAATTAAGTTAGGAATGGTTATCTGTAAAAATAGCACATTCAAGCAATAGAAAAATAATTCTTGATTTTAATATTTGCAGTTGTTGGCAAAAATTGTTAGTTTCGCATTTTTAAAAAAATATCACTTCTGAAAATAAAATACGGCACAAGAATGCTTGTTAAACAAAATGGCTGTCTTTAGTCTTTCAACAGTTAAAACCAATGAGCTAGTCATCTTAAGCACATTTCCGGATTGTTGCTGGTTATGGAAAGAAAAAGTGTTGAAAATTTTTACCCAATGCATTTTAAACTAGATTTTGAAGGAAACAACGAAATTGGGACATACATCAAAATGACCAACAAGTATATTTTAGTTGGAAGAACTCAGACACAAAATATAATAAACTTTTTTAGAAGCAATTTTGATTGCCCAGTAGTTGAGACCACGATTAACAACATCAAGACTGTTGGGTCAATGTGTGTAGGAAACAGCAAGGGGCTGTTGCTGCCAGATACTTGCACAGACCAAGAATTGCAGCATATTAGAAATTCGCTGCCGGAGTCGATAAAAGTAGCTAGAATTGTAGAAAAACTGAATGCACTAGGGAATGTTATGATATGCAATGACTATGGATGCTTGGCGCATCCTGAGATAGAGGATGAAAATCTGGCTATAATTGAGGAAATATTGGGTGTGCCTGTTTTTAAGCATATGATTGGACCAGAGCCGCTGGTTGGAACGTATGCGGTGCTGACCAACCAAGGGATGCTTACCTGCCCAAATGTTACAGGAGTAGAAATGAAAGAGCTGTCTGAGCTGCTAAAAGTGCAGGTGATTGCAGGCACAGTTAATCACGGCACTAATGAGGTTGGAAGTGGAATTTTAGCAAATGACTATGTTTGCATTACAGGATCAAAATGCACAAATGTCGAAATCAAGGTTGCAGAAACAGTATTCAATCTTGGCGGAGAAAGTGTTTCTGAAAGGGCAGTGATTGATGAGGTGGTTTTATAAAATTTCTTTATACTTTTTTCTTTTTAATTTATCAAAATTTAATTATTAATTTTAGCGCTGAAATAAGGCATTCTTTGTTTAGTGCCAATTTTTTACTAGTCTGTAATTTCTAACAACAAAGAAAGCTTTGTGCTTTCTTAGAATATCTTAGGCTTTGTTCAGATTTTAGCCCATGTTTTCTCTGCTAGAAAAGCTAGATAAAAACATTGATTATATTGGACAGGAGTATTCGTACAAGCTTATGTGCTTCATTGTATCAGCAGGGTATCTGTTTGCTCTGGTGTTTGGAATACTTCGAAAAGACATTACCTACACCCTTGTCCTGAGCATTGGAACAGTAGTCTTCTGCTTTTTCGTTACTGTGCCATCATGGCCTTACTTCAGAAGACATCCTCTAAAGTTTAAAAAGACAAAGAAAGAATAAACGTATTTTAAAAATAGTTTGTGTAAGGCAAGCCTAGCTGCTAGTTAAGGTTGTTTCTTTTTACGAGAATATGCCAGCAGGCATGATGACACTTAAGATTGCATGAAGCCTGATATTTTCTGTATTTTGTTTAAAAAAGATGCTTCGACGGGGGTTCGAACCCCGGGCCTCCGCGTTATTAGCACGGCGCTCTAACCGACTGAGCTATCAAAGCTCAAGGTGCGACAAAAGCACAAATAACAACACACGTGATGCAAAATGAGACTGTCTCAGTCCCCTAAAAAAGATGCAAAAACCCAGTACAGTTCTCTACAGTCACCCAGAAAATAAAGTATTTATTCTTAAAAAAGCCCCTTAAATCTTTTGCCTTTGGGCCTTACAAGCTGTCTTGCCAGCATGTATTTGCCCACAGCTATCGCAAACGTGAATATCGGACAGAGAACTAGCCAGTTCAAGGTTTTCTTGATTCTTTTTGCCTCTGAAATATTGGTTGCCTGTATGTTTCTTGCATAGTAGTTCTCGTTCTCCAGCTCCTTTACAGATGCCTGTATTGAATCTAAAATACTTCTGAGCTCAATGATATTTTCATTGGTCTTGGGGAGCTTTTTGACAGGATTTGAGAGTATGGAAAACTGTACAGGCTCAGCCCCACGATTGTAGATCTGGATTGTGTATAAGCCTTGGTCCTCGAACTTCTCGCTTACATTTCTGACCATGGGCAGCTCGGCAGAGTCCAAATTGGACTCATCCGAGACACCTGAATACGAATCCTTGTAAGACCCTTTTCCAGATTTCCCATTAGATCCCTTGGGCCGGATAATCCTATAGAAAACATTCTCACCCATGGACACTATCCCAAGAGATATGTTTACATGCTGATCCTCTGGCGTGACTATCTCGTAGAAGGTAAGCATTTGCTCTGGTGCGATTCTCTTATGAATGTTGCTGGTACAAGCTACAGCCAAAAGAAGGAGGAATGCATTCATGAGGGCAAACAAAAATAGAAGGAAATGAATTGAGAATCACAGATCTAAAAATAAAAACATTATCTAATAGCAGTTTTTAATGTAAAAATGTGCTAGGGCATCTGTAATACTTACACTAGTAAATTGAATCATAAGCTTCTGCTAAACAGTACCTTTTCTTAATATTCAAACAATCTCTTTTCTAAATGTTCAAACAATCTCTTTTCAAAGGTCTAGTAGAACAATAAAAATGCTTGCTTAAGAGTAATGAAACAAATACTTCTGCTCTAATAAGACAAATCAAACTAAAACAATATCTTTGACTATCACTTGTTAAAACTTAGAATCAACATTCCTTTTAATGCTTTAATTTATCAAAACAATAATCTTTACTTTCATTGGTAGCAACATTCCCAATACAATGCCTTCCTCAGACTAATTTTCAGCATAAAACTGAACTTTCTAAAAATTTTCTTTTGAGCCCAAAATGTTTTATCTTTTAGAAACACCAATTGGCTTAGCTCTTTTCAACGGAGAAAGTAACATGTCTCTGGTTTCTACATTCAAGTACAACTCTACTGAAGAAGCAGCTCACTACATCCAGGCACTGAGTAAAGGGGAGCTTCCACACCAAATTACAGAGTTTTTGTCCAAGAATCTTCTTCCCTTGTCAGAAATCAACGTAGCATGCCCTGAGATTGTGTCTGCTCTGAGCTCTTCTTTGAATATGAAGATTTCATGCAATTTAGATGGAAATTTCAGAAGCATTAAGAAGAATCCCTTCAAGTGGTTTGAGACTCCAAAGAACATCTACAATCTTCTAACTCTAAGACTGGCACACAATATGGTGAAAGCAGCACACTCAGACATCATCCTTATAGATATTTTGGATTCTATCGAGGAGCTAGACACAAGCATAAACAACAGAATAATGAGAGTGCGAGAATGGTATTCTTTGCATTTTCCTGAGCTTAATTCTGTCTCTGACAACACAGTGTATATGAAATATCTGCTTGAGATTAGGAACAGGGCCACCTTTGAACCTAAGACAACAAATATTCCAGAGGAGATAAGGTACAACATATCCAACAGCATGGGAATAGAAATGGGAGAGAACGATATAGAAAAGATAGTTGAGAATGTAGAAGACATAAAGAATGACATAGAATACAGAGACAAAAGGATAGGACTTCTTAAAAGCTTGTGCAAGGAATATTTTCCCAATTTATTTTATTTGCTAGGTGAAAACCTGACTATTAAGCTAATCAGGAAAGCTGGGTCAATTTCACAGCTAGCTCAGTGCGCCTCCTCAACAATACAAATATTTGGTGCTGAGAAGGCATTTAATCAGGCCATAAAATTGAAATCTAATACTCCAAAGTACGGGATGATATTTGATTTTCCACTGATCAGCAATGCACCAGCAGAAAACAAGGGAAAGATTGCCAGGATTCTTGCTAATAAAATAACGCTCTGTGCCAGGGTGGATGCAGGGATTGAAGCTTCTGCTTCCAAGGAAGAAGCTGCAAACAGGAATGGAAAGTTTGGAATGAAGATGAAGAAGAAAATTGAAAATCTCATTGAGAAGATAGAAGATAAAGCCAAAGCAAACGTTAAAGAAGTGGTGCAAAAAAAGAAGAAAATTATTTCTGTCAAAGAGTATAATTTGAATAATGATTCTCGTAAGAAGACAAAGACTAATAATGAATAAATTTAGCGTATTTTAATGAATATTGTTAGAATTAGCATATAATGTCAATAAATCCTTCTAACAAACATTGTTCTTGTAAAAGAATAAAACTTTTCACTTGCAGAACAAAGTTCTACTTTTGTATTCCAGCGTTTCAAACAATGAGTTGGAATAATCAAAAGCCTTATTTGGCTTTGTTCCTGCCAAGTTCTCAATAGCCATGCTTATGAGATTTTCAACAACCTGATTTTTTGCCAGAGAAAGGCTTGTTTCGTATTCTTTAATAGATAAATCAAACTCATCTACCAAGTGGTGCAGATACCCCTTCACTGCGTGATATAAACTATTGTTTTTGCATTTTTCTAGCATTCTTTTAGAATCATCCAGCATTCCGTTGAAGAGAAAGTAAAAAACCCCTAAAAAATTGTCAGGCTGGTAGGTTTCTAACAGCCTTTGTGCTTCAACATACTCTTCGTGGTAGAGCAAGCAGTAGACATATCCACATATCAGACGATTTGCTTGGCTGTTTTCTTTAATCAAGACACAGGAAGTCTTTTCACTGCTGAGCTTGATTTTTTTACTGAGAGACTGATCAAATTTATTGTCAAAAACAGCCTCTTTTTTAACATTCTTACTCTTGCTATCTCTTAAAATAGCATTATCTCTTTTGACGTTATTCCTGAGATTTAAGACTAAATCACAGTTCTTCATGTATTCTGAAGTGCCAATCTTAGAGCTGTCGGTAGATGCATCATGCTCAGATAAAAATGAAGTACTATCGTTTATGACAAAATTGTCCATTGAAACATCATGAGAAGGTCTTCTTATCTTTGATCTTACTAAATAGTTGGTGTCGTTCTCAAAATTACCATCCAGCTCAGTCTCAATTAGCTCCAAGCAGTTTTTATAATGGTATTTAGCTTTGCTTAGGTTGTTCATCAGCTGATATTCATAAGCCAAATAATAAGAAGGCAAATATGATGAGTCCATTATGGAGGACGATATATCAAGCGCCCTGATGGATGGCTCTGTCTCCTTTAAGAATGAGTATGCAACACCTAAATACAAGTATCCGACTCCATATTCCTCATTGATTTCTATGGACTTATGAAAGCATCTTAATGCTTCCTTATATTTGCCCTTGTAAATGTAGTACAGTCCAAGAGAAGAATAAATAAATTCACAGCTGCTGAATTGGCCTGACATCTTTGTGCTTATCCTAAAAATGTTAGCTAAGCTGAAAGAAAGATTTTTCTCTGATCCATGGATTATATTGAGGGAATAAGAAAAGAGCAGCAAGGGACAATATATACAATCCATATCAAAATTGTTGTTTATCAAGGCATTCATGATGTCTCTTATTTCTTCTATTGGAATCTGCGAAATATAAAATAATAGCTCGTATCTCATGCATAAAGATTCCTTATAAAGATAGATCAAAGATTCTATATTGCAAGTATCTGCTGTAAATGAGTCAATAAAGTACTTTTTCCTCAGATTGCTTCTCTTGAACTTTGCTTTGTAGAACAATTCCAAAGATTTTCTTTTTATGGCATCTCCAGAGCTATTTTTAGAGGGCTCAGAATGTGTGTTGTCGTGAGGCAAATTTGATGTGCTGGCAGTCTTTGTGCAACTGGCTGGTAGGCCTGCAGCACTCTGATCTAAAATGCTTATTGTAGGCTCAATCGTTGTCTCAAATCCAGACTTTACATAAATAATGTTAATTTCGTAGTAGCTCAAAAGATGAGGACTTCTTTCAATTAAATTCTGTATCTTCTTGTAAAACTTCAGTCCATGCAGAGACCTAATGATAATGTAGTAGGACTCAAGACTTTCTGACGTAAATTGCCCGATCAGCAGTGAGCTCCAATAGAATTCCAAGTCCATGTATGAACAGGCCAGTTCGAATGTTTTATGCATGGGCATAAAAATATGAAAACTATTAAAGTTAAAAAATCTGGTTTATTAAAAATCCACAATCTTAGGTTAGAATGCCAATCTAAATGTTTAATAGGACCTTATCTTTGAGCCTCAACTATAAAAATGGCAAAACAATATCTTCTAAACTGGTCTGATTGCCTTAGAAGTATGCGCAGCATTTTATAGAGAATAGGATATATTAAAGATGTACTGATTAAACAAACTAGTGACCTCCTCGTTGAACCTGCCTCCCAGATCGCTGTCATCATTGACAAACGGACTCATTATTTCCTTTATAAAAGATTGTGTCATTTTATTTATAAACTTTTTAGGCACTTTTTGTGTCTTTTTCCTAACAAACACAATTCTATGGCCACTATTTAGGATTATAGATTCTGCATAGTAGGCCTCATAGTATTGGCTCACGGAGGAGTCCAGGACGGCATATGCCAGGAGATAAGGAAGAGGATTCTTGGGCTGGTTAAAGGCCTTTTTGTATATTATTCTATTGTGTTTATTTACAATGAGAATCAGAGTCATGGGCACAAATAAAGATCAAAAAATTGAATAAATGAGAAAATTTTATTTGAAAACAAAATTTTAATGCTCATTCTTTGAACAGATAAATTGTCAGTTAGGGTAGCAAGATCAATTACAAACCTTCGTCATTTAAATTGCTCTATTGCAAAACACAGGGCTATATTATTTATGACGCCATCCGTAATCAGCAAGGATACATAATAGTCAATCGAGTTACAACACTCTGCATTCTCTCATTTCACTTCCAATGAAAATTCTTAAAAAACTATTTTTTGACCCCAATAATGTCAAATACCTTTACAAGAAAAATGACACAAGGACAATTGCAGAAAAAGGAGAACGAAAAGCAAAAGAAGATTAACGAAAAGATACAAGAAGAAATGGAAGAAGCAGCTAAATGGGTCGAGGGATCCTACGTAACAACAAAAAACGATCTTAAAAACATGAAAAGCATGGAAAAGAAGAAGCATAAGGAAGAGCTTAAGCTGCTGTACATGAAAGAAATGGAAGAGTAAGGAAAACATAAATAAAGGCTTTGTTCATTGCTGTATTAAATAAAATATGTGTTAAATTTGCATTAATTCTTTAGAGCCTTGCTTTGACAATCTAAATGTGATGCTACAAAACAGCTTCATGGGAGATTATTTCTATTTCATCATTCTCGAATACCTTGACATAGCAGCCAAGAGCCTCCTCGACTAGCACAGAGTATTTCTTATTGTTGTAGTCAAACGAAACAGTTTCTGTTTCTTTGTCAAAAGTTAAATTTGAGATCTGCTCAGCATTGAAGTTTGGAGTTGACAAAATAATTTTCATGGACTGAAAGGCTGTATGAAAATGTATTTCAAGATAAAAGTTTATTAAAATAGATTATTTACGATATTTTATCAACAACACATTATTAATTATACTTTAAGGAACCATATATATTGTTTAATAGATAACTTATAATGTGTTTTACTCTTGTTAAGTAGTACCTAACAAGCTATATTGATTACAAAACTAACGCTAGATAAAATATAACTTTGTTGAAGAAAAGAGTCTGTTTAGTCATGTTAGAATCAAGGGTGTTTATTTATATATGCCATAAGTGACAGCTTACAATAGCATATTGATTCAGGGTCTATTTTTATAATTGAGCACAAAAGTTCTTGGATTTGACTTCTGTTTAAACAGTCTTAGGATTTCAATGAAATGCCATTTCGTAGAAAACAGAGGCTACTGCATAAATGGCGGCAAACAATAAAATCATGGATGGCATGTTGAAATGCTCAAGGAAAGGATAGATGTAATAGCCATTGTCAAACAACACTAAGGCCTGGACAATGAGAAAATAGGATATGAAGAATAAAAGGAAGAAAATCCTCTGATAATTTGATTTCTCAAAGGTTTGACTTCCCTTTTCCATCAAAAGAAAAATTAGAGGGAACAAATGTTTAGGAGCTTCTCTGACATATGGCATAACGCCTGGCTCCATATTTGTTCTGATGATCCATTCTCTTTTGAAAATAAACAATGACCAGAAAATAAGAACTACTACCATTTCCAAAGAGATGGAAGTTGGAATCCCAAATTCATAAACTGGGGTTAAAACAGGATTCAGCTGCGGGATCCAGGATTTTGTAAGCCCAATTAGAACCACAAACCCAGCATAAACTGCAGAAATGTTGGAAAAAAACAAAAATTCATGCTTAGAATGGTCACGCCTGTACTTTTTAAGCTTAAACAGATTTGCCACAGGCTCAACTGTGTTTAAGGCGAATACCAAAAGCACCAGCTTTGCCATTACAACAACTACTGCCAATGTGCTAAAACTAAGGACTGAAAAGCATTCCATGGGGAGAAATTTATCAGCAGCTTAGAAGCAATCAAAATTTTAATTATCAAAAATAAGAAAATGATCGTTTTTGACTGGCAACAAAGTATATTTTACAGTGTCTTTAAGCATTGTGGCTTCAAGAGTATCATAGCATAAAATTACAATATAAATTATAAGATATAAGCTGAAATCAATAGATGTAATTTATTATTAATAGATTTAATGATACAATCCTTTTTGTTCGGATCAGAAAAGAGAAAGCTTGTGACAACACAATTGTTATAATAAACACAGACTCTTGCTGCAGTAAAAGAAAGTTTAATACAATTTATTCTCATTGCAATACCAGCCCATCCACAAATTACACAGGCTTAAACATCCGAAAAGAATGCTTCAACCGTTCCTTCAATGTCATTGCATTTGTTCTCACTCTTCTGGAGTGCATCTTCTATGATGCTTCTAGCCTTTTGCAACTTTGAGAAAACCACAGGCATGGTGTTGGAAGTGTCATTCATTGTTTTTAAATCCCATTGGATCAGATCCATTGTCTGTTCTTTCTCTGCATTTGCATGCTCTTTGTTCTTCTTCAGCTGCACAAGTGCCTTGTTTAGCACATCAAAATACTCTTGACTAAATTGCTTGACTATTTCCTTCCTCAGAAAGCATAGATCTATAAACGCCTCGTTCAGCTTCTCCACTGACGAGTTGAATTCTGACTCCAGAGGAGACTTCTTTTTAGTTGTATTCTTTTCTAGCAAAATAGAAAGATTATTCAGCAGCTTGTGCATGTCCTTGTTGCTTGGGGGACTTGCACATTTTATCTGATTGATTACATGCTGGATGTCAAAGGCTGCTATTTTCATTGGGTGAAAATTTATACGAAATAAAAACAAACTGGGACTAAATTAATAGCATGGCTAGAGCAAGAATGTTGCCAACCAATTCATTTGGCTATTTAAAATAATTTTAGTTGTAGTGAAATTACAGTTAAAATTTTTGCTCAGCCAGCCCAAATGAGAAATCAAGAAATAGTGAACTATTTGAATTCTATAGACTTTTCATTGGTCGAAGAGGACTCTGTGATTACCAACATATACAATGAGATTGTTCCTTTTTCCTCCACCATTTCTTTGGATCCTTTCGCGTCCACCAGTTTAGAGAAATTAATATTTCTTTCCAAGCCAAGCCATTTGATTTTATTTGTAAAGTCTCTCAGCAAAAGCGTTATATACAAGAAGCTTGGATCTAGGGTTGTAGAGAGCATATTTAAGAGACTTTTTGAATGCATGTACATTAAAAACGACCCTTTCTACCTCAAGGATGCTGTCCAATTCATCAATGTAGGGGATTGTATCATGTGCCCGAATGCAACACATGCCCTGAGGCAGGCCTTAATGCTTTTATCAGGTAAAAGAGTTGAAAAAATGAGTATAAAGAAGTACAAGATTGCGGACCCAGAAGAGAGAAATGAGGCTATAGACCCAACTCAAAAGAACAACTCAGACCACAAAAGTGTTGAAAATGCAGGTAATGAAGACATTTGCCACGATAAGCCTAGAGAGAGCAACTCAGAATACTCAAAAAGAAAACTGATGCATTACAAGCAGATTCTTCTTTCCAAGGTCCACAGCCTTGAGAATAATGATTCATTCAACACATTAGGAATCTTCCTACAGGTAACAAAGAGCCAGTCATTGATTCAAGAGATCATTGAGTGTGACTGCTCTCAAGAAAATATTGAGAAACGTGGATTTTTCTATGAAATTCTGCCAACGATAGCCAGTTCAGCCAATCTTAAATTGCTATACAACAAGTTTAAGGATTCTGTGATGGAATTGTGCATGTCTGATAAGTCTTCTTATTTCATCCAGTCGTTTTTAAGAAATTCCAAGTTTGGCAGCCTGATTTACCAAAAAATTGAACTTGACAAGTTTGATCCCGACTCAAATGTAGTTTTGAGTTTGCTTGAATCACTGCAAGGAGAGAAAGAATTTCTTCTTGTTGATAAACTTATCAAAGAATTTTATGAAATTGAATCTTGTGTGTTCAAGAGCCTTTTGCTGGAAAAGCATGATGGGCTTGATACTAAATACATAAAAGCCATAACTAATTTTATGTTATTTCCAAAGAATCAGGACTACAAAGTAAACAGTGATTTTGTCAAGTACTTTCAGAAGGATTGGGTAAACAGCAAGGCAGGAATAAGCTTGATAGTTGGGTTTGCAGGTGGGTCTGCAGATGCAAAGCACAAGAAGGACTTTTTCAGGAAGAATATTGATCTATGCTGGAATGCCCACAAATGGAAAGAAGGAAGAGATTTTATGAAAAAAGTAGTTGAATACACGGACGGACATTCAAGGAAAAAGGCCTATGAAATATTGAACAAATGCACAAACAGCTGATTATAACAGTCAATTTAATCATAGTTGGAATAAATTCTTTTAAATTATGCCATTTTTATTACAAGCCTGACGTTCAAGTTAGTTCGTTTTTACAAACAAATTCTTTCATATTTTGTAACTAATCACAGTAATAACTTGCCATTTTATAGCCCATGTCTGCCCTGTTTAACTTTGAGTCTGTCACAAGACTAGCTCTTCTTTTCATATGCTCTTCGACATATTTAAAGAGAAAATTCCCTAATTTGACCGCGAGCAAAGAGGGGTTTGGCCTGATAATGCACAAGGCCACCATAATTGGCGATCGACTGTCTCCTTACGTGGCCATTATTTGTTTATTTATGGGGATAAAGAAGCTTATTGGAGTTTTTATGTAAAATGCATTTTGAATAAATAAAAACAATATGAACAGTATTTTTACTATAAAAAGTTCTTTTCTCCCAGCAAATGGTATTAATTAGGCGAAGCTTGTGAATCAGGTAAAAAATATAATCTAACATACAATATTAATTAGACAAAAAGAATATCAGTAGTTTTAAGTTTAAATTTATTGCAGCTTTAGTAAAACCAAACTCAGTCTTCGAGTACTGTCTTCATTTGAGCCAACGTTACAACTGATGAAACCAGAAACAGAACTTTAAAAATTAGAATTTTCCATTAAATAGGATTTGACTCTTCTGTATTTTCCCACAAGTGTGTTCAATTTAGCAATTAGAACATCCTTCTTTCTAATATTTTCTCGCATGTCTTCGATATTCTTCTGTGTCTCAGGTATGTTAAATCCTTCAAAAAGCTTCTTATAGTCCATGTAACGTTCTTCAATTATTTTTACATCATTTTTGTAATATTTCAGCTGCTCTTCAAGATCTTTGCAATATTCATTTGCACAAGCAGGACTCTTTTTAAAGATTTTTGCTGTTGGATCTTCGCTATTGTCAAGTCTCGACCAGTTGTCTTCATCCTCAACTGCAGGAACATTGTGCTTTTCTTGATCCTCTACAGACTTGATGACTTCAATCTCTTTTGTCATGCTATCAATGATTGCATTCAATCTTGAAATTTCTTCTTTCTGCATCAGCAAATCACCCTCTTTTATATTGTCTATGGCTGCATTAAGCTCCTGATTCTCCTTAGATAGCCTATCATTCTCCCGTTCTATGGCATCATACTCAACAACAAGCTCAGGGCTGATCCTAAATTCCTTAATCTGAAGTTTAAGCGATTCAATCTCTCTCCTGAGAAGATCTATTTCCATCTGTCCATTCTCAGAGTTGTTGCTTTCATAATGATGGATAGTAGCTTTGAATTTCTGAATAAGATCTTCCTTCTCGTGGATTTCTTTGGCCTGGGAGTCGTTGACAACCAGGATGCTTGAAAAACATCCTTCAAGCTGCGCTTGAATCGACTTCATCTTCTCAGCAGCAAACACAGCTGTTTTCAGCTCAAGCTTAAGGGATATCAGCTTTTGCTTGGCAACTGTCATGGCTACCTCTAGATTCTTTAGCTTCTCGCTTCCCGAGGGATTCTTCATATTCTCCAGAATAGACTCTAGATGATCTCCAACACCCAGCTGATAGTCTTTTAGTATTTCTAACTCCCTGAATATTTCCTTTTTAGCTTCGCTGAAATCCAGCTTGCTTTTCATCTCTGTGTTACATAGCTTTAGTTCTGCCAGTATTGCACCCATTTTCAAGTATTCCTCATGGAGATCCTCATATTTAATCTTGTATGCACTAAGCAGACCGTTCTGTATAGAACTTGTGTTCTTATCGTTCTCAAGCATATAAATCTCCTTAGTTTTCTCAAAAATGTAGTTTTGATACTCTTTCTCATTCTTTCTTAAGTTTTCATTCTCCTGCCTCAGTGCTGAGTCATTTGCATCGATACCCTTAGCTATTTTGCTATTCAACGTATTTATCTCGATAGTTTGATCAGCCAGAATCTGGCAGAGCTCCTGCACATCTTTATTGGCATTCTGTATTAAAAATTGGATTTGCTTATTCAGTCCCTCTTCTTTATTTCTTAGCTCTTCGTTCTTTTGATATAAAACGGATATTTTATTCCTTAATATGTGCAGATGCTTTGATTGCAGTGGCCTTTCTTTGGGCATCTCACGTACGATGGTTTTCTTCTTCAGCACTTCCATTTGAAGTTCAAGATTTATGCGATTTTTTTCCTCAAGCTTCTTTTTTAGAGCCTCAATTGTATTTTCATATGTCACAGAGGAAACAGAGAGATCCTTCTGCAAACTCAGCACCTGGTTGTGATAGCTACTTAGAATGCCGGTTATTTTTGTCCTAATCGGTTCTGCCAGGAGCAGCAGGTCATTAGAATCAAGCCAAGTGTTCACCTCTATCATGGGTAAGCAAAATGGAGGAATTAAAAAGAAGGACAATTTATTTACAAAGAGTTTAAAAAACAGTTTATTTTGTTGCAAAGGAAAGAAAGTAACAAAATACATTGAGCTAAGCAAATCTCCAATCTACTTAATTTCAAATAAATTAGTGATAAAAAATCTATTAAATACATGAAGTGAAATCTATTAAATTAGTGAGAAAAGACTAAAATTATTAGCATATGATAGTAACGTTATATAATTATTTAATAAATAACCCTAAACTTCTGAATAAACTATTATATTAAAAATACCTGGCAAGCAAAGACTAATTGGCTGAGAACATGCTAGACTTATCAAAATAAGCATAATAAAGATTAATTTTATTGTTGGAGCCAGGAATAAAGAATTTGTAAATTGTTATTTTTAATGCGCATAGACACCTTTCATATCAACTATCAAAGCATTCCTCTGAGCTTTGATGAAGATGCCTCTTTGTTGAGAGTAAATCCCTCAATCTCGTTCCCAACGCATCTTGATGCTTTACATTTTTCACATTTCAGAAAGTACAGCTTGTTCTCTCGAGTAATGAATGTCTCTTCAACACTATCACAGGATTTACAAACCACATAAAGCTCAATAAATTGCCTTATCGTCTTCTCCACTGCACTTTGCAAAAAGGATCCTGAAAGCACCAGGCATCCCTCCTTGTTTATGCTTCCCTCTGTTCCAAAGCTCTTAGAAATAAACCTGGCCAAATGCTCTGCCTGCCTGTTCAGCTGGCGTGCTAACAGCACGACATTGACAAAAGTCTTCCTGCTCTTTCTTACAACGCTTATTCCAAGCTTCAATCGCTCTGTTTCCTCTTTGTTCTTATTTAAAATCTGCATAGCCTTTGACAGCAGATTGTAATACTGCAGAGATGGGGGCAGCCCAGAGATGTCCTCTTCTATCTTTTGAGCCATTACCGGGACAGATGGCTTCTTTGAATGTATATTCAGCATGCTGATTCCAAGTGGAATAAACTCGTCGTCGGAGTTGCTAGATGAACTGTGCATAAAGGGAATATGAAAATATTTTTATTTTGCATAAAATTGAAACGAAGCTGAAGAAGCTCGGCAGAGCTAAGAGCACCTTAACACTTGTTTTTAATTACAAACACCAATTTTATTGCAATACATCGTCTTAGCTTAAAACTCATCCATCAAATATCGTATTCTGTAACAATATTTTAAAATGGAAAGAAAGTTTTCGTTCCAACGTCTTTTTTTTATTTGTATTTAAATTAGTTGATGCAATTGTGCTAAATAGCATCAGTCTTTAATTTTTGCAATAAAATTTCAGTCCCATTTTATGCTCAGCAAAGTCATCAAAGTAGTCAGTGAGGAAAAGAACATTGACAAGGCATCGCTCTCTCTGCCAACTGACATATTTCATATTTCAGAAATAGTCAAGAATCTACATTCAGAAGATCAAACTGTTAAGCTTGCCATTCTGCTATGGCTTCCTCAGATACTTAGAAACCCATTTAAACTATCGAAGTTTATTGGCAATGAGGAAATGGGGCATTTAAAGAGCTTTTTGTTGAAGTCCTTAAACGAGACATGCTGCAGGCAGATTAAGAAGAAGATTTTTCTCAGCATTGCATTTTTGGCATGCAACAATCTAAGAAGCGAAAACAGCTTTGATCTGTCAACTGCCTTTTCTGGCATAGCCTTGTCAGAAAAGCATACACATGAAGTTTTTAATTTGTTTTTTAGACTCGAAGGAGAAAATTTTTATATTTTTGGCCAAAAGGTGCATGTAATAGATTTTTATAGCTGCTTAAAGCAGTTAAGCAAATTGATCAGTGTTCCTGACAAATACCTACCGTTTTGCGACTCTGATTCAACAATAATAAAAAGATATAAGGTTAAAATCATCAGCCACAATGCCGATTCTGGAATAGAGGAATTGAAGAAGCTGATTTCTTGTTTAAACTTTAATGATTTTAAATTTGGATGGACTTTGAGCAAATCAATTTATAGAATGAAGAGATTTATTGACAAAAAAGCCTTTGTTTCTGATTTGAAAGAGATGGTATCTGGGCAAATATTCAGCGATGAACAGCTGTGGATCAATGTCATGACAATTTTAAGCTTTTTTCTCTTGGACGATGAGGACATTGGAGATGTCAATTTTTTGAGTCAGGCATTGCTGTTCGATAGAGAATTCAATACCAAAGCCAAATATCTCAGAGAAGCAGCATTATTTCTGTGCTGGTGCTTAGTTCGAAAGGACTATGGCTTGAAAAACATCATACATGTTGTTGTTTTCGTTGCACTTTTTGATAGAGATCTAAGCTGCAGAAGGGCTGCAGCCTCTATTGTCCAAGAATTTGTTGGCAGAAATCAACAAACAAAGGAGCTTCTAGAATTGTTCTCCTGTGATGACACAGAAAACACTTGTGACTATTCTGGTATTGTGAATATTTTGGAAGAGTATAATAAATCTAAAGTGGGATCTTTAGAATTCTCTAAAATAGAGATTTTAGAGAGTATCCTCAGCAAAGACAATGCTACAAACCTGAAGAACGGAGTTTTGCTGATTAGTCCAGAATCAGTCAAGAGGCCTCTGACCTGTTTAATAATTTTTTATTTCATTCAAAATAAGGGCATTTTTAGAGACCTGATACACAACATGCTGTGGAGCTACAATCGTATTGCCAGGATTCAAGCATCATTCGTCATTGCTAATTTTTACAATATTTTTGAGATTAAAAGCGACTATAGCACCGTTTATAAAATAGATGGATTTAATCTATTGATATCCAGGGCTTTATCGTTCTTCAGGTCTTCTTTAACATCATATTCTTCGATCCTGTTTTCTGAGCTGCAGCTTACTCCAAATATTTTTCTGCGTAAGATTTTGGATGCGCAATTTACTGCTCTAAATTATTCAATCGAAAGAATCTCAGAGTCTTACAGTTTTTTATTGTCAAAGTTTGTAATAACTCCAGAATTTTATTCCTTGCGAAACTCGAAAGATGCTATATCTTCTTATTTAGAACTTTATGATATTGTTGATTCTAGTGCATTCAAGACTAATCTCCTTTTTCTAGCTGCAAAAGGATTCTCTCCTGATCTTATGCTTAAGGTATTCTCTAGAATATCTTTTGATGATGATCCTGATTTTGCTAAAAAAGCTTTTAAGGTTATATCACGAAATGAGACTGGACTGTTGGTAAATACTAAAAATTTTACATTCCGTCAGGAAGCTATCATCAAATACAAAAGTAATATTCTCAAAGGAATATGGCCTAGTCAGTCAATCAGGGCACTTGCTGAGATGGAATATTTCGACGACGAAATTTTTGACAAGATTTTCTGTCTTCTTGAAGATTATTCAACTGGCTATGACGGAGATGCTGGGTATTTTAACAGACTGGAGTCGATGAAATATTTTCTGAAAATGAAGACTCTCAAAATAGAAGTTCCTAAAAAATTTGCTATTGAAAATTACATGATAAGATTTTTATCAGATAAATCTAAGAAATTACGAGAAGCTGTGCTAAAAAAACTGTTGGGAGCATTTCCACAGTTTTCGCTTGATTTTCAATATTTGGGCGGGTTTATTGACACAGGCAATATAAAAGAAAATTTTGAGATTGATGAAAGGTACAAGATTATCTTCAGCAGGTTTTTTTCCACACATTCTAAACTATGCAAGGCATATAAAAGTGACCTGGCCTACTTTAAATCTCTATTTGACACATTTTCTGCAGACTTTGAGTCCATTTCTTGTTCTGCTTATTTTTATCGCGGCATTATAAGTGCTTTAGGTGCTGCAGACGGTTATTTGAGACAGATATTGCTAGATCTTATAAAGCCTGTACAAAGTGTGTTTATAAGAGAATGCCTGGATGTTGTTGACGAAAATAAGAGTTTTGTACTGCCAGCATTGAAATCTTTGCATGTTTTTAAAGATGATGAAAAGATAAAGTTTCATTTGCTTAAGCTTGATCAAGAAAGTCTTAGTCGTCAAGAAAAGCTAGTTTTTTCAGCAATTCTAAATTGCGATGGTTCTGATTAAATTTAATAAATAATTTGCCTATGTCAGAAGTTTGCTCATTTCCTTGTTATTAAAAATACAATCAGTAAAAACACAATAAATCCAATAAAATGTCTCTGAAAATGATATTGCTAGAAATAAGCTGATTGAAAGACATTTTAAACATTAAAATTGACTATAAATTCACTGAACAAATTATCAATAATTCTCGCCCATGATTCCATGCCTATAACTATAATCACATTTAAAGTCCTGCCCTCTAAAACTTTCAGAGTTCAAAATGAACTTTGCCGTTATAGCATCGTTTAAAGACACAAAGTCAATAAAGCAAAAGCCCTTACAAAAACCCGTCCTGTCATCTACAATCAGTTTGTAAGTGTATCCTTTAAGACCCTTGAGCTTGTCCTCAAGAAGCTGATTAAGATCCTCATCAGTGGTGCTATGGTGAAGTCCAAACAATCCAAGTGTATTGTTAGGATCCGCTGATACACGCTTAGATTTCTGAGTTTTGTAGGCCGCAGAGTCATAGGGTGGGCTTTTGTAGTCTGTCTTGGATCGCTTAAATGAGTCTTCATTCCTTTTTACAGGATCGTCTCTCTTGTTATAAGATTCATATTTCCGAGAGCTTTCAGAATTTGAAATATAGTCTAAGTCGGACATTTTGTATGACGAGTTCTCACTGGATCTGGGATTGTAATAGCTGTTCCTATATTGATTACTGCTAAAAGTGCTGGACTCTTCCTCCTTCCTTCTATATGGATCTTGAGCTCGGTAGTCCCCACTGCTATAAGGCTGTTCTCTGTTTTTGAAGCCTCGATAGGAGTCCTGATATCCATAATTCTCCTCACTGAAGTGGCTTGGGCTGGGCTTTGAGTATTTTTTGTATTCATATTCACTTGGCGATAACTTCGCTCTGTAACTCTCCATGTTTTTCTTTCTGGTATATTCTGAATCGTAACTTCTATTATCATTGTCTCTGTATTCGTACGGATACGATTCCGTTTCTCTGGTCTCTGTATAATCTCTTCTGTCATCCTTCCTGTAAGAATGCCTTCCATTGTTCTCTCTGTTGCCATTGTAACTTCCAGAATGTCTTTCTCTGTCATAGTTGCTGTTGCCTCTTGGATCATCGTATGGCATGCATAAAACTAAAAAATCCATTTTATATTGTAAATAAACAAATTTAGAAGCACAAAACACTAAATAATTGTATTAAATAAATAGAAGTTAAGATCCCTAAGGTCTTGATCATTGCTAGGAAAAAACTAAACCAATTAAAGACTATCTTCAAACATGAGCCTTACAAATGCATTAACTTGACACAAATAAATCTTTCCTCTTGTTTAGAATGATTTAACTTCAACAAGACAATATCCTGAATAAGGCTTAAGAAACTTGCATTTCTCAAAAGCAAAAATTTTTCTTGCGAATTTCTGATTGCAGAAGAGAGATAGAAATAAGCAAAATCAATTTGAACTTGAAAATAAACCAGCAAGAGGAAAGTAAGAGACTCTCAGGTGTTTAGGAAGACATGCAAAATTTAAAATTTATCATTTCTGTGCTAAAATAAATTTTTTAAATGTAAAAATTTGAGAAAAAATATAAATAGAAGAGAACCCTTATATTTAATGCTGGACTATATTAGTAAGGTTCAAAACTACACCAAAATAGCATTTGGCATGTGTATTTCGTCCATTGGAACTGCTTGCATAGTTTACTACTTAATTCCACTAGTATTATTTGCAGTATATATCATGTTCATCAGTGATATGTTGAAGATTAATCCGACAGAATATTCCCTTCCAAAGGAAAAAATACCAGGATTTATCTATTTTACTCTTGTAGGATACCTGTTAATATTCTATGGATCGCCTTTAAATTTTATTTATTCCATAAGTATATCGAAAATAATAGAATACACTATTTTTTCTGTGCTTGGAACTCTGTTTTGGTCTGGGCTTGTGCTTTTGGTAGCATCCCAAATTAGAAAAGGCAGCTTTTCCTCGATGCACAATCTTTCTTGTTATTTTGTTGTATCTTCTGCCGTAATATCTCTGTATTTGATATTTCCTAATTTTTATATTCTGTCTTTCTGGCTGCCAGTGGCTATATTCGCCACAGTCTTGATTTTGAAATTTTATTGTAATTACAACGATATTAATAATCTTGATTTTGTCTCAAAATATTCAAGAACGGACAATTTTTGGTATCACATATCCTGGTTTTGTTTTGTTTCCTGGGCATTCCAGATCTTCTCCTGCTTTATTTCTTTGATTCTATTTGAAACACCAAATTTATCTGCTTACAACATAATTGTAATAGTTACTGTAGGTTTGTGGACCATGTTTTTGTATTTAAATATCTGTAAGGCTTACTTTACCTTGTTTTTTTGTGAGTCCCTAGACCAATGCCATTCTGCCAAGCTACAAAGTAGCATCTTTTGCCCTTACAATCTAGCTCTGCTTTGCTATGTTTCATTCGAATCAGCTTTTGTAAGTCCCATTTTTTACATTTTAAAGAGATTGGTAGCCGTTTGCAAAGATTTTTTAATTTTTGTAATGCTGGCCAGGTTTTTTAGGCCAGGGCTTTTGTCCTTGAATATTTTGTATTATCTTCGTCCTTTCCAGAACATTGCCATACGAATCTTTTACAAAGAACCATCAATGTTTTGCTACACTCCCTCTTTTTTCATCTTAAATAATCTAAGATACAACAAAGAAACCTATGAGCATAACAGGGACAATATTAAAAATAAGCAAGAATTGCTGAATCAAAGTTTTGGATACTTTGCTTATCCACATGTTCTTCTGCTTTTCTTTGCCCCGGCATTTGGACTATTCTATTATGTCTCTGCAGTCCTGGTCAATGCTTCTTTGCTATCCACGTCCAGATTTATCTTTAGTTCCTATTCTTTAATTGATTGGTATAAATGCATACTTTGTCTAAGCCCTCACACTTTCGTATTGATCGTTACAGTCTTCTTTATTGCCTACAGCTTTATGGAGTCTATTCTAGCATTGGCTTATGCTGAGAATATAAAACATAGGGAAGGAGATATAGAAGTCCTGAACTGTAATGATCTTAGCAACGGTTGTAGTCCTAAGCTTTCCTTCCTTGTCCACTGAATTTTCTTGAATAAATCTTAATAATGTTAAGTATTAATAATAAATATTTACCTGTGAATTTGAAAATTCGACAGTTAATAAATGCAAATGATGCAAAAAACCCAATTTAATATTCAAACAATAATTTATTGCTAGAAATATCACAAATCTATAACTTTATAAAGTAATTCATCAAAATTTCGAATGGATAACTAAAATACAGCATTCTAAGTTCGCACGAGAGAACAAAAATAAAGAGTATGTTAAAAAGAGGGTAATCTGAGATTGCAACATAGCCAATAAGTCTGATAGCATCATGCATGAATAGTCTCATCTTGGAAGAAACAAAGGATGGGAAAATTAAAAAAATGCTAAAACAGGGTAATAAAAAGGGCAGAGTAGCAGAATAATGCTGTAAGCGCTTTAATTAAATTCAGCTTCTTTTGCAGGGCACTGAGGACCATCGCCTTCGACCCTGGAATTGGAATAGTCTCTGGGGCCGGAAGGGCCTCTTTGCACTGAAAAAGCGGCTCTGTAAGGCTGGCCAAGAATATCGCCGTTGTCAATCACTTTTTTAGCTTCAATGGCATCGTTGATATCCGAAAATGTTACAAAACCAAAACCTCTGCAGGCGCCAGTGTTACGATTAAGCACAAGCTTCTGGGTGTATTTGCCCTTGAAATCGACAAGCTTCTCATCTAAGAAATCCTCGAAATCTTTTGGAGTCAAATTATAGCTCAAGTTGAAAATTCCAATAGTCTCATTCGGAGTGGTTGGATCTTCTCTTGTCTTTTTTGGCCTGCGATCGTAATCATCTCTTCTCTGGTAGTCATCATCATATGTCCGCCTCTTCCTTCCATCACTGCCATATCCAGAAAATCTGTCTTCTCGTCTGTTTGAATCATCTCTTCTGTCGTAATATCTAGAATCATCTCTTCTGTCAGAGTATCTTGAGTCTTCTCTTCTGTCAGAGTATCTCGAATCTTCTCTTCTGTCAGAGTATCTTGAGTCTTCTCTTCTGTCAGAGTATCTCGAATCTTCTCTTCTGTCAGAGTATCTCGAATCTTCTCTTCTGTCAGAGTATCTCGAATCTTCTCTTCTGTCAGAATATCTTGAGTCATCTCTTCTGTCAGAATATCGAGAATCTTCTCTTCTCTCATCAAAAGATGGCTTCCTACTGTCAGAATATCGAGAATCATCATCATAAGGTGGTCTTCTATCATAACCCCCTCTTCTGTTGCCATCTGGACGGTCATAGCCATCTCTTCGATCGCTAAAAGACGGCCTGCCGCCCCCTTGGCGATCACCGTATGGACCCCTGCGGTCTCCTCCTTCCCTTCTCGGCCCATCAGAATCTCGTGGTCTCCTGTCTTGAGGACTATTGTCGCCCTTATCTCGAACATTGCTCTTGAAAGAGGCTTCCTCGTTGTTAGTTGGTTGTGTTTGTGGCTTTTCCTCTTCATCCCAGTTATCCGCATTGCTTGCTTGCCCACTCATTAGTTGGGGATAAGAAAATTTTGTTTAAAAATTTTAAGAAGGAATTATTTGCAATTTCACAAGAAAAGGAAAAGCCATAAAATTTTTGTGTTGTTTTTGAAATCACAAGAAATCCACACTTTGCCATTGCTCCTGAAAATAAGTAAATATTCAATAAATCTGCTTAATTTTAATAAATCTACATCTTTTCCTGCTTTTGTTATTTTTTGAACCAATTTACTTTATTACTGCATTATTGATCTGCTTTGCTGATTCAGAAGAATCTTCTACTTGCTGAATAAATCAGGATGCTCATTAAAAATATCATTCTGCGCCTCAACAACAGTCAGAAGCTGGTAAGCCGTAAATATCTCGTCATGTGTCCTTGCACACTCAAGTGCCTTTCTAAATATTCTTGCACATTCATGCCCGTCACTCAATGAATTTCCTAGGTAAATGTACGGTTTAAAATACTTATCGTCAAGTTCTATGGCCTTTCTCAGAAACTCAGGCTTCGGCTTACCATCCAGTTCGCTTTCCATAAACTGAAACAAGCAGATTCTGGGGTCATCCTTAAAAGCACCTTCAGCCTTTTGCAAGATCGTGCGGAAGTTCTCAATCTCTTTTGCGGCCATAAAATACTCCAAGGAAATGCAAATAAGGTTGATGTTGTCAGGATATCGAGCCAAAGACTCGTTAATCAGCTTGGAAGCCTCTTCATGGTGCCCTTGCTTAAAAAGGCGTATTATCTTAGCATTGAAGCCCACGGGAGATGGCTGAATTTTTAGTAGTCCATCCAAACACTCGTCCTGGCAACTCACATCATTGGTGATCTCAAATATTTTGCTCATAAAATAAAGAATAGTAGGATCTTCCTGCGTTTTTATGCTTTTCTTCAGATCTTCTATTTCCGTTGCTGTCAACCTCTTTACTCTTATGTATTTTAACAAAATTCTACTATACGGGAAATCCTGCGTCTTCTCAAGTATTCTGATACCTTCTCCAATATTTCCGTTCACAAAATTGAAACATCCTAGAAGAAACTGGTGCAATGGCTCGCCGCTGCTTGAAACAAAGTCATAACATTTCTTGTATTCCTTGCTGTTTATAAAAACAACTGAAGGGTCCTGCTGATCGCATAAAAAGAAGAGATTCTCAAAAAAATCTGAGAAATTTATGTCTGATGCCCATCCGGTTATTTTATGAGCTTTGGTCTTGTTTGCACTATACTTCTTGAGAAAGCTCGAGGCAGACTCCTTGTACACGCCATTCTTCTCTATCATAGAAAGAACAAACAAATCTTTGAATGCTTCGTATCCTAAATCCAGGATCTTGTGAATTTCATGCCTTTTCAAAATTAAATCAGTTGATCTATTCATTTTTATGCACTTATTCAGATAGATAAGAGCATTTGAGAAGTCGCCCGTCTTCTGGTTTGAGTCGGAAAGCATCAGATATATTTTATAGTCTGGGTCCTTAATGTTTGAAAGCACTTCTATGGCCTTTTTGTAGTCCCCTTCATTGTAATACACAATGCCCTGCGCCTTCAAAGAGCTCCTTTTTGAGCTTTTCTGGATGATTTTATTTGCAACATATCCTACAAACACTGCAGCCACCACTCCTAAAATTGCTATTTCCTTCTTTTTCTTCATACGAATGGGTTCTAAAAATATCTTTCAATTTTACAAGCTAGAAATTATCTTTAGTAAAATATTATAATATCTTTAAATAAAAATCCCTTAATCATGACTTCGTTTCACTTCTTTGTATTCAGAAAAAAGAACAAACTTGCGGATTAAGGCACTTAAATTTAATTAGTCAGAAAACATGAATTTGCTGACTTGTTTTGATTCAGTTTCAGGAGTTTTCTGATATTACAAAATAACAGGTTTATTCCAGAGTAGTGTTTATCGACAATGCAAATATGCTATTATGTGCTTGCGTACAGTCAGCATAGTCCAATTTACTCTTAGTAATAAATATAGAGAAGTTTCATGTCTATTTTTGTACTTCTCAGAGTCAAATAGGAATTTGGTTCTGTTTAGCTGATTAAGCGTTCAATTTATAAACTTGTCTAAACTAAGAAATGTATTTTAAAATCATTATGAATTTACTCTACAAAACTCAGCTGTAATTACACTGTTAAATTCTCCATAAATCTTTTTAATCACAATATTATTTTCACTTTCTTCAGTGATAAAAATTTTAGAGATCAAACAAAATTTTAAAAATGAAGTATTAAAATTTATTGAGAACTTCTTGGGGAAGCAGACGAAGATTTGCTCTGCTTCTTATGTTTAAAATTATTGCCTTGAAGGAGTTGAGACACGGGATCGCAATCGTTACTGCATTTCATACCTTTTCCTTCTTGAGTCATATAGTTGTCTTCCTTCAAGAAGTCACTGCATGGCCTGCACTCCTTACCTCCTTCTTTTCCTCTTTTCTTCGCGCTGCTAGGCTTGCCGACAACCTTAACAACATGACCAAGAGCATTCTCTTCAGCAGTAAGATTTGAAACTGGGAAAAATGTGAAACAGCCTTCTTTCTCAGGTGTCACATTGTAATCAAGCTTTTCATATATCATCATAAACACAAGTTTATTTTTATACCAAAGCTCGGCAACGTTGTTGTGGATAGCTATCCTCCATACTGGTGTAGAATAGAATGATTCTATCACATCATTCACGAAACATGAGTGCTGTTTTCTGTTCAGCTTGTTTACACATGTGCCTGGGCCTTCAATCTTGCTTTCAATCTGCCGCTTGCTTTTTCTCAGTTCCTCATTAATAATGCTATTCACCTTTGACTGAATCTCCTTCTCAATCCTCATCTTATTTCGCATACAGGTCTCCCTCTGTTGGATCGCATCCATTTGCGCAGTCAGCGGATTAAGGGGTGTTATTGTCACGCCTTCGATGACTTTGTTTTTATTTTCAGGTAAGAGCTTGCAAGTGTCAACATTACTTCCTTTGGTTCGCTCCTCTGCCACTTTATTTTGGATTTGGGAAATTATCAAGGCCTGCTCGGGTTTTAGCTGGGGCCCACCAGGGAACTGACGGAATGCTCTTGCTATCGTTAATGTAAGGAATATTCTAAAAACTCTTAGCATAAGTCTAGACATGTGTGAAACTTAAATTATTTTTTTATAATAAAAAGCTCTTACGTATGTTTCAAATATATTATCTTTATTGGCTTTCAATGTTTGAGCACCATTTTGTTGTGGATTCTAAAACAACATTTTTTTTGATCCATCAATTATATTTGTTCGCCAAAAATATGTTTTATTATTTCTTGTCTAGAATATTTTCTCTCATTTCAAGGGAACAAACCTTGTAAATCAAAATTAACAGTATTTTTAATGAGGTGATTGGCCTTAGAAAGTATTAAAAACTTTATTTGATAAAATTTTGCAATTAAAAAAGTTTTGTTCATGAGACCAATCAATTGTTATTTAGAACCCATTTGTCTATTGAATTTAATTGGGAAGTTTTGTAGTTGCAAAAACAAGGTCTGAAACTCAATTTTAAACAAATTTGCAAAGATTCGCTAATATTAAAGTCATAATTAAATATCAAGGTTTCTATTGGACAAGAATAAAACACAATTATGCCAGTTTTTTTTAATTCATCAGTCTGTTGCGCTTGCACAATGCTCAGCAAAATTGCTGCAAAAATTAAATTATGGAAGAATGTAAAAGTTTTTTAAAAATTATTGCAAATATTTTTTCTTAGTTCTAGAAAATACAAGATCTATGAAAGCAAAATACAAGATCTATACAAGTATTATGAAAGAGTAATTTTACTTTAACTTAAATGTATTTATTTTATAATTGACGAAGTGTGATTTTAGAAAGTTAAAAACAAGGCAAAAACAGATTTTCAAAGCAATTTTTTGATGCATCTCAGAACTTAAATTGAAAACGTTTTATACAAAACAGCATAATTAAATAAAACATTCTACAAAACAGCAAAATTTAAAACAAGACAAAGATTAATTCAAACGCTAATAAAATTGTTTTAAACTTGTAACTATTTAATTAAGGACAAGGAACATCCTGACTTGGACATGCGCTTCCTGAAATCTGAATCTGATCGGCCATAGGAAGCTCTGTAACTCCAAACACACCTGTTGGGATTTTATAAGATGCATTATTGTTGCAGTCATATCCCGCCATCATTTGTTTGATAGGATTGTTGGCAGGGCCATAAGGAGATCCGCTTGATCCAGGTGGGCAGAAAGTAGGGCCACCCATATGCTGTGAACCTCCATTTTGCGATTGCGTCCTGTTATTGTATCCACCCATGCTACAGTCGCATTGTTGCTGTTGTTGTTGTCCGTATGATGGGTTGTAAGGTGGCTGTTGTGGATAGTAGTTTTGATTTCCATTATTTGATCGTTGCATGTTGCTGCAATCACATTGCTGCTGGCCTCCATAACTTTGGCCTCCTCCATTTTGGCTTTGAGCAGGCGGTGTATAGGAAGTGTTTTGTCCTTGCTGACCACCCTGCTGTCCATTTTGCTTTTTGCAAGTCAAGGTTGTGGCAACCTCGCATTCATCGTCACTGCCGACTGGGGGCGCGCCTCCTTGCTGCTCTACCTGTCTCGTTGGTGAACCACTTTGGGATCCAGGGTAGTAGCTTGGCATACAGGGAGCCTGCTGCTGATTGCCACCGCCATAGTTGTTGTTGCCACCGCCATAATTATTATTCTGATAATTCAATGGTGTGTAAGGCGCGCATTGCTGGGGGACACAATTGTTATTGGATTGGAGTAATCTGCCCATATCTGAGTAAGGAGTTTGAGAATTTCCTGCGCTACCACACATACTGCTGGCATAGGCTGCTTTGCCGTAAAACATTGATAGCGTCATCGGAATTATTAACCTAGAAAATTTCTTGACTAACATTAGTTTTTTGGAAATAATTTATTAAATATAAAATTTTGAAACAAGAGTTTCACAAATGAAACCTTGGATCAGAAGTGACCAACATCAAATTGACAAATAAAACCAAATGAAACAAACTTGGATTGAAACAAAATCTTCAATAAAATGTTTATATAAAAATGGTAATTAATTTATCACTATTTACAAACCTTTGATCATAAGCCATTGAACAGATCTGTATTAATATCAGACTAAAGAAATACGATCTAGATCAAAATATACGTTATTAAAAAGATTTGTATTAGTGATTCAAAATAATATTTAGAAACACTAAGATGTAACGCCTGATTGGAAACTTAAATCATAAATATATGATTTACAATAAGTTGCAATACACAATATCCTTACTTATGATAGACTGTCATATTAATCTGATAACGTTTTAATTTTTTTCAAAAAAATATGAAAATGAGGTCATATTTGTTTGATGAAGTTCTAATTTTTCTAAACAAGGTATTAGCATGTCAAATCATTTATTTTCTAACATGTAATAAACTGTATTTACAATGCATTCTAAATCATACGGCTTTAAGATAAAAATGCTTTTATCCTTAGTTTTTTTATTGTTATGAGAATTAATTGTTAAAATAACATGTGACTTTCTCAAACGCAGACTAGACGATAAAGTTTGATAAATGTCGTACAGGTCGTAATCAATTATGACAAAATCATAAACTAGCAAGGTAAGAAACTTGTCAAATTCGTTATACAAAAAAGTCAAGTCTACCAGAAATCCCCTGACTCGGAGGTCTTTTGCTATTTCTGAGACATATTCCGATGCATCATGTTTTTCATAAATGATAATTTTTTTCTCTTTGATAATCCCACGATCCATCTTTTTATTCAAGATCGGTCCTTGTTGAAGATCAGCAACAATCAGACGGAAATATTCTGACAACTTTTTCAAGGCCTCTATAACTTTGATATTGAACAGGGAAGGGCTAAACATCTCAGATCTTAGTTCTTGCATGGTATTGCTAGCAGGAGTAATATTCAGAAATTTAAGCAAATGATCCTTTCCCTGCCTGAAGTATTTGTTTTTAAAAACTTGCAATTTCCCGCTCGATTCTGTTTCAATTGTGTTGTGAGAAAATTTAAAAGACTTAAAAGTCTTCTTCAGCTCTCTTAAAGAGCTTACACCCAGCTCTTTACACAGATCAGATGCATGAAAGGACTCTGGACTGAATAAACAAAAGGCAGTGCCGTCACGGCACCACTGGACAGACGACTTATAATCCTGAGAATCTAAAATCTTGTGCAGCTTTTTGATGACCGAAAATCTACAATTGTCCATAGCATAAAAATCACAGACTTTCTATTACAAACAAATTTTGCTCGTTTTATATTTTTAAATTTGTGAAACAGGAACCCTTTCATTTACATAATGCAATTAATTGATGAAAATTAACCGACTGAGTTTAGCATGCATAAAAATATAACATAAAACTTTATTTATAAGATTATTCATGCTAAAACTGTGCAGTAAAAATTCATAAAGAATCGATCTTTAGGTGAATAATCTGATTGTGGGCTTTTCTATTGAGATCCCATCTACCAAGCCTAGACTCCCTTGACAGGGCACACACAACTACACCATTGTGGCTACAAAAGTCTACTGGAATACCATCAACATCTATTTTTTCAACAATATCCATCTTATTAAAATCTGATATAGAAATCAGAGATATTTTGCTGTTTACAGTTCCGACTAAGAGCAGATTTCTATTTATAATATGCACAGAAGCTATTTTGCTGCCGAGCTTGCAAAAGGAAATTCTCTTTTTGGTTATCATTGAAAAAATACTTACGAGCCCCTTTGTAGTTCCAATGACTAGCTGGTCTTCTGCCAAAATTTTGCATATTTCAGGATAATCTTCAGACAATTTTACTGAAGTGGATTCTTTTTTTGATGAGGTTTCAAAAATGCAGATTTTTTGGCTGTTCTGAAAAGAAACTGCCAAAATTTTAGATTTTGAAATGTCAAAATCAGTGACAGACAAGCTTTCTATGAAATAAGAGTTTTTAACCAGAGAGTTTGTGCCAAAAACAGTTATCTTGCCATTCCCATCAGCAACAAACAGATCTTCACAAAAGGCACTGCAAATAATACTAGAATCACCGGAAGAAACCTTGAATATGCTTTTACTAGCTTCATTGAGCCCAAAAATCTTTCCATCAGCCTGAGCACAGAATAAAGTATCGTTGTTTGAGCAAACAGAGTTTACTTGGCACGCAAACTTTATACTTTTAGAAGTTTTTCCGTCATCCGAAAAATAAAATACCCTTCTTCCTTTAGTTGCCACATAAACTCGCCCAAAGGCAGAGCATATTGAGGTTGGAGGCCTTTTAAGCTTTTTTGCCTTTACTATTGCAATGGGATTCATGGATTTGCAAAAAACTAATAATTTTTATAAAAAATTTCCACTATATATAATAAAACTTAGTAAAAATAGTTGCCAATTCAAAGTTGCAGCAGAATTGTGTTTAAATATCAGACAATCAGTACTTTCATGCTTCCGGCTAAAACTAGAACTGCCACCTGATTTCTGCGCTATTCTAATTTTGTCTAAAATGCTTTATTTCATTCCAAATTGTTTAAATGCAACAGCACCTTCTGTTTAAGATAAAACATACTAATTACAAAGTAATAGTAAATTGATCAATTAAAATTAAGTGGAACAATATTCATACTCTTATTCATACTCTTTGTTGAGGACAGATGAAGCCCACTACATAAGAAAAAGTAGAGAGAATTAACAAATTGAACAGTGTTTAACGAAACACCATTTTTAAAGCAGTATTGACAGCAACACTTTTCAAATTCTCATCTTTTTGAAGTATTTTTGCCGAAATTCAAAAATTTTAAATAAAAGTACCCGTAATGAGCAAGCCACAGCAGCAAGCTGGAAAACAAGTAATAAAGAAAAAGACGCCTAAGGAAATGATAAAAGATCTTGAAGAGAGGCTTTTTGGTGAGAAAAATAAGGCTAAGAAAAAAGAAATACAAGGGATGATAAAAAAACTGGAATTGGAGCTAGAGCTGGAAAAAAAGAAAAAGCAAGAAGTTGAGAGTGTTAAAAAGAATACAGTTGTGAAGCAGATAATTCCTGTAGGCGTTGATCCCAAGGATGTACAGTGCATTAATTTCCTCAACGGCAACTGTGAAAAGGGAGATCAGTGCCAATTTGGGCACTTTTTGAAAAAAGAAGAAAAGAAGGAAGCGCCTGCAAAGATAGTCGACAAACAGAAGGTTATTTGCCGATTCTTAATCGATGCTATGAATTCTGGCGAATATTCAAAGAACTGGACCTGTCCTATTCCAAAATGCTCAGATATCCATAAGTTGACAGAGCTTTCAGAGAATTCCGAGGTAGAAATTACATTGGAAGAATACATTGAACTTCAAAGACAGATTTTAGATGAAACAGGCTTAACACCGGTCACCGAGAAGACATTTTTAGAGTGGAAAGCAAAGAAAGAGAAAGAAGAAGAGTTGCATGCCAAGAGAGTTGCAGCACTTGCGAGTAATAAGAAAGGCGCAGACTTGTTCCGAGACAATCCTGATATGTTTGAGGATGACGAGGAGGCAGGCGAAGAGATCAACTATGGTGAACGAAACTACGAATATTCTGATGAAGATAATAAAGAAACACCAAATGAAGATTAAAATAAGTGTTTAGAATATTTAGTGTTTTTGTTAAAAATTTGTTTTAGGTAAAAAGTGAATGATTGTATAACTTAATTGTAAAATATCAAATTTGAAATCAATAAAATGGATTAAAAACTAGATTAAAGGTTATAGAAAATTTTATATTTTGCATTTCAGCAAGCTATTAAAATTATAAAGGCATTTTAAAGGGTATTCCAGGCGATAGCAGATGTTATTGTCTTCATTAGTATAATCATTAGCATAAATCATTAATCTTATTCTGCCTCAACTTTATCGATAAAAGTAATTCTCATCCTCAATTATGCTACTGTTTAAGCAAAATAATTGCAGTGAAAGTTTAGAGATCTTACGAGTTTGACTAGCAGCAGAAACTCTTGGACAGGCAAAGTTTGTTTTCATTTTGCGGTTTTTAAACATTTTTTATTCCAATCGGCAATATCACAATTCAGACATTGCACAGCTTTCAAAGCGCTTCGCTGCCCAATTCATCTTTCTACTTGTCAGTTGGTCTTTTTAATACTTTCCTTTCCCTCCAAAAGTTCCCTCCCAAATTCCAATAAATTACAAAAATTTTCCAGACACATGAGAAAAAGAGTATTTCAAGATATAACAAACCTGCAAACCAAGCGCATTAAAGTAACTATCCACAAGTCTGCCCACAGAAAAAAGCTAGTCAGATGGATTTATGAAGTTTGCAAGGATTTTAAATATTTAGAATATACTTACATAATCACAGTCCTGATCATAGACACATACACTGAAAAACACGGATTTGATTTAGAAGAATACCAGCTCATCGGCATCACTGCATTGTTTATTGGTGCCAAGATCGAGGAGCCAACGACACATTTAGTTTCCGAATATGCTGCAGTCACCGACGGAGCGTTTTCCGAGCAAGAAATAATAAAGAAAGAAGCGGCTATGCTTGAGACCATCAATTTCAACATCACAGCCAAGCTTCCTCAGTTCTATTTTAACTTAGACTATTTTAATAATAATTTCAAGGAGTTTAGCCTGTCAGAAAAAAAGGAAATTCTTAACTGTTTCATAGCAGCACAGCTGGAACAGAATGTCTGTACCAAGAACATGTTTCTACTGTATCTTGAGGCTGTGAGGGAGATGGAAACAGCACTCAACACGTTTCTATATTCAGAACCCATCAGGTTTTATATAGAAAATAATCCAAGAATAAACAGCCAATATATTTTTAATAAGAGGAACAGATAGATGTAATAAACTACTTATAATTGTTTAAAAGATATTCACAGATGGACATTCAATTGGAAATGTAGATCTTACAGTTTTGATGCTTTTAAAAATCTAAAAACAAATTTTAAACATATTAAAAATGCATTTAACATAAAAAGTATTATAGTAAAACATATTAAAAATGTAGCTAAAATGTTAAAATCGATACAAAAAGAAGATTTATAAATTCAGTAGCATTGAGTAGCAAAAATAAAAGAGACAAACATGCAAAGATAACAAATAAGTGATCAAAAGTGATAAATGAGTAATTAAAGGTTAAAAAGAATAATAACAAAGATTGCAAAAAAGTAAAAATTCATAAAAAGTTGTACATTAATAACAAATTGCATATTTATTTAACAAAAATGCTTGTTCGTTAATCATTGCTCTTCGTATCAATAAACTATCTTGTTTAGTACAAAAATTTGGTCTCCTTAAAGTCCAAAAATCTAATTTAGGAGCCTATTGCAGAATTTAATGGGGACTTAATCAATTCTAATTGAAAAATAATTCTTGCCAAAGCCCATTTCGTATTTTCATAAAATTAACTTCTTACTCTATTTTGTCTTCTTTTCATCACTCTTCAACTGACTTTGACAGCTTTTCTATATCAGACCAGCTATTCTCTACAGTTGTTTTAACTCGGGCTTTGTAAGCCTCAAAATCACTTTCAAAGAGCTTAGCCGCCTCTGGGTTGGCTGGAGACTTTGAGTTAGGATCATTCAGCAAGCTTTGGATGCTTACAAGAACAGCCTGGACATCGTAGGATGGTGTCCATCGGTTTTTTAAAATGTCAAGACATAAGTCTCCATTGAGGTATATGTTTGGATGAAACATTTCCGACACAAAACAAACCTCTGGCGGATGCTGCGGATAAAGCTCGTCGAACGTAAGTATCAGTGAAAAAGTCCCATTTTCGTATGGTGTGTTTGGTGGGCCAAGAATAATTGCAGTCCATGTCAGCAAATCATCTTCCAATGGCTGTGCATATATTCCCTCAGATTTATATTTGTGAAACGAGTTCAAATCTTTCAAAAGCCGCCTCTTTGCGGGTGTAGACATGGGCTTGACATCCAAAAAATTTTATTAATTCAAAAATCATAAATTTGCAACTTATAGTCTTTTCTGTGGATTAGCAAGCAGTTCTGAGCTCTCATGACAAATTTGACTTATAATTCTAACATGTTATTAATTTCTCCGGCAGTTGAAAAATTATGCGATATTTGAGAGTACATAGTCTTCTAACTTACAGTCAATGAATCACTAGTTTATGCCGTTTAAAAGTCTTTGAACACAATTAGAATGTTTATTTAGGTCTCCACTGTTCATCTTATTTTTATAATTTAAATGTTTTTTACATTTAGACAAATCTCAAATTTACCTCCAAAAATTTATTTGCTGCTGAAAGCACATTCAGAATCATCTTTTCAAGTTACCATCTGTGACTTTAAGGTATAATTTTATTTTTCTAGGTGATTTACAACTTAAAACTAAAGCATCAAAAGAGGCATATAAAGACATGAGATTGCTGTTCCATCTTTCTAATCAGGTTATCATATTGTTTATTCAAAAACATAAAAAAACCGTTCTTAGGATATTTCGACAAATTATTTGTTTTTTTCCAAATGCTGAAAAATTTTAGTTTTAGCATTCAATAAAAAGGTTGGCAAATTATTTTTCTTCATAGGAAAATTATTAAGCCAGGTTAGCTTGAAATTCCACATCTTTGAAATGAAATCAGCATTGTCCTTAAAATCAGCAGACTCTTTATCATGGGTTATTGCATACTTTTCTAACACTTCTTTTTACTTCTAAGAAATGGATTGGCTTCATCCACAGCATTTTTAAACGTGCTTACAATTGAAATGAAGATCAAAACAGGCTTAAAGATTGAATGTAAGATATAAAGCAAATCTTTTGGGGCATATTGTCTCTTTGATTTTGTGCAAGGCGTTTATATAAAAAGCCCTAAATGAAGCTTCAGACGGAAGATTGTCAAAATCACAAAATTTGGCAAAGTCCAAATGCTCCGTGATAGAGTCTGTTTCATCGTTCGATGCTGCTATAAGGTATGAGGACATGAGGCTTAAAATTAAAGTGCTGGCCTAGAACATTTTTAAGGACACAAAATTTCAATTGATAAAAAATATGAAATTTTTTATGCTTCAATTCAGAAACTAAACATCTTTTGACCATGCTTCTAACAGTAGCATAAAATGTAGTTTGTTTAGAAAATAAACCATTTTAGCAAGTTTTTAGATTGCTAGTAGTTTTTACCTTAAAGATTAGAAAACAGGCATTTAACAACTTGCTCAAAATTTAGCAAATAAAATTATTGGAACATTTTTTGTACGTTCTTTTTTTTGCATATATAAATATTAGCATTTTTTAAAAAAAAGACAAATACCTGCTTTTGCAAAAAATATTATCAAAGCTGCCATAATTTAATAACGCAACAGCTGCAGTGGCTTAACTTGTAGCAGAAAATGAATTGCCGAAACAAGGTACACTGCAATATTGTAACAGGAAAGACAAATAACAGGCATTAGTAAGATATAGAGAGGCCAATATGGCGAGTAAAAAGATATACTTCTGTATTCGTACGATACTTTCGGCCTGTTTTCCAAAAGAAACTCTTCTAGCTCCTGAGAACTTCTGATTTTATACGAATCAAGCTCTTTGCCAGACTTCTCTAAAGTCAACTGCTCAAATCTGCTGATAAGCTTATCTTTTTCGCAAAATATTTCCTGCAGATACCTCGGTGACCCGATAATTTTCTCCTGCGGAATAAAATCTGCAACAATTACAAGACTGAATTCTCTGCTTCCAAAAAGCATGTGCCAGAAGATGTTTTTAATGTCATCAAGCTTCTTTGTAAATGGATTTGTAAAGATGGTAAGATCTACAATGCCCTCCAAACTATTCAAAGAACTCAAAATCGCATTAAACCCACTTTCTTTGGGTGTCAAGACATTTCTGGGAATGTACTGCCCTCCTTCGAATTCATAAGGATGCTGTTCTAGATACCGAATCGACCTTTCATGCGCAGAGTCGTGCATGTAAGTTCCTTCCGGGAAGATGAGCAAAAAACCTTTTTTCATTCCATCAATAAGCTTTGCAGACTTCTGTAAAACCTCTAACGGCTGAGAAGAAACTGGCCCAAGATCAATGTTTCTTTTAACAAAAACATGTCCCATCTTTTTTATTATGTATCCAACCAAAGGAATTCTCGAAAGTGGCTCTTTCATAACCACAAACATGTATTTTAGCTTCTTTACCATCCTAAAATAGACTCCCAGAAAAAGCCAGTCAAAATCGCACAGGTGGTTGGATATCACAATTCCCTTGTCTCTTTTGGCAATCCTAGAGTCCTGGGCAGCATAAATCTTGTTGGAAACTAGGAAGGAAAAGAAAGACAAGAAAGAGTGAACGACAAAGACCTTCAGCAAGCCGTTTATCGATGATTTAATATTCTTGGGCATTGGTATGCAGTCAACAAAAAAGAATAAAACATAGCTTACAGGCGTATAAACTAAGATACCTGCTGCTGCGATTGTCAGAGAAATGGCATTGCACAAAAAAGTAAATATTTTCTGGAAAAGATAAAGTTTTCTGTACTCTTTGCTAGGCGCTTCAAGAGAAATAACGTACGAACTGTTGCTTTGGAGTTCTTTAAATTGTGTATTTGCTGAATTCTTCATAAGCTAAACGGGTTGCAAAACTATAAAAAATTTAAATTAATTAAATTTGGCAAGTTTCTTTTGTGTCTATGCCAGCAACAAAGTAAAAGATTGACAATACAGCCTTGAGCCTCAATTGAACTGACCAGATTGAAACAAACAGTCTTTTTTAGTTTTGACTCATTCAGACACACACAGATGTAAAAGAAACATTATCAGATCTTTAAAGTAGTTGGAATGTGCATTACAGAATAGCACATTGTCTGGAGTTTAATGCAAAAAACAATAAATTGAGAAATGAAAAAATAGATCTCACCACTGATTTCTTAATTGATGAAGAAGCGGAGACCAAAGAAAGGCACACGAAAAGTCAAGGTGCCACTTTTATTACAAAGAATAAGTCAAAACAAACAGATTCTTATTTACAAGAGTTTATTTGCCTGACAGAAAGTTACATATTGCAATAATGTCAGTAAATAACTCGCTGAAAGCATTACTGCTGAGTAACAGGACTAGGAGTAACAGGATTAGGAGCAACTTCACGATCATCAAAGTCATAGTTGAAGTTCTCCAGTTTGCTCAATTTCTTTATTACCTCTGGGAACGAAGTAAATAAATTGCCATCCAAGTAAAGCGTTTGCAGGTTTGTCAAGCTTGCAAATGATACAGGTAAGCTACGCAAAGAATTACCACTGAGATCCAAATGAGTTAGAAATACACACTGCCCTATCTCTTCTGGAAGAGACCCTAACTCATTGTCGCTGAGAAGCAAGTGTTTGAGGTTGATAAGTTTTCCTATATCTTTTGGAATACTTGTCAAGGCATTGTCAGAAAGATCTAGCTCCTTTACAGTTATCAACTTGCCTAAAACATCAGGCAAGACAGAAATCCTATTGCCTTTCAGAATTAACCTTTTCAAATCAATGCAATTCAGTAATGGCTGAGGAAAAATAGAAAGCCTGTTTCTTTCCAAATCTAGTACTTTTAGATTCCTGAGAGTTTCAATATCAGCTGATAAGGCTTCCAGAAGATTAAAACCTAAGTTCAGTTGTTCCAACACAACTAGATTTTTTATTTCTCCTGGAAACAGGGTAAAACTATTGTGACTCAAATTCAGAACTTTCAAGCCTGTCAAAGCCTTTACTGAATCTGGGATCGTTCTGAACCGATTTGATTCAAGATTGAGCTCTTGCAGAAGATACAAGCTTCCTATTGAATTAGGCAATTCGCTTAAATTATTATGACTCAAATCCAAGGTTGTCAGCTTGCCAGGCAGTCTCACGGTGGCTGGAAGCTCTTTCAATTGATTAGATTCCAAGTATAGCTCTCCAAGATTCAACAGCCTATGCAGTTTGCTAGGCCAAGTCTTTATCCTGTTCTCGCCAAGATACAGCTTCTTGAGCCCTACACAATCACACACCTCTTCTGGCAGAAATGTCAGGTTGTTCATGCTTAGGTTTAGCCTTCTTAATTTCTTCAATTTACCTATCTTACTCGGCAATGATATCACTCTACATTCGTAAAGACCTGAATATGGAGAGTTTATTTCATCAATAGAAGAATTAAGGCTCTCTAGGCTGCTTGGATCTTGTATTGGGACATATTGGCAGTTGTTGCTTAGATCGAGAGTTTCCAAGTTGGCCAAACCTCCAATCGCACCTGGTATCAATGTCAACTGATTATCACTCAGGTCTAGCTCTTTCAAAATTCTTAATCTTCCTATCTTATAAGGCAACGAGTTGAGTAAATTACCGCTTACAGAAAGCTTTTTTAGACCAAACAGTCTTCCTATTGCTTCAGGTAATGTCTCCAACTTATTCCCATCAAGATACAACTCTTCCAAAATTGTTAATTTTCCTATCTCAGAAGACAGCGATCTCAGATTGTTATGACTTACAGAAAGCTTCTTAAGCTTAGGCAGCATTCCAATTGCATCAGGCAGAGCCTCCAAATCATTTCCATCAAGATACAACTCTTCCAAAACTTTCAATCCTCCTATTGCAGAAGGTAGCGATTTAAGATTATTGTTGCTTACAGAAAGTTTTTTTAGACTGGGAAGTTTTCCTATTACTTCAGGCAATGTCTCCAACTCATTTCCATCGAGATATAACTCTTCCAAATTCTTGCAATTTTTGATATTCTCATGCAATGAAGTAATCCCACTTTTTGAAAGATTTAAAGTTGTTGCATTCTGATCATCTTTGAAGTCATACCGATAACAGCAGATTGTCTGCACCAGTATCACAAGCCTGTTAACACCAATGTCTACTCTCATTAGGGCAGAGAGACTTTTCTGTATTTATAAGGAAATTTTAATTAGAGATTACTGATATTCGTTAATTAAAATTTAGAATTTAATTTGTCAT
>Ga0308169_10000450_pt1 | contig 61957 bp, 43 predicted proteins | sample PhyBR1_2_FD_202139 | JGI IMG/M metagenome (GOLD analysis project Ga0308169, IMG submission 202139) | Phyllosphere microbial communities from UC Gill Tract Community Farm, Albany, California, United States - DLSLSB.R1 | ecosystem: Host-associated > Plants > Phyllosphere > Unclassified | place... | reverse complement strand
GTCCTTCAGCGCGGTGATATCGATGTCGGCGCCCGCCGCCACCAGCTTCATGCCGGCCTTGTAGGCAAACATGCGCACCGCTTCCTTGACGCTGACGAGCAGGCTCTTGCCCGCGCTCAGGCTGGTGTGGCCGCCACTGCTCAGGGCGGTGTGCTCCACGCTGATCAGATGGGTGGAACCCTGGGTGCTGGTTTCGATGCCGGCGGGACTGGCTAATAGCAGGTGCGGCGCCTGGAATTCCGGGAACTCCCCTTGTGCGGGTGTGCCACCCTGGCCTTTGATGGCGTCGACTTGCGCCTGCAGCGCGGCGACGACCTGGTCCTGGTCGCCCTGTTGGTGCGCCTGTGCCTGCTGCGCGGTCTGCGACAGGCTGTCGTGCAGCTCCTGGCCCTGCGCCATGCGCGCCAGCGTTTCCGCCATGTCGGTGATGTGGGCGCGGGCGTTCGGCCGTGCTTCGGTGCTCAGCAGCAGGCCCTGCTGCGCGCGCAGCGCACCAATACCGTCGGTGCGCAGCTCGAAGCCCTGGCCGCGCGCGTCCTTGCGGCCGGCATTGTCGTCGATGCGGTTGATGTGGCCGAGGCTGAGCTGGCTGGCGAGATGGTCGCTCTTGAGCTGTGCCTGGATCCGTCCCTGAGTGTCATCCAGCACCAGGTGGTTGCTGCGTCCGCCGGGCGTATTGCCGCCCTCGGCGCTCAGCTCGCGGCTTCTGAGCCCCATCAGCGCGCGCTGTTCGGGCAGCTTCCACGGTGGCATCGTGTCCTGGTTGTGTACCGAACCGGTCACGATCGGATGGTCCGGATTGCCATCGAGCCATTGCACGATTACTTCCGAGCCAACTCGCGGATGGCTGCTCAAACCTTTCTCGCCGCCGGCCCAGTTGCTGCTTACCCGCACCCAGCAGCTATTGGTTTCGTCCCGATCCCAGTGGAACCTGACCTGGATGCGCCCGTATTCGTCCACGTTCAGGCTGCCCTGGCCTTTCTGGCCGACCACGGTGGCGGTCTGCAGGGCCAGCAGTCTGGTGTCCATGCTGTTAAAGCCGCGCCCCGGCCGCCAAGGCACGGCTTTGTCCTGGCACAGCAGGCGGTTCTTGTACTCGGCAATCGCGCCCTTGCCTTGCAGGTAGTTGTTGCTGGCGTCGTGATGTACTTCCAGGATCAGGAATTCGGCATCTGCGTTTTCGCTGAAATGGTCATGCAGCCTGAACCACTTGCCCGGCGCCGCGCGCCGGTTGTTGCCTTGCGCTTCGTAGAGCTTGCCCCGCGCTTCGATTTCTTCCATGCGCAACTGCGCAAGCTGGTTGGCGCCCGACTGGTGCCGGAACCCGTAATGCCCCTCGTAGCTGTGCACTTCCAGGCGCGGTATATGGCCTTGCCCGTTGATGGTGATGGCGTCGACGTGTACCGGTCGCGGGTTCTTGAAGTCGAACCCGCTCACCGCCGTCTGCGCGGACGCCCACTGTCGCACCGCGCTCCAGTGGGTAATCGCGTCTTCTTCGGCCGAGCCGCCGGCGCCATGGAAGCGGATGCCGGGCGAGGGCCCGTCGATCGGCGCGGCGGTGCGGGTGTTATCGCAGACCGTGAGCGTATGGCCGTCGGCGCTATGTTCGTACCAGTAGCTGTAGCCGGCCGCTTCCCAACGCCGGCACAGGTAATTGTGATCGGTCTCGTCCCATTGCGTGCTCATAGTGAATTGCGGCTGTTCGCCGGCGATTTTCCATTCCCACGCGGGCAGGCCGCCGTAGCCGGCAAAGATCGTTTCTGCCTGCTGTTGCAAGCTCTGTGCGTGGAACAAGCGGTTGTTGCGGCGCAGGCGTGCGTACGCCAGCCAGGGCCTGAGCACCGCTTCATAGAACGCGACGCCGCCATCGGTCTTGACCAGCTTGAATGACGTGACATAACCGGTGAACGAACGCAGGGTACCGTCAGCCTGTACCAGTGAGACGCATAACAACTTGCCATGCATTGACTCAAGTTCGATCGCGGCGTTGTCGCTCAGGAGTTCGACCTTGAATTCGAAGTCGCGCGACAGGTATTCGGCGCCTTCGAAGCGATTCACCATCAGCTTGGCTTGGGGGCCGTCGTTCCTTGGCAATGACAGGCGCAGGATGCGGGTGCTCTGGTGCGCCTCGAGTAGTGCGGACAGGTCGGTCATCGTCGTTATTCACCAATTGTTCTAGCATTGTTGAATTCGCGACACTCGACGTAGTCGTGCAATTCTTGTCAGAGCGCCACAGAATTTGCACCGGGCCTCTTGACTATAGTCATGGAATTACGAGCGATTAATGACAAATCGCAAGCCATTGCGAATCTGTGCTGCGCTGTACAACGGTTTGGACAATACGCCAAGGAGAGGCGACCGGAGATCGGGCGCATTGGCGCATAGCAAGGGAGGATTGCTGCGCGTCGCCAGAACGGCGCCGGAGACAAGGCAGAGGGCTGCAATAGACGCAAAAAAAGGCATTACGATTTCTCGTAATGCCTTGATCTGTTACTGCAAATTCTTTGGTAGGCCGTGCGGGATTCGAACCTGCGACCAACGGATTAAAAGTCGCCGGGTCGAAATGAGCATTGTTTATTAATCAATGACTTGCAATGCTTGCCAGATGCGATAACCAGTCATGCCAAGGGGGAGGAATGGTAGCTTATCGGGAGTCACGTCACAAGTACGTCACATAGTGAGTCGGGCTCAACCGACCGTCGCAGGCACGCTGCCGATCAGCTTGCACCCGCATTCCGTCGTGCATCCCTCGACCGCAACCGGCACCCCGTCGACTGTAAGCGTGTTGTGGGCGGTGATGATCTTGTTTACACCGTGCGGTTTGCCACCAGGGTAGGGCAGCGGACAATCAACTTTATCACCGAGTCGGGCGATCGCTCTTCCCCTGATGTCGTGTTTGGGCGAACCGCTAATTACTGTGCCGCCATGATCGGTTTTGTCTCCGACTGTAATGATCTTTAATGACATTGGCTCTCCAGCGGAACCGGTGACGTGAGTAGATTGGTGGGTAGTCTGGCACAAGCACAACTGCGTCCTGAACGCCTTGCCATGGCAGCCCTATATGCTTCTGCCCCGGCCCAGCGGGTTGTAGCTGAACCACGTCGAACTTTCAAATTTATAGGTGTGAACATGCGTTTGAATCAGTCTGCATGAGTGATCTGCAACACTCGAAGCAACTGCTCGTCCCTAGCCCCAGCTCTTCCAGCATCAACATCAATAGAGACATTTCTGCAGACGCAGTACTCATTATCCGAAGGGTTCGACCGGAGAATGCTCCAGCAGTTAATGCACTGGTAGAACGTCCGGTCCGAGACTGGCAACGTCGCTCCGACGAAATGGTTCAAATCTACAATGACCAAGTTGTTCGTCAGCATAATACATTTATCAGCCGTTATATAGCATGCGCGGTCCGGCTAGTAATGCCGATGCCAGTTGTATAGAGCCTTGTCTCCTTATCGTCATGCTGCCCTTTTACTATCAAATAGATCGCACGTGCCTCTTGGCTAACCTGCTAAGTTTTTCAAGCCTTCCCCACCAATCTTTTTGTGATAAATGAGATAAGTAACAGTCCCCAAGCCACTCCACGTGGCAACGCATTTCTATCTGCTTCAAAACATCTTTGCGAGTATCTGCCGACAGAGTTCGGTCTAATGCCAAATCAGCCAGGTGCTGCAACTCATCAGCATCTTTAATAAATCCTCCGTGATGCATATCGGAGACGATGCTCGTAATTAGTTCTGAAAAGATCTTCATCGTTTGACTGCTCCTGTATTTGCTTCCGGCGGTCACGACTTGCCACGCACCTCCGGGTCAGTAACTACACCAAAGCAGTTCGTTCTTGTCAGACAGTCGACCAATCGATTGTCTCTTTCTCACCTGTAAGTCGAAAAATAAAGTAATTAACTGCATGAAAGTCATTTGAAAAGATCGCCACATCAAAATTCGTTCCGCGTTCGGTATTGCATACCAACCAAAAATTATTTACCTTCTTAATAACTAGTTCGCCAAATCCGGGTGTAAGTTGGCTACCAAGAGCGTATTCATTCCTATTGACTCCCTTTGTATCAAGAAACTGTCGAACTTTATCGAACAACGGTTTGATTGCTATCGCATTTCGGTGCGGCTTTTCAAAGTCAAATCCTGTTAGCTCGATAATCATGAGCTTTTCCATAGGCAAATTTAAGAAACTAGCTGCCTTACTGATTTTTCGCAGGCCCAGAGAGCCTATCTATTTATTTTCTTGCAAGCTTTCTCATGGCTTGTTCTGCGGCAATAACGGCTTCACCGGCAGGAAGAGAGATCGGCCAATATTCTATAACTAGCCTTGCTACACGATTTAAATCGGAAGATGGAATAGATTCAAGATTGTTTTCAACCTGTTTCAAGTAATCGGTTAGGGTCTCTCGAGCAAAATGTAAATGTTCAGGAGTGACTCCCGAGTCAGGCGGCAACGAATCGATTTGTTGAAGGGCAAAGCGAAGCTTCGACGCGAGGGTTTCGGTTTTAGTCATGACAGCTTATGGTTTGCTTAATTTATTAAGGTCAAGTACAAATTTTTGGACTTGACCGCCTGGTAAGCACGGGCCTTGTGCGGATGCTCGGCCTTCGATCATTGACGTCCCGGGCTCGATTTTCCATTGTTGAACTTTGTTCATATCGTTCCATTCACGTTTCACCGCAAGAGATTCTCGAGTCGCAGGGAAAGTCTCGAACAAATATCGGCCCTTTGCATATGCTTTAGTTTCATCATAATAGCGCAGGCCATATTCGCTTTCCCCTGCTGGACGCATTTTTATTGTTTCGCGGTCAAACGACTCGAGAATCTCTTTTCGACGTCCTCGTGATATTCCGGCTTCCTTTAAATGTTGTGACGCATTCTTTACTCCTGCATATGGATTGCATAGACAGCACGCCGTTAGTCCCAATGGATCGATCCAGCTGATCGGATTTGGCGCATATCGATAGAGATTAATGCCGCCCGCAAGGCCAACAGAGTCCTGAGAGAGATAACGAACCGTATCAGGATCGTAATACCGATTCCGGTTGTAATGCAGTCCCGTCTCTTCATCAAAGTACTGTCCCTGGAACCGGATCGGATTTCGTATCCCGGCCTTGCGCGCCGCCTCGCTGATCGCCTGCTTCGCTTGCCCCCACGCCTTGTACTGCGCCGACCATGCGACTTGGCCATCGCTGTCCGTCAACTCCTGCGGCGTGCCCAGATGATCGCATTGATAGAAGGCGATCTCATCCTTACCGAACGGCTCGGCTTCCTGCTCGTACTCGCCGTTCCATAGCGGATCAAGCACGATATGGTACTCGCCGCCGTTGGCCGCCATCAGCGCTTTCAGATCCGTGGTGGGCGCCAGTCGAAGCGCTTGGTTTCGGGTGGCCTGCACCAGCGGCACGAAGCTGTCGCGCTCGTACACATAGTGCACGGTCCGTTCACCCGTGGCATAGCCCCGGTACACGCTGCTTTCCAACGCCAGCGTGTCGCCATCCCAGCAATACATGGTCCGGGTCGTCTCCCGGAAGGCCGTGCCGTCCATCGCTCCGCTGTGCTTAGCGATGCGCCGTCCCAACGGATCGTAGGCAAAGGTGGTGAGCCCATGCCAGGTCGTCGCGCGGCTCATCCGGTTGAACGCATCCCATTCATACTTGGATCGCATGCCGTCCTGGGTACGTTCCACGAGGTTGCCGCGTTCGTCGTAGCGGTAGTTGACGCCGGCATATTCCTTGAGCAGGTTGTCCAGCAGCTTCGGCAGCGGGGCGCGGTGGGTAATGGGCTTATGCTGCGCGGTATCGGCTGCCTGGATGTTGCCCGCCGGGTCGAAGGCGAAGGTTTCATGGCCCAATGCGCTGTTTGCCGCCAGCAGCCGTCCGACCGGGTCGTAGCGGTATTCGACGCGGCCGCGCCGGCTGTCTTCCAGGCTGGTCAGTTGACCGGATGGGTCGTAGCGGTAGCGCCGCAGGATCGCGGCTTGCATGCCGACCTGGACGTCGGGACGGTACGTGCCCGGGTAAGAATACCGGTCCTTCCGGCTGGCCTGCGCAATGGCGCCGAGCTGCTGTTCGATCAGGCGGCCGGCCCGGTCGTACTTCATCGTTTGCAGCAGGCCGTTGGCCTGGGTGCGGCCGGTTTCCTGGTACAGCGCGTCGCGCTCGAAGGAGACGAGGTCTTGCCCGTCGAGCAGCAGGCCGTGCACGTGGCCGGCGCCGTAGGTCAGCCAATCGATGCGGTGGCCGTCGGGGCGGACCGTGCCGGTGCGTTGGTTGAGTTCGTCGTGGTGGTGGTGCCAGACCGCGGTGCGCTTCTCAAGGTGGAACGGGCCCTGGTAGTGCTGGTGCTCGCGCACCAGGTTGCCGGCGGCGTCGTAGAACCATTGCAGTCTGGCGTGTTCGTTCTTAGCTTCGGCCAACTGGCCGTTGGCGTTGTAGGCGAAGGTTTCGATTTGCTCTGCCTGGCCGGGGGCTGCGGCCCGGCGTTGCACGAGCCGGCCCATGGGGTCGAAGTCGAGCCGCGTGGTCACGCCGGATTCGACGGTTTCCGCCAGCACGCCGCTGGCTTCGTCGTAGCGGTATAGGGTAGCCTTGCCGTCGAAGCCCTGTTCCTGCAGCAGGCGCCCGGCCGGGTCGTACTGGAAGCGGTAGGCGCTGCCGTTTTCGTTTTCCAGCGCCGACAGGCGTCCGAGCGCATCCCACTCGTAGCGCAGGCTGTGTCCAAGGGCATCGGTGCGCTTCGCGATCAGTCCGGCCGCGGTGTAGCGGTAGGCGCTGGTGCGTTGTAATGCATCGGTGTGCGCAAGCAGCCGGCCTTCGGCGTCGTGGCGCAGGTGCTCTTCGCTGCCGTCGGGGTGGATGACGACTTCGAGCTGGCCGGGATGATTGCCACTGTCGGCGCCTTCGCTGTGTGCTTGCGCCAGCGTTTCGGCGCTGAGCCGGGTGTAGCGGTAGCGGGTCTCGTTGCCGGCGGCGTCGATGCTTTTGACCAGGCGCTTGCGGTCGTCGTATTCCCACTGGCTGCTGTGCCCGGAACAGTCGGTGTAGCTGGCGAGCTGGCCGTCCCGGGTGTAGGCGAGTTTCTTGATGCCGCCCTTGGCATCGGTGACTTCGATCGGCCGGCCAGCCTTGTCGTACGCGTATTGGGTCTTGTTGCCGCGCGGGTCTATTTCTTCGACCAGTTGGCCCTGGGTATTGTAGTCGCGCTTCCAGGTGCCGCCCTCGGCGTCGCGGATGCCGGTAACGCGGTGCTGGCCGTCATACTCGAAGTGGACCTGGCTGCCGTCGGCGCGCGTGTGCGTGAGCAGGTTCCCGTGGTCGTCGTAACGGTGATGCTCGCTGCTGCCGTCGGCGTGGATGTGGCGGACGACGTTCTTGGCGTCGTCGCGGAAGAGCCACTCCTCGCCCCCGTCCGGATACACGATGCGGTAGGTGTAGCCGGCAATGTCGTAGTAGTAGCGGGTCTCATGACCAAGCGCGTCGCTGACATAGGTCAGGCGGATGTTCTTGTCCCACTCGAGCCGGGTGTCGTCGCTGCCGTCGTCGGCCCACTCGCGGATCGCTTTGGCGTTGACATTGCCGTCGCTGTCAACGCTGGTGTCATAGGCGAGATTCATGCCGCGACCGGTACGGTCCGTATAGCGGGTGACGAGGTGGCGGTCGTACTGGTATTGCCAGGCGGCCGCGTTTTCGTCCTGGGCGCGGATCAGGTCGCCGTGCTCGTCGTAGTCGTAGGCAGCGAGCTGGCGCAGCAGTTTGCCCTCCTTGATCTCCCAGAGCGCGCGGATGCAGCCGCTATCAAGGTCGATCTGGGTGCCGGCATGGGCGACGATGGTCTCGCCCTGCTTGCTGATGATGTCGCTGAGTACCTCCTCGCCGGCGTACGGGCCATTGGCGACGACGTGGTCGTAGCGCAGGCCGAGGGCGGCGTCGTCACGGGCATGGAGCGCGATCAGCCGAAAATGCTCCTTGCCCAGCTCAAGCGCCTTGGCGCGTACGGTGTCGACCAGCTCGTAGGTTTCGCGCCAGGGGCTGGGCTCGCCCTCTGGCAGCGGCTTGCCGAAGTCGAGCATGAGCAGGGTGGCGCTCATGCGGGTGAGCGTGATCTGCTCGACCGGGTCGTAGTGCTTCTCGCCGATGCCAAGGTACGGATAGCGGTGGCTGCGGCCGTCCGCGGCGTGATAGAGCAGGGCGGTGGGCTTCCCTTGGCCCACGACGTCGATGCGGGTGCTGTACGGGGTAAGCCAGCGCGCGCCGAGATTGCCGCGGTCATAGGCGATTAGCTGGCTGCGGTAGGTGCGGCGCCATTCGATGGGAAGCGGCGCGTCCAGTACAAAGTCAGTGTGGGTGAAGGTTTCGGCGCCGGTCGCGAAGCTGATCGAGTGCGCGGTGCCGCCTTTTGCAGGGCACAGCTTGCAGGCATTGGCGTCACCCTTGGCCGGGCTTTGCCGGCCAGTGGCCCCCAACTCGTGGCCGGGGTTGTTCTTCTTGTGGTCCGCGCCCTTGGCCGATGGGACCATCGCCGGATGCCGCCGCTTGTGCTTGACGAGCGCGTCGCGCAGCCGCATCAGTATCCACCGGATGCTCATTTGCGCCTGTTCGTCGGCCAGGGCGGCGAGCTTGCCGCGAAACGCCGGTTTGAAGTTGGTCAGGTGTCCGATGATGCCTGTTACGCCCGCTACCGCGCTTTGCGGCAGGCGGCTGGCTGCCACGGCGACAGCGTAGTTCGCGGTCTTCTTGTACTGCCGGCCAAGGGCGCCAAGCATGCGGCGCCAGCTGCTTTCCACCTTGGGGTCGTGCAGCTTGCCCTCAACTTCCGCAGGGGATGCCACCTCGAACAGCGGTTCCTCGCCGATGCAGCGCTTGAGAATCTTGATCAGATCGTCGGCAATGCCATCGGCAGTATTGGCGCAATTGTCGAGGATACCGGCCAGCTTGCCCATCGCGCTGTCGACAAAGGTCTCGATTTCGCCGGCCAGCCTGGCGTTGAGGTGCAGAATCAGCACCTCGACCAGCGCGCTGCCGAGATCCTTGACGCCCAGCGCCAGCTTTTGCCGGACCAGGTGCAGTGCCGGCCGTAGGCTCATGCGCGCCGCGCTCATCGCCGGCGGCACCGGAACCACGCCGATCAGGTTGATGCCAAGGCTTACCCATAGCAGGAAATCGATTTCCTTGGCACCCTTGGCGAGGCCCTTCTGGATTATCTCCACGATATCCATGATGGCGTCGATCAGCGCCATGATGTTGCCGATCACCGGCAGGCTGCCAGCCACGGTGCTCAGGCGCTCCAGCGTGACGTAGTCATGGCTGATCTTGCGCAGCCATTTGTCGAAGGCAGCGGCGCCGGCGCCGATGTCTTGCTGGTCTATGGTGTTGAGCGGGGCGACTGCGACTTCCGGCGCGCGTTCGGCGGGCTTGGGTGAGGCTTGCGTGGGCTCGGTCATGGTGGCTTTTTATATGACGGATTTTTTCGGGATCGAGGGCGGAAGTTCACTGCCGATGCGCGGCAGCGATCCAGGCAAACCGAGGGTGGACGCGACGGCGGCGGCAGGCTTGCCGGCACTGAACGCGCCGTAGGTATCCAGAGCCGTCGCGCCGCCCGGTAGCTTGCCCGCGACAATGGCCAGGGCCGCCTGTGCGATTGGCGCCAGCAGTGCTTGCGCGCCGCCTTTTGGCAGCGACTGCACCGCATTTGCCGCTTGCTCTGCGGCTTGCGCGATCGCGCCGAACTTGCCGGCTGCGCCGTTGAGCTTGCCTGCCGCAGCTTGTGCGCCGGCGAGCAGTCCGGAGTTCTGCGCCCTTGTCGCCGGCGCTGGCCGGTCAGACGTTGCTGCCGCGTCAGCGCCAGCCTCGGGCGGCGCCACAGTCGGCCATTTGGTTCCCTGTCCGAAGTAGCTGCCTTCATCCCAGGGGTCGCGCGGGTCCTTGCCATAGCTGACCGTGGCCATTCCCATCGGCAGGCCGGCCACGCTGGCAAAACCATCGCCATCGAGCGTCCCCTGGTGGACGCCACCTTCGGCGTCGACGACGGTGTAGTCGCCTCCCTTGATGCCTTCCTTCTTGCCGCCTTCCGGATTCACGTACTGGTGATACAAGTCGAGCTGCCCCGGCGCTAGTTGCACGGTCTGCGGCAAGCTCGGCGTGCCTTCGCTCTTGCCAGGCACGAAACTGTGCTGCGCCGCGTGCTGTTTCCAGGTGCCGCCCGTGCCATGGACGATCCCCGAAGCGTTCCAGCGACTGAAGCTGGTGCCACCGTTGATCACGACTTCTTCCTTGGCCGTGATCGTGATTCGGTTGGCGGTATGGGTGATGTTGAGCTTGGCCAGGATGTTGACGCTGTCCTTCAGCGCGGTGATATCGATGTCGGCGCCCGCCGCCACCAGCTTCATGCCGGCCTTGTAGGCAAACATGCGCACCGCTTCCTTGACGCTGACGAGCAGGCTCTTGCCCGCGCTCAGGCTGGCGTGGCCGCCACTGCTCAGGGCGGTATGCTCCACGCTCATCAGATGGGTGGAACCCTGGGTGCTGGTTTCGATTCCGGCCGGGCTGGCTAATAGCAGGTGCGGCGCCTGGAATTCCGGGAATTCCCCTTGTGCGGGCGTGCCGCCCTGGCCTTTGATGGCGTCGACTTGTGCCTGCAGCGCGGCGACGACCTGGTCCTGGTCGCCCGGCTGGTGCGCCTGCGCCTGCTGCGCCGTCTGCGACAGGCTATCGTGCAGCTCTTGCCCCTGCGTCATGCGCGCCAGCGTCTCGGCCATGTCGGTGATGTGGGCGCGGGCGTTCGGCCGTGCTTCGGTGCTCAGCAGCAGGCCCTGCTGCGCGCGCAGCGCACCAATGCCGTCGGTGCGCAGCTCGAAGCCCTGGCCGCGCGCGTCCTTGCGGCCGGCATTGTCGTCGATGCGGTTGATGTGGCCGAGGCTGAGCTGACTTGCGAGATGGTCGCTCTTGAGCTGTGCCTGGATCCGTCCCTGAGTGTCATCCAGCACCAGGTGGTTGCTGCGTCCGCCGGGCGTATTGCCGCCCTCGGCGCTCAGCTCGCGGCTCCGGAGCCCCATCAGCGCCCGCTGCTCGGGCAGCTTCCAGGGCGGCATGGTGCTCGCGTTGTACACCGAGCCGGTGACGAGCGGATGGTCCGGATTGCCATCAAGCCACTGCACGATCACTTCGGAACCAACCCGCGGATGGCTGCTTAAGCCCTTCTCGCCGCCGGCCCAGTTGCTGCTCACCCGTACCCAGCAACTGCTGCTTTCGTCGCGGTCCCAGTGGAACCTGACCTGGATGCGCCCATACTGGTCCACATTCAAGCTCCCCTGGCCGTCCGCACCGACCACGGTGGCGGTCTGCATGGCGAGCAGTTTGGTGTCTGTGCTGTTAAAGCCTCGACCCGGACGCCAGGGCGCGCTCTTGTCCTGGCAGAGCATGTGGTTCTTGTACTCGGCAACCGCGCCCTTGCCCTGCAGATAGTTGTTGCTGGCTTCGTGATGTACTTCCAGGATCAGGAATTCGCTGTCGTCGCTTTCGCTGAAGTGTTCAAGCAGCCTGAACGATCTGCCGGCGGCGACCCGCCGGTTGTTGCCTTGCGCTTCGTAGCGCTTGCCACGCGCTTCGATTTCTTCCATGCGCAACTGCGCAAGCTGGTTGGCGCCCGACTGGTGCCTGAACCCGTAATTTCCTTCGTAGCTGTGCACCTCCAGGCGTGGAATATCGCCTTGCCGGTTGATGGTGACGGCATCGGCATGGATCGGGCGCGGATTCTTGAAGTCGAAACCGCTCACAAGCGTTTGTCCGGATGCCCACTGACGCTGGGCACTCCAGTGGGTGATCGCATCTTCTTCGGCCGAGCCACCGGCGCCATGGAAGCGGATGCCGGGCGACGTGCCATCAATCGGGGCGGCGGCGCGGGTGTCGTCGCAAACGGTGAGCGTATGGCCTTCGGCGCTGTGCTGGTAGGAATAGCTGTAGCCGGCGGCTTCCCAGCGCCGGCACAGGTAGTTGTGATCGGTCTCGTCCCATTGCGTGGCCATCGTGAACTGTGGCTGCTCGCCGGCGACTTCCCATTCCCATGCGGGCAGGCCGCCGTAGCCGGCGAAAATCGTCTCGGCCTGCTCCTGCAAGCTTTGCGCGTGGAACAAGCGGTTGTTGCGGCGCAGGCGTGCGTACGCCAACCACGGCATCAACACCGCCTCGTAAAACGCGACGCCGCCGTCGGTTTTGACCAGCTTGAACGACGTAACATAACCGGTAAACGGACGCAGGCTGCCGTCGGCCTGTACCAGCGAGACGCATAGCAGCTTGCCGTGCATTGTCTCGAGTTCGATCGCGGCGACGTCACTGAGGAGTTCCACCTTGAATTCGAAGTCGCGCGACAGGTATTCGGCGCCAATGAACCGGTTCACCATCAGCCTGGCTTGCGGACCGTCGTTCCTGGGAAACGACAAGCGCAGGATGCGGGTATTCTGGTGGGCGTCCAGCAGTGTGTGCAGGTCAGTCATCGTCGTTGTTCACTAATTGAGCTGGCAATGTTGAATTTGCGATGCCCGACGTCGCTGCGCAGTTCTTGTCAGAGGCCTGCGGAATGTGCACCGAGCTTCTTGACTGTATTCATGAGATTGCGATCGATTAATGACATAACGCAAGCCATCGCGGACTTGCGCTGTGCAGTACAACGGTCAGAGGAAATGACGTGAGAGAGAGAGAGAGCGCTGGAAGTCGGCCACGACTGCACGGCACGCGCTAGGGAAGAGAACCGCTGGAGGTCGCGAATACGGCGCAGCAAGTAGGGAGAGCATTGCTACAGACGCAAAAAAAGGCATTACGATTTCTCGTAATGCCTTGATCTGTTATTGCAAATTCTTTGGTAGGCCGTGCGGGATTCGAACCTGCGACCAACGGATTAAAAGTCCGCTGCTCTACCAGCTGAGCTAACGACCCGAAGAAGCAAGATTATAGGGCCAGGTAGTCCCTCTGTCAATCGTTGCGCTGACCAGGCGCAACGCAGCGCCGTGAATTACTTCAGCGACGCCAACCGATCGCGCGCCGTTTGCGCCGCGCTCGAGCTCGGATACTTGGACACCAGTTGCTGCAACGCCTTCTTGGCGTTCTTGTTGTCCTTCAGCAGCGCGTAGCTGCTGGCGATGTTGAGCATCGCGTCCGGCGCCTTGGCGCTGCTGTTGTAGGCGCTGGTGACCACTTCCTGGGCCGCGATGGCTTTCTTGTAGTCGCCCAGCGCGTAATAGGTGTTGCCCAGCCAGTATTGCGCGTTCGAGGCGTAGGCCGATTCCGGGTAGCGCCGCACGAAGTCTTGCAGCGCGGTCGCGGCGCCCTTGTAGTCGCCCGACTGGAACAGGGCGGTGGCGGCCTCGTAGGCGGTCTTTTCGGTCGGCAGCACCGCGGCGCTCTGGCCGTCGATGGTTTCCTGTTGCGGCTCGACCTTTTTCAGGCGCGCGTCGAGGTCAGCGTACAGCTGCTTCTGGCTGTTCTGGGCCTTGGCCACTTCGTTGGCCAGCACCTCGATCTGGCCGCGCAGGCGCGCCAGTTCCTGCATGGTCTGCTCGTGCTGGTTCAGCATGTCGATCGTGACCGACTTGTCCGCCTTGGTGTCGACACGGCCGTTCAGGTCGCGGGCAATGTTGTCGACCTTGGTGCGCAGATCGAGGATCGCGCGGCGCGCTTCTTCGTCGTCGAGCAGGCCGGCCGATGCCTGCAGCGGCATCCAGGCCGCCAGGAACAGGCAGGCGAGGCGGGACGGGGACAGTTTGATCATGGTTGCTCTTTCATTACTAAACCGTTGCTGAGATAAAAACAGGGCGGGTAGCAGTCTGCACTGCGTCCCGCCCCGTGTCAATCCGCCGTATTGGCCGCTTGATGACTAACGATTACTGGTAGACGATGTCTGCGCGGCGGTTTTCAGCCCATGCAGCTTCGTCGCTACCGGTGGCTTTTGGCTTTTCTTCGCCCAGCGATACGGCTTCCATCTGGCCTTCGGCCACGCCCAGCGACGCCATCGAGCGACGGACGGCTTCAGCACGCTTCTGGCCCAGGGCCAGGTTGTATTCGCTGCCGCCGCGATCATCGGTGTTACCTTGGATCAGGATTTTACGCGAGGTGTTCTTGGTCAGGAAACCCGAGTGGTTCTGCACCACTGGCTGGCCGTCGGCGCGCACCACGAAGCTGTCGTAGTCGAAGTAGACGCTGCGGTTAGCCAGCACGCCTTTTGGATCGTTCAGTGGATCGACGCTGCCGGTTTCGACAGGGCGGATGTCACGGGTGTCGGCTGGCGCGGCAGCTGGCGCTTCCGGCGACTTTTCGACGACTGGGGTGTCATTCAGCTTGGTCGGCGACGAGCACGCTGCGAGCAAGGTTGCAGCGGAAGCGATGAAAGCGAGACTCTTGAAGTTGCGCATGGATTTTCTCCTGTTCTGGTTAAGGTTTTACTTCTTACTTCATGAAGGGACCCCAGCTGGGCTCCCGTATGTTTCCCGCTTTGGTGGTCAAGCGTTGCTTGACCCGTCCATCCACAGATACCACTGCAAGCGAGACACGCCCGCCGCCCTTGGTTGCGTACATGATGTACTTGCCGTTAGGCGAAAAACTCGGTTCGGTGGCCCCATCGGCCAGGCGCAGTTCCTGGCCGCTGGCCAGGTCCATCGCGTATAAGGAGAATCCGCCGCCACGCTGCGAGATCCAGGCCAGCGTCTTGCCGTCGGACGACACGCGCGGGCTGATGTTGTAGTTGCCGTTGAACGTGACGCGGGTGGCGTTGCCGCCCGAGGCGCTCATCTTGTAGATCTGTGGGCCGCCGCTGCGGTCGCTCGTGAAGTAAATGGTCTTGCCGTCGGCCGAGAACTGCGGTTCGGTGTCGATCGCCGGGCTGTTGGTCAGGCGGCGATGGCCGCTGCCGTCCGAACGCACCGAATAGATCTCGGTATTGCCGTCTTTCGAGAGGGCCACGGCCAGCGTGCTGCCGTCGGGCGACCAGGATGGCGCCGAGTTGTTGCCTTTTTCGTTCGAGATCACGTTGCGGCGACCGGTCATCAGGTCTTGCAGATAGACCACCGGTTTGCGGTTTTCCATCGAGACGTAGGCGACCTTGCTGCCGTCCGGCGACCAGGATGGCGAGATGATCGGTTCCTTGCCCTGGGTGGCGATGATTTCGTTTTCGCCGTCGGCGTCGGCCACGGCCAGCGCGTAGCGGTTGGCGGCGCGGTCTTCTTTCACGTAGGCGATGCGGGTCGAGAAGATGCCGCGCACGCCGGTCAGCTTTTCATAGATGTCGTCAGCGATGCGGTGCGCCTGCAGGCGCGTATAGCGCGGCTGCACTTCGCCGCCCAATTGCGAAATCTGGCCGCCCTTGACGGTGTCCATCAGTTTGTAGCGCACGGCGAAGCGGCCGTCCGGCTGGCGCGTCACGCTGCCGATCACCAGTGCATCGGCGCCGCTGGCTTTGAAGGCCGCCAGGTTGACGCTGCCGGCGTCGGCATCGCTGATCGCCTGGCCGGCGTCGATCACCTTGAACACGCCGCTCCTTTGCAGGTCGGCGCGGATGATGGCCGAGACCTTGTCCTGAGCCACCGATTCGTCGGCGAAGGCCGCGACCGCGACCGGGATCTGGCTGCTGCCGACACCGGCGATTTCGATTTGCAGCTGGGCATTGGCTGCCGTTCCCATACCGAGGGAAACACTGAACAGCAAGAGATGGAGTTTTTTCATAATCTGTCTGTCGAATTTAATTCAAATGAATCAATCGTAGTCTTTCATCGAGAAATTCACGTCGAGCGTTCGTTCCACGGTGCCGTCCTTCTTCTTGGGCAGTGGCGATGCTTTCTTGATACCATTTTCCACTGCTCTGTCAAATTCCGGCACACCGCTGCTTTTCACCAGGCGCACCGACATGATTTCGCCGGTCGGCAACTGCTCCACACGGAACACCGCCTTCGGATTGCCACCCACGTCGGTGTTGCCCGGATACGCGGTACTGCTCTTGATCGCGGCCGTGATCGCGGCGATATAACCGCCGTCCGCTTTCGGTCCGGTCGATTTGGCGGCCGTGCCGCTGCTGCCCATGGCGCCGGCCATGCGCTTCAGTTCGTCCTGGCGGAATTTCTCCAGCTTGGCCGCTTCGGCGGCAGACGCTTTCGCTTTGGCGTCGGCGGCTTTTTTCTTCTCGGCGGCGGCGAGCTTGTCAGCCTCTTTCTTTTCGGCTTCTTTCTTCTTCGCCTCGGCCAGCTTCTCGGCTTCCTTCTTCTTGGCGTCTTCGGCCTTCTTGTCGGCCAGTTCCTTCTGCTTGCGTTCGGCGTCGTCGCGTTTCTTCTGCTCGGCCAGTTCGCGCTTGCGTTCCTGCTCTTCTGCAAGCGCGCGTTCGCGTTTCTCCGCCTCGCGCTTTTCCGCCAGCTGCTTCTTCTTCAGTTCTTCTTCCTTGCGCTGCTTCTCGCGTTGCAGGGCAATGTCGGGCGGCGTCGGCGCAGGGCGTTCCACTTCCGGCTCCGGTGCAGGCGGTGGTGGTGGCGGCGGTGGCGCAGGCGCCGGTTCAGGCTCGGGCTGCGGTTCGGGTTGCGGCGCCGGCTCGGGCGGCAGTTCGGGCGCGGCGGCGGTCTGCACCGACATGTCCCACACTTCGGCCTCGACCGTGACCGGCGTGTTGGTCTGCCAGCTTACGCCGATCCACAAAAAGCCCAGCAGCACCGCGTGCACGGCCAGCGCCAGCAGGAACGATGGCGTGCGGCTCGGCTCGGGCGGCACGCGATAGGGCGCGCCGGTGGGGGCGGGCTTCATGGCTGACATGGCTGACTTTGCTTCAAGATCACTTGGTGGCCAGGCCCACGCGGTTGATGCCCATCTTCTTCGCTTCCGAAATCAGGAGGACCACGTCTTCGTACTTGCTGTCGCGGTCGCCTGCGATCATGACCGGATAGTCGGGATGTTCGTCGTGCAGGGCTTGCAGGCGCTGCAGCAGGGCCGAGCGGTCGGCCACGTCTTCCTGCGCCACGCGGGTCTTGCCGTGCACGCCGATCGACAGGCGGTTCTCGGGCTCGACCGAGATCTGGATATAGGTGTCCGGCGGCAGGGCCGACTTCTCGGCGCGCGGCAGGTTGACCACGCTCGGCGCTTCGTTGGCCGGCACCGCCATGAAGATGATGAGCAGCACCAGCATCACGTCGATGTAGGGCACGACATTGATCTCGGACTTGAATTTGCGGCGTCGACCGCCGCGCATGCTGCTGGAAAAGGCCATCCTGGTCTCCCGTTTCTGTCTGCGACTACGTCAGGTCAGCGCGACTGGCGCTGCAGGATGTTCGAGAATTCTTCGACGAAGCTCTCGAAACGGTTGGCCAGGCGGTCGATGTCGTGGGTGAAGCGGTTGTAGGCAACAACGGCCGGAATCGCGGCGAACAGGCCGATCGCGGTCGCGATCAGCGCTTCGGCGATGCCGGGGGCGACGATCGCCAGCGTGGCCTGCTCGACGCTGGCCAGGCCGCGGAAGGCGTTCATGATGCCCCACACGGTGCCCAGCAGGCCGATGTATGGCGAGACCGAGCCGACCGATGCCAAAAAGTTCAGGTGGGTATCGAGCGCATCGAGTTCGCGCTGGAACGAGGCGCGCATGGCGCGGCGGGCGCCGTCGAGCACCGCGTTCATGTCGAGCGCGTCGCGCGAGGCTTGCTTGCCCTTGATGAATTCACCCATGCCGGCCTCGAAGATACGGGCCAGGGCGCCGCTCTGGTCGCGCTGGCTGCTGGCGCTCTGGTGCAGGGTGTGCAAGTTGCCGCCGGCCCAGAAGCTGCGCTCGAACTGCTCGGTCTGGGCGCGCGCGGCGCGGATCGCGAACACCTTGCGGAAGATGTAGGTCCAGCTCACGATCGACAGCAGCAGCAGCAAGGCCATGATCAGCTGCACCAGCACGTGGGCATGGCTGATCAGGGAGATAAACGAGAGGTCTTGGGTTGCGGTCATCGGTGTGAGCGTTGGCTTAGATGTTGGTTATTCAGGCGGCGCGCATTTTAACAGCGACGTGCTCGGGCAGGGAACGGGGACGCATGGTGGCGGTGTCGACACAGCCGACCTTGACGCTGGCGCTGTTGAGCAGCGTCTCGCCGCGCCATGCTTCCTGGGCGAACTGGACCGACGCGCGCCCGACTTTTTCGACCCGCGTGCGGATGCTCAGCTCGTCATCGAGACGGGCTGCAGCGTGATAATCCAGGGTAACATTCTTGACGACAAAAGCGGCGCCGTCCGACTCGAGCAGGGTTTGCTGTTGCACGCCCAGTGCGCGCAGCCATTCGGTTCGCCCACGCTCGAAGAATTTCAGGTAGTTCGCATAGAAGACAATGCCGCCGGCGTCGGTATCTTCGTAATACACCCTGACTGGCCAGTTGAACACGGAAGGCATGTGTGCTGCTTTTAAATGTAAACGAGAAACATTTTACGCGAATTCGCCCCTCGATATGTACGCTGACGAACACAAAAAATGCAAATTTCTACACAGACGTAGCATGAAAACATGCTGTTGCGCAGTAGTAGACGTGAAACATGATCAAAACGCCAATCACTGTAACACTTTCTCACAAATACATAGCAGCCAAATTGTGCATTACAACAATTCGTCGGGTTGGCGGCTTGCCCGCCGACGCGTTCAAGGATCGCGTGCGTAACCTCAGTGCGTGATTTGAATGCGCCGGCGCGAGACCGCGGGGCCGCTCAGGCCAACCCTGCGGCACGACATGGTTCAGCCGCGCTTGATGCTGAACGGCGAGAAGCCCTGGCATGTCGGCATCAGCTCGATCGTATTGACGTTGACGTGCGGCGGCAATGTCGCGATCCAGTAGGCGGTGTCGGCAATATCCTTGGCGGTCAGCGGCGTGGTGCCTTCATACACTTTCGCGGCCGCCGCATCGTCGCCCTTGAAACGCACGTTCGAAAACTCGGTGCCGCCGCACAGGCCGGGCGCGATATTGGTGGCGCGTACGCCGGTGCCGACCAGGTCGGCGCGCAGGTTGAGCGTGAACTGTTCGACGAAGGCCTTGGTAGCGCCATACACATTGCCACCCGGGTAAGGGTAATGGCCGGCGACCGAGCCGATATTGATCACCAGGCCGGCGCCGCGCGCTACCATCTGCGGCAGCACCGCGTGGGTCATGGCGACCAGGCCCTGGCAATTGGTGGCGATCATGGTGTGCCAGTCGGCCAGCGGCACCTCTTGTGCCGGCAGGGTGTTCAGGGCCAGGCCGGCGTTATTGACCAGCACGTCAATCTGGCGCCATTCGAGCGGCAAGCCGGCCAGGGCGGCGTCGATCGAGGCCTGGCTGGTGACGTCGAGCGTGACGGCCAGCGCGGCTTCGCCAAGCTCTTGCGCCAGGCCCTCGATGCGGTCGGCGCGGCGTGCGGCCAGGACCACGCGATGGCCGTTGGCGGCGAAGGTGCGCGCCATTTCGGCGCCGAAGCCGGCCGATGCGCCGGTGATGAAAACGATCATGGATGGATCCTAACGAAAGCGGTTGACGTGGGTTGAACCGGAAAATTGTAGCCGAAACGACCATCGCTTCGCTGGTGCGCGCCAGCGCGCTTGCCGCTCGGCGCGGCGTCAGCAGTTTCCTTGCCCTAAAATGGGGACTCCAGTAAAATCTGGAGCCTCTACGTCTCACGTGACTGGCGAAATACCGTGCGCGCAGCATCGATTATGGTGCGCGGCGGTCGAAGGTGGACACCCACCGGGGAACGTGAGATGCCATTACGCCGTTCGCCTGGGCAGCCATCAACCGGTTTGCGTTGACTTGCGTTGGATCGCGCTTGCCCGCGGCCGCCTTCCTGGCGGCTGTCTGCCGAGCGTCCTCGCGCCTGCTGCGTTGCCCGTTGCCTGGATTTCATTCGATTGGAGTTTTACATGTTTGCCAAAGACCATACGCTCGCCAACGTGGATCCTGAACTGTTCAGTGCCATCCAGAAGGAAACGGTTCGCCAGCAAGATCACATCGAGCTGATCGCGTCTGAAAACTACACCTCGCCGGCCGTGATGGAGGCGCAAGGTTCGCAGCTGACCAACAAGTACGCCGAAGGCTATCCAGGCAAGCGCTACTACGGCGGCTGCGAATTCGTCGACGTCGCCGAGCAGCTGGCGATCGACCGCGTCAAGGAGCTGTTCGGCGCCGAAGCCGCCAACGTCCAGCCGAACTCGGGCTCGCAAGCGAACCAGGGCGTGTTCTTCGCCGTCCTGAAACCGGGCGACACCATCATGGGCATGTCGCTGGCCGAAGGCGGCCACCTGACCCACGGCATGGCGCTGAACATGTCCGGCAAATGGTTCAATGTCGTCTCGTACGGCCTCACCGCCGAAGAAGACATCGACTACGACGCACTGGAAAAGCAGGCCCACGAACACAAGCCGAAGATGATCATCGCCGGCGCTTCGGCGTTTGCCCTGAAGATCGATTTCGAGCGCATCGCCAAGGTGGCGAAAGATGTCGGCGCCTATTTCATGGTCGACATGGCCCACTACGCCGGCCTGATCGCGGCGGGCGAATACCCGAACCCGGTGCCGTTCGCCGACTTCGTCACCTCGACCACCCACAAATCGCTGCGCGGCCCGCGCGGCGGCATCATCCTGATGAAGGCCGAGCACGAAAAGGCCATCAACTCGGCGATCTTCCCCGGCATCCAGGGCGGCCCGCTGATGCACGTGATCGCCGGCAAGGCAGTCGCGTTCAAGGAAGCGCTGTCGCCGGAATTCAAGGCCTACCAGCAGCAAGTCGTGAAGAACGCCAAGGCACTGGCCGAGACCCTGATTGCACGCGGTCTGCGTATCGTCTCGGGCCGCACCGAGTCGCACGTGATGCTGGTCGACCTGCGTTCGAAAAACCTGACCGGCAAGGAAGCGGAAGCGATCCTCGGCCAGGCGCACATGACCTGCAACAAGAACGGCATCCCGAACGACCCGCAGAAGCCATTCGTCACCTCGGGTATCCGCCTCGGCAGCCCGGCCTTCACCACCCGCGGCTTCAAGGAAGAAGACGCGGTCAAGGTCGGCCACCTGATCGCCGATGTGCTGGACAACCCGCACGACGCGGCGACCATCGAGCGCGTCAAGGCTGAAGTCAAGGTCCTGACCGACAAGTATCCGGTCTACGCGGCTTAAAGCCATACGGGGCCGGTTCGCCGGCCCCATTGTTTTCGTCCCAACCCCCGGCGCCATGAAATGTCCCTTCTGTCAGTGTGAAGACACCCAGGTCCTCGATACCCGCGTATCCGAGGAAGGGGACGCTATCCGGCGCCGGCGCCGTTGCGGCAAGTGCGACAAGCGTTTTACGACCTACGAACGGATCGAACTGTCGATGCCGATCATTGTCAAGAAGAACGGCAGCCGTACCGAATTCGCGTCGTCCAAGCTGCGTGGCAGCCTGATGCTGGCGCTGAGGAAGCGTCCGGTTGCGGCCGAGGCGATCGACCGCGCTGTTTCGTCGATCGAGGAAAAGCTGCTCACCAGCGGACGCCGCGAGGTCGAATCCGGCTACGTGGGCGAGCTGGTGATGGCCGAGCTCAAGCAATTGGACAAGATCGCCTACATCCGTTTCGCATCGGTGTACAAGAACTTCGAAGACCTGGACGAGTTCCAGAAAGCGCTGGCCGAGGTTGGGCATCAGCGCAATCCGGGTGACTGACCTGCTACACAGGTTCATCCGGCAAGGCCGGGCCGCTCGACCATTCCTCCATTTTCCAGTTCCCGTTTTCTCCGCGTGCACGCTTGAGTCGTCGCACGTGGGCATGACACCCGCCTGATAACGTCATAGCTCGCTGGCAGGGCGTCGCAATTGCGTCGCACCTTCTCGCTGGCGCATCGCTATCGGAGGCTCGGGTGCAGGTGCATTCACACGGCGGGTTCACGCTGATCGAAGTGCTGGTGGCGCTGTTCGTGCTCGCCGTCGGCATCGTCGGCGCAGGTGCGGCGCAGCTGGCGGCCCAACGTACGCGCCAACAGGCGGCGCTGACCTCTGAAGCGGTGCAGTTGTCGGCATCGCTGGCTTCGCGCATGGCGGCCAATGCTTCGGTCAGCACGCTGCCTGCGCCCGCCAATCCCTATCTCGACTTTGCCTACGATGCGCCAGTCGACGGCGCGCCGGCGGCAGCGACCGCGTGCTTCGGTGCGGGCGCCTGCGATCCTCAGGCGCTGGCGGCGTTCGACCTGCACGAGATACGCATGGCGCTGCATGGCCGTTTCCCCGGTGGCCGCATTGCCGTCTGTCGCGACGATACCCCGTGGGACGCGGCGCGCAGCCGTTATCGGTGGGCGTGCAGCGACAATGCGCGGGCGGCGCTGGCGATCAAGATCGGCTGGCATGGCGCTGGCGATGGGCCGGCGTTGGTGTCGATGGTGGCGCGATGAACAGCCGTCGGCGTTTGGGTCGGCAGCGCGGCCTGACCGTGGTCGAGCTGATGGTGGCGATGGCGCTCGGGCTGGCCGTGCTGCTGGCCGCCGGCAGCCTGCTGGTGAGCGCCGTACGCGCCCATGCTGCGCTGGTCGAAGCCGGCGAGATGGATGACAGCGGGCGCTACGCAATGGACGCGCTGGCGCGCGCAGTGCGGATGGCGTCCCACGTCGATTGGAAGCACGTGCCCGAACCCGACCCGGAAGCGCCGGCGCGCATCGCCGGCTACGACGCGGCCTCGTTATCACGCACTGGCGCCGGCATCGATCCGCCGTTGCCGGATCAAGTCAACGGCAGCGACGTGCTGGCGCTGCGTTTTCCCGGCAGCGGCAACGCACCGGACGGCGACGGCGCCACGCTCGACTGCGCCGGCTTTCGCGTGCACCGCGACGCCGAAGGCTGGAGCATTTTCTATGTCGCCCGCAACGCGCAGGGCGAGGCTGAGCTGCGCTGCAAGTATCAGGGCGCGGCGAACTGGTCGTCGGATGCGGTGGCGGGTGGCGTGGACAGCTTTCAGGTGTTGTACGGGCTCGATACGGATGAGGATGGGACGCCGAACCGCTACGTCAATGCCAGTGAGTTGTCGACGCTCGATAGTGCGCTGCTGTTGGCAGGCGCGACGCCGGATGAGCGCGCGGCCGAGCTGCGCAGGCGTACGCACTGGAAGCGGGTGGCGACAGTGCGCGTTGGGCTGCTGCTGCACGGACCATCGGTTGGAGCCGGGCTGGGCGAGGGCATCGTGCACGAGCTGTTCGGGCCGGATTACGGGGCGGCGTTCGAGCGCGCGGATCGCGGCACGCGGCTGGCCGAGACCGAACTGGCGGGTCGTGCCGGCGCGGTGCGGATGCGCAAGGTGTACGGCGTGACGATTGCGTTGCCGGCGATGTTGCCGCCGGCGCTGGCGCCTGGGCCGCCAGCCGGACCGCCGGTGCCTGCGCAGCCCGATCCACCGGCACCGCAGGAGCCGATTGAACCGCCAGCAGGACGACGCCGATGAAACGATCCTGGCAACGACGATCGACGACGGCACGACATCAGCGCGAGCAGGGCGTGGCGCTGCTGACCGCCTTGATCCTGATGCTGGCCGTACTGATGACCGGCATCGCATCGACCCGCAGCGCCATGCAGAACGCGCGCGCCGCCGCCCACGAGCGCGATCGCATGCTGGCGCTGCAGATGGCCGATGCGGCGCTGTTCGATGCCGAGCGCGATATCGAGGGCGGCAGTGCGCCCGGTTCGGCGCGTGCGGCCGCGTTTGCGTCCGGCCAGGCTGGCGTCTTCGCGAACGGATGTGAAGGCGGCACGCCGTACGATGGCCTGTGTACGCATGATCCCGACCCGGAGCGCCATGCTGCGACCCTGGCCGAGGACGACGGTCCGGCGGTGGTGTTCGGTACATTCACCGGCAGTGTCATGCCGGACGGCGGTGGATTGCCGCTTGAGGCGCCGCGTTATCTGATCGAGCTGATGCCGGCCAATGGTGAAGTCCACCTGTATCGCATCACCGCGCGCGGCGCCGGCGCCATGCCGCACACCTACGCCGCGCTACAGGCCTATTACAGCAAGCCGCTCGATGGTTCGCCGGGCCGGCGCGTCGGCTGGCGCGAGCTGGGCAACTGGAGCGAACTGTATGCGCCGGATTGACAATAGGGCAGGAGCGATGCCGCGTTACGGGACCGGACGCGGTATGGGATTCACGCTGATCGAGGTCATGATCGTGCTGGTGGTGCTCGGCATATTGACCGCAGTAGTCTATCCCTCTTACGAGCGTCAAATGGTGAAGACGCGCCGCGCCGAAGCCCAGTTCGCGTTGTTTGAGACGATGCAGCGCCAGGAGCAGTACCGCGCCTTGCACCATTCCTACGCCGCGTTCTCGGCGGCGTCGGGCAATGCGGGTGATGCTGGTTTTCGCTGGTGGATCGGCGCCCGTGCGTCCGTCAGCGCGTACGAACTTGACGCTTACGCTTGTCCGGACCAGGACATTGTGCAGTGCGTCGTGGTGCGCGCCCGTCCTGGCACGGACAGGGTCAACCCGCGCTTTCGCGACCGCGAATGCGGTGAACTGACCTTCAGCAGCACTGGCGAACACTCGGCCAGCGGCGCGTCGGGGCGTTGCTGGCCATGATGTATTGGCCTGACCCCGGCAACGATTCCGACGCCAGGGCCGGCACGGGCGAGGGCGAGGGCGCGGGCAATGCCCCAGTCAATGCCCCAGATCCTGGCCGGCGGCTGGTCGGTATGGCTGCGCCGCACTGCCTGGGCTTGACCCTGATCGAACTCCTGGTGGTACTCGGCATCGCAGCGGTGACAACGTCGGTTGCCGCCCCGAACCTGCATGACCTGGTGCAGGCTCAGCAGCTACGCACAGCATCCGGCGAACTCTACGGCGCCATCCAGCTGACGCGCGCGCAAGCCATCGCCCGCAACGAACGCGTCACCATGACCCCCAACGATCCCTTCGGCCGCGACTGGTCGCGTGGCTGGACCGTGTTCGTCGACCGCGACGACGACCGCCGGCTTGGCGATGGCGACCAGATCCTGGCAGTGCGCCCGCCGCTGCCGCGCGGCTTGCAGGTCGACTATTCCTTCACCAGCCCAGCGCCGCCGCAATACATCGCCTACAATGGCGCGGGACGCAGTTGCAGCGCCACCAACAGCGCCGCGTCGCGGCCCGGGACGCTGTCGCTGTTCCACGGCGGCCAGATCCGCCGCATTAAAATCAATATGCTCGGGCGTGCGCGCCTGTGCAATCCCGCGCGCGAGCGCGGCTGCGACGGCGCCGCAACGCCGTCCTGAAGGAAAGGTCAACGTGACGCAGGACAGTCGAACAGTTCTCAACGATACCGAAGGCATGGCGCTCGCCCTCGAATGGGCGGCGCGCGGCATGTACATCACCGCCCCGAACCCGCGCGTCGGCTGCGTGATCGTCAAGGACGGCGTGGTCATCGGCGCCGGCCACACCCAGCCGGCCGGGCAGGCCCACGCCGAGATCCAGGCCCTGCGCGATGCCGCCGAGCGCGGCAACGACGTGCGCGGCGCCACCGCTTACGTCACGTTGGAGCCGTGCAGCCACCATGGCCGCACGCCACCGTGTTCGGATGCGCTGGTGCGCGCGGGACTAGGCCGCGTGGTGGCCGCGATGGGCGACCCGAATCCGCTGGTGGCGGGGCGCGGCATGGCGCAACTGGAAGCGGCCGGCATCGCCGTCGCCTGCGGCGTGCTGGCCGAGGCTGCGCACGAACTGAACATCGGCTTCTTTTCGCGCATGCGGCGCGGCCTGCCGTGGGTACGCCTGAAAGTCGCGGCCAGCCTCGACGGCAAGACGGCGCTCGAGAACGGCGAAAGCCAATGGATCACCGGCCCGGATGCGCGCGCCGATGGTCACGCCTGGCGCGCCCGCACGCAAGTCATCCTGACCGGCATCGGCACGGTCAAGGCGGACGACCCGCAACTGACGGTGCGCGGCATCGATACGCCAATGCCACCACGCCGCGTGATCGTCGACAGCCGCCTCGAGATCGACCTGGACGCGCGCATCCTGCAGGGCGCGCCGTGCTGGATCGTTGCAGCGCAAGAACCAAGCACCGAATGGGGTGAACAGAAAGCCGCTGCGCATGAACAGAAAGTCGCTGCGCATGAGCAGAAAGCCGCTGCGCTCCGTGCCGCCGGCCACGAGATCCTGTACCTGCCGAACGCCCACGGCAAGGTCGACCTGCCGGCGCTGATGCGCGAACTGGGCCGACGCGACATCAACGAAGTGCACGTCGAAGCCGGCGCCAAGCTCAACGCCTCGCTGGTGCGCGAAGGCTGCGTCGACGAATTGCTGGTCTACCTGGCCCCAAGCCTGATCGGGCCGGGGCAGGGCATGTTCGACCTGCCGCCGCTGGCGCAGCTGGCCCAGCGTCGACAACTGCGCTTCCACGACGTGGCGCGCGTCGGCGCCGACCTGCGCATCCTGGCCCGATTTATCGAAACCGAAACCGAAACCAAACCTGAGGAATAAAGCCGTATGTTCACTGGAATCGTCGCCGCAGTCGGCAACATCACTTCCGTCACCCCGCTCGAGGGTGGCCTGGACGCCGGCGTGCGCCTGGCAATCGACGCCGGTCCGCTGCCTTTGTCCGACGTCGGCCTGGGCGACTCGATCGCCATCAACGGCGCCTGCATGACCGTGGTCGAAAAGACCGAGCAAACCTTCACCGTCGACGTCTCGCGCGAAAGCCTGAACAAGACCGTGGGCCTGGAAGTGCCGGGCGAAGTCAATCTGGAAAAAGCGCTGACCCTGGCCGAACGCCTGGGCGGCCACCTGGTGTCGGGCCACGTCGACGGCCTGGGCACGGTGCACAGCTTCGAGCCGGTCGGCGAATCGCGCGAGCTGATCGTCGACGCGCCGCACGAACTGGCCAAGTTCCTGGCCTATAAAGGCTCGGTGGTGGTCAATGGCGTGTCGCTGACCGTAAACCGGGTCGACGACCTGGAAGCGAATGGCCAGAAAGTGTGCCGCTTCTCGATCAACCTGATCCCGCACACGATCGACGTCACCACCCTCAAGCACCTGCACGCCGGCTCGCGCGTCAACCTGGAAATCGACCTGATCGCGCGCTACGTCGAGCGCATGCTGTCGGCCGCGCGCTGATCGCAGTGTAGAAACGCAAAAAAGGCGTGGACGGGTTCGCCGTTCACGCCTTCATCTTTGGCCTCAGGATCATCCGCCGGCATCAGCCACCCGCATCAACCGCCCGGCGCCACTGCCGGCGAGGCCGCTGGCGCCTTGGCGACACTGGCCGCCGCGGCCTGAGTTTCGGGGTTGAGCACCACCTGCACATAATTTCGAGTGTCGAAGTAACGCTTGGCCGCCGCCTGCACGTCCTGTGCGGTCAGCGCCTGCACCTGTTGCTCGACCTTCAGGATCGATGCCGGGTCGGTGCCTTCGGTCAGCGCCGATTGCAGGTTCGCCACCCAGTAACCGTTTTCACGCAGCGAGCGACGGTGGTTCTGGATCCAGTTGGTTTTTACTTTGTCGAGCTCGGCCGCATCCGGACCGTGCTCCTGCAGGCGCGCGATCTCGGCGAAGGTCGCGGCAATCACCTTGTCCACGTTTTCGGGCCCGGTCGGCAGGTTGATGCCGATCGAGTAATTCCCGTACGGGATCTTGCTCAGCGCACCATTCGCGCCGCCGCCATAGATCACCGCCATCTTTTCGCGCAGCACTTCGATGATGCGCAGGTTGGTCACTTCGATCAGCGCCGCCAAACGCAGCTGCTCGGCTTCGGAGAACTGGGCCGGGCCGGTGAAGTTGAGCGAGATCGTGCTCTTCGGCTCGCTGCCGCTGCGCACTTCGCGCTTGACCACGCCGGTCACCGGACGCAGCCCGACGTCGCGGAACGCCACCGGAATATCCGGCGTCGGCAGGCTGCCCAGATAAGTCGCCAGCAGCGGCCGGATCGCTTTTTCGTCAAAGCTGCCGGCCAGGATGAAGGTCAGGTCCTTGGCGCTCGAAAAACGCTGGCGGAAGATGTCGATGCTGCGATCCAGCTCGAGCGCACCGAACTCTTCCGGCTGCAGCGCACGCGGCGCGCGTGGATGGCCGTTGAACAGGGCCGACACCACGGCGTCGCCGAAGCGGCGCCCGGGCAGCGAACTCTGGTTGCGTGCGATCTCGGCCTGCTTGTCGACATAGGCGCGGAACAGGTCTTCGTCGCGGCGCACGCCGGCAAACTTTAGCCACAGCAATTGCAGCATGGTCTCGATGTCGGTCGCGCCGGACGCGCCCGCCACCACGTCGGTGTAGGCGCCCAGGCCCACTGTCACGCCGGCCGCCTTGCCGGCCAGGATCTTGTTCAGGTCGAGCGGGCTGAAATCCTTGGTGCCCATGCTGGCCACGATGGCGTTGGAATAGCGCGCATTGAGGATGTCGCGCTCGTCGAACAGGCTCTGGCCGCCGAAGCGCGCTGCGCTCAGCACAACCTGGTCATTCAGAAAATCGGTCGGCTTGAGGATCACCTTGACGCCGTTCGACAGCGTCAGGCGGGTCAGGCCGAGCGCCTTGTCGTGGCTCTCGGCGACGATCGTGCCGGCCGCGGGCGGACGCTCCATCAGGCCGGCCGCCAGCAGTTTTTCGTCGCGCGCTGCGACCGGGGTGCGCTCGGCTTCGGCCACCGCCGCCAGCAATTGCTCGCCGTTCGGCGCGCCCGGCTTGTCGACGCCGGTGTACAGCACCAGCTTGCCGGAATCGGCCGGGATGGTGCGCCGTGCGTAGGCGTTCATTTCCTCGACGCTAATGCCGGGCACCAGTTCCTGCACGTACTTGTATTCGGTATCGATGCCGGGAATCGCTTCGTCCTGCAGGAAGTTGCGGATGTATTCGGCGGCGTAGGTGCCCGAATCGCTCTTGGCGCGCTCGTTCCAGGCTTGCTCGTAGCTGCGCATCATGTTTTTCTTGGCACGCTCGAGTTCCTGGGCGCCGAAGCCGTGCTGGCGCGCGCGTTCATTTTCTTGCACCAGGGCGGCGATCGCCGGCGCCGCGCCGCGCGGACCGAGCGCGGCCGAAGCGTTATAGGAATGGTAGCGCGGCGTCAGCTTGCCGAGCGAGCTGCTGGCGCCCAGATACGGCGCGTCCGGCAGCTGCGCCAGTTCGGCCAGGCGCTGGCTGAGCATGGCGCCAAACAGGCCTTGCACCAGGTCCTCGCGGTAGGCGCGGATGGTGCCGGCTTCACGCACCGGCTGCACCGGATAGCGGATCAGCACGGCGTTGCCGCTCGCTTCCGGATCCGTCACCACCAGCGCTTCGGTATTGGTGCGCGCCGGAATCGCGGCGTAGTCGCGTGCACGCGGCTTGGCCGGGTTCTTCAGGCGCGAAAAATGCTGCTTGACCAGCTTCTCGGCGCGGGTCGGATCGATGTCGCCGACCACCACCACCGCCATCAGGTCAGGCCGGTACCAGTCGCGGTAGAAGCGGCGCAGGGTCTCCGGCTTGAAGGTGCGCAGCACGTCTTCGCGCCCGATCGGCAGCCGTTCGGCATACTTCGAGCCATTGAAGATCTTCGGATAGATCTGCTTGCCCATGCGGTCCGAGGCGCCTTTGCCCAGACGCAATTCTTCCAGGATGATGCCGCGCTCCTTGTCGATCGCGTCGGCATCGAACCGCACGCCGTGAGCCCAGTCTTCCAGCACCTGGAAGGCCTTGGTCACATTCTGCGGTTTGTCCGTCGGAATCGGCAGGATGTAGACGGTCTCGTCGAACGAGGTGTAGGCGTTGAGGTCGGCGCCGAAGCCGACCCCGATCGACTGCAGGTACGAGACCAGCTCATGCTTGCGGAAATTGGTGCTGCCATTGAAGGCCATGTGCTCGACGAAGTGGGCCAGGCCGCGCTGGTCGTCGTCTTCCAGGATCGAGCCGGCCTTGACCACCAGGCGCAGCTCGAGCTTGCGTTCCGGGCGCGCGTTGCGCTGGATGTAATAGGTCAGGCCGTTGTTCAGCTTGCCGACCTTGACTTGCGGGCCGACCGGGATCGGTGCGTCCAGTGGCAGTGCGGCGTGCGCCTGCGACCCGACCAGCGATTCCATGCACAGCAACGCGGCCAGGCACAGGCCGCGTACAAAGTTGTTGCTCATTGTGGCGATTGTCCGTTGATATGCTCGCCAGCATTCTACTCCGATGGCGGGCCCGTGCCCGGACCCGGGCCGTGCAGTCAACGGTTCGTTTTGCGGTCGCGCACGACAGCGCGCGCCGCAAGAGGCGGAACATGGCGCTGTTCAGAGCGAAACGCGCCCCTGCGCCAGCAACTGCGCCATCTCCAGCGCCGGCACCGGCCGTCCGTACAGGTAGCCCTGCAGCACGTCGCAGCCGATGCTGCCCAAAAAGTCGCGCTGGCCAACCGTCTCCACGCCTTCGGCCACCACCGACAGCGACAGGCCCAGCGCCAACGCGATGGTGGCTTGCGCGATCGCCGCGCTGCGCTGCTCGGTGGCGATGTTGCGCACGAAGGTCTGGTCGATCTTGAGTTTATCGAGCGGGAAGCGCGACAGGTAGCCGAGCGAGGAGTAACCGGTGCCGAAGTCGTCCAGCGACAGCGACACCCCCAGCGCCCGCAGTTCGGTCATCTGCGCTTCGGACGCGCTGCTGTCGCCCATCATCACGCTTTCGGTGAGTTCGACTTCGAGCCAGCACGGCGCCAAGCCCGAGTCAGCCAGGGCTGCGCGCACCACGCGCGCCACGCTGCCGGCTTTGAATTGGCTGGCCGACACATTCACCGCGACCCGCACCGGGGCCAGGCCGGCGTCTTGCCAGGCTTTATTCTGGAAGCAGGCCTGGCGGATCACCCATTCCCCGATCGGATGGATCAGGCCAGTGTCTTCGGCGAGCGGGATGAAGTCAGCCGGCGACACCATGCCGATCTCGTCGCTGCTCCAGCGCAGCAGCGCTTCCATGCCGACCAGGCGGCCGTCGATGCGCGACACTTGCGGCTGGTAGTGCAGCGACAGTTCGTCGCGTTCGATGGCGCGCCGCAAACGTGTCTCCAGCGCCAGCCAGCGCAGCGCTTCGGCGTTCATCTCGCCCTTGAAGAAGCGGAAGCCATTGCGGCCCGATTCCTTCATGTGGGTCAGCGCGGCGTCGGCCGCCTTGAGCAGGTCGCCGGCGGCGTCGCCGTCGCGCGGGTAGATGCTGATGCCGACGCTGCCGGTAATCACCAGGTCGTGTCCGCCCACCGAATGGGGCTGGGCCACGGCGTCGATCAGGCGCTGGGCGCGGTAGATGACGTCGTCGGTGTCCTCGAAATCGGTCAGCAGCAGCACGAATTCGTCGCCCGACAGGCGCGCCACGGTATCGGTCGGGCCGGCCATGTCACTGGCGCGGCGCGCCACTTCGCGCAGCACCGCGTCGCCCGCGCCGTGGCCCAGGCTATCGTTGATGCGCGACAGGCGGTCGACGTTAAACAGCAGCAGGGCAAGCTGGCTGGCGTCCTGGCGCGCCGCCGCCAGCGCCTGTCCCATGCGGTCGTTGAACAGCGAGCGGTTCGGCAGCTGGGTCAGCACGTCGTGGTTCGACAGGAAGTCGAGCTTGTAGTGCGCCGCCTTCAGCGCCGATAAATCGGTCGAGACGCCGACATACGCGGTCAGTTCGCCATGGTCGTCGCGCACCGCGCTGATGCTCATGCTGGCCGGATAGATCTCGCCATTTTTGCGGCGGTTCCAGATTTCCCCGCGCCACTTGCCATCCTTTTCCAGGCATTTCCACATGGCGGCATAAAAGCAGGCGTTGTGCTGGCCCGACTTCATGATGCGCGGGTTGTGACCCATGACCTCGGCTTCAGGGTAGCCGGTGATGGCTTCGAACGCGGGATTGACGGCGACGATATTGGCCTCGGCGTCGGTCATCACGATTGCTTCCTGGGTGCTGTCGAACACCTGGCGCGCCAGCATCAGGCGGTGCTCGCTGCTCTTGAGGGCAGCGTCGGAATCGGCGCGCGCCGTCGCTTCCAGCTGCAACTGGGCGGCGTGGCGCTGCACCACGTCGTACAGGTTCAGGTTTTCGTAGGCCACTGCCAGCTGCGCTGTCAGCGCCGTGGCCCAGCGCTCTTCTTCATCCGAAAATGGCGCCGCATCCGGGCCGCGGCCGCAATACAGCCAGCCGTGCGGATGGTGCAGGTCGTGTACTTGCAGGCCAAGCAGGTAGCCGACCGGCGGATGGCCGGCAGGCAAGGTCGCCAGCAGGGCGTCGTCGCCTGCCAGGCGCACCGGTGCGCGCGCGCGCAGCAGCATCGCCGGCAGATCATTGCCGTGCAGCGCGAAATCATGGAGCAGGGCGCCATCGACACCCCAGGCATTCAGGTGGCAGACGCTGCTTTCGCTGCGGTCGATCAGGCACAGCGCGACGCAGTCGGCATTGAGCACGCGCCGCGCGGCATCGACAAAGGCGGTGGCCAGGGCCTCGACCCGGCGCTCGCCGACCAGCGTCAGGCACATGCGCTCGAGTTCCGACAGGCGAGCGCACAGGTCGAACGGCCGTTCATCGTCGCGTTCCCCGGCGTCGTCGCTATCGATCCGGCCTGGCCGGGGCAGGGTCGGCGTCGGTTCGCCGCGCGCCACGCCCAGTTCGGCATCCACGGCTTCCAGGATGCGCTCGGCGTCGGCCGGTTTGCCCAGTACCGTGGTCACGCCGCAGCGCGCCGCCATGGCCAACGTTTCGCGCTCAGAATAGACCGCCGACATGAAGATCACCCGGGTGGCGTGCAGCAGCGGATCGGCGCGCACCTGCTGCACGAACTCGTAACCGTCCATGGTCGGCATCAGGATATCGGTAATGATCAGGTCGGGACGCTCGGTGCGGGCGATGGCCAGCGCGCCGGCGCCATCCACCGCCTCGAGCAGCCGGTAATTCTTGAAGCCGAGCACGGCCTTCAGATAGTCGCGGTTGCTCGGCCGGTCATCGACGATCAGGATCGTGGTCATGAGCACCGCCTTTTCCCCAGGACGGAGTGCGTGCAATAGACATCGAGGACTACCGGCATGGCAACTCCGAAAAAATAGCTTCCGCACGCGCCGGATGGGTGCGGCAATGATGTCTTAATCATAATCCACGCGCGACCCCGGCACAGTAGAATGTTGCAACGTAAAAATTCTTTCCTTAACAATTTACGGTGTAACTGCCGTCCTGGCGAACAATTGTGAATAGTCCGGTTGCATCCGGACAACAACTCAGCGGCAAAGCAAACGCGGCGGGCCCGCCGTTTTGGGCCGATGGCGGCCGGAATGCGGTTGAACCCCTGCAAATCCTTTAAAATAGCGGATTACGCACAACCCCTCCCGTATCCAAGGAATCCGTATGTCTATTTCCAGCACCGAGGAAATCGTTGCCGAACTTCGCGCAGGCCGCATGGTCATCCTGGTCGACGAAGAAGATCGCGAAAACGAAGGCGACCTCGTGCTTGCGGCCGATTTCGTCACGCCCGAGGCGATCAACTTCATGATCCGCCACGCCCGTGGCCTGGTGTGCCTGACCCTGTCCGAAGACATCTGCGACCGCCTGGCGCTGCCGATGATGACTTCGCGTAACGGCACCTCGTTCGGCACCAATTTCACCGTCTCGATCGAAGCGGCCGAAGGCGTCACCACCGGCATTTCGGCGGCCGACCGCGCGCGCACCATCCAGGTGGCCGTGGCCAAGGATGCCTCGCCCGACGACCTGGTGCAGCCGGGCCATATCTTCCCGCTGCGCGCCCAGAAGGGCGGCGTCCTGATGCGCGCCGGCCATACCGAAGCCGGCTGCGACCTGACGCAAATGGCGGGCCTGACCCCGGCCTCGGTGATCTGCGAGATCATCAAGGAAGACGGCACCATGGCGCGCCTGCCCGATTTGATCGAGTTCGCCAAGGAACACAAGCTCAAGATCGGCACCATCGCCGACCTGATCCATTACCGCAGCCAGAACGAGTGCCTGGTCGAACGCGTGGCCGAGCGCCAGTTGTCGACCGAATACGGCGACTTCAGGCTGGTTGCCTTCCGCGACGGCCCGAGCGGCGCGGCGCACCTGGCGCTGGTGCACGGCGAACTGTCGCCCGAGAAAGAAGCGCTGGTGCGCGTGCACCAGCCGGTGTCGATCCTAGACCTGCTCGAGAACCGCGCCACCACCCACTCGTGGGACATGGCCTCGGCCATGCGCACCATCCAGGCCAGCGATGCCGGCGTGATCGTGCTGCTCAACTGCGGCGAAAGCGCCGACGCGCTGTTCGCGCAATTCGCGCCGAGCGACGCCAAGGCCGCCAAGCTTGGGGCCCGCGCCGCGTCGATGGACCTGCGCACCTACGGTATCGGCGCCCAGATCCTGCGCGCACTGGGCGTGGGCAAGATGCAGCTGCTGGCCAATCCGCGCAAGATGCCGTCGATGACCGGGTTCGACCTGGAAGTCACCGGCTACGTGCCGCGTCCAAGCGCCTGAACACATTCATTTAAATCACATCCAATAAAGAGGTCAGCCATGTCGGTAGGAACTTTCGAAAGCAATCTGCAAGGCGAAGGCCTGCGCATCGGGATCGTGCAGGCCCGTTTCAACGCCGACGTCGGCCACGGCCTGCTGTCGTCGTGCCTGGCTGAACTGAAGCGCATGGGCGTGGCTGACGAAGACATCCTGCACATCACCGTGCCGGGCGCGCTCGAAGTGCCGCTGGCGCTGCAGCGCATGGCCGTCACCGAGCAGTTCGACGCGCTGATCGCGCTGGGCGCGGTAATCCGCGGCGAAACCTACCACTTCGAGCTGGTCTCGAACGAGTCGGGCGCCGGCATTACCCGCATCGGCCTGGACTACGGCATGCCGATCGCCAACGCGATCCTGACCACCGAAAACGACGAGCAGGCCGAAGCCCGCATGGCAGAAAAGGGCGCCGACGCGGCGCGCGTGGCGGTCGAGATGTCGAACCTGCTGATCGCGCTCGACGAGCTGGTGCCTGAAGACGAGTAATTAGAAAAGGCAAGAACACAATGACTGACAATAGCACGCACGCCAACCCCAGCAAGAACCGCACGCCGCGCCACCGCGCACGCGAGTTCGCGCTCCAGGGCCTGTACCAATGGCTGCTGAACAATGAACCAGCGCGCACGGTGTCGAACAACATCCGCGGCGCCCATGGTTTCGACAAGGCCGACGGCGAATTCTTTTCCGCGCTGCTCAACGGCACGATCAGCACTTCGGTCGAGCTGCGCGAAACCATCGCGCCGCTGATCGACCGTTCGATCGCCGAACTGTCGCCGATCGAGCACGCCGTGCTGCTGATGGGCGCTTATGAGCTGAAGAACCATCCGGAAATCCCATACCGCGTCGTGATCAACGAAGCGGTCGAATTGACCAAGTCGTTCGGCGGTATCGACGGGCACAAGTATGTCAACGGCGTACTGGACAAGCTGGCGTCGAGGATGCGTGCGGATGAAGTGGCGGCGGCTGCGCGTCGCTGATTCTTTTTCTGCGCGATCGAGAGCCACCTTCGGGTGGCTTTTCTTTTGGGTAATGCGTTATCACACCTCTCCAGCGATCAGCGCAATGCCCGCAGCGCAAAGCAAAAAAGCCACCGCGCAAGCGGTGGCTTCGGAGAACGCCCGGCATGGTGATTACAGACCGGCCAGCTCCGGCGTCGACGCGTGAGATTCGGCGGCGGTAGCAGCCGGGACCGGCTTGGCTTCCGGCTTGACTGCTTGCGGCTCGGCCTGCTTGCTGGCGACCACGGTCGTCGGCGTCGGGCGGTTAAAGGTCGGCACGTTCTGACCTTTGGCCACTTGCTTCAGGCGACGGTACTCGGCCAGCACTTTCGAGCCGTAGCCCGAATCGCTGTCCATGTCGGCGGCGCCGACGTAGGTCTTCAGGCCGCCTTCGACCGAACCGGTGCGCTTGACGTAATCCTTCAGGATCAGGGCGCCGACACGGATGTTGGCGACCGGATTCAGGGCCGCTTGCTGGCCGCCCACTTCCGCGAACTTGTCGTGGTGGACCTTGGCCATGACCTGCATCAGGCCCTTGGCGCCCATCGGGCTTTCGGCGAACGGGTTCAGGCCCGATTCGATTGCCATCACCGCCAGGATCAAGAGCGGATCGAGCTTGACCTCGTGCGCCGTGATGTAGGCGGTCGAAACCAGCATGTTGGCGGCATCGCTGGCGACGCGGTAACGCTTCGACAGCCAGTTGGTGACCCATTGCTGCTGCTTGGCGTTGCCGAGCGTCGGATGCGGTTCGGCGGCGTGCATGACGCTGTGCGTGGTTTCCACGGCCACGGCGTCCACGGTTGCCGGCATCACCGGCGTGGCGACTGCGGGCGCACTGGCCACGACAGCTGGCTGCGGATGCAGCATTTCGGAGACGCGCTTGGCGAAACCTTCGTTGGTATAGAGCAGCGCCAGCATGGCGATTGCGCTCAGACCGAAAACGGTCAGGGTAGTACGTGCGGTGTTCATGACGCCGCGTGCTGCAATGGTCAATGAAGACCAGGTAATAGGCTGACTAGCCATGGAATGCATGAGCCTTGCGCTCATGATGAAACGATGAAACATCGAATTCCCCTTTGTCGCGGCAAAAGCGATCCCGTCGGCATGCTCTAGACATGTCGCAGGGCGGACTTTGACCGTGCATCAGAAATATCGTCTGTCGCCGTCACGCGGCCGACTAACGCCGTCATTGCTTTGCTTCAGCTGGCTGCCGACCGTTAGTCGGGGACCAGTAGCTCAACAACTGTCTCGGGGGAGTGGGCAGACGCCCGTTGAAAACACTCCTTAAAATGTCATGTGGGGCCCCGACCCCGTGAATGCATGAGAACAGCTAAAATCATGTCAAAAAGACTTGCCTGTCTCATCAAGTAGGACGGATTGTAGGGGCGAGCTTATATCAAGTCAACCCTAGCACGTCCGCGCCTTATTACTTTTAGTTCTGATAGGCTGCGGGTTGGACAGGAATCACTTGACGAATCAATCACTTGGAGTTGACTTTTCATTAAGCTCCAGTACTAGAAGAAATGATCAAAACTTGATGAAATATACAGATTTGCGCGATTTTTTGGCCCAGCTGGACAAAATGGGCGACTTGAAACGGGTGGATTTTCCTGTTTCCCCCCATCTTGAAATGACGGAGGTGTCCGATCGCACGCTGCGTGCGGGCGGTCCGGCATTGCTGTTCAATCAGCCGACCGGTCACACGATCCCGGTGCTGACCAATCTGTTCGGTACGCCAAAGCGAGTAGCGCTCGGCATGGGCGCCGACGATGTGAGCGAGCTGCGCCGCATCGGCCACGTGCTGGCGCGCCTGAAGGAACCCGAGCCGCCGAAGGGCGTGAAGGACATCCTGGGCATGGGTTCGCTCGTAAAAGCCGTATGGGACATGGCGCCGAAAGAGGTGCGCGGCGCCTCGTGCCAGGAAATCGTCTGGGAGGGCAACGACGTCGACCTCGCCCGGCTGCCGATCCAGCACTGCTGGCCGGGCGACATCGCGCCTCTGATCACCTGGGGCCTGGTCATTACCAAGGGTCCGAACAAGAAGCGCCAGAACCTGGGCATCTATCGTCAGCAAGTGCTGGGCCGCAATAAAGTGATCATGCGCTGGCTGGCGCACCGCGGCGGCGCGCTCGACTTTCGTGAGCATGCGCTGGCCAATCCGGGGCAGCCGTATCCGATCGCGGTGGCGCTGGGCGCCGACCCGGCCACCATCCTGGGCGCGGTGACGCCGGTGCCGGACAGCTTGTCCGAATACCAGTTCGCCGGCCTGCTGCGCGGCAGCCGCACGACGCTGACCAAAGCGATCGGCAGTGAATTAAGAGTGCCTGCATCGGCCGAGATCGTGCTGGAAGGTCATATCTACCCGGATGCGAATCACCCGTCCGGCTTCGAGCATGCACTCGAGGGCCCGTACGGCGACCATACCGGTTACTACAATGAGCAGGACAGCTTCCCGGTGTTCACGATCGACCGCATCACCATGCGGCGCGACCCGATCTATCACTCGACCTATACCGGCAAACCGCCCGACGAGCCGGCGGTGCTGGGCGTGGCGTTGAATGAAGTGTTCATTCCGCTGTTGCAGAAGCAGTTCAGCGAAATCACCGACTTCTATCTGCCGCCCGAAGGCTGCAGCTACCGCATGGCGGTGGTGCAGATGAAAAAACAGTACGCCGGCCACGCCAAGCGCGTGATGTTCGGCGTGTGGAGCTTCCTGCGCCAGTTCATGTATACCAAGTTCATCGTGGTGGTGGACGAAGACGTCAATGTGCGCGACTGGAAAGAGGTGATCTGGGCCATCACGACCCGCGTCGATCCGACCCGCGACACGGTCATGGTCGACAACACGCCAATCGATTACCTCGACTTTGCCTCGCCGATCAGTGGGCTGGGCAGCAAGATGGGGATCGATGCCACCAACAAGTGGCCGGGCGAGACCAATCGCGAGTGGGGCACGCCGATCGTGATGGAGCCGGCGGTCAAGGCGCGGGTGGATGACATCTGGAAGGAACTGGGCATTTAATAGTGGGCAAAGAAGGCCGGCCGGTAAGCGATCTGATCGCCATGGCCGGCCATTTCCCCAAACCCTGTGCCGCGGTGTATAATTCGCCTCGGCGGGCCCCTGCGCATTGTGGCATGGTTTACCTGGTCAGGTCGGGAACGAAGCAGCCAAAGCCGTTCACCGCAAGTGCCGCAGATCAGGCTCGCCTCTTCCTTCTTCTCCGCTGTATCGTTTCATCCGCACCTCCCGGTCGTACCTTCCCAACACTGTTCTGGCGTTGACTCCTGGCGTCGCGACGAACCGCGTCCAGATTCTTGCATCACGCCCGAGTGTGCCGCCGGATAGTTCGCGGCAACCGCCATCTGCGGTAAAATCGCTGTATGTCCTATCAAGTCCTCGCCCGCAAATACCGTCCCAAGAACTTCGAAACGCTGGTCGGCCAGGAGCACGTGGTCCGTGCCCTGAGCCACGCGCTTCGCACCGGACGGCTGCACCACGCCTATCTGTTTACAGGCACGCGCGGGGTCGGCAAGACCACGCTGTCGCGCATCCTGGCCAAGTCGCTCAATTGCACCGGCCCGGACGGGCAGGGCGAGATCACTGCCGAGCCGTGCGGCGTGTGCGAAGCGTGCCGCGCGATCGATGCCGGCCGCTTCGTCGACTACATCGAGATGGATGCGGCCTCGAACCGCGGCGTCGACGAGATGGCCCAGCTGCTCGAACAAGCGGTGTACGCGCCGAGCAATGCGCGCTTCAAGGTCTATATGATCGATGAGGTGCACATGCTCACCAACCACGCGTTCAACTCGATGCTCAAGACGCTCGAAGAACCGCCGCCGCACGTCAAGTTCATCCTCGCCACCACCGACCCGCAAAAGATCCCGGTGACGGTGCTGTCGCGCTGCCTGCAGTTCAACCTCAAGCAGATGCCTCCTGGCCATATCGTTGGCCATCTCGAGAACATCCTGGGCCAGGAAGGCGTCACGTTCGAGCAGCCCGCCTTGCGTTTGCTGGCGCAGGGCGCACACGGTTCGATGCGCGACGCGCTCTCGCTGACCGACCAGGCAATTGCCTACGCTGCCGGCCAGGTCACGCTGGATGCAGTGCAGGGCATGCTCGGCGCGCTCGACCAATCGTATCTGGTGCGCCTGCTCGACGCCTTGGCCGCGCAGGATGGCGCCGACCTGATGGCGGTGGCCGACGAGATGGCCAGCCGCAGCCTGTCGTACAACGGCGCGCTGCAAGACCTGGGCACGCTGTTGCACCGGGTCGCGCTGGCGCAGTCGGTGCCGGGCGCGGTGCCGCAAGACTTGCCCGAGCTGGCCGACATCATGCGCCTGGCGACCTTGTTCGACGCGCAGGAAGTACAACTGTATTACCAGATTGCCGTGCACGGCCGCAACGAGATCGGCCTGGCGCCGGACGAGTACGCGGGCTTCACCATGACGCTGCTGCGCATGCTGGCCTTCCGTCCAGGACAGGGCGGGGCGGAAGCATCGTCGGCGCCACCGGCGGCAGCGCCGATGGCGGCCTCGGGCGGCCGCGCGGCCGCGGTTGCCGCTGCCAGCCACGCGGCGGTGACGCCACGGTCTGCGCCTGCTGCGGCGCCGGCAGCACCACAGCGGCCGGCCGCCGGTCCGGCGCAGGGCGCCCCGAATAACGTTGTGCAGCAAGCTCAGCAGACCCAGCAAACCAGCGCCGCGCCGCCTGCCGCCGCGCCGGCGATGACCTCGGCCCGCGCCGCCATCAATGCTGCACTGGAAGCGGCGCGCGCCGCCTCGGGCATGCGCCAGGCGCCGAAGCGTCCGGGCCCGGATGCGTCGGCTACCGCCGCCGCACCGCCGCAGAGCGCGCCGCCGCCACCTGCGCCGTCGGCCCCGGGGCCATCGGCGCCGGGGCCGTCCGCATCGATGCCGTCGGCGCCGCAGATGCGCCAGGCCGCGCCGGCCGTCGGTTCGTCCGCCGCGCCGCCGTGGGATAACGGCCAGGCCCAGGCCGTGGCCCGTCCGCAGCCGTCCATGCGCGCCCAGCCGGCTGAAGACGAGCCGCCATCCTGGGTCACCGAATTTTCCGACGACACCGCGCTCGCTTCCGACGCGCCGGCCGTGCTGGCGCCGGTGCCGGCGGCCCCGGTGCGCGCGCCAAGCGCGCCACCGCACGCCTATGTCGTCACGCCCATGCCTGAGATCAATTGGGACGGCAACTGGCCGCAGCTCGCCGGGTCGCTGCCGCTGCGCGGCGTGGCGCAGCAGCTGGCGCTGCAGACCGAACTGGTCGCTTGCGTGGCGCAAGAGCGCGCTGTCACTTTCCGTTTGCGCGTGCCGGTCGATACGCTGCGCGCCAGCGGCAACACCGAGAAACTGACGGCCGCGCTGCAAGAACATTTCCCTGAACTGCGCGTGAGCGTCGAGTCCGAGATCGGCCCGGTCTGGTACACAGCCGGCGCCGAACAGAAGGCGGCGCGCGAAGAGCGTCAGCGCCTGGCCGAATCGATCGTCGCGGCCGACCCGTTCGTGCAGGAACTCGAGCAGCGTTTCGACGCGTTCGTCGTGCCCGGCTCGGTGAAGGTCGCCTGAGGCCAGACCTTGCGAACACGGCATTGCAGACGCAGCATCGTAAAATCAATAACCCATCCGACTTTTGGAGAATCGCACCATGATGAAAAACCAGCTCGCAGGCTTGATGAAACAGGCGCAGGCCATGCAGGACAATATGAAGAAGGCGCAGGAGCAGCTGGCTCTGGTTGAAGTCGAAGGCCAATCCGGCGCCGGCCTGGTCAAGGTCGTGATGACCTGCAAGAATGACGTCAAGCGCGTGACCATCGATCCATCGCTGTACGGCGACGACCGCGACATGCTGGAAGACCTGGTCGCGGCCGCGTTCAACGACGCCGTGCGCAAGGCCGAGGCAACTGCTGCCGAGAAAATGAGCGGCCTGACCGCCGGCATGCCTGGCCTGCCGCCAGGCTTCAAGATGCCGTTCTAAATAAAGGCCACGGTCCCGCCACCCTGCCGTGGCGGGACGCCCCTTATGTCGACATCGCTCGAATTTCTCATCGAATCGCTGCGGCGCCTGCCGGGCATCGGCCCCAAATCGGCCCAGCGCATGGCATTTCACCTGCTGCAGCACGACCGCGAAGGCGCCGCGCAACTGTCGCGCGCGCTGTACCAGGCGGTCGACACGGTGCATCACTGCGCCAAGTGCAATACCTTCTCGGACACCGAAATCTGCGACCTGTGCGCCGACCAGGAGCGCGACCACACGCTGCTGTGCGTGGTCGAGACCCCGGCCGACCAGCTCATGATCGAGCAGACCCTCACCTGGCGCGGCCTCTACTTCGTGCTGATGGGACGGCTGTCGCCGCTGGACGGCATCGGTCCGCGCGACCTGCATCTCGACAAGCTGACCTCGCGCGCCACCGACGGCATGGTGGGCGAAGTGGTGCTGGCGACCAATTTCACCAACGAGGGCGAGGCGACCGCGCACTACATCAGCGAGATGCTCAAGGCGCGCGGTCTGAAAGTCAGCCGCCTGGCGCGCGGGGTGCCGGTTGGCGGCGAGCTCGAATACGTGGATGCGGGCACGATTGCGCGGGCGATGCTGGATCGGCGTACTGCGTGAGATAGCGTGCGCTCGACAGGGCGCGTCAGTGTTCCTATCCATGAGGCGGCCGTGCTTGGGTCCATGGTTTGGCAGTGCTCCGGTCCCAGCCTGACCGTTCCAGACAGCCACCCCGCCACCGGTTGACACCCATGCTGTGCGTGCGCGCAAGCCATGCCGAGACTGGGCTACTATCGTGGTTTTTTCAGTGGACCGCGTCGCCATGCACCTCGTCGACCTCACGATGTTCTACGCCGCCGAAGGTGGCGGCGTCAGCACCTACCTGAACGCCAAGTCGCGCTGGCTGGCGCGCCACGGCCGCATGCGCCACACAATCCTTAGTCCCAACGTCGCTGCCGCAGACGCGCCGGCGCGCCTGCGCGTTCCCAGCTTGGCGCTGCCCGGGATCCACGGTTACCGGATGCCGCTGTCGGTGAGCGCGATCGCGCGCCAGCTGCGCGCCTTGCAGCCCGACCTGATCGAAGTCGGCGACGCCGGACACTGCGCCTGGGCCGCGCTGCGTGCGCGTCAGCGGCTCGGCGTGCCGGCCGTCGCCTTCTACCATTCCGACCTGCCGCGCCTGCTGCAAAACCGCTTCGGCGACGCCGCGGCGAAAGTAAGCGCACGTTACCTGGCGCGCCTGTACGCGCGCTTCGACCTGGTGCTGGCGCCGAGCCGGCGCATGGTCGACCAGTTGGGGGCAATGGGCGTGGCGGGCGCGCTGCACCAGCCGCTCGGCATCGATTGCGACGTGTTCCATCCACGCTGCCGCGATCCCGGTTTGCGTACCGAGCTGGGCCTGGCGCCGGGAACGCGCCTGCTGGTCTACGCCGGCCGCTTCACCGCCGACAAGAAGCTCGATGTGTTATTGGGCGCGATGGCGCGTATGGGGCCGCGCTACCACTTGCTGCTGATCGGCGGCAGCGAACCGCTGCCGATGGCGCAGCCGCTGTCGGCCGATGTGCGCTCACGCCTCACCCTGATGCCGTTCCAGCGCGACCAGCGTGCGCTGGCGCGACTGCTCGCCAGCTGTGACCTGCTGGTGCATCCGGGCGATTGCGAGACCTTCGGCCTGATCGTGCTGGAGGCGATGGGCTGTGGCGTGCCGGCGGTGGTCACGACCGGCGGCGGCATCGCCGAGCTGGTCGACCCGGACAGCGGTGTGCTGGCCCAGCCCAACTGCCCCGACAGCCTGGCCGACGCTATCCGCGCCGCCTGCGCGCGCAACCTGGCCGTGCTCGGCGCGGCGGCACGACGCAAGGTCGAAACCTGCTTTGACTGGAGCCAGGTGTTCGCGCAGCTGATGGCGCGCTATGACTGCCTGCTTGCGAACCATGCGCATGCGGGACACAAGAGCAACACGGATGGGCCCGTGTTTTCGACCGATGCAGCGGTCGCGGGCGCCGGGACAACCGTTGGTGATGAGCGTGCGGAGATGCGTTTTCGGCGTCAATGACCAGGCGAAGTTGTGCTTCGCAATCGATGGTCGAGCGCAGTTGTGTTGCAATGCATGGTTGAGCGCAGGCATGCTAAGGCAGGACACCAGCATGTGCCGCGACATGTTCGCCGCCGCGCATCACATGCAGCACTGCTTTCACGGCTGACGATCGGGCGCGCCGTAACTGTCGTACGGATGACCCAATGCAGCCACGCGACTTGCCGGCAGTTGTCGGAACCGATGTTGCCGCAATCTTTGCCCGGCGCTTGACCGCTCTACCAGTACGGCCCCCAATACCCGCCGCCACGCCAGCCACCCGGACCCCAGCCGCCGTAATAGCTGCCGGCATTGCCCATGCGTTGCAATTCTTCGCGCGTGCTCAGGTGCAGTACGCACTGGCGCCAGGGGTCACTGTTGGCCGCGTAGCCGAGCTGTGCGCAGGCGGGACCATAGATGGTGATCAGCTGTGTCATCTCGCTCTGCATGCGCGCCACGCGCTCTTGCGGCGTGGTGCAGGCCGTGGCCAGGCAAGCCAGGACCAGCACGGTGATGATGTGGACGACGTTGCGCATGGGTCTTCTCCTGCGTCGCGATGGAAGACGCTGTGTCAGCATAGGTCCGGGAACGGTCGCGAGTCTGCGTTAGATCAATCGTGTGCCCGGCATGCGGTGCATTCCGAGGCACGACAAAAATGAGGTTTTTCGAGCATTCTTCTGGCAAGATAGGCCGCCTTGACCATAGGAGACGACATGCGCCAGCGTGGATGGAAAACCTGGACCTTGCGCGGCCTGGGCGCGGGGCTGGCGCTGCTACTGCTCGCATCTTTGGTCGTTTGGCTATATCTGCGCGCCAGCCTGGCCCAGCTCGACGGCGAGCGCCATACCGCGGGGCTGGCGGCCGAGGTGCGGGTCGAGCGCGACGCCGATGGCGTGCCCCTGATCACTGGCGCCAACCGGCTCGACGTCGCCTATGCCACCGGTTTCGTCCATGCGCAGGAACGCTTCTTCCAGATGGATCTGCTGCGCCGCACGGCGGCCGGCGAGCTGGCCGAACTGTTCGGCCCGAAAGCGCTGCCGCTCGACCGCGCCAACCGCCTTCACCGTTTCCGCGCCCGCGCCGAGGCGGCCTTCGCGCGGCTGCCGGCGCCGGATCGCGCGCTGCTCGAACGCTATGCCGCCGGCGCCAACGCGGGCGTCGATGCGCTCGGCGCGCGTCCCTTCGAATATGCCTTGACCGGCGCTTCGTCGCGACGCTGGAGCGCACCGGATTCGCTGCTGGTGATCTGGGCCATGTACATCGACCTGCAGGGCGCCCAGGCCCCGCGCGAACTGGCGCGCGGCTGGCTGCGCGAGCATAGCGACGGCGCCCAGCTGGCTTTCCTGCTGCCGGAAGCGACCGGCTACGATGTCACGCTCGACGGCGCGGCCGCACCAGAGCCGGCGCCGCTGCCCGAGCGCGCGCCAGCCTGGTGGGGCGCGCAGCCGGCTGCGCCGCTGCGGCTGGCCGGCGCCGACATTACCGATTCGGTCGGCAGCAACAACTACGCGCTTGCGGGCAGCCGCAGCAGCAGCGGGGCCGCAATCGTGTCCGACGACATGCACCTGGGCCTGCAACTGCCCAACATCTGGTACCGGCTGGCGCTGCGCTTCCCGGATCCGGGCGCGCCCGGCGGCCAGCGGCGCCTGGTCGGCGTCACCTTGCCCGGTGCGCCGCCGTCGGTCATCGCCGGCAGCAATGGCCAGGTGGCGTGGGCCTTCACCAACAGCTATGCCGATTCGCTCGATCTGGTCGAGTTGGGCACTGACGCGGCGCGCCCCGGCCAGGTGCGCACGCCAAGCGGCTGGGAGACGCCGCGCGAGCACGTCGAGCTGATTGCGGTGAAGGGCCTCGAAGCTGAACGCATGAGCGTGCGCGAGACGTCGCTCGGCCCGATCCGCAGCGTCGGTGAACGCAGCTACGCCGTGCGCTGGATCGCCCACGATGCGGCCGCACTGAACCTGAACCACATGAAGCTGGAAACCGTCGCCACGGCCGAACAGGCGCTGGCGGCGGCGGCATCGGACGGCATCCCGGCCCAGAACTTCGTCGCCGGCGACAGCGCCGGCAACATCGGCTGGACCGTCGCCGGCCTGCTGCCGCAGCGCGCCACGGCGCCGAACGACGCGACATTCCCCTTGATGCTGGACGGCGGCGTCGCGACCTGGCGCGCCGCGCTGCCGTACGCCGCGCATCCGCGCGTACTCAATCCGGACGCCGGCCAGATCACTACCGCCAACAGCCGCCAATTGATGGGCGACGGTTACGCGCGGCTCGGCGACGGCGGCTACGACCTCGGCATGCGCAACCGCCAGCTGCACGAAGGCTTGCTGGCGCTGGGCGCGCGCGCCGATGTGCGCCAGGTGTTCGACGCCGCGCTGGACGACCGCGCTCTGTTAATCGGCGCCTGGCGCGCGCGCTGGCGGCGCTCGATGCGAAAGCGCTGCAAGGACATCCGCGCCGCGCAGAATTCCGGCGTTTGCTGGAAACCAGTTGGGACGGCCGTGCCAGCGTCGACGCGGTCGGCTACCGGCTGGCGCGCGACTTCATGTGGGCGCTGCACGACCTGCTGTATGGCCGCGCGAATGCGGCGCTCAAGGAACTCGATCCCAAGGCCAGCGCCGCTGCCGCCAGCGCGCGCTGGCCGGCGGTGGTGGCGCGCCTGCTCGACGAGCGGCCGCAGGGCTGGCTGCCGGCGGGCTACGCCGACTGGCATGCGGTGCAGGTGGCCGCGGTCGAGCGCGTGATCGCGGCGCTCGACGACGAAGGCACGCCGCTGCCAGATGCCACGTGGGGACGCAGGAACACGGCCAACGTGGCGCATCCGATCAGCATGGCGGTGCCGGCGCTGCGGCCGTGGCTTGCGGCGCCAAGCGACCAGCTGCCGGGCGACGCGCACATGCCGCGCGTGGCCGGGCCGAAGTTTGGGCAGTCGGAGCGCCTGACCGTGTCGCCGGGACGCGAGGAGGAGGGCTTGTACAATATGCCGGGTGGGCAGAGCGGGCATCCGCTGTCGCCGTTCTTTTTACGCGATCACGCGGCGTGGGTGGAGGGCAGGGCGGCGCCGCTGTTGCCGGGGAAGGTGGCGCATGTGTTGCGGTTCGTGCCGTGATCCCGGGGAACGGGAGCGACGCAGACCGTAATCGCCATTTCTCGGCCCGGCGACCTGTAAACGTCATCCCCCTCACTTCGCCGGCAACGCCAGGTTCGCCTTCTGCAGCATCTCCGTAATCGCCTCCGCGCTCGACGGATGCCCCAAATAGTAGCCCTGCACCATATCGCACCCGTACTCTTCCAGCATCAACAGCTGCTCGCCAGTCTCGACCCCTTCGGCCACCACCACCATTTTCAGGCCGTGCGCCATGGCGATGATCGCGCGCGTGATCGCCGCGTTTTCCGAATCCTGCGGCAGGCCCGCGATGAAGCTGCGGTCGATCTTCAGCGCGCGCACATCGAAGCGCTTCAGGTAGTTCATCGACGAATAGCCGGTGCCGAAATCGTCGATCGACAGGTGCACGCCGATGCTGCGCAACTGGTCGAGCGTGGCCATGGTGGCGCGCGCGTCGTCCATCAGCGTGCCCTCGGTCAGTTCCAGTTCCAGCAGGCGCGGCTCCAGGCCGGTGTCGTGCAGGGCCGAGATCACGATCTGCGACAGGTTCTCGTCCTTGAACTGCTTGGCCGACAGATTCACGGCCACGTGCAGCATGCGCTGCGTCAGGCGTTGCCAGGCACGCGCCTGGCGGCAGGCAGTGCGCAGCACCCATTCGCCGATCGGGACGATCAGGCCGGTCTCTTCGGCCAGCGGAATGAATTCGGTCGGCGACACCAGTCCGCGCTCGGGATGACGCCAGCGCACCAGCGCTTCGACGCCGACGATCTCGGACGTGCGCACATCGCGCTGCGGCTGGTACACCAGATACAGCTCGTCGTTCTGCAGCGCCTTGCGCAAGCCCACCTCGAGCTTCACGTGGCTCATGATCTGCATCGTCAGCGAAGAGCTGTACAACTTGGCGTTGTTCTTGCCGCAGTTCTTGGCGTGGTACATCGCGGTGTCGGCGAATTTCAGGAGCGAGCCGCAATCGTCGCCGTCCTCGGGAAACAGCGAAATGCCGATGCTGGCGGTGACAAAAATCTCGTTGCCCTCGATGACGAACGAACGCCGCATCGCTTCCTTGACCCGGGTGGCGACGTTCAGGGCATGCTCGACCCGTTCCAGGTCGGGGATCAGGATCGTGAATTCATCGCCGCCCAGGCGCGCCAGGTTGCTGGCGCGGTTGGCGTCAAACGCAGCGTCGCCCGGGCCGTCGCCGCGCGACACCAGGTCGCTCGGGCGCGTGGTTTCGCGCAGCCGCTCGGACACCATTTTCAGCAGCTGGTCGCCGGCGTTATGGCCAAGCGTATCGTTGATGCGCTTGAACGCGTCCAGGTCCATGAACAGCACCGCGAACTTCTTGTTGCCTTTTTTTGCGCGCTGCAGCTCGCGCTCGAGCGTCTCGAGAAACGCCTGGCGGTTCGGGATGCCGGTCAGGCTGTCGCAATAGGCCAGGCGCCGGATCTGTTCTTCGGCGCGTTTGCGCTCGCTGATGTCGCGCACCAGGCCAAGCACCTGCGACACGCCGGTGGCCACCAGGCGCGCCTCGTAATGCTGCACTTCGCCGCAGTCGAGCAGCTCGTATTCGACCGAGCGCACCTGCTGGGTCGCCAGCACTGCTTTCATCTGCTCCAGCATGCGCGTGGCGACATCGGGAGGCAGCAGGTCCGCAATGTGCTTGCCGATGAACTGGCTGGCGCCGGCACCCGCGCGGGCGACCGTCGAGCGTGCGCGCCGGTGACGGTCCTGGCCCGGCTCGTAGTCGAGATAAAAGCCGCCGGCGTCCAACCGGAAGAAGGTGTCGGGAATCGCTTCCAGTACCGCGCGGTTCTGGGCGTCGGCGATGCGCAGGCGCGCGATGGCGTCGCTGGCGCGCAGCACGTACAGCACGCGGTGCCCGAGAATCGGCCAGTTGATCGGCTTGGAGACGAAATCGGTGGCGCCGACTTCGTAGGCGTGGGTCACCGCTTCGATGTCGTCGCTGCCGGTGACCATCACGATCGGCACGCCGGCGCCGGCGCCGTCGCGTTCGGCCTTGCGGATCGCGCCGCAGGCCGCGAAGCCGTCCATGCGCGGCATGTCGACATCCATCAGCACCAGGTCTGGTTTACGCGTTCCGGCCAGGGCCACGGCTTCGATGCCGTCGCGCGCTTCGATTGCGTCCAGGCCGACCTGGGCCAGCATCTCGAGCATCAAGAGGCGCATGACGGGATCGTCATCCGCGACCAGAACGGTTCCGCGGCCGGGTTGAAGAGAAGCGGGCATGTCAGGATTCCTTTTCTAGCAGGGCGTGCAGCGACTGGCGCACCGACACGAACTCGCGTTCCATGTCGTAGAGGAGGGGAGCGGCGCCATCGACGCTGCCGGCGCGTCCGAGCCCTTCGAGCTCGCGGCACAAGGTGGCCAGGCGCGCCGCGCCGATGTTGGCGCTGCTCGACTTGAGGCTGTGGGCGACGCGCCGCACACTCTCGGCATCCAGGCCGCCGAGCGCCTGGCGCAGCGCGTGCAGGTGGCGCGGCGTGTCGCCCATGTAAGCGGTGACGACCTTGTGCACCAGCGCGTCGCCGCTGTCGCGACTGAGGGCGCGGATGTTGTCGAGGGCGTTGCGGTTGATGGCGTCCGGCTGCGCGGCGGAGGCTGGCGCAGCAGGCATGCGCGCACCAGGCGCCGCGTGGTCGGCGTGCAGCGGCATCGCCGGCGCCACTTCGACCGCCAGCTCGTCGAGCGCATCGTGCGCCGATGCCGATGCCGATCCCGGCGCCGACGCCGGCACCGGCAACGCCACCCAGCGCCGCATCACCGCCGCCAGCTGCTGCTGGGTAAATGGCTTGGACAGATAATCGTCCATGCCCGCCGCCAGGCACGCTTCGCGGTCGCCCTGCAGCGCGTTGGCGGTAATCGCGATCACCGGCAGGGTGCGCGCGCGGCCCATCTCGCGTTCGTGGCGGCGGATTTCGGCGGTGGCCGCGAAGCCGTCCATCACCGGCATCTGGCAATCCATCAGTACCGCATCCCAGCCGCCGTCCTGCACCGCGTTCAAGGCTTCCTGGCCATTGCGCGCGCACTGCGTTTCCAGGCCGAGGCTCTCGAGCATCGCACGCGCCACTTCGACATTCACCGGATTGTCCTCGGCCAGCAACACGCGCCGTGCCCGCCGTTGCGGTGTGGCCGTGCCGGCTGCGCGCACGGCCGCCGCGCCATCGAACGGCGAACCATGCGCGGGCGCGGCCGCCCCATGCAGGCGCGCCGCGCGCACCGCCAGGCAGGCATACAGGTCGGCCGCGCGCGCCGGTTTCACCAGTTGATAGGCCACGCCCGCTTCGCGCCGCTGCACCGGATCGGCCGCCAGCCGCTCAGGACTGAGCAGGATCAGGTGGGTATGGCGCGCCAGCGGCTCGGCGCGGATCGCGGCGGCCAGCGCCAGGCCGCTGGTCTGGGCCAGTTCCATGTCGAGCAAGGCCGCATCGTACGCTCTGCCGGCGCGTGCCGCGCCGACGATGCGCTCGAACGCGCTACTCGCGTTGGACACGCCGTCGCAACTGGCGCGCCAGGCGTCCAGCTGGTGCACCAGGTCGTCGCGGCTGGCGTCCTGTTCTTCCACCACCAGCACGCGCAGCCCGCCCAGCGTATGCTCCTGGTGGCCGGGCGCGTCGGGGTCGACGCGGCGCTTGTCGAACGCCAGCGTGAACCAGAACACCGAGCCGCGCTGCGGCGCATTCTCGACGCCGATCGTGCCCTTCATGAGTTCCACCAGCTGCTTCGAGATGGCGAGACCGAGCCCGGTGCCTCCGAACTTGCGGGTGGTGGAATCGTCGGCCTGCGAGAACGCGTCAAAAATGCGCGCCCGCGCCTCGCGCGAGATGCCGATGCCGGTATCGTGCACTTCGAAGCGCAGCTCGACCTTCTGCGCGTCTTCGCCGGCCACGCGCACGCGCGCCATGATGCGGCCCGCTTCGGTGAATTTGAACGCGTTGCCGAGCAGGTTGGCGAAGATCTGGCGCAGCCGGTTGGGGTCGCCGCAGATTGCCACCGGAATATCGTTGGCGATGTCGAAGTCGAAGCCCAGGCCCTTGCCGGCGGCCTGCGGCGTGTAGACGTTGTGGATGTCGTCCAGCAGATCCCACAGGTTGAAGTTGATGTACTCGATGGTCAGCTTGCCGGCCTCGATCTTGGAAAAGTCGAGGATGTCGTTGATGATCACCAGGAGGTGCTCGCCCGAGCGCCTGACCAGGGTGGTGTAGTGGCGCTGCGCGTCCGACAGATTGGTAGCCATCAGCATCTCGGTCATCCCGAGCACGCCGTTCATCGGGGTGCGGATCTCGTGGCTCATGGTGGCCAAAAAGCCGCTCTTGGCGCGACTGGCCGCTTCGGCCGCGTTCTTGGCTTTTTCCAGCTGCCCGGTGCGCACGCCGACCTGGCGTTCGAGCTCGTCGCGGTGGTGCAGCAAGGCGGCGCCGCGGTCTTCGATCTGGGCCAGCATGGTGTTGAAGCTGTCGATCAGCGTGCCCAGTTCGTCGCGCCGCTGGTGCGGCACGCGCAGGCCGTAGTTCTGGCTGGCCGAGACCTTTTGCGCAGCCTGGATCAGGCCCGCCACCGGTTCGGCGATGCTGCGTTTCAGGCTGCCCGCCAGGCCGAGCGAGACCAGGAGCGAGGCGCCCATCGCCAGTCCGATCACTCCCAGGCTGGTGACGATGTCGATCCACATCGGCAGCGAATCGGCTTCGATCATCACCACCCCGACCGCGATGCCTTCGTGGCGCACCTCGTGCATCACGCGCATGTAGCGCGCCAGCAGGCGGCTGCCCTGCTGGTTGGCCTGTTCCAGCGCTTCCGGCTCGACGCTCTCCAGCGACTGCAGCGCGGTCTCGGCGCGCGCCTGCGAGCCATATGCGGCCAATGGCCGGCCGAAGCGGTCGTACAGCACCGCCGCCGAGATGCCGCGCCGCGAGTCGAGTGCGGCCAGCGTCGCCGAAGCCTTGCTGCGGTCGACCAGCATCAGGTCGGCCGCGCTGGCGGCGCCGATCACGCGCGCGAACGAGGCCAGTTGCATGGCCTCGGCCTGGCGGCCGTTGACGACGGCGCTGACGGCAAACGCCACGAACACGAACAGCAGGGCAGTCGCCGTCGTGAGTAGCGAGATCAGGGTCAGCTTCTGGTTCAGGCTCGAGCGCTCGAAGTTGGGCATCGCGGTTCCGGCAGTGGGCATGGCGGAGAATGCGAATGGACCGCCAAAGGCGCGGGTCCTCCTTGCGGGCAACTTCCCGCAGGAAAAAAATATACGGCGCTCGAAGCGGCGTAGTTTTGCGGCATCGCAAAAGTAGCAGGCGATACAACACTTTGGCACTGATCGGGCGCAGCGACAACCGTTGCGCCGGGTTGCCGGGCTGCCGGATTGGCCACCCGACGCCCGAAAAAAAGAGACGCCGCAGCGTCCCTTTCATGTCAAGCATCAAGCCCCATCAACAGCACGACGCCCGGCTCCCGCCATATCTCGCCTCCTGGCGCTCACGGAAGAACTCCTCATAACTCATCGGCGTCTGGTCCGGATGGGTCTTCTCCATGTGCGCCAGATACGTGTCGTACTCAGGCAGCCCGACCATCAGCCGCAAACTCTGCCCAAGATACTTGCCGGCCTGTGCCAGGGTGCCGAACATCACGGCACCTGCGCCACAGGCATCGCCACGTACGGCGACTCTTGCGCCGTCGGCGCCGACTTCTCGCGCGCCGCCAGCACGGTGCGGACACCGTACAGCAGCACCGCCAGCACCACGAAGATGAAGAAGCCCGCCAGTGTGGCGTTGACGTAGTCGTTGAAGATGATGCGCTCCATGTCGGCGATCGACTTGGCCGGGGCCAGGATGGTGCCGGCGTCGTGCGAGGCCTGGTACTTCTGGGCGTGCGCCACGAAGCCGACGCGCGGATCGTCGTGGAAGATCTTCTGCCAGCCGGCGGTGAGCGTGCAGGCCAGCAGCCACAGGGTAGGCATGGCGGTGACCCAGGCATACTTGGCGCGCTTCATCTTGAACAGCACGCAGGTGCCCAGCATCAGCGCAATACCCGCCAGCATCTGGTTGGCGATGCCGAACAGCGGCCACAAGGTGTTGATGCCGCCCAGCGGATCGACCACGCCCTGGTACAGGAAGTAGCCCCACGCAGCCACGCACAGGCCGGTGGCCAAGAGGTTGGCCGGCAGCGAATCGGTGCGTTTCAGCGACGGTGCGAAGGCGCCCAGCAGATCCTGCAGCATGAAGCGTCCGGCGCGCGTGCCGGCGTCGACCGCGGTCAGGATGAACAGCGCTTCGAACAGGATCGCGAAGTGGTACCAGAACGCCATCATGGCCGGGCCGCCCACCACGTTGGACAGGATATGGGCCATGCCCACGGCCAGGGTCGGGGCGCCGCCGGCGCGCGAGATGATGGTGTGCTCGCCGACGTCGCGCGCCACCTGTTCCAGCGCCTCGGGCGTGATCACGAAGCCCATTTTCGATACCGCTTCGGCAGCAGTTTGCGCGGTGGTGCCGAGCAGCGCGGCCGGGCTGTTCATGGCGAAATAGATGCCCGGGTCGATGGTCGAGGCAGCGACGAGGGCCATGATGGCCACAAACGATTCCATCAGCATGCCGCCGTAGCCGATGAAACGCGCGTGCGACTCGTTCTCCATCATCTTCGGCGTGGTGCCCGAGGCGATCAGCGCGTGGAAGCCCGACACCGCGCCGCAGGCGATGGTAATGAACAGGAATGGGAACACGCTGCCCGACCATACCGGGCCGGAGCCGTCGATGAACTTGGTCACGGCCGGCATCTGCAGGGTCGGCGCGACGAAGATGATGCCGACGGCCAGCGCCACGATGGTGCCGATCTTGAGGAAGGTAGAGAGGTAATCGCGCGGCGCCAGCAGCAGCCACACCGGGATGGTGGCGGCGACGAAACCGTAGCCGATCAGCATCCAGGTCAGTTCGGTGCCGGTAAAGGTGAACATCGGGCCCCACGTCGGCGAATCGTGCACCCACTGGCCGCCGATGATGGCCAACATCAGGAGCACGAAACCGATCAGCGAAATCTCGCCGATCCGTCCCACGCGCACGTAGCGCGAATACAGCCCCATGAACAGCGCGATCGGGATCGTCGCCATCACGGTGAAGGTGCCCCAGGGCGAGCCGGTCAGGGCTTTCACGACGATCAGCGCCAGCACCGCCAGGATGATCACCATGATCATGAAGGTGCCGAGCAGGGCGATCATGCCGGGGATTTCGCCCATTTCGGATTTGATCAGGTCACCGAGCGAACGGCCGTCGCGGCGGGTCGACATGAACAGCACCATGAAATCCTGCACCGCGCCGGCGAACACGACGCCGGCCAGGATCCACATCATGCCCGGCAGGTAGCCCATCTGCGCGGCCAGCACCGGGCCGACCAGCGGGCCGGCGCCGGCGATGGCGGCAAAGTGGTGCCCGAACAGCACGTACTTGTTGGTGGGGACGTAGTCGAGGCCGTCGTTGAATTTATAGGCCGGGGTCTGGCGCGAGGCATCAAGCCCCATCACCTTGGTGGCGATGAACAGCGAGTAGAAGCGGTATGCGATCAGGTAGACGCACACTGCCGCCATCACGATCCAGATGGCATTGATGGTTTCGCCGCGCTTGACCGCGATGAATCCGAGCGAGAACGCGCCCAGAATGGACAGGGCAATCCATCCGAGCATGCCGGATAAACGTTTCATTGTGACTCCTCCGATGTGGAAATGGTGCTTATTGCGCCGATGCGTGCGACGCCATTTTTAATAACTTGCAGCTTGAGTATCTTGCACAATTGTTAGCACCGCAAGCGCAAGATTACGCAGTGCCTACGTAGTAGTACGCAGGCCTGCAATGGGCATCGGACGTAGAATGCAACGTTGCAATTTGAATCCATGCGGACGGCATATGCGCCTGAGACAAAAAGTGATCGTGCTGGCGGTGGCGCCCCTGATCGTGGCCCTGTGCGCGATCGCACTCTACGTACGCCAGGGCGCAGTGACGCTGGCCCAGCAGCAGCGCGCCACCATCGAGCGCGCCTACCTGGCCAGCAAGGAAGCCGAGCTGCGCCACTACGTGCAGCTGGCCACCCATTCGATCGCGCACCTGACCGGTTCCGGACGGAGCGATGCGGCCACGCTCGAAGAAGCCAAGCGCATCCTGGGCACATTGAGCTACGGCGGCGACGGCTACTTCTTCCTGTACGACATGCAGGGACGCGCCCTGATGCACCCGCGCCAGCCGGAACTGGTCGGCGCCGACATGTGGAACTGGGTCGATGCCAACGGCGCGAAATCGATCCAGGCGCTGATCGAGCGGGCGAAAGAGGGCGGCGGTTTCCAGCGCTACCACTGGGTCAAGCCCTCGACCGCGCGCGCCGCGCCCAAGCTCGGCTACGTGGTGCCGGTGGCGAACTGGGGCTGGGTGATGGGCACCGGCATCTATCTGGACGACGTCGACGCCGCGCTGGCCCAGGTGGCCGACCAGCAGTCGCGCAATATCCAGGACACGCTGCTGTGGATCGCCGGTCTGGCGATCCTGGCCGCCACCGGCGTCGCGGTGGGCGGGCTGGCGCTGAACATCAGCGAGCACCGCGTGGCCGATGCCAAGTTAAAAGTGCTGGCCCAGCGTGTGGTCGAATCGCAGGAAGAAGAACGGGCGCGCCTGTCGCGCGACCTGCACGACGGCATCAGCCAGGCGCTGGTTTCGGTCAAGCTGCAGCTGGAAGCGGGCATCATCCGCCTCGACGGCGACGAGGCGCGGCGCCAGCAGGCGCGCGTGGGGCTGGAGCGCACGGTGGAACAGATCGAGACGGTGCTGGGCGACGTGCGCCGCATCTCGCACGACCTGCGCCCGACCTTGCTCGACGATATGGGCCTGGCGCCGGCGCTCGACCACCTGGCTGGCGAATTCGGCGAACATGCCGGCACGCCGGTGCGCTTCAAGGCGGTAGGCGCGGTCGACATCCTGAGCGAAGTGGCGGCCACGGCGCTGTTTCGCATCGCCCAGGAAGCGTTGACGAATGCCGAGCGCCACGCCGGTGCGCGCAGCATCGAGATGCTCCTCGAGCGGCTGGGTGGCGCGGTGGTCTTGACCATCGTCGACGACGGCGTCGGTTTCGATGCCGACAGCGTGGCCGTGCATCCCAAGCGCGGGATCGGATTGCGCAATATGATGGAACGGATGGAAGCGATCGGCGGCCGGCTGGCGATCGACTCGTCCGCCGCGGGCACCAGCGTGGTGGCCAGTATCGACGTGAAGGATTGAATAAACAATGAACGCTGTGAACCGAGAACCCGCCGTGGTGCGCATCCTGCTGGTGGACGACCACCCGCTGGTGCGCGACGGCCTGCGCGCGCGCCTGGAAGCGTCACCCCACCTGCACGTGGTGGCCGAAGCCGGCTCCGGCGAGGAAGCCATCGAACAGGCCGGCGAATGCCAGCCCGACCTGGTGCTGATGGACGTGAACATGCGCGGTGGCAGTGGCATCGACGCCACCGCGCGCTTGACCGGCCTGCATCCCGGCATCAACGTGCTGATCCTGTCGATGCACGACAAGCCCGAATACGTGAGCCAGGCGATGGCGGCCGGCGCGCGCGGCTACGTGCTCAAGGACGCGCCCGGCAAGGACATCGTATTGGCGATCGAAACCGTGATGGGCGGCGGCATCTATTACAGCGCCGCGCTGGCGCGCCAGCTGGCCAGCCCGGCCACGCCGAGCGACCAGCTCACCGCGCGCGAGCACGAAGTGCTCAAGCACATCGCGGCCGGCCAGTCGAACAAGCAGATCGCGCGCGACCTCGATCTGTCGGTGCGCACGGTGGAGACGCACCGCCTGAACATCAAGCGCAAGCTGGGCATCGAAGGGCAGGCCGAGCTGATCCGGTTCGCGGTGCAGCGCGCCGGCAGTGACTGACGGTTTTGCTTCGCTGTCCACCAGGAAACATTGTGGTTGCTTTAAAACAATCCGTGAAATAAGATTGTTCAGGTGTTACTAGAATGCGTTACTGAAAGCGTCCCATGGCCGAGCAGGAGATGTATCCGCTGATAGCAATTGATCCGGTCGCGAACGCGCAGAACGAATGGATCGCCTTGCGCCTGCGCTTGTGCGCGGCGCCCGGCGCCAGCCTGGCCGAACAATTGCAGGCGGTATTTGGCCAGCCCGACCTGTTGGCGGCGATCGCGCCGCTCGACGGCTTGCTGGTGATCGATGATGTGGGCGCACTCGAGCCGGCCACGCTGGCGCTGCTGCCGGCCAACCGCATCGGCCTGGTGATCAAGGCTGCGGTACTGGCCTCAAGCGACGCGGCCGCGCGCCTGGCCGGCCTGCACGCCGCCGGCTACCGCGTCTGGCTCGACGGCGACACCTCGGCCGGCGCGCCGCCGCCGCCCACGCGCCCCATCGCACGCGATTGCCGCCTCGACGCGCCGCCACCGGGCCGCCTGCTGGCCCTGTTCGGCCCGCACCTGGCGCACGGCGTCGACAGCGCGCTGCGCTTCTCCCAATGCGAAAACGCCGGCTTCGACTGGTTCTGCGGCGACTATCCGCTCGACCCGGGCGCCGCGCCGCGTCCCAACGACGACGGCAGCTCGCGGCGCCGCATCCTGACCCTGCTCGGCCTGCTGGCGCGCGACGCCGATGCCTGCGAGCTGGAGCAGCAGATCAAGCAAGACCCGGCGCTGGCGTACCACTTGCTGAAACTGGTCAACTCGGCGGCGTTTGCGGGAAACAGCCAGATCAACAGCTTCAGCCAGGCGATCGCCGTGCTCGGCCGGCGCCAGCTGCAGCGCTGGCTGCAACTGCTGTTGTACGCGCGCCCTCAGCCGGACAGCTTGCCCAACCTGCTGCTGCCGCTGGCCGCGCGCCGCGGCGCCCAGCTCGAGACCTTGTGCCGCCAGCACGGCGCGGACCAGGACGCGCAAGACCTGGCCTTCATGACCGGCGTGTTCTCGCTGCTCGACCGGTTGTTGAACATGCCGATGGCCGAGATCGCACGCGAGCTGCAATTGCCGCAGCAGGTCGCCGCCGCGCTGGTGGGCCGCAGCGGCCCGCTGGGCGCCTGGCTGCGCTTGACCGAGCTTGACCCGTGCGACGTCGACCTGACCGCCGCCGGCGTCACGCCATTGCACTGGTGGCGCAGCCAGCTGCAGGCCTATCACTGGGCGATCCAGGTGGGACGCAATGTCTGATCTGCGCCAAATGGCATCGGCCGACTTCGTCGGCGGCACCACCGCCGTGTGCGACGCCGTGCTGCGCCTGCGCGGCGAAGCGCTGGCCCTTGAACTGGGCCGGCTGGCACGCCAGCTGTTGAACAGCCCCGAGGGCCGCTACGTGCCCGGCCCCGGCCTGGTCGAGCCGGGCCTGTCACCCGCCGGCGTGCTGCGTCACGCGGTGCTGGCCGGCAGCGAGCAGTTCGGCTGGTACGAGGTCAGCGGCTGCGCCAGCTACAGCGAGGATGCCTGGCACCGCCTGGGCGCGCTGGCCCACCTGACCGCCAGCCTGATGCAGATGCACGCGCTGGCGCAGCGCACGACCAACGCTTACGCGCAGATGGAAGCGCAGCTGGCGCACCAGTCGCAGATCCTGGACCAGATCCACGAATCGGTGCTCACGATGGATGGGCTTGGCTACATCACCAGCTGGAACCGCGGCGCCGAAGCGCTGTTCGGCTACAGCGCGCTGGAAGCGGTGGGGCGCAACATCCTGTTCTTGTACGCCGACGAGGACGAATCGCTGCACGACGAATTCGCGCAAGAGGGCGGGCGCATGATGGAAGTGCGGCGCCGCAAGAAGTCGGGCGACGTGTTCTGGGCCAGCCTGTCGCTGTCGCCCCTGCGCGACCTGGCCGACCGCCCGACCGGCCTGATCGCCTACCTGACCGACATCACCGAACGCAAGCAGGCCGAAGAGCAGCTACACCACCTGGCCTACTACGACGAACTGACCGGCCTGCCGAACCGCACCCTGTTCGCGCGCCTGGTGGACCAGGCCTTGACCGTGGCCCAGCGCAACGGCGCGGCCGGTTGCTTGCTGTTCATCGACCTGAACCGTTTCAAGCGCATCAACGACACGCTCGGCCGGCGCATCGGCGACGAGCTGCTGCGCCAGGTGGCCCAGCGCTTCAAGGGCGCGCTGCGCGACGAAGACGTGGTGGCGCGCCTGTCGGGCGACGAATTCGCGGTCGGCCTATTCGACATCCGCCAGCATTTCGAAGCGACCACGGTGGCGCAGAAGCTGCAGGCGGCGCTCGACGCGCCCTTCATGATCGGCGGCTACGACCTGCGCGTGGGCGCCAGCATCGGCATCAGCGTGTTCCCGCAAGACGGCAGCGACGCCGAAACGCTGCTCGGCCTGGCGGACATCGCAATGGCGCGCGCCAAGGCGACCGACGCCGATCCGGACCGCAGCGTGGCGTTCTACAGCCAGGACATGAACCAGGGCATGCAGGAACGCATGCGCATCGAATCCGGCCTGCGCCACGCGCTCGGCAATGGCGAGCTGGTGCTGTACTGGCAGCCCAAGTTCGAGATCGCGGGCGGGCGCATCGTCGGCGCCGAAGCGCTGGTGCGCTGGGTCCATCCGCAGCGCGGCATCGTGCCGCCAAGCGAATTCATTCCGCTGGCCGAGACCACCGGCCTGATCGTGCAGGTGGGCGAGTGGGTGCTGGAGCAGGCCTGTGCGCAGGCGGCGATCTGGCAAAGGGCAGGGCTGGCGCCGTTCCGGCTGGCGGTGAACGTGTCGGGGCGCGAATTTACGGCGTCGTTGCCTGCGCGGGTGGAGGCGACGCTGCAGCGCTATGGGCTCGATCCGTCGTGGCTGGAGCTGGAGATTACCGAGAGCACGCTGATGCATGACTTCGAGCGGGTGACCGGGATCATGGATAGCATCACTTCATTGGGGGTGGCGCTGTCGCTGGACGACTTTGGGACCGGGTATTCGAGCTTGTCGTATCTGAAGCGGTTTCCGATTCATACGCTCAAGATCGATCGCTCGTTTACGACCGGGATTCCGAAGGATGCCAGCGACTGTGCCATCGCGGGGACGATCATCAGCATGGCGCGGCAGTTGGGTCTGCGGGTGATTGCGGAAGGGGTCGAGACGCTGGATCAGCTGGAGTTCTTGCGCGAGGCGGGGTGTGATGAGGTGCAGGGGTATTTGTATGCGGCGCCGTTGCCGGCGTATGAGTTTGAGCGCGGGTTGAGGGAGAATTGGTTGTTGGTGGGGTGAGGTGGGATGTGCGAGCTTGACCAGCCTCGCTCGGGCCGCTCCAGTGCCAAAACAGCCTCACCGCAACTGATGATTTATGTATAATGCCACTTCCCCCAAGGAAGCGTGGCCGAGTGGTTGAAGGCAGCAGTCTTGAAAACTGCCGACGGTGTGAGCCGTTCGTGAGTTCGAATCTCACCGCTTCCGCCAAACATTGATTTCAAGAAGTATCCCGATGTACCAAAACCCGCGTGCCTCCTAGGAAGCGCGCGGGTTTTTTGTTTCAGGGGGTGTCAAAGCGTGCATTGACAGCTCAGCTTTTTAGGGGCATGGCTCGGGGCACAGTTTCTGTGTCTCAAAAGTGATGCCCCCAAAATGCCCAAACTGATTTCCCCCCTCTCCGATATCCAACTGCGTAACGCCAAGCCAGCCGAGAAAGCCTACAAGCTCTCCGACGGTGGTGGCCTATACGTTGAGATCATGCCGAATGGCTCGAAGTTCTGGCGCATGAAGGTGCGCCAAGCCAATGGTAAGGAATCTCGCCTGACATTCGGCAGCTATCCCGACGTGACGCTGGCCCAGGCCAGGGCGGAGCGCAGCAAGGTCAAGCAGCAGCAGGCGGCAGGGCAGGACCCGGCCCAAAGCAAGCGCATCGAAAAGCTGCAAAAGAAGGTAGCGGCCGTCAACACCTTTGAGGTGCTGGCGCGCGAGTGGCATGCCAACAAGGCCGAGGCTTGGAAGGAGAATACGGCCAAGGAAGCACTGGCGCGGTTGGAAAACGACGTGTTCCCGCGCATCGGCAATCGTCCGATGGTTGAGCTGGACGCGCCATTGATGCTCGACGTGCTGAACCAGATCGAGCGGCGAGGTGCAGTCGATATGGCAGCCCGTGTGGCCGCCCATTGCAGCGCCGTGTTCCGCTTTGCTATTGCCAAGGGCGTGGTCAAGTACAACCCGATTCCCGACCTGCGCGGCGCGCTTAAGCCACGAATCAAGGGGCACCACGCAGCTATTGGTACCGACGAGCTGCCTGATTTTCTGAAAGCGTTGCGCAAGGCCGAGGCTGGTATGTTTCTGCCGACGCGCATCATGATGCGGTTGATGCTGCTGGTATTCGTTCGCACAAGCGAGCTTATTGAAACGCCTTGGTCAGAGATCGACCTCGACAAGGAGACATGGGTGATTCCTTGGGACCGCATGAAGATGGGACGCAAGAAGGTTAATCCGAGGAAGTTGGACCATCACGTGCACCTGCCGCGCCAAGGCTAGGCGCTGCTGCGCGAACTGCACATGCTGACCGGGCACGGTGTCTACCTGTTCCCGAACCGCACGGATCACACCAAGCCAGCATCGAACGGCGCGATCCTGATGGCCTTGCGGCGTATGGGCTACCAGGGCAGGCATACGGGGCATGGATTCGGCTCGCTCGCGATGGGCGTCATCAAGGCGCGTCTGGGCTATCGACACGAGGTGATTAACCGGCAATTGGCGCACGGATCGAACGACGAGTACGGCGAAGCTTACGACCGCGAACAGTTCCAGGAAGAGCGTAAGGTGATGATGCAGGCATACGCAGACTATATCGACACGGTTGAACGCGGCGGTACCGTCATTCCAGTGAGCTTTAAACGAGCGTAAGCCCTATAGGAAAACGAAACGCATGGCTTTACGAAGAAAACGGCCTGCATTGAAATCCGATGCTGTGAAAAAGTTCTTAGAGGAATTCTTTGCAAAGGCAACAGGCCCCGTGCCGGATAGCGAGGTCAAGAAGGCTGCAAAAAAACGCGGGCTAAACCTGAATATGCTGGATGAGATATCGCGTGGCTATGTGAATAAAAAGCGAGGACCTGGCGGCATTTCCTACTGGTCTAAGCGCACAGCTTCGGCTTACCTTAGTGACACCGCAGCAGCCGCCCGCAAAAATTCTGTTGCTTTTAGGGCTGGTTACGAAGAGGCGATCACTTCGATGCTTTGGTCGGTCAACAGTATATGCAGTGCAACACGTGATAGAAGAGCAACGAACTCTGCTCCAGGCTGTATGCCGCGCTTGAGCTCCTTAGAGAGAAACGTGATTCAATGTAAGTTATTGAAATTAAAGAATAAAAATCAGGTTCAGTACGAAGCTGAAAGCTAGGAAAATCCTGGAATTTTGCCTGCTTGCACCCCCTTAAAGTGTTCGAAGTCCCAGGATT
>Ga0308169_10000449_pt1 | contig 62161 bp, 56 predicted proteins | sample PhyBR1_2_FD_202139 | JGI IMG/M metagenome (GOLD analysis project Ga0308169, IMG submission 202139) | Phyllosphere microbial communities from UC Gill Tract Community Farm, Albany, California, United States - DLSLSB.R1 | ecosystem: Host-associated > Plants > Phyllosphere > Unclassified | place... | reverse complement strand
CAAAATATTTTTATTTGCATTTAAGTTTTTTTTGTGCTGATGATCATTGATGTAATGTGGCACAGTAAGTTTCTGTGTGCAATCACCAGATGCTTAGCAAAGATACATCTTATGAATAGTAGAGCATAAAAGTTATTGTTTTAGCATATCATTATAAACTGATGAAAATAGCTATCAAGAAAATTTAAACTATTTAATCAAGAACTGGTATCTTTATTGAATGCAAATCAACGTCAGAGTCAATTCCAGGGTGCTCTTTTAAAAACCGACATATTCGGAAGCCTTTTGTATAATCTTCTGTGGGCCTCATGAATATGCGACGGCAACAGAGGTCCTGATTCATTCTTCTCTTTTTGTATTAGCTTCGCCTCGTCAATCATTTCACCAATAAATACCTTTGACACACCGTTAATCGCAATAACAATGTTTGGATTCACAGCTTGCCCAATAATGTTGTTTATCAGCTTTTTAATGGTTCCTTTTGGTAAATTAGTGCATCTAAAAGTCTCATACCGCTCCAAGTCCTCCTCGGACATTTTAGAGACTTTCTTTTGTATCTCCTGGTCTGCTGCTATTCTATAGATATCCCCCTGGGAAAAAGAGCTGTCTTCTTCGGATGAATCTATTTCTTCCTCTTTCTTTGAACTTGTTTTATTGTTGCTTTCCATGAACGGTATTGTAAATTTCAGAATGAAAGCAGCAATTTGTATTGGGTTTTGCAAAGATAAAGCCAATGTCAGGGCCCGACGGGCATTTATGCTCAAAAAGGTGAGATGTAAAGCAACGTAATTTTCTTAGTGCCAGCAGCTTACTGTTCAAGGATGGCTTTCTACAGAACAGCAGATAAACCCAGTTTGTTCCCTGTTTATTTAATCTACCATCTCCAACAGGTAGGAAACAGCAGAATTATCTAGCAAACGATTTTGGACCAATCAAAAAAGCTTTCACCTGACCTGTATATCAGCAAGAATGACTTAAAAGCCAATCAAAAACCTTTTCAATGCTTTTGACATCAAATATTGATGTTTCAAACAGTTTAACTCTATTTTCAGGCTCAACACACAATTTTATTCTGTTTTCGGCAGAAACATTGCAGTTTAAATCAGTTTTATTGGAGGCAATCGCCACAGGAACATCAAGCCTCAGCAAGGGCTTCAAATAGGACGAAAAGTCCCTGTTGTCGCTGCAGTCGAATATAAAAAGAACTCCATCCACCTTCTCAAAGTAATTGGACCAGTGGTCCTGGAATGACGTTTGTCCTCCTATGTCCATTATAACTAATTCATTGTTGTTATGGTTTGAGTTGTATATTCTGTATCCAAAGGTAGGAGACACGGTAGTATCAAAATGAAATATGGCATTAAGAACTGAGGATTTCCCAGCATTGTCCAGGCCCATAACTATAATTCTGCGGACTTTAGACTTCTTCCTGATAAATTCTACCATTTTTAAGAATGTCATTCCAGGAGCAGTCTAAAGAAAAATAAATCAATTAAAATTACATATGTTAGAAATAGAGAATAATGCATGTTTCTTGGTTAAATAACAACTGTCAGAAGCTAAAGTATTTCAAAGTTAGTTTTTTAAGGCAGTTCGAAGCATACTTCAGGCGCTAAGACGTTTGTGCTCACATAGTATTAAATTCATTTTTACCTTCACAGTCAGCATTATTTCTGCTTCGTCAATCACATTAAACAGTTAGCACTATTTACTGCTTCATGAATACTGCAGAGGGCTATGCATAGCCATTATTTAGTAAATGCTCTTATGCCATATTACATTTCTAGTAATACCGTTCTTAACTTTAACCAGACTCCTTCAATTTGTAGATCTATTTTTTTATTTTGTTTTAAGCACAAATTTGTCCTTAAACTCAAATCAAAAGTATACGATTCTACCCTCTTCAAGAACAGACCTATTGCAACAGAGCCAATAGTATTTTTAAGGCTTAAATCAGTGTTTATAGATTTCTAGCTTGCATGCCACTTATGCTTAAAATCTATCATTCTGCATGAACATTGTTATTCAAACAAACTTTATGCAAAGCATGAAACACAAGAGAAGAAGATCTGACATTAGGTCCAGGGTTGCGATATTATTTGATGTTTTATTTTAGTTCCGGAGAAAGTGTGGGAAATAAAGCACTAGATGGGAATTGTGTAGCTAAAGTAGCAAAATCTTGAAGTAGCATTTCAAAAGCTGCAGCAGGAAAAGAAATGCCATCATTTTATGCACGCACATCCCTGGGAAGAATAAAAATTGGTGTTTTAAAGCACTGAAGCCTAGGTCCAATAAAAATGGAAAATAGTCCATTATATTTTGCCCATGCTGGAGCTGACAGAATCTGAAATTGAAGCTCTAATAGAAAATCATCACAAAAATAAAAACAAGCCAAAAGATAGAGAGCTTCACAAAGAGGCAGTAGACAAGGAGCCGATGCGAAGCCCTGTTTACAGCTTAAAAGACATCTTGGGATACGGACTCACTTATTTATATGCTAAAGAGCACTTACGAGAGGGAAAGGTGATGCCGTGCGAGGAGAAGTTTTCTATTTTCAAGAAGCACAGCTGTGAGGAAAGCACTAAGTTTCCCGAGCAGCAAGCTCCCAGAAGCTACAAAAGCAGTTTTGCAGAGCTTTCCGGCATCCAAGAGATAACCAAGGCCCGGGACTCCCTGAGGCACTGTTGGATAGGACACAACCTAGCCATTTTGACATCAGACTTCAATCTCCAGGGATACTTCAAGAGGGAGCTACTTTTTCAGAAGCGATTTGAGAACAGTTCCATTATGATAGCAACCTTTGAGAAAATATATATTGGCTTATGCACTGGAGAGATTGTATATTTTGATCCGATAGGACAGAATGAAAAGATAGAGAAAGTACACACAGATCTTATTACGAGTTTATGCGTAGAAAGCGGCAATCTGCTGTCGAGCTCAATGGACGGAACGATATTCTATAAGAAGAGCATTTATATAAACTCACAGGGTGTATTGGCTGTGAAGCTGATCGCTGATGATAAATTTGTTTGTTCTTGCGAGGACAACACAATAGCACTGCATGAAAATGGAGACACAAAATTTTTTGGAGGCCACAAAAATAGAATTAAGTCCCTAACTTACGACAAAGTAGCCGTATCAACATCCTTGGATGGAGTTATGGGGGTGCTGAGCAGGGAGGGAGCCTTTGAAACAACAGAGATCGGCTGCTCTCATCATAAGCGGGTCAATGCTCACCAAATTGTAGGATATGGAAAATCCGAGATTGTTGTATATGATGTTAGCTCCAAGCATGCAGATCAGAGGATTAAAGAGACTACGCAATATTTGGATGTCCATGAGAATACAGTCGCATATACTAGAGACAACAGATTAAGGATCAGAGACATGAGATCAAATGATACGATAGAAGTGCCATTGAGAGCAAAAGGGCGGGACTTAAGCTTTTCCGAGCTAGGAGACATGGTTTTAGTTTGTACCGACGATTCTCCTTTCATGGTTGATTTAAAATATATTTGAGATTATGTAGGCAAACACAAAATATGTGTTTATAGAGTATGCTAGATGAAAATGTATCATACATGATAGCGGCAATTTTATTATGCTTATACTATATTTCTAGTGCTTGTATTATACTTTTATGTGTGCATTATACCTTTATGCGTGCATTGAGCAGTAAGAAATAGGTTCTGTATAAATTTAATAAAATAAAATTATAGAAATAAATCAATCCACTATTATTTAAAATTATAGATTATATGGAATTAGATTTGTAAGGGTTACATCTTGAAAAGTACTCAAGCAAAGGCTTTCTGTAAAATAAGTGAGTTTGCTCTGTTTATGTATTTCCATAAAACAGATAACTACTTCGTCTTATTCTTTATCCTTTTAATTCAGCCATTTCGTAAATTCAAGCACTTCGTCTTGCCCATGTCAAAGGAAGATGACAAGTCGGAGTTCAGACAGCTGAGAGACATAATTTACACATTTATGTACTTCTGCAACAAACCAGTGATAATATCAGAGATTGTTCTCCAGTTTAAAAGCTACAAAAGGTCTCTTATAGAAAAAGTCTTGGATGATTTGGTTGCAAAGGAAATGATTTCGTTGAAGTTATTTGGAAAGTCAAAAATATACTGCTTGTCACAGAAGATGGAGTTTGAGATTAACGAGGAGGAGTATACTGAGAAGATTGATGCAGAGCAGGACAATACAATTGAAGACAGGTGTCTAAGATACTTAAAGTGGAATTATGAGAGAAATAGCAGCAGGCTGAAGGCGGCTAAGGTGGAAAATAAGCAGTTGACAGATGAAATACAGAGTAACGAGAATGAGCTTAGTGTTGAGGAGCTCAAAAGAGCAGTAAGCGACATGAAGTCTACGGTCAAAGATTACGAAAACAACGAAGACAAGGAAATCACAGTGAGCTGTGATGATTTTAATAAGGTTAAAAATAAGCATCAAAAGCTTAAAAAAGACTTAACAGAAAGAAGCCTGATTTATAAAAATATCGTTGAGAACATAAGCGAAGCTCTTAATTTGAAAAAGAAGCAATTTCTCAATACTGTTGGGATTGATGAGGAATAGAGAAGTGATTTTGGCAGCTCAAGAAATGTTTTGTCAAAATATTGCAGGAGAATGTGCAATGAAGAAGTTTTCATTGGATGGCAGTTTAACAAATAAATTATAGCAAAAATAATTTTAAAACAATTTTGTACAGAAATATTTTGTTTTTTATCTGGGATATGGCAGCTAAGTGAACGCATAAGGCCAGTCTTTATAACAATTTTTATCACAATAAAATAAAATCTTCAGCCTTTTTTTAAATCTTTTTAATTAAGAAGATGCAAGCGTATCGATTTCGAGGCAATAAGCTCCTAAGTACGCACTTCCTATTAGAGAGGCATCATTGTGGTGCTCAAGAGTGAACTTTATCTCATTCTTTATTTTTTTGGATTCTCTGACAATACTTATCACCTCCTCTAAAATCTCAGACATCATTTCCAGATCCTTTTTGAACACGAATGCCGTTCCGTTAGTGATTATGTCAAACGTGTAGCATTCCTTAGCCAGCATAGAAGCAATGACCAGTGCAGACAGCATTTTATAAGATCTTCTCTTAAAGGAGAGGACAACGCTATTCAGAATTTCATCTTCTACCGACTTCCTACTATTTTCATCATAAAAGACCTTTAATATCCTGGAAATATCGATATCCCCATTATAATAACTGGCATATTGTTCCCCAAGAATAATCTTCATCTGCTCATTAATGATTTCAACGAACTTAACGCCAGAAGTGAGAATCTCAAAGGGTGCGGAAACATTTGGTAGATCTTTCAGACGATCCATGACAATCTGGTCCGCCCGGGTAGAAACAGATGAGGGAACATAGGCCCTTGACCACTCAGAATTGACCAACATGGGCTTGCCTTTACATTTTGGAATCGTGAATCCACCATTGGTTCCCGTCCCCAAAATCACGGCAATATGATCATTGTAGCCATAGGCAAAACCTGACATGTAAGTTGCAATCACATCATTCGCCACGCATTTTACTGAAAAAAGGAGGCCTAGCTTGTTTAGAGACTGGTTTAAAGACTTCACGATGCTCTCCTCAAAAGTCGCCTTGTTTTGTAGAAACCTCCAGTTTTTTCCAATTGAAAAGATCTGTCCATCCCTGATTGTGTCGCTTTTCACAGGGTAGGAAAATGTCAGAACACCTGCATCTATGCTAACAGACCCAACATACTGTTTAATCCTCAATGCTACCCAATCATACCATGTGGTGTTCGCGATGCATTCTTCTCCCTCTTCAGTCACATAACTATAAAGTTTGGTTGACAAACACTTTGGGCTCGAATCTGCAGAACTACTGAATTCCACTATGCCCAGCTTCAATGAAGAGCCTCCGAGATCAATAGACAGAATTTTTCTATCAGATTTCACTGTAAAGCTTTGAATGTCTTCCAGGTCTATGTTGGCTTCCAGGAAATAGCCTTTCTCGTCAAATCTTCCTTCCCAATGCTCCACAATATCCAGCACTTCAGAATTGCTTATGGGAAAGAAGTGGCCTGAGTGTTTTCTTACGCAGGGGTTCTGCTGGAGTGTGTAAGGATCAACTGCAGTGATCGGAAGTAGATGAATGAGAATTCTAAAAATCATGCGCATAAACTGAGGGATTCTGAATTATTTGAAATTTTAATTTTTAGGCATAAATAATTAATCCATCAAATGTCAAAAGGCCCTCTTCCTTGATCTAAGCTATGCTTAAATGCAAACTTCTTTCCGTATTCCAATGCAATGGCAGCGAGACAACATTTTTGGCTATTTTAGATGCCCATATGGAAGCAAGTGTTAGATTGCAGAATGAATTGAAAAACTTCAGGAAGACAAGAAGCTTTGGCTTTTATGCTTGCCCGAATCCCAAAAATGTCTTCGAGTGGAGGTGCCAGTTCTACCACCGTGGCTTCTTTTTTGGATTGAAGATGATATTTAAAAAGAGCTATCCTATAACGCCTCCTGAAGTCATTTTTAACAAGGATGTTTATCACCCTAACATATACAGCGATAAGACTGTATGCTTGGACATAATTGGCGACAACTGGAGCCCTTCCTTAACAATAATAGACATTCTAGGCGGATTGAAGCAACTTTTGGACTTTCCCAACCCCAAAAGCCCTGCCAATGGTCCAGCAGCAAGCTTGCATAAAAAGAACATAAAAGAGTATGAAGAAAAGGTCTTGGAATGTTATAAAAAGCACCACAGCAAGTATAAGCAGGTAAACTTTAAGTGATACAATAGGCTTTTCTAGTGAGATAACTCTGTATTTTGGCCAACTTAAGCTTCTCTTTACATTTTTAGCTGCTGATACAGTAATTTTACATCAGCAGAACTGAAAATTATAGAAGAAATAAACATTATTGACACATTTTAGTCTTAATTTTATGCAGTAAGTATTATTAACAATTACGACAGCAGTAAAGTATTTGCTTAATTTTAGTTTGTTATCAGTGTAAATTGCCCGTGAAACATAATTTCAGTTCTAATTTTTGTCTTGGCTTCAAATTTTACTAAAAATTTTCATCCCAAAAGATGTCTGAAGTTGCTGAGCCTTTCCAAGTTGAAGATCTTACTGTTCTCACTGCACTGGAGAAAGTCATTGAAACTTGCAGGAACCACGACACTATCTGTGTTGGAGCCACAGAAGTGTCTAGGCTGCTGTATAGAGCTACTCCTGAAGAGGACACTCAGAAGTTTGAGCTTATTGTTATGGCAAAAGACCTACTGAAGGAGTACCAAGACATTATTCTGTTCAAAGCAAAAGAGCTGAATATTCCGGTTCTCTATGTTGAAAGTAGAAAAGAGCTGGCTGGTGTCATGCCCTTCAAACCAAAGAACATTGGTGCGGTTGGAATTAAGAAGTTTGTGAACGAAGGCAGAGAAAAGGCTTTCATTCTCAATGCTTGATAAAATTAAATTTTAACAATTTATTTGTCCTTACTTTTTCGCAGTCACAAACTTTTGTAAAAATTTACCTCAAAAATATTATGGCAATGAGCGAAACCTGGTCAGGAATACTTTCAAGTGCGTACAATACAACCTCGGATTTCTTATCCAGAGTAGGCCATAGCACCCGTGTGATTGCCTCCGACATGAGGGAATGCACTAGGCTAGTTGTCGAGGTCAGGAGAATGCCAAAGTACATTTTTGAACTCAGTACGGTGCCACTCACTTTCATTATTGTCTCTTTGACATTGTTTGTTCTTTTATTTGAAACAGGCATTCTTGATACAGATAGAATCATCTTCAGGCCAGCCAGAGGAGTAAAATTGTGGCTCTATAAAATTATTCCCAGCGTGATAATCTGCAATCTCATAAAAATAGCATACTTGTGCAAGAAGAAGTCAGACAGATTTTATTATTCCAACAAAGGCAGCTATTTTTGCAAAAATATCTCAAACGTCTCAATTTTTTTCTTTGAAGATTTCCTGTTCTACTTCTTAGTACTCGCAACAATGTACTTTGCATACAAGTGTTTTCCATTGCCTACTCTGTCCAGAACCTGTAAATATGTGAATTATGCGATATTTCTTATTGACTCTCTTTTTCACTTCCGCAGGATAAAAATAGCTTTTTTATACCTAGCATCATTGTCACAGGGAGAGGAGCATATGGGATTTCTCTTGCAGACACTTGTGCTTTCTATATTCTGTTTGGTTATTCTTATTATTTTCAAAATTTTGGCTGCAAAAATCTGTAAATATCAGCAAATTACCTCCCTGTTAAGTTTTTGTAGGACCAAGAACAAATGCTAGTGCAATTTTTGAAAATAGTTCTGATCAAACTGTAAAAACTCCTGCAAGAGTATTTTTACAATTTGAAATCTCTAAGAGGACAAAAGACAATAAATTTAGCATCAACTAGCATTGTCTTCATAATATTGTATTTTTTCTTGTAATATTGTGATTTTATGATATTATACTTCATTTTCTTGTAACATTGTAATTTTGGATAAAAAATATTATTTTGATCAAAGAACTCGCAGAATTGTACAAGGGTGATGATGGCTTTAAAAATAGAGACATCTGAGAGTATTTCGAAAAAAGATAATAATGTAAAAAAAGAAGAATGCTCAAGACGAAAAAGGTACTGCTTATTGTTACTTTTACTTCTAGTTTTGAGCTTTGGGTGCTGTTTGCTAAATATAGACAGAATAAGAGAAATGACTGAAGTGGGAACAAGAGAAGGAATCAAAAAAAGACATAAACCGTTAAAAATCAAAATAAAAAGATCCAAGAAGCCAATATCGTCTACTGGTATCAAAAAGCCAATGAGAGATGATATGGATTTACACATTGAGCATAATAAAATTGTGCAGCCAATATCTCAAAATGATAAATCGATCCAAAAGAATGGTGAGTGTGACTATGACATTGATGAAAAAGGAACTTGTGTATTTGATCAGAGAATTTTGAATCCCAAAATGTTAAAAGACGATGACAAAAAAACAGAAAATGATCTCGAATCCAATAAAAATGTAGCTAATGATCTCGAATCTAGTAAAAATATAGATAATGATCTTGAATCTAGTAAAAATCTGGAAAATGACTTTGTTTTCGGAGAATCAAAAGATAAAGAAGCATTAGAGGATGAAAATAGAAAAGAAAGCAATTTTGTACCACTAAGTCTACTCAAAACTACAGCATTGGGTGAAGAAAATATAAAAAATGAAGATATCTTACAAAGTTCATCAGAGAGAACAGCAATAGCTGACGAAAATTCAAATTTCGACTGTTCAAAAAGCGTTCATGAGCAATTTAGGACTACAAGCTTGGTCAAAGCAGAGACTACCGAGTCTGAAGAAAATAGCAAGTCTGTAGCAAATCAATACATAGCAGAAGAACCAAATTATTTGACTATTGAAGATAAACTGAATTACATTGATCTGAACTTTACATTAGAAAAATTTATAATCAATTCAAGGGCCGTTAAAGATGATCTGGAAAAGCGAAACATATTTAGGATCACAAGCGCACCGGTCTCAATCCTAAGCTTTTTAAAGGAAATTAGCAGGAGAAGAAACAAGAAAAAGCAGTCAACTTTTGCTAAAATACTAGGCTTTGGCAAAAGTTTGTACAAATATGCTCTGAAAGATGATGTGAGCGCCTCTAAAGAGAAGATTCGCAAAGATTTTGAAATTTGGAAAAAAGAAATCAAAGAAAAGATTAAAAGAGGTGTAGATAAAATAGATCCCAGCAATAGTAACAAAAGCGTTGTGGATGAATTTATTCCGCCTATTTTAGACTCAATAATCGGAAAATATATCACAACGAAAAACGAAAAGGAAGTTAGAGAGGAACCAGCGCAGGTTAAAATAGAAGAGAACGAAGTAGCAAATATAGAATACTGCTACAATAGAAGCTCTACATCCAAGTAACCCATTTATCTTCTTGGATTATCTTGCTGAGGACAAATTAGTTCTGCCTTGCTTTATAGTCTAATTTTCAGACTCTGTTAAAAATGCGATTTTGAAAAAATCTAAAAATTTTCTGAATAAAAGCCCTCGCAATATGACTACAGGCGGATCATTATTTGGAGAACATCTTTCAGGACTTTATCAAAGTTTTGTAGAAATTCTGCATGATTTTAGAGATAGCATTAGGATAGTAAACGAAGTAAAGCCCTTGAAGGATTATCTTTCGGAATTTGGCATTATCCAGTTAACTTTTTTTATTGTTTTTTTGGCGATAGCAACGTTTGTAATTAAACTTGGCTTCATTGATACTGACAGAATCATAATCAAGCCCTTATTAAAGTTGAAGATATGTCTGGACTTCTTTCTTCCTGGCTTAATATTTTGTAATTTTATAAAAATTTTCCATTTGCACAGAAAACAACTGGAAAGAAATTTTTATTCAGGCATTGAAAATTTTTATTTCAGAAAAATTTCTAATGTTTCAACTTGTTTTTTCGAAGACTTTTTGATCTTATTTTTGACAGCTGCAACCCTTTATTTTGTGTATTACAGCATCAGAAATTCTATTATTCCTAAGTCTGCCAGATACATAATATATTCCATAAATTGCTTCATGGTCCTTAAAATCATCTATCTAGAATTTGCAATGATTAAAACAGATTTTTCTGCCATACAGTCGATCACCAAAAGATCTCCAACTCCTTTGTTATCCAACTTTATACCTGTATTTGGGAGAATCATAAAGGTTTTGGCCCCCTGGCTACAACCAGTATTCCAAAGCGAAATATGGTTTAATCCCAGTTTAAGGTACACAATAGCTTTTACAGTTTATTTTCTTCTTGTTATTTATGCGATTCTTGCATTTTTGAAAAAAATTTTCAGAAAACTTTTTTAATAAAACGACAATTGATCTGAAGCTTGCAGATATTTGTACAGAATTTTCAGCAGCATACAAAATACTGAAAGGCAACAATTGACTCAGAAAGAGAAAAGTCTTGGTGCAGTGCATCTAAATTTATCAATTAACATTTTTAGATTTGGCCCAAAACTGGTGGTTTTCTCTTTTCTGTGGTATTTGTTGTCTTTCAGTATTTTGTATGTCTACAAATAGCATGTAAAAATATTTTCATCTTTTACAAAAACAACAAAAATATTGTTTGCCCATGGTTATTCAAGGGAAAAGCGAGCCCGGAAGATTCATTCTTCTGTCCCCCAAAACATTAGATGAAATCAGAAGTATGAACTATGAGAAATTCATAATAAAATTCAGCAAATCACGTTGTCCGCCCTGCAAGCAATTCCAATCGTGGCTTGAATCCGGAGAACACACCCCACACAAACAAGTGCCAATAATTTCAATTTCCCTTGACAATCCAGACCAGCTAGACGTTGCAAACTATTTCAGAGAACTTTATACCTTCAACTGCGTCCCCTACGTAGTCTTTACCAACAAGCAGTTTAAGATTATCAGCGAGCAGAGTGGCTTTCAACCTGACATATTTGTTAATAACATAAATAAGTGTTTATAAAATAAATATTTTCAGGGGTTTACATAAAATATTTGATTTTGTGTTAAATCCGTTATAGCATCATTTATATCGTATTAAAGATAGAATGCGACAGACACAGTTTAATTTATAAAATTTAATTTAGGCAAGCGTCTTCAGACTGCAAATAACAAGATCTAGTTTATGTTCCTATCAGTATTTATGATTGCATAAATCCCGTCGTAATTGTTCAATTAACGAGTTTGGATCAAGACTGTAAATAAGGATAAGTAAACCGGCAGAGAGGCACAATTACTCTGCGATCTCGCAGTAAAAGGGCACAGAATCCTCGTTGTCTTCTGGTGTTTTAATGGTAACAGAGGAAAGAGCCTTTTTAAATTCACTGTTAAAAAGATCCTGTGACCCGTCGTTAAAGATAAGACAGACCGATCCTATGGAATTGTCATCACACATGCATTCAATGCAGTCTTTTTTGATGGAAAAAACCATATTCAATGGAGTGAAAAAGGATTGAAAATTTTGCTTGGATTTGGGAATGAAAATGAATCTCATGTTTGTTAGAAACACTGTTCCATCCTGGATGGAGGCAAATTGGAAAGAGTTTTTGTTGTAGAACCCAAAGCCAACATTTTTACATGACAGAATGATGGTTTCTTTGGTGGATAGCGGGAGTGGGACATCATTGCTGGTCACAACCGAATCAAAGAAATACAATTTTTTGAGCATTTATTGGGGCATAATTAAAATGTAAGACGCAAATACAGCACAAAAATTTACTAAAAGAAACACAGCTCATCTATTAAGATGAAAGATACGAAAGAAAGGCGTTTTCTAATTTCAATCAATTACTCCTAAAAGCATCCCATGTCTTTTCTAATTCATGTTCTGGCTCATTTATACTGTTTTTGTGCTTATAAGCTGTTTAAGTAATGGTTTAGCTCTGTTTTTGCATAGAAAAAGCATCTCAGAAAATCTTCGAAACCAATATTAATTAAAAATAGAACAATGGAATACATTTACAAACGGGAGCCAAAAAGACAATGCAAGTATGCGTCATCTTTTAACTTTAAATACTATTTCTGCAAATTCTCATTTGTGAATGTGTTTCTATTAATTTGTAAATTTTAAATATTTTCAGCCCCAAAAAAATGACAACAATCATTGAAAATGATAATTTAGAAAAAAAAGCAGAAGAGAGCATAAACAATGACAATGAAGTATGTGGAGAGTACAACGGGATTAAATACACCAGAAAAGATGTATATAAAGTAGAGGAAAACAAGTCTGGGCTTAAGCCGATGCCGGAGGAGCATTTTGAGTTGCTGATGCAGATGCCCTTCAATTCTCTCAAGCTGCTGATTCAAGAGTTTGAGGAAACACAGTCTGTTGATGCTTTGAACAGCATTCACATAAATATTCTACAGAATAATCTATCAGAAAACCCGAGTGCTATGGAGCTACTGATGGGACTAGTAATATATCTTAAGAACGACAATTTATACTCTGGCTTATGCGCCCTTTTTTCTGATTTGTCCCATCTGAACCTTAATTTTTCCTCTAAGCTCGTAGAAAGCCAGATTTTTAGTTTTTTGGATTTTAACAAGAAGATTTCCACAAACCTTGTTTTTAGTCTTTGTGACCACAACTTGCAATGCTGGGAAGAATTTAAAAGGTTTTATCTCGAAAGAGGCACTTCTCTGCAAGATTTCAACAGCGATCCCTTAGTTAATGCGTTAATATCACAGCATGATGATCTTGAAATCTGAAATATTGCACTTTGCTTTGCAGTCGTTAGTTTTAACTATTTTTTTCAATAAATTCTTTTGCATAGAAAGTTGTGCTTTTAATTACTTAAACATGAAGAAACTTCTTTTTTTTATAACCTGATAATATTTGATTACAAAACTTTTATTGAGACTTGAGTGATTACAAAACATATATAAAAGATGACTTGAGTGATTACAAAACATATATAAAAGATGGCTTTAGTGATTATCTCGCAGATAACAGGTATTTTAATTGACAAGAAGCTCAACATAACAAACAGACCTATACAGAAAGTCGTCAGATTCTACCTCTCAATAGCTCAGTGGTAGAGCAGCTGACTGTAGAAGATGTAGATATCAGCGGGCCGCTGGTTCGACTCCGGCTTGGGAGACTTTTTGCCACATCCGGCAAAAACATCATCAAAAAGGGCTTTGGCGAAAGTAAAATTTAAGTGTGTTTTGTTGCAACAATTTATTCTGAGAATTTGTCTAAATTGGAAGAGAGATTCTTTAAGTCTGAGCTAAGTAGTATTATGTTATTAAATTCAGTATTTACTTCTTCTAACTTATAAATAATATTGTTCAGTCTCTCTTCAAGGTCCATGGGCTTTAGAAAATAAAGGAAAATAAGAGACAAACAAGAATTTAATTTTTATAAATGCCTTTAGTAATTATTACTAAACAGCATAGATCTTATCATTCTAAAAGAATATTGATTTTGCCAAATTACACAGGTTCTGTGCAATTTATGCTTGTTTAGAAAACAAAAGTAAGTCTAGCTATTTTGAGCTCCAAAAACTATCTTAGACATTTCAAACAAGAGATTTTCTAAATTATTTTTGTAATAAAATTCTAGCATTAATGGCACTGATTGCACCCATTCTATGGAAAGTGAAAATAATAAGACAGAGGACCAGACCAAAAAGTTCTGTGACAATGAAAAGCAGAGAGACTACATAATCGAGAAAGAAAAAGAGATTGTGGTTTCTGAGGGGCAGGCTGAGAATGAGCAGTTGGAATCTAAGAAACAGGAGATAGTGCATAAAAGTGAAGATGTGGTTAAAGAATTGTATAAAGAAAAGACAGAGAATGAATGCTTTGACAAAACTGTAGAAGCAAGTGCAGATGAAATTAGCAAAGCCGAAAAGGCACCTGAGTTTAAGCTAGAGCCATTTACTCCTGGAAAAATCCCAGAGATCAAAGAAAACATTTACCAAAAGCCTGGAATTGCAAAGAAAAAGAAAGAATCAATCTTTCTTTCAAACAATTTAAAGAACAACAGTGAAAGCCAGAATAGTGGCAAAATAGAGGCTTCAAAGAAGGATGAAGATGGCAAGGTATTTAAGAACTGCAAATTGTTCTATTCTGAAGACGGAGAAATGATTGAGATGGGGCCTGGAGAGGTTCATTTGAAAGAAGGGGTTTTTGTGTTTATAAGAGAACTATTTAAGATGACTATTTTGAAGTTTCCGTTTGCAAGCGTTGAGTTTAAGGCAGAAAACAGATCAGTTTCTTTCAAGGAAAAAGGAAGAAAATCAGAAGGCGAGACATTTAAAATTGTCGAGAGAGAGTATCTGTTAGAATTTCCATCACAGGACTACTGTAATGACTTTACAAAGAACATAAAAAAACAATAAATTGCATTTTCAGAAACTTAACTTTGCTGGAATTTGTATTTTGCAATAACCGACGTTCTGCTTGTTTCAGTTCCAATGGATGCATATGTTGAAGTTTGTATTTTAAGCTTAATATTGTCTATTCAATGTAAATATTGCATAAAGAAAATAGCCCATGGATCGGGAAACGGCATACAATTACATAAGAAGCAAATTTATAGAACTACAGGAAACAAGGAAGCTTATAAAGAAGCATAACTTAAAAATAAAGTACGGATTTCTTTCCAAGGAGGAGTCAAAGACTGTCAAGGAGACAATAGACCGGTTTCTAAGCGAGAGGAATTATACTATGGCAGACCTTCAAAAGCATCTTGTGGAGGAGGAGGAATTTCCTTTTCATGATTTACTTTATGAATGCACACAAGTTTGTGAATTTAGAACATTCAAATCCATCCACACACATGTGGCTTATATGTACAATCCATTTATCCACACAACTTGGAATGCGGAGGAGGAACTACAGCTTCTTGATTTAGTGTCACAAAAGGGATTCATATGGAAAGAGATAAGTTACCACCTCTCCAAATACAAGGATTTATGCAGAAACAGATATCTTTGGCTTAAAGGGGAGAAGGCCAAACATCTTGGGAAGCATAGAATAGAGCAGCTTTTATCGGCTGGGCTGCCAGTGACAGGAGAAGAGTGGAAAGCTCTGTGCGATCAGTTGAAAATGAGCAAGAATAATATTTTGCGTGCAATAGAAAAGTATTTGAATGGGAAGGAGCTGGAAAAGCCAAGAGAGAAAACAAAAGAAATATTGCTTTGCTTGCTTATACTTAGGAACAACCACTTCTGTAAATTTGACATAAACATTGATTCTATTATGTCTTATTTGAACTCAGACGCGAGTTCATTCAATTTGTATGAACGAATAGATGGCAGTAAAACCCCATTTTTGTCAGTAAGAGGCAAGAAAGTGAGAGTCGACAATGGTATAAATCAGAGGCAATCCGTTGATGAGAATAACGATTGCACTGATATAACGACAATGAAGAGCAATGACGGCGAAGAAATAGAAGCAGAGTTTGATTTACTTTTGGGAAGCATAAAGAATGGCATAAATTCAGGAAATAAGGAGCAAGCTAGGTTTTTGAATGTTTTTCTGGAATTTTTCTCGTCCTGCCAAGGCTACGATATGGAAATTGTTTTAAATAAAGAAGATATTTTCTGGCTGAACATTACACGGGAGATGGTCCTTGACAAAGCTGCTGCCATTGCAAAGTTTAACACCATAAAGCAGCAGTACGACTGGAGAACCTACAAGGATGTGTACGACACTGTCATTAAGATTGCCTATGATCATGTAATGTTGAGAATTAAAGATGATTTGCTGAGCAAAAATTCAAAAGGCATTGGCAAAGCAGAGAGCTCGGCCAATGCCGCAAAAGAAGACCAAAAGCCAGCAGATTTGAACTTAAGATCTGAGACTCAGCTGGATCTTAACTTGTTCTGATAAAATAAATTATGTTAATAAATAAATTAATAAAGAATGTTGAAATCCTAATTATAGAATTGCATTATGTTTTTACCTTTTGTATTGGAGTTTATTGATTCGTAGTCTAGACCTACATACTTCTTTTGTCTTTAGTAAGAACTTGCAATCACATACAAACGTTTAATTTAAAATAACATATCTGTTTAGTTGCAATTGCCTCAACAGAACTATTTTCATTCAATTAGTTTGACCCATGGATGAGGATGTCAAAAGGACTATCGATAAGTTTGTAGCAAAAGAGAGAATGCTTGATTCGATAAAAAACACATTGGAAAAGGATTATGAATTTATAATAGACAGAGTCAGAGAAGGAAAGGAATTGTGAGAAGGTTTTAGGACTGCTGTCAATTTGCAGACATATGCTATTGTTAGAACATTAATGCTTTAACGCCTAATATTTAGAATGGTCTCGCGGTGAATAAACTATTGCCTTAATTAGAGATTTTCAAGGACACAAGATGAATAATTTACAATATTAATTGATGTAAAATAATGCCTGTTCAATTATGGATATTTTTTACAGCACAAAGCATTATTTATGATTATAAAGATGGCTGATCTAAAGTTTTGTTTATTTTATGTGCATTTTGTGTTTATTTTTCAATGACCCCTACAATGTTTTTGTTTTTCTTAGCATTTTGTTTATGCGCAGAATCTTATGTTCCGGACATAAAAAGTAAGAATGAAATACTGCACAAGCTCACAAACTTTACAACCTACTACAGCCTATTTGGTGTCAGTGAAAAGGCCTCACTTTCTGAAATAAACAAATCTTTTCGAAGGCTGAACAAGGCTGAGCCCCCTTCAAACTTGAATGCATCGCAATACAAAGAGCTAATCATGAATGGATACAACATTCTCAACAATTTTAGAAAGGCATACGATGATTTTCTCATGGACTCCAGGTTTTACTACATCGATGATCCTGTGAACTACAAAAACTACTTTGTTGTCACGCTTCTGGCAATTACTTTTGGTTTCTTTGTGCTAGATTTCATTGTTTATGCGGTGAGATACTTGAAATACATTGAAAACACTGGGTCTGCAAAGAAGGATAAAAATACCAGTGAGAAGCTCAAGAAAAAGGACAGAAAGGCTCTTCTCAGCGCCCCTGAAATGTATTCTATGAGGATCTTCTCGTCAATAGTGAGAAAAGTTAGAAGAAATTAAATTATAATTGATTCCTGCTGGTTTAATTTTGTTGATTTTATTATATTTTGAGTAAATAACAAGTAGTAACCCATTTTCTGGGTTAAGGGCGTTTATTAATATCAGTATGTTTCACTTAATTTAAACATTTTTGATGGGACCAATCAAAAGAATGCAGAACGGCAACCTTACAAAAAGCTCTCCGACCGAGAATTGAACTCGGATCCCCAGCGTGACAGGCTGATATGTTGACCATTGCACCATCAGAGATGCATGCCAACAATATGTAGAACATGTGCCTGTGTATGCAAATCTCCTGATGCAGCATTCCAAGGTTTTTTACACCAAATACACTCCATCTAAAATTAATCTATGCACACATAAACAATTCCGCTGTCGGTAAAAATACGTTAAGACTTATTTCTTTATTTTCTTTGTCCTGAGATCCACTTCACCGTAACCCTCCAATGTTGAGTCCTGATTCAATGTCCCAGGAGTGTAAATAACCTCTAGATCGCCTCTGATATACTCAAATAGCTTCTTAGGCACAGTTTTAATGTCATTCGTATGTTTATTTTTTGGATGCCTGCTTGAAATTCCTCCACTGATGTCCAGCACTTTTATCTTCAGGTCCCTAGCAGTAAGAAAATGCAGATCTTCCAGCAAATTATACGAGAAGTCAAGATACTCTAACTTCTTGTATCTATTGATCATCTGTGGTATTTCCGTGAACTCATTTCCAGCACAATTTAATTTTTCGATGTTAAGGAAGCTTTCAAAGAACGTAGGCAAAGTAAACAGGCAGTTATAGGAAATATCGACAGATTTGATAGGAGAGCTGCTCTCTTTTGACAGCAGCTGAAATCCTGGACCAAAGATGTCCGTGAGCCAGTCTAATGCACTTCTCAACACTGCCAGAGACTTCTCTTCAACCCCAAAAGGAAGCACAGGTTTCAGAAATTCTGCAATTTTGCAATGTCCAAAATTAACAGTTTCTATTTTTTCAAAAAAGAAGATGTTCTTGTTTATCTTGCTTATTGGGCAATAGCTCAAATCCAAGGACTTCAGTTTGTTAAACGACTTTTCGTTAAACTCAAACGCACTGAACAAATTTCCTGACAGATTGATGCTTTCTAGTGGGTTCTTTGTAAAGTCGTATTTGCAGTCTTTGATCAGGTTCCAGCTTAAATTAAGCTTTTTTAGTTTTGGAAAATATTGAATCTCCGGAGGAAAACTGTCAATCAGATTGTAGCTCAGATCCAACTCTTCAATACCTATGGGATCTTTGGCTGTCAACGATGGAAGGCGTTTTATACAATTTTTAGAAATCACCATCCTCTTCAATGTTGGCACCAGAAATATGGCTTTAGGAATTGTATTCAACTGACAGTTTACAATTTCTATTGAGGTGAGGCTTTGGATAAGCTCTGGATTTATCTGCTCTATACTGATCCTGCAGCTATCCAGAACTATTTCCTTGATTTTGGAATTTTTGGGCAAGATTGTATCCAGATCATAGACGTTGCAGCTTTTTAGCTCAAGTCTTGTAATTTTTGTGCATTTTACCAAATATTTTGTGTATTTCGAAATCACAAAATTTGTCAAACTGACATTTTTGAGATAAGGAGAGGAAGCCAGCAATGGCGGGAATGCCAGGCCTAGTGCATAATAGCGAGAAATGGAGGCTCTTAGTGTATCAGCTGTTTTGAAAACATCAATACTTGCTTCGACATTTATGTCTGACTTTCGCAGAACTTTGCTATTCGAAAGGACTTCGATCCTGTTAAAATAGTTTATGTCTGTTTGCTCCTGGGTAGAGTTATAAAAGTATTTTGCCAGGAGGTTTTTTGAAAAGCTCAGAATAAACGAGTCCATGGCACGAACCTTGGCTGGATTAGTCGAATCCAGCATTTCTTTGATGATATCGTCATCTTTTAGTGCCAGAGCAAATAAAACTAAAGAAAAAATTTGAGCTTTCAGCAGTGCATTCTTAAAAATTTTCATCCTGGGATTGGAAAAACAAATTTTTTTTATTTGAAAAGTGCAATACCATCTTTCGATTAAATCATGTATTATCAGCATTATAATTTATCTTCTAATTTACAAAAATATTGGCTTGCATTGAGGAATTTTCTGAAATGCATAAAATTATGCAAAAGGAGAAATTTTAAATAGAACATTTCATGAGTGTGTTTTAAAAATTAGAAAGGTTGTAGTTTTTTATTAAAAACCAAATGGTAAAGCATTCATACGATCGAGCATCTGTTATGCCAAAGTGTTTCGTTTATTTCCAAATTTATCTTTTCCATCAAACTTCTCTGTTTTTATCAAAGTCAACCCAAGGCAAATCAGCATTCAAAATTCTAAAATAAGAAAATTGATGCTAGAATAAAGATTTGTGGCAGATGTTTTACTATAATATAAACTTTATTCAATCTTACAAATAGAGTTATATTCTACAATTTTTGGCTGTCAAACCTGACTTGGCTGTCCAAATTAAATAAGAAAGAATTTAGGAGAAGTATAAACATTTACTTATGAGTACCATATTATAATATGTAAATAGAAGATGGAACACTAAAAAAATTTGCAAGAATTCTGAGAAAAAACCTAGAATATTTTGATTTAGAAAATAAGAAATTTTAAGATGCTTTTGTAAAAGGGTTATTTAGATTTGGCAGCAATATGTTATGGAAAGATGATTGCTGACAAACTTCTAGTAAAATTATCACTAAACACAGATTAGACAAACTTGTTTAAAAATTACTACAAACACAGATAATAACAACAAATTCTAGTACTGATTACAAGATATGTGAATTTAAATATTTACTTGAAAACTGTCTCCAATAATGTAAAAGCCACTCCTACTGTTGCCAACAAAATTCCATAAAGAGTCACCCACATATTTGGCGGGGAAGGTGGACGATCAGGTTTTGAAGGGTTTTCTTTAGAAGCTGATCTGAAAAATTCATCAAGCTCGCTTTCTGACGAATGTCCTGAATCTCTGGGATTACTGGTAGAATTAGTACGCAATGTGCATTGAGAGTAGAGTATAAGCCATAAGAATATAGTTTTGAAGTTTTTCATGATGGAAATAAAATTTTTAAATAAATGGGGAAATTTGGGAACCTAAATAGTAGTTGATTGAAAATTTTAATTTTTACCTATAAAATAATATTCACAAAATTTTGGCCTTTTTCAGGAATTTGAGCGGGAACAAATTTTACTTCATCTAAGGCAGGGCTTCAAGAAAATGGCTAAAAACATAAGAAGCATATGACTTAAGCTGTAATATCTATTCTGCGAGCTTTTTTATATTCACAAAGCTAACAACGCCCAAAAGTATGAAACCATATAAAAGATCAGGAATATAGTCACAAAAGGCATGATGATCGCAAAAAAAAATCATTACAAAAACCAGAGTCAAGCTTCGAGTTTTGGTAGACAAACATATTGCCTCTGATGCAGCTGGCTGGTATTTTATATCCAGAGAAAAGATTTCTTTTGGCTTGCTGCTATCCGCATTAGGCATAGGTGCAGATTTAACATCGTAATTGATTTGACTTGCAGCATGTAATAGTTGTATAAGTGCAAATGCCAATGCCATGCTGAGTTTTAAGCCTAAAAAATGAAGCATTTTAGGCAGCTAAATATTTTTTAAAAATTTGTGAATGAAAAATTAAAAGTTTAAAAGAAAAAAAAAGCTTGAGAAAAAATGAAAATCTTTAATGTACTGCTGGTTTTACTCATAAGCTATATAGAATCTAGCAATGATTACCAAGCAGTAGTGTCAATTGAACTTTCAAACCTCAATTCTTCAGAAGCACCTGATGATTTCAGAGTATCAACTCCTTTGACTACTAGGTTTTACAATGCATTATTTGGCCTCAAGAAAGTTTCTCTCACAATTTCATACATTACTTACTTACTTCTGCTAGCTATAACAGCTTTTATAATTGGTCTGCTCTTCCATTTCAAAAAACATAGTTGAATGAAATCAAAGTAGTTTTAAAAGTTAAATTTACTTCAAAAGGCTTTTTACTTTATTTTCATCACAAATTTTTATTAGCAATTTTTCGATAGACCATGGAATATGCCCAATTGAGTAATTTCACAGAAATTGCCATACTTTTTTCTCCAAGCTTCAAGCAGTTCGTAAAGAAAATATATGAGGATTGTATGTCAATGTTCCCAGATAAAAGAGTGTATTTGGTAAATTCTTCTGATGTTCTTTGCTCTGCTAAATGCGATAGATATGAGTCTTACATTTTAGTAGGAATCGAATGTCCACTCCATAAGTTTAACAATTCAGTTCAGTACAAAATTGAGATGCCAGAAGTGTACAAAAAGGCATTAGATGAATTTAAAGGAATAAAATACATAGATTCGATATATTTGTTAGACAGTGCTTGTTCAGAGAACATTAGTGATACAATCAGTGTGTTTAAAGGCGGCAATTTCACTATTTTGAGTTCTGAATCTGAAAGTATGATCATTGATCGAGAAAATGAGGACGAATGTATTCTTGTGATAACAGAGTCCCAAGAAATTCTTGATTTCTTCTGCAGCAACTTTGAGAATGTCATTTGCCCGTGCACAAACATAAAAATGAGCAGTAAGGTCAGCTATCTCATGAAAAGTTATGCCAAGGGCACCAAGATACTCAATAAAAGGATGATAGGAGTGATATTTACAAGTGCTATGTTTGAGCAAGCAGCAAATGCTATATGTGAACAACTAAACACAGAATCCAGGGCATATAAAATATTTCTTAAGGACACTAGCTATGAAAGACTGATCAGTATAGACAATTTGGATTGTATTGTTCTTGTAGATTGTCCGCTTTTTCAATGCAACATTTCTTTGCATATACCTGTTGTAACTCCATTTGCATTGCAATATGCGAATCTTGAGAGAGCCAGCGAAGACAAAGCATGCAAAGACCTTATTGTTAAGTCCCAGGCACAAGAAATTATGATCAATAGAATCGACAGAGCTGTTGTGTTCAAAAATTGTGAAGAAGACATGGAGATTTATGAGGGAAAAAGAGGCATAGCCTCTGTTTATGAGAATGAGACTTTTTGATTTTGCTAGGAATTTACAATTTACTAAAACAGTGGACAAATTTTGTTTTGTGTAATTTAGCTCGTAAATATGATTAAAAAAATACAGTTCGCAGAGACTTTTCTTAAGTTAGATTTATTATTCAAACCTAAACTTTTGTTCCTTTGAACGCCTGAGTAGTAAGCAAAAGTTATATTTTCTAATTTTAATTTTGTTTTGGAGGCTTTTAAAACATAAAATCAGTTGCTGCAGTCTTTTATAAGACAACTTTTGGTTTCTAGAATTTTAAAGAGATGATTTATTCATGCAGCAGCTATTTTGATAATCTGTAAGTTCTTTACTAGCCTAAAGATTACACTTAGCTAAAAAAACAATCTTAGCAAGGTTGCTCATTTGTATTTCTTCATTTGCCAGTTTCAATGGTTTGTGCCAAAATTTATATTTTCTATTTGATTTGTCCTTAATGTCGGATGTCGAAATAACACAGGATTTTTTGAGTGAGATTTCTAGCAGTATTTCCCAATTGAAGCATTTGCAAAGTTTGGAAATATTCTTTAATCAGAGCAAGGACTGCCACATTGCATTTAAAACAGAGCGGTCTGCAAATATCCAGGACTTTGAAAAGTTCTTAAATTACAAAAACAATAAATCTTTGGAGGCCAAAGACTTGAACTGCGATTACCACGGAGTAAAGTACACTTTCAACAGAGCAACTCCCTTAGATGACGATGAAAAATGCTACTCTTTTATATTGATTTCATCGAATGACGGCAGTCAGCCCAAGAGAGGAATGATAGTTATTGCAGATGGCTCAGGAATCATTGTTGTATCTACATGCATTCTTGATAATCTTAGACAGTTCAATCTTGATGTGATACAGGCCTTATACCCTAATGAATAAATTTATTTTTTCTCCAATTGGTATTATCTGTTGGCTTTTGATCCTTTTACAATTTTTATTTTTTGACTTGAGTGTAAAGTCTATTTTATCGTGTAAAATATTGACCTGAATATTTTGTTCAAATGACTTAAAAACCTAAAAATTTTTATTTTACTTTATAAAATGGCATCAATCCTACAAATACTGAATAATGCACATAATTTGACAAAATGTGGGTGTGAGCTTCCATTCTTGCGGTTTTTGAGTGCCTTTCACTTTCTTTTAAAGAAATCAAGCAAATTATTTTTTCTTTTGGATAAATCAATTCTGTCATCCACAAAATTTTCAATCTCAAATTCTGCATAAACAGGGCAATGATCAGAGCCCTTAATCTCAGGCATTATTCCAGCAGCACAACACAGAATGTCACCTGTGCACAGGACATAGTCTATTCTAGTTCCGTAATTGACCGGCCTGAGATTAAATATTGTATTCCAGCAGGTGTATTGTTCTATCTCATTGTTATGCATCCTGAATGTATCCTTGAACACAGAAACAAACTCTTTCATCCATTCTCTCTGGTACACACTGAAAAAATGGGCTTCAAGAGCTTTAACCGTGAAGAAATGAAACGGAAGTTCAACTTTTTTGGGCCTTATTTTTTCTACCATTTCCTTGAGAATCTCAGGATCAGCGAACTCTTCAGATGCGGTGACTAGCCGTTTGTATAGTTCGTTCTTCTCCTTTATCTTATCATTGATCAAACCTTTGTTCATCTCATTCTCATAAATGTTTTCATCCCATTTATTAACGATTGTGATAGTGTCTAATTCGTTCTTGTACTGGTAATGGTCTAAAATACTGTAAGTTGCATTAAAGTCTCCACACAATATGCAGTTTTCCGCTTCTGCATGCTCTCTCAGCAAATTGTACACTTTTATTATGTCACCTTTATCGCCATTGCTGCTTTCATCACAATATGGCATATAGCAATTATACAATACAAAGTTCCCATGGAAGGTTTTCAAAATCCGTCCTTTTGAGATCTCCACCTTCTTCTCACAAAATACATTCTTTCTAACTAACGTGGCCACACCATGCCTGCCTTTTACAAGGATAGAACTGAAGGTCTGATAGTCCCTCAGGGCGCTGTATCTTGTCAAGTTTTCTTTAGATCCCTTTATTTCTTGCAAGCATATTATGTCTGCCTTTAGGGTATTCAGACAGAAGTCATTGAAGCTGATGTTGCTCTTTTCGTCAAAGGCCCGCAGACCATTTACATTCAGAGAAAATATTTTCATAATTATGGAGAAGAAATTCATCAATTAGTTTGGCTATTAAATGCAATGGCATTCTTTTACAACTCGCAGACAAACAGTTTTGTTTCAAAATTTTAGCTTTAGGCATTCAAGACAAAAACTAGCTATGAACGTTGTTTCTCTTTTTTATGTCCAGAATCTCTCTATTATCTATTTTGTTTAACTGGTGCCAGTATAAAAATTAATTGATCAGTAAATTTCAGTAATAAATTTGTGAAAAAATTTCTAGACTACAAAGCACAATAATGTATTTAACAGGTTTATTTTTAGGATCATGCAGCTGCAAACGAATATTCTCTGATTTAAGATGTAATAAATGACTAATGCCACTAATGAGCTATTTTCCCAAATGTTTCGTATTTTATAAACACTTTGGCTGAACAAATATTATGGACGCCTTGACAATCACTGATGTCAGAAGAATGATGTTGAGCATAAGCCATGAATCTGCCAACAGGGCAAAAGAGCTTAAGCTTGAAGCAATCAGCGAGTACGAAGCAATCAAGGATAGAATGGTAGATCAGGGGCAAATTGCGCTGGATAAAAAGTTTAAGAGCATGTCAGAAGAGCTAGAGAACGAAAGAAAAAAGTCAGAGAGCAATCTGAGAAAGAAATACAAAATGTTGCAGCAATTATTTAAGGAAAAAATTCTTGATGATCTATTTTCAATGACAGAGAAAATTTTGACAAATCTGCCTCTTAACAGAAAACTTTTAGAGCAAACCTTAGAAAGGAACACAGAAGACGAGATTTATGTTTTCAGCCGTAAAACAGATCATGACTTTGTTTTAAGCCATACAAAAGGGACAAGCTGTGATATTATGGAGCTTCCAGATGAAGCTTTGGGTGGTGTTGTGATCTGCACTAAAAACGGAAAAGAAGTATGGGACAACAGCTTTAGTAGCAGACTGCAAAGCTTCAAAGAGAGAGATTTACAGGTACTAAACAAGGAAATCTTTTCTCAAAAATAATTAAATTTGATTCTAAAATCAGAGACAGTTTGCATAGAAGAAAGCTGTCATGTTTTTTGCAGCTTATAAAAACAAGTTACTTATTGAGTCATTTTCCAGCTTTGATTTAAATTAGACATTTTAAAGACTAAAAATGCACCTTTTGAAATACAGAACAAAAGATAGAATCAAAACTAGAATAAGGCATAAGTGTCTAGATGCTACAAATTTATTGACATTTTTCAGAGAGATCAAGATATTTTTTATTTGATTTTAAATATTCTTTGAGACCAGAGCCAAATTGTGCATAGTCACTGATCACAGTGTAAAAGACTATAAAGGACACAATAAGAATATTCATCAGTTCTAGGAGATTGGCCACATCAGACACAATCATGGCCTTTGGACCGTAGACCAAATAGTTTGTTTTAAAGGCTACAATAACGAAAATCTTTACAAAATAAAGGATAATTACTATTTTCCTTTGCGTTACATCCTCATCATTGAAATTTACATAGATAAAAGCCTGCAAAATGCATGTTACAGCCACAGCCAGTGTGCTCCCAAGAACACTGATGCTGAACGGAGAACAAGGTGGTATGACCTCTTTTCCGAGAATAATGAGGGCAAGGAACAGGGCAATTCTGGCAACAGACTTCAGCCTCATTCTCGTTGCATATGCACGATTAATTCTCTCATTGGCGCCAATTTTTTTAAAAATTTGTAAATTGATCCTAAATCGATTGAGGTAGATTTTGCAAACTAATATTATGCATTCTGTGAATGAAAAAGCAGCAACAAGATACAAGAGACGGAAGCTAGAGACATCCAGACTCACAAGCTTGAACTTTTTGATTCTGTTGGAAGCTATTGTGGGAATCAGAAGAGCAACTACAGAATTATGAAGTAGAATCACTGTTGCAATGTACTCTTCAAATACGTTATTAGAGAATAAGGCACACATTGAAATGTAAAACTGGAACACGTTTAATTTGCTGACATAAATAGCCTCATTGTACATTTCAGTCTTGAAGGTCTCAGTTAGAACCTCTTTGTCAAGCTTGTTGTGGCAGCCGCAACTTAACGCATGCCCGTAGATTTTGTAATTGTAAATTGGAGTGTTAAATTCGAACATTGTCCATCCTATTGCGAACTGCTTGAGCCAGAAGAATATAATTCTAGAAAAAAGGGAGACAGAACTGTACATTTGCACGTTTCCATTGCTTTTTGTTCCCAAGAATACTTTCATTGAGGATAATATTTCTTTAGATCTGTAATTTATTTATTTTTTAATTAAAATCTTTATTTGATCAAAAGAAACAAACTTTTTTATTAAAAGAGGATTGTAAATATTTGAACTTGTTTAATAAGATTAGAAAGAAAAGCCAAAAATTGTGTAAAGACATTTTAGATGCTAAATTATTATCGTAGTTTATTTTTGGCATTTTAAAGATCAATCCAACGATAACTTACCCAAACCATAAATTGGTGCATAATGCATATGATGTATTACTTTAGAAGCGACAAATAGTCTCGTTTGTGAAGAATATGAATATTTAGCAATAAAAACACTTTTTTGTATAAGACTTTAGAAGAGCAAGAAACAAGCATCGTATGTCAGCATTTAATGCATAGGCAATAATAACTATCAATAGTCACAGCATTGAATAGTTATGTGCTTATTTAAATGTTTTATATGGTCTTAATTGAGAAAAGGCAAGCCTGTGACTGAAATTTAAATATCTAAGAAAAAAGAATTTTGACTAGCCATGTTTCAAAAACAGAGCTGCTTCTTAAACAAAATTTCCTTGAGTTTGAGTGCTGTAAATTACAAACAATATTTGTTTACACTGCAAATTTTGAAATTGCTGGCAAATTAATTTGCCAAACCCAAGGAATGGTCGAGATTGGAGAGAACTACCGCAACGTGAGAAATTCAATCCTAAACCAGAGGATAGAGGGAACCTACCTAAAATCGCGGCCTTCAAGCTCATACAAAACTCTCTTGGTGCTAGGAATAATGAATATTGGGCTGGGGCTTTCTGCCCTAATAAATTATTTTAGTGTGCCCCATGTGCATATAAGCTACGCAGAGGATCTCCAACAGATGATTTATCTTCCCAAGGGCACAGCTTATCTGTACATAACTGTTGAAGGGCTATATCAAAACTATTTACCATACACCAAAAGCATAAACTATGACCAGATAGAAGGCAAAACAAGCGATCTTAACCTGAGCGATACAAAACCTTTTGACTTTTTGAATGGCAAGCCTTATTACCCAGCAGGAGCAATAGCAGAGACATTCTTCCAGGACAAGATCAGTTTAGAGGGCATAAAGATCAACAGCAATGATATTTCCTGGAAGGGGGAATCTGGGCTAATTGGAAAGACCAGCTATACACCTTCTGAGATAGTATTTCCAGAAAGTTGGAGCCCAGAGACAAACAGGGGCACTGCCCCGCTCAACACCCAAGAAAACTCAGGGCTTCCGATACTTAATGAAAGATTTGCAAATTGGATATCCTTGGCTGCCTTTGGCAATTTTAGCAAGCTTTGGGGCAAAATGGAAATTCCAAGTGATGATTACTACCGTCTAAAAGTCGAGTCTAGAGAGGGATATTCCAAGTCCAAAGGCATTACAATTTCATATGCGAACATCATGGGAATACCCAATTTTTACGGATACTTGTGTTTTATTATTATAGGATTGATGTGCATAATGAGTGGGATTTACATCAGAAACCACGGATATTAGTCGTATGCTTAATAAATGAGTTTTATTTTTTCATTGGATTATTGTAAAATAAAATTTTCAACGATCAATTTATAGCGTTTGGTAGGAAGGTCTTTGTACAGTATAGAATAGAATAAATGCATAATTTACTAATTTTATCAATTAGTTCTTAGATCAGAAGATTTAAATTATTTATTCTCTTTTTAGTCATTATCATCTCAATTTTTTCTCCGTACTTATTTTTTATTTCCAAATTTACTAAAAGTGAAAAGTGGTCAAGATTAAGGGATATAAACATTGTATTTACTCAAAATAATTTTATATTGCAATATTAACATCAGTAAAACCTGAGTATGTTTTATTTATGCAATCATCAAGCATTCCAAAAAGCAGAACCTATAAATAAGTTAGAAAGATAAAGATGACACAAATAATCTGCCGTTTTGTCAGACAAAAAGGTGAAAGTATAAATAAAAAATGCAGTCAAACGGCTAAAGAAAAGTAAATGTTAAAAAAATAAAGAAATATCGATTTTAAAGCAAACAAAAAAATCAAATTTCTGGTTTTGATACCTTAACTGATTATTTAATCAATCAATAATGCGGTTCATCCTCTTTTTGAGCTTTAAAGTTTTCCATACCTGAGGTAGTGTCGGAAATAGAACTGCTGACTGTCTCATAAGCGCCAACGAACGATGATCGAATATATTCCCAGGCCTCTTTGAGGAATTTAACTATTCTGTTAAAAACAGCGTCAAGATAGCAAAATCGGAGAACATCGTTAAATAAACTCTTGAAATACTCCAAATTGAGATTCGAAGAAGAAACCTTGTTCACCTTAAATTCATTGAATCCAGAAATTGAGAATGCAGACTCACTGACACTCTGGTAAATATTGAATTCAGCGCTATCCTCAACAGATCGAATAAACTTGATCACTAATATCAAAAGATAGTATAACAAGATTATAACAATAAGTGACGAAAGAAAAGAGACATGGGCTGATAAGAAGTTCATTCCAAGGCCTGCAAAAGCACCCTCCAGGTAAGGAATAAATGAGCTCTGGGACAGAACATGAACTGCAGTTATCAACAGCAAGTTAATGTAATGATCAACGAAGTCAGGATTGGAGAGATAGCTGAAAAGCAAGAAGTAAGTGACCAGAATGAAAGAGGTCCCAATGAAGAAAGTCTCTAAGAGCGGTGTTGAGCTGAAAAAGAGGCTTGTAACACGGCTTAGCTTTCCAGGATTGTTGAGATCGTAGCTGGTTGCACAGGCCCTAATGAATACAATAAAGGCCAAGGCTGATGCTCTGTTAAGACAAGCAATCTTCAGTGGATTCTTGGGCGCAAGATAGAATACCAGTGTTGATAAGATTAAGCAAACCACTAAAACCACAACTGGGTCAACAACGAAAGCGCCTAGCTTGGCCAATGCTGATGTAATGTCAATTTTTGCAAGATCCAACATTTTTAGGGCTTAAATTTTTAGGATTTTTAATTAATTAAAAATTTAATTAATTATGCATGCATAAAACTATTTATTGTGTTAGACATGAATTTATAATGGTTTTCAGACACATATAATGGGTGCTTCCTGCGTTTTGCAACTTGAGTCAAAGCTTCTATCCTCAATTATCTCAAATTAAATTTATTTTCGCCGAAATATTTAGCTCATTAAAATTCATGCAAAATTTTTCAACAAAATTAAAGCACAAAGACACAATATTTAGCGGGAGTTGCTACATTGGACGCTTTACTACAGACTCTCTTGGAACATAGCTGAGCCGTTTGTATATTTAACACTGTCTTGTAATTTTAAGTACTTAGTGCAATGTTATCTTTTTTAAAACTCTTCGTAGAAATAATGTTATTAACCTTTCAATATGACATTTAAAACAAATTATAAAGCTAAATTCTTAAATGATGTTTTGAAAAAGACTTCCTGCATAAAATAGGCATAAATTATAAAGACTTTATTCTTCTTTGAACAGGCTTTCAATATTGTCAATAAACAGATTGTGATCCAATGTCCCATCTTCGTAGAAGAGATCAAATACGCTTTTGCTGTATTTAATTGGGACAATCTTTCCCTTTTTGTATATCAACACCACGTATACAGGAGTTTTGTCTATTCTTGTGATTATCTCAAGACCATCAAACTTGATTTTGCCTCCTTGGAAATATGTAATAATGGTTGAGACTGCATTTATAATGAAGTATACAATAACACAGTATGCAATGTAGGCTTTGATAGTCCCCCATTTAAAGTTCAGACTCAAGTAGAGCACAATCCCTGCCAAGATTGTCGACAGAATGCCAATAAGATTGAAGAAGTCGACAGCTGCAAAATTTTCCTTGTATCCGATCTTTGTAACACATTCCACAAGCAGGTCATCCAAGGAAATCTTAAGTTGATCTAAGGAGTAGAGGTCTGAGACTATTGGATCTTTGTTGTGCTTTTCTCTTATTTTTTGCATTTAAGGGATAGAAATTGAATCTTAAATATTTTTATGTCCAAGACCAGGATGAAGTGTAAAATGCAGTCATCACCCTGCCTCAGCTCAGGGTTAGCTGCAGGAATGCATTTATATGCATTAACAGGAGCTTCAAAAGAATTGTTTGTATTTTGAGCAAGCATAATCTTAAAAGTAAAATAAAATATTTTCAATGTGTCTAAGGGAGTTATCAAAAATTGCTAGCTTAAACAGCATATCATATATATTATATATTATGAGATTGAAAGTTTCATTTTTAGTTAGTGTATTTTCAAAAAGATTTATTAATTTGAGTTGCATTGTAAAAGATGAAATTCATTTATATGCATAAATGGGCTAGAGAAGGCAGACGAATACAAGTCAGACTATTGTCTATAGAAGCCACAATCTGATAAGCTGTCCATAATGTCCGAAGATGTTATGATACCACGGTTATACAAAATTTCAATAAACTTGAGAACTTCATTGGTAAGTCCTAAGGCTGCAACCAATTGGCGCAGACAGTCTGGAATCCTGGAAGTTCCCAATCTTAAACGGTTCCATTCTTTCATAAGTTTGAGCTCCTTGGGATTCAGAAAAGAAGATCTGTTGTTGAGCCGGCAATTCAAATGGCTGGAAAGCATATTTGAATAATCTAATTTGTCAAACTCATTTTCAATAAGCAAACCGTAGTTGATGAAGGAATATTCGAAAAGCTTTGTGTCGCGAGATTTGAAAAAAGTAAAATCTTTTTCTGATGGAAGAAGATTAGAAGAAAATGATGCTTTTATGTAGCAATTGACAGACTTGTAAAGCTTTTTTGATATTGGCTTTGGTGTGTTTGATCTAAAGTGACTGAAAGAGTCGCTTATGTAGAAGAACTCGACCAATTTTTTTGTGCACGAGAAAGCCCGGCTATTTTCTTTGTTTAAGAATATTTGTCGTGCTAGATCACAGGGACTCTCGGCAGCGTGGTAGGCATAATCGTACATCTCATCGATTGTGTCATTGGAATAGTATCTTGAGTTATCACTAGTAAGTTTTATATTGTTATGATTTCCTGTGTAATCTTTCGACAGTTGCTTCTCAGGTTCTGAAATCTCATCATTTTTTTGTGAAGTATTTTGATCAGGTGTTATTCCTGAAAGAAAGTCTACGTAAGACCCAGGTTTCTCATCATTTGACCCTAGATCACATTTTATGTCAAAGTCAATCGAATCTATGCTTTTATCCATTGGCTTCAGGTTGTATTCTATTTTTTTAGACTGTGGACCCACAAAAGGCCTGCGGGTCTGCTTTAGATCTTTTTTATGACGAATGCAAGCTATTTGTAAAATACAGTCTTTAACCTCAGCCGAGTATCTTTTGTGTACAAGATTGATATGATTGGCTATAAAGTCTAAACTTCTGTGCCCATGTGAACATAGTTGCAGACAGAGAGGGCATTTATAGTCTTCTAAAAGGAATCTTGCACTGTCTATCTCAAAGCACATCTTCGACATGTGCTTTTTTGGATCATCTGACCTGACTTCGGACACATTATAATGATATCCAGACCTTAAATTTGTAATTTCCAGAGGCACCTCAATACAGTTAGAAGAAGGAGAAAAGTCATTGCCTATCCATGCTACTTCATGTGCTATCAGCTTGGTTGTTCCCCAGTTTTTGCAGCAGCTGAATCTTGAAAAAAACAAGTTTTGAGTAGTTTGCTCAAAGAAATACAGATAGATTTCATCGAAGCAGCTGAAAGTAATGTTTGGAACACCATTAATAACAGTAATAGGTATTTTTGTACCTTTTTTGATTATAAATCCGTAGATTAGGATATTGCTATGATTTGGAGAAAAGCTGTCTTTCTGTCTTAAGTATTTTAGTTTATTGCTTAAGACTGTATTTTGGCTATCTGTTGATTTGTTTGCTATGTGATTTGTTGAGCTACAAGCTGAGCTATTTGTGTCGTTTATGAGGATCCTAAATGATGAACATTCTGCTTCTATTGGCATTTTAATTATATTTTTAGTTAAATTAGGTATGGAAAATGGCAGATTCGATCCAATAACAATCTCTCTGAAATCCTTCTCCATGGGATTTTCCAAAATTTTGTTTTTTGAGCTTCCTGGAAAACAAGAAAAACAATTTTAACTTTAAAACCAAGTTTTACTCAAAGATAGACACTTGCCTGCTTTTGACCTAAAGCCCTTATTTTGCAAGTTATCAGCAAGAAATCACAGACATAATCCGCTCTGTAATCACAGCAAAGCATTGCTATTGAAGAGTTTTATTTTGTTTTTCTGAGTCTAACTTTTCTCAAAGGTTCTAGCTCTTACCAAATCAAAGATTGTAGACAAAACTAATTAACACTTACGATTGCTATTTCAAAGCTATCAAAAAATAATTGCATCTCTGAATCAACATTAAGACCATCGTAAAAACAATGCCCCAATGAGCTCAACTTCAGATGAACTGAGAAAAGCTTACGAATCCATGTTTAGCTTTTTCCTAACTAGAAACAATATTAAAAACAAGATAGAAGAAATGGACAATGAAATATCGCTTGTCAATCAGTGCATTCTTAAATCAGCCAGCCAGAAAATAAACTACCCAATAATTGTGGGAAACATCCTTTCAAGAGCATCCATAACAAACATAGGAGTCTTCCCACCGTACAAAATCACAGAAAACTGTATTTACCCACTGAAATACACAGTCAAAAAGAGATTTAAAGCACACAGGAACTATAAGAAAAACCCACAGAACAAGGTTCTGTACATCTGCACAGTAGACTCTGATGGGATAAGCATAACATCAGACGATGGATACGTGTGGAAAGGAAACAAGGTGTGGGACGAGTTCAAGTCAGATGTTGGGATAACTGAAGAGTTCAAAAACCTTGAGGACTTTATGGTCTTGAATCATCCAGTGATAGCAAAGCTTATTGAGGAAATTGGGAATACAGACAGGTTTGAGAATTATGTTCCGCTTTCAAAGCGTAAAAAAGGAAGCAAGCCTTGAATCTGAATTGCATAAGTTAATATGAATCTTTTTATGCAAATATTCTAATTTAGCATTAGCATTTTATTTGAATAAAAGCATTACAGCCTTGCTTTAAATTTTTTTAGAATTCTCTGCCCTTGGAGTTTTTAAGTTATAGCTTTTTGGCGAATGATTAGTCATACTCCGAACATAGTCTGCTTTTAAGAGCTGTGCTGCAGTTTTGTACATCAGTGTCATAGGCTAGACAGATTTTAATTCAACTTTTAGTGTTTTTAGTAAAGTAGATTATAATTAGTAATGTAAACACAAAGAAATAAAATAACTTAAGATATAGATTGATAATAAAGGTTATTTAGATAGTTGGAACAACATCTTTTTTGAGTTGAGATATTTTTCTATTGACTTTTATGCTCTCTGGGACTAAAAAGCTAGCTTTTGATATTGTCTAATCGTTTAAAGTGCTGGCAGAAGAAACCAATATGTTTATGCATTGACATCAATTAAACTTTATTTAATTTATTTTTTATAAAGCTTTTATTTAATTTTTAAACAGCTAATACAATGAAAAAGGAACTTATAATTCTCAAATGTAAAGTTAAGACAATGCACTCTTGATACTTAGCCAGAAACAAATAGGCATGTTTATGCATTTTTATTATAGCCTATTATGAAGTCATTTTTGAGATCTCCTTCTTGAATATTGCTAGAAATAGCATTGTTGGAGCTGTACCTTTTTAGGGCTGCCTTTCTTAAAATATGTTTTGAATTATCCAGTATTCTTCTGCAATTATCGTCACTCAACCCAAAAAGATTCAACAACTTACAAATGTCGTGTGGACGCTTAATCTCAGTAAAATGTCTTGCCCCACTTGAAATAACAAGATTTCTGCTGCATCCCAGCTTGATGAGCCTCCTTAGAGAGTTCATCCAAACTATTCTTTCATTAGATCCATACAATGTATCTCGCAAGGTCAGCTCTAAAAATAGCTGTTTCTCCTTCAAGGTGTTGATGAACGACCTTTTAATGTGCTTCAATGTGTCGCACTTCAGCCTGATCAAATCAGGATTCAATTTAATGACAGAAGAAATATTTGAATTGTCCACATTATTTATGCAGACAATGTCAAAGGCTTTGAGATGGGACAACGTGTCTTGGCCGATCGAAGTGTTGTAATTAATGTCTATTCTGCTGTAGATTTTGCAAACTTCCGACTTTGGCAAAATGGGAGGCTTTGCAGATTTCAGACCTTCATTTATTGCATGAGAAATGCAGCAACCATCGATTCCTTGCTTTGAAATTTCTTCAAAGTCCAAGAAGCTTTCATGGACATTCAAGTCATAAAACATGGGAACAAGAATTCTTCATTTAGAATTCATGAAAACAGAATTATAGCAGAGAGAATTGCTAAAAATAAACTGTGTGAAACATACTGTTAATTTTATTATTGGTTCTAACATCAGTCTGCAATGTGCTTTTTATGCAGATATTTCGTAGAAAAGCGTCTTATCATTTTGGTCTCAGAAAGCATAAAATATTTTATAATGCATAAAATGCTTGAATAATCTGCCCATATGTCACAGATTTTAACAGACGAGGTAGGACAGGCTTTTCAGCTCAAGGACAGCGACTCACAGGAGGTTACAGGCAAAGAATGTCTTTTTGCAAATATAAACACTGTAAACTCAATAGCCACATTCCTAAGCACTTCCTTAGGCCCAACAGGAATGGACAAGATTTTGATAAGCAAGGATGATATCGTAACAGTAACGAATGACGGAGCAACTATTTTAAATGAAATGGAGATGACAAATAACCCCATATCACAGCTGGTATTGCAGCTTAGCCAATCGCAAGACGAGGAGATTGGCGATGGAACAACCTCAATAGTAATTTTAGCGTCTTCCATACTGAACCAAGCAAAGAAGCTGATTGAAAAGGGCATGCATCCAATTAAAATAACAGAGGGCTTTAATTTAGCTTTAAACCTTGCTATTGAGCATTTGGACAGGATCAGCGAGGAGGTCACAGACATGAGCACCTATTTGCTCAAGGCAGCAAAGACATCCCTTGGATCCAAGATTGTTTCACTGGGAGATATTTCTGGATTGTGTGTGGATGCAGCACTTGCAGTAGCTGATCTTCCCAGGAAAGATCTGGACTTGGAATTAATCAATATCCAAAGCAAGCCAGGAAAGAGCATTAGCGATACTGTCTTGATCAAAGGAATAGTCCTCAAAAAGGAATTTTCGCATCCACAAATGGGGAAGGAATTCAAGAATGCAAAAATAGCATTGCTGAGCTGTCCCTTTGAGCCGCCCAGGCTGAAAAACAAGAATTCGTTGCTGATTCATTCTGCTGAAGAATACAAAAAAGTAGAGAAATACGAGAAAAGCAAGTTCCTGGAGATGATAGCTGCTTTGAAGAATAGCAAGGCTGATTTGGTGATGTGCCAGTGGGGATTTGACGATGAGGCCAATTCTCTTCTGATGCAGAATAGCCTTCCTGCCGTGAGATGGGTGGGCGGACATGATCTGGGGCATATGGCAGCCCATATCGGCGGTTCAATAATTTCCAGGTTTGAAGATTTGAAAGAGGAACATCTTGGACTGGCTAACGTGAGAGAAGAAAGCTTAGGAACTGACAGCAGCAAGATTATTATAGTTGAGAGCCCCTCGAAAGACAAGTCTGTTACAATATTGATCAGAGGAAGCACAGAGTACATTATTGAGGAGGCCAAAAGATCAATCAGAGATGCGCTCTGTGCCATCAGAAACCTGATAAGGAACAATAGAATTGTTTATGGAGGAGGCAGTTGTGAGTTGAGTATGTCTCTGCATCTCAAAAAGGCTGCTAAAGAGTATGTTCCTGAGGAGGAGGAAGCCATTGTGGCGTTTGCAAACAGCCTTCTTGAGATTCCAATTCTGCTTGCCAAGAACAGTGGACATGAGCCCATAAGCTATGTTGAAAAGCTCACAACACTTCATTCCAGCGAGACCGACTATTCTCTGGGAGTGGACTGTCTTGAGACTGGAGAAAGAAGCATGAAGAAGATGGGCATATTTGAAGCTTTGGAGAGTAAAACAAGGCAAATTAAGATGGCAATCGACCTTGCAAATGTTATTTTGAAGATCAGTGATGTTATTTTGATATGAATAAAATTTTAGCAAAATTGTTTATTTTTGACAGGAAATATTAATTCTAGAATCTAATAAGATTTATTTTAAAAAAAAACGACATAAGATATTAATATTTATGCATTTATTTTAACAACATAATACAAAATTGTAGAAAATGAATTTATGCAAATGTTGCTTGTAAATTTAAGATCTTTGGCATTTTTATAGCATTAAATTTACTGCCTATTCGTGTTCAACTCACAGTCTCTTTTCTTAGAATTATTTCCGTTAATTTATGAAAATACACATTTTGTCTGATAAAATATTTCTTCCATGGATCTTTACTTTTTAATAAAAGAGCAACGTAAATCGATAAGAGCACCAGTTGACACAATGGGGTGCTGCTCAGTGGGAAAAGAGCTTACAGCAGAAGAAAAGAAATTCCAGATACTCGTAGCTCTTCTTCTTTCGTCGCAGACAAAGGATGAAGTCACTTATGCTGCTGTATCCTCTCTCAGACTGCTGCTTAATGATTTGACACCAAAAAATATTTTAAAATGCCCTGAGACAGATCTGCATAAATGCTTGGAGAAGGTTGGATATCACAATAAAAAGCTCAAGTTCCTTCTGGAAATATCCAAAAGGGTCCAGAAAGAGATGCCTTCAACACTTGAAGATGTGCTGAAGCTGCCAGGCATAGGGAAGAAGATGGCCTATCTGTACTTGTTTCACGGGTGCAACAAAAACGAGGGAATAGGAGTAGACACACATGTGCATCGCATTTCCAATCGAATCGGACTGGCCCATTCTAAGACGCCTGAGGAAACTAGGATTCAGCTGGAAGCTTTGGTTCCAAGAGAAGAATGGCAGGAGTTAAATTCTGTTATGGTTGGGTTTGGGCAAAGAGTATGCTTGCCTGTAAAGCCGAAGTGCTCGTCTTGCATTGCAAGAGACAAGTGCCCGTCAAGTGGCATGCTTGAGAAGAAGGCGTAGATTGTTCTGCCTTGCAGCTTTGATCCCAATGCTTATTTGACAGCTTTGATTTTTACTATTTTTAATGATATGAAATCTAAAAAATCTTATTTATTCATAAAATACTTTCTAATTTATTGTTATTTTACAACAAAATTGAACTATTACAACATAAATGAGAACAATTAATGAGACTGTGAATGAAGAATCAATGCAGTTATTCTCATTTATTTTATAATAGTTCAATAATTTATTCTTCAATATAATTAATGTTGAATAATTTATGGTTCAATAATTTATTTTTATGATGGTTCTATTTTACGAATACTTGGAAAATTTCAAGGCTCTCTCATCAAAATACTCGTAGCATTGCTCTTCCAACTCCTTTTCTTGATCTTCTTGGACAGATGCTTTTATAACACCCATCACTTCATTGTAATATTTTATGTCCAAATACAGCTCAGATGACACTTTAATGCTGTTTATTGCCATTATTTTCTCTCTATTTAGCATCAGGCTATGTAAACTAACTGGTGTTGCAGTGTGTGGAACTTTGCTAGGCCCTTCAACAAGCAGCTTTCTCAAAGACCTTCTCCTTGCTTTATTCAACTTGATTTTACTTATCACTTTCAGGGCTTCTGTGGCTGTTTTCACTGACTCCTCTTCCAGCTTGAACTTCTCTTTTATCAGGCTGCACATGCTTTTTAAGGTTGCTAGTTCTGTTCCCATCCTGTCTATTTTCTCAATCATCAATGCCTCGTTTCTCCTTGACTTAAATGTGGGATGGAATATCCTGTTTCTAAAGCAAACATACGACTCGAATCCATGCTTCTCATACCTGATGATGTTCCTTCTGAGGCAAAAGTTTATCAACGACTCACTCTTCCCAAACTGCTTTGTTTTATCATCCCCTACGTTCTTGATCAGCTTCCCATAGTTCAGATGGGCTAAGCCTTCCTGCCTGTCTATAATTCCTGTCCTATTCATTGTGTTATTTTCCTCATTAAGAACATCATTTTTTAAATAAGAAGCATCCTCTGAATGAGCAGGATGTGTTTGTTGATCCTTTATTTTCAAATTATTTATTTCAGATATGTTTAATTTCTCCTCTTCTGACAAATCATTGTTATCTTCTATGTATAGGTTGCCACAGTCCTTCGTCCATTCTATGCGCCTCTTCAGAGACTTATTTGCATAGCAAGCTCTGCTTGTGTTGGCAATGGTCTTTATGACTGGCAAAGGAATGTCCTTCTTTTCCCCTTTGATTATGTTCTGCAGGTGTATTTCTTTCTCCTCATCAATTTCCATTCCTGTGTCCCTCACCTCCACGTAGTCTTCTATTTCATCTATGTTCAGATCCCTCAGTAATAAAACAGAATATGTTGCCAGTGGATCTATCTTCAGATTTCTTTTTCTTTTTAAAACCATTGACTAGTCGGGCTCTTTGTTTATTTTTTTTTAAAAATTTGAGAAAATTATGGAAGCAGTAAAAAACAAAGCTACTGTCAGAAGGGAATCTTAGAAGTTCAATCTGCTGGCTGAGTGACAAATCTGGGGCTGAGAAAACACAAAGTTGTGTGTTTGTGAGGCTATCGAAAATTGTAATATTTTGGTGTATTTTACCTGCCAATATTAAATTACAGTAAACTATGACAAATTACAATAAGTTGTTATGCATTAACTATGACTCAATTATAATAAGGTATACTAATTCTATCATTTTATATTCATCACTACATTAGTTTATGTCAATGAAATACAAGATTGATTATTTCTTCGTCTCAAGCAAAAGCAATCCAAGATTAATCATTTGCTTGTTGAGATTAGTTTGAACGATAATAGAGCTGGAACACACCAAATCGTTAGCTTAACCACTTTGCTCCAAAGATATTTGCAAGTTTGCATCCGTTCCTCTGTGCAGATTTTGAAGAGCCCTTGGAATTTTTTGCTATTTTTTACAATCAATAAGAATCTGTCGCTAGCATATAGTCTTCAGCAGGAAGCAGCTTTGTCTTGCAATTACCTGTTTGCATTTAAATCAGACCATTCATTTGTATTTATGATTATTCATAATACAAAACAATCAATAGTAAATGAACGACCAAAAATTGGCTTTTGATCTTCAGCAATGAAAAAGCTTTTTGTGTGATCTTTCAATCTGCAGTTGTTTCGCATTATAGATCATCAAACCTTATTGAATGTAGAATAGGTAAGATGCCATGACTACACATGCTATTCTCTTATTATTTCAAATACTGTAATTGGTATTCTGGGCATTTGAAATCATCCGAAATCTCTCTGATCTTTCGGAATGGGGTATTTTCAACAAATATTTAAAAGAAATTAAATTTTAGGAAAATCACCACAACAGAAGATTCTAGAAAGACATGAGATTAAAACACAAAATATTCTAGTTTCTAATTTATTCAGGACATCTTGCAGTGGCAGGTAATTATAAGCTAATTAAAATAGTTGATCTCAAGTGTTATGTTTGACTTTTGACGTCATTAAACTTTTTAAAAATATACTAAACTGGAATAGCAAAGTGATGAGTTGAAATTGTTTACTTAATTTTATGAGCATCAGACAGAGTCTTACATTGTATTTAATACAAAATGGCTTTGTTTAAGGCCTTTCATTCTTGCAGTGAAAATCTAAATGTAAAATTTTTAGAGAGGTATTTGGAAATGTAAAATTTTTGATCACAAATGCTTGATAAAAAGTGAGATATAAATTTAGCACAATAAATAAAGTATAGAACATTCTTCCAAACAACTTACAGTCTTTGTCTGATTGCTCAGAAGTCAAAGTTGTTCTTTTTTTAGCATTGTTGAGACTGATCAGTAATTTTTGCTAAAAATTTAATATGCACTGATCACCAAATAAACTAAGTTCATATGATTTACAACAATTTATTATCATAGGCTTATTCTGAAATTTCAGCAGTAATCATCCCAGCTATCTTCCTGTTCTTTCCTGTCATTCAAGAATCTCAACTCATCCACCAAAAGCCTCACACAATCAATCTTCAGTTGTCTTTCTCTCAAAAGTATTTTGGTATAGCAGTTTTCAAGATTCCGTACCTCGTCCTGGTAGAAAAGCTTATCAATCACTTCCTGGACCACTTTGTCTTCAGACTCGTGTCTTTTGACGTGCTTGCTCAGCGCATCGGCCCTCGCAAAGTCCTTTGGGCACTTCTGGCATTTGAATGGTCGTTCTCCAGTGTGGATTCGCATATGTGCTGCAAAGGAGTACTTGTTTAATGGCTCATTCTTGCGTGGGCAAGCATTCCATCTGCATGTAAAGTCTACGGAGCTTTTTGTGTGCATTTGGATGTGGTCTACCAAATCAGCCATTTCTTTAGCATCGCATCCTTCCCAAAGGCATTTCATGGACTTAAAAACTGGTTTAGCCAAAAATAAGATATGAAAAGAGAAGTAATTAATACCGAAATAAAATACAACAAAACGAAGTAATGAAACACAAAGAATTAAGTATAAATAATAATAAAATACAACAAATTAAGTAGAAGTAAAGAAATACTATAAATAAAGTAGTTTATTTGCTATGTTTCATAAGCACATCAAATTTCTTCTCAGCCCTCGCCATAGATCCAAGACGCTTCTTCAAGAACTTTCTAGACTTCTTTAAGTCATCCTTCTTTATGTGTTCAATGGCTTTCTTCTCATATGGAGACAGTCCACAGATTTCAAGGGCAATCTGCTTGGCTAGAATGGCACCCTGGGACAGTTTGAACGATTTCCTCTTAACTATCTTCTCTGGGCTAATTGGAGTAGTCTTGTATGCTACTCTTCTCTTACGCAAAAATCTCTTCATTTCCATTTGAAGGGCCTGCAGCAATGAAAAATTTTAAGCATAAAACACAATTACAAGAAACATTTTTTTATACTTTTTAATAGCAGCTTTGTTGTGTAATGAAGATTGCTAGCAGAATAAAACATATCTCTCGGTAGTCTTATTAATTTCATACTTGAAAACAAATAAGTTTGTGCTTATCAAAATCCTTAAACAGCCTAAAATGGTAAGCGTAAATTATTTATCAAAATAGAGAACATGGACAGTATTTAAAGCAATTTATCTTTTTGTGCTGTCGTTCGTGTCAACTGTGCGATTAAGGTTAAAAACTATATAAAGATTAAATGTTTGACATCAGCAAAATGATATAAATAAATATAATACATGATATTATAGCAACTGTTATAGTGATATAATGTTTGATTAGGATTGCTGTCAAAGTGTTTATTTAGGTTCTTTATGCATAACATTCTTAGAATCCTAAATTACTTTCATAGCTTAAAACTGATTTAGAATTCTAGGAACAGAATAATGCTCAGTTGCCTGCTAATGTTAATGCTATGCATAAACAACCACCAACAATTACAACAAGCATGCCTGCGATAAATGAAATTTACTATCAAAGAATTTGAGAGATAATCAAATTTATTTTGCTGAAGCTTTGACACAATACTTGGACCCCCGCAGTGTGCAATATTTTTTAATTTCATTTTGAAGATCAAAAATCTTGTATTGGATTTGCTTTTCATTCAGCCTTTCTTCTATTTCAGCCAACTCAAAGGATTTTTTATTTTTTAAGATTAAAAAAAGATCATTCAGCCAGTACGACTCATCGTTGATGGCATAAGAATTGTTGGACAAATGAATGAAGAGCGGGTTCTTGGATATCAAATCAGAAACTTGTGCTTCATCCAAGGATATTTTTGATGCTATCTCAGCTATTGACATGATTCTGGATGTGGCAAAGACGTCTTTTATTAGGCTAAGATATATCTCCTTAGCATGGGCAGAGCTGAGCTCAATCTCCTCCCTGTAGCCCTTCAACCTAAACAAGTGTCCTTCTTGGGTTGCTATTTCTTTGACAAGCCACTCCTCGCCTTTCAGAAATTCTGTCTCCTTCTTTTCTATAACATCAGACTCCTCAAACAGCTTCATCAGCTGAGATCTCATTCCATGCAAGCTTCTTTCGTAGTAGCTATTCTTTAGGATGCATCTACCAGCAACAACCTGAGTCATCCTAAAAAGAACACTTTTCAGAAGCTTCGCATCTGAGTATATTTTGAGAAGATCAGAAAAATTGCATATTCTAGAATTGTGCACAGTCTTCTCAATCCTTTTAAGTGTGCTGCTTTGCATTTCTTTATTCAGCTCATCTGTCTTGTCATTCTGATCTTCTATTGTTTTATCTTCTTTATTTCCCACTTCTCTTTTAGTTGTCTCATCTACAACAGAATCGTCCTGATTGCTGTGGCTTTTTATGCATGCTGAGTCACTGAAGCTCATTGTTTTAAAATCTTCCTCGTCCACTTTCTTCAACTTAAAGTTGATGTTCCGCATCCTGTGTTCAAATTCCTCTCTACTCTCCGCCTTCTTGGTTTTAGAGGCTTGGTATTCGAACGGATGATATTCGTGCAACGGCTGGAAAATGTACGAATTTTGAACCTTGTACAAAACAATCTTATTACCTTCTACTTTTGTGTAATAGTGTGATTTTAATTCCACTGGATTTGCAGTGTATGTGATTGCTGATGCATTAAGCATTTTGGTCTTTAGTGCAGACGTATTCTTAGGGGGGAAAGATGCCTTTATCTCTGTGTGCTTGCTTATTGGCTTGTATCGGACTTCAGAGGGCCTGAAGTTTTTAATGGAATTAGGAAAACGGTATAGCGAAATTACATTGGAATCTGAGGATCTTACAATTGAATACTCCTGGGCAATCTCTTTGCAGTTCTCCTTCATATTTGGGAAGAATTTTAAAATTTTATTTAGCAATATGAAACGAAGCCATAAATTGAAACTCATTTGAGAATCAAAGTATAACAAGACAGTGGATGTAAGATTATAATATTTTATTGCTTTATTGAGGGAAGAGCATACATTAACTGAGGAAAATATTGTAAAGTAATAATGAAAAGCAGTTGTAATGGCAGAAGCTAAGGTCTTTAAAACAATACATTCTCAAATGCAAAATATTGCTATAACACAGACTTTTATGCTTCAACCGTTCTTTCAAGCTTATAAATGTAATCTGCTGATACAATGTCTTATTTTAACACAAGATTAAAACACAGTCTCAGACTATTGAAGAATGTGTCAAATTGGAATTGTGTTTCAAAGTTAACCATTCAACGCTGATTCATCACTCTGCTGTTCAATTAAAAAGGCAGAGCAGATGTTGTATGACCAGACAATGTCCTGTAATGTTATTATTTCTACTTCTTGTCATTTTATGCTAAAAAGTGCACATTATAAAAGCTAATGCTCAGGTTTTATATTCTTAATAGTGCGTAAGCTGCATGACTAAAATAATTTATTAAAAATAGATTCTTCTTATTTATTGTTCTTTTTTGCCTTTTTTTCAAGCTTTTTTTGTTTTATGTTTTCAAAAAACTGGCGCTTTTTCTCTTTGATCTCCATCTCCACATTCTTTCTTTCACTATTCCTTTGCTTCTTCTCGGCTCTAATTTTCTTTCTGTCCTCAACCGAAAGCAAGCACATAGACTTTTTCGAATTTTTATAGTCTTTCCATCTCTTGGCTAGAATTTTTGCCATTTGGGGACAGAATTTTTAGAAAATTCACATTTATTTTTCTTATCTTGGAAAGACTGTTAGAACAATGTGAGAGAAATTTGCCAAATTTTAGTCTATTTGCAAGCTTCAGAGCATGCATTAAATGCTTGGCTATCTTCAAAATAGAACTATTTCTCAGGTAGAAGATCCAAAACTTATGCTACAAAATCTCCTCATGCTGTGCTTTCATACCATTTTAACAAGCATCTGCCTTTGGTTTGTCTATCCTGGTGTTGCTAGAAATATGAACATGAATCTTCGAAGCTTTCTTAAAAATTCTAATTTTTCTGCAAAAATTTTATCCCCAAATGGCTAGACCAAGACAAGCTCAATTCAACCCTGAGGAAATCCAGCACATCATCCGTTTATACAATACCAACATAGACGGCACTAAAAAGACTGCTTATGCCCTGACAGCTATTCGGGGAATCGGAAAGAGGTTTGGAAAAGCGGTAGTTTCAAGAGCCGGGGTCTCTCTCAACAAAAGAGCCGGTGAACTTTCTCCAGAAGAAATAAACAAGATCCAGGATGTTATCAACGATCCTCTTGCCTTTAACATTCCTTCCTATTTCCTCAACCACCAGAAAGACAGTGTTGATGGGCAGGACTCACAGCTTGTTGGCATTAAATTGGATGGCGACCTTAGAATGCGCATTGAGAGAGGAAAGAAGGCCAAGAGGATTAGATTCCTTAGGCTTGCTGCTGGCTTGAGAGTGAGGGGACAGAAAACCAAGTCCAATGGAAGAAAATCCAACTCTCTGGGAATACCTAAGAAAAAGTAAACAATTTATTATTTTACTAATTTATTCTGTTTTATAAACAAACTTACTAATTTTTGTATGCTTTATGCCAAACACCACAAATTAGAGATTGATGTTTAGAATGTCAGTGTTTATCTTGCATTATTGATGTTAGAATATCAGTATTTAAGTCATATTATTGATTTAAAAGTCAATATTCAGCCTGCACTTAAGATTTTTGGAATATCAGTATTTAAGTCACATTAATGATTTGTAAATTCAATCATCAGGCTTGACTGCTGATTCATTGTAGAAGAAGATTCTATCAGCATATTTAAACCAATGTTTCAAATGCCAAAACTCAAATTCATCAATTTTAACGCCAGTTATGGTCTGTCTAAAAACTACATTTCTATTCAACTGGTCCATTTTGCAATTTAAATTGATGATACTGTAAATTGTTTTTTAAGTGGTCAATTAATCTGTGTGGCCTTTCGAATTATTTTACAAAATATAATTTGCTGTTTTAGAATCTTGTTTAAATGTAATTTGTCCACTAAGTTTCAAATATCCAAGATTAGCTATAAAAGATGCACAACAAGGAGAGAACATGCTCTTGAAAACGAGAATATTTTCGCTTTTGCCTTATCTGTTCTATATTACAACAGTTAGATTGGATGCAGAAGTGGACGAAGACAGCCAGATCACAAGCCTAGCATCTTCTAAAAACGACGAAAAAAGCAACAGTTCTGAAAAAGGTAAAAAATCTCCTAAAAAACAGTCAAAGTCTGCAAAAGATAGTAAAAAAAAGGAAGATGCAAAAGAGAAAAAAGAAAGTAAGGCAAGTGATAAAAAAGAATCAAATGCGAAAGAAGGCGAAGAAAAAAAGAAATCGATGGTGTTTAGTTTATTCGGCTGATCAGTAAATATTTTATCAAAAAGGATTATAAAATTTTGTACAAAAATTAAATTCAGTAAAAGTGAAAAAGTCTAAAAATACAATTTTATTATTCCATTGCAAGAATTTGCTTGCTTTCTCTTGTGTCCAAGCAACCATTCACTCCTTGCACTCAAAAAGCACAATATAATTTTAAAAGAACAAAAGTAAGTATTTTATCAAACCTGATTGGGAAAAATTATGAAAATTTTATTGAAACTCCTTAATTCTTGTTCATTTTCAAAGCTTCTGCTTGCAATCCAAGCTCCTTCAATCGTTCAACCTCTGACTTCTTCTTCATAATAGCATCAATCATAACGTTCTTATTCTTAAACAAATTGCCCTTTGCTTGGACATAGTATTGACGATATTCCTCGCCAACAAGCTCACCTTTCTGCTTAAGGTCTTTGAGAGCTGTTCTCATGGACCTGATCCTCTTCATCCAGATAGTCTTGGAGGAAAGTCGGGCCTCTTTGGTACCCTTTCTCTTACCAAGTCCCATTCTTCTTCCCTTAGCTCTGCCCTCGGCCAGCTTCCTTGCATGGGCTCTGCTGTTGATTTTATCTTTTCTCTTAATAATGATGTTGTCAGCAACCAGTTCTTTCACCTGCTCATAGTTTTGGACTGCTGCTATACGTTCCTTCTCGTTTGGGTCAAGCCATAGCTTGTTTCTGCCGCACTTTAGAAATCTTCGGGCCATTCTCTGGACTGACGCAACTTTTCTCATTGAGGGCTGGGCTAAAAATTTTATTTTCCAATGAGAGTTAAGCCATACAGAAGAACAAGTATTTTATGTGAAATATACAAGTGCTTTCTCGTTATTAGCCTACAGAGATCAATACTTCTGCACAATCTATAGATTCTGAGAATTTCTACATACAAGACTTTGAAGCTCATCAGGCCTCTAGTGTTAATTTAAAACATTGTAAGACACAAACTGCTTGTTCAAAAGATAGTTTGTCGTCTTTTGAGTATTTTAAATTTATTCTTTGTTTTTAAAATTTTTTGCTCCAGAAAAGACAGAAAGAAAATTTCAACTTAGAATAATAAATTTATTTATTCATCAATAATTATAAACTTGGAACTTTTCAAGCATTTTCCCCTTTTCACCAAAATTTTTTAATTAAATTTCAGTTAAAAAAGTATCTGAAAAAAACAATGTTTGACTGCAACCTGCAACTTCTGTTTATACTTTCTTTAAATACCATTTTTTCCTAAATTTTAGAGTTTCTGAGGCTATCTTGTCAATATTAGAAACTTCCTTCTCTCAAAAAATCATAAATTTAATTAATTTCTAGGATTATTGCAGCTCAAGCACCACTTTTTTAATAATTTTAAAAATTTAGCCCTCAAATGCAGGTGGACAGCTCAAAGCCTCAAGCAGCAAAAAAGATGTCTTCTTTTACAGCAATACCCGTTATTATTGCATCCACTTTGGGGACTGGAATAACCTCAATGCCATTGGTTGTCAAATCAATCGGCATTACCTACACAATCATTTTTATGGCTGTCATAGGACTTGTGACATTCCACTCGATTTATGCTCTCTCCTATACTTCTGTTATGGTCCAAAAGGAGGATGTATCCTACACCTCGCTTGCTGGATATTTTAGCAAGGCTCTCGAGAAGATAGTTGTTGTTTTCATGACCTTTGCTTGCCTGTCAACGACTTTTATTTTTATCCAGCGCTTGCTCTCTATAATTATTTATCTTGTAAAGCAGAATGATTTTATGAAGTTTCTGCTTGAAGACAATCCTAGCGCTAACTTCTCCTTGAGGGTTGGCATTCTTTTTCTTTTATGCATGGCCTACTTTTTCCTGTTTCGTCTGGAAGATCTTGCATCCCTTACCTTTTTCTCTCATCTGAGCCTGGCCTCTGCTGTCATCTTCTCTTTGGCCATGGGATTCTACGGGATTAAGAGCCCATCTGCTGATATAGGCACTTCTGGAGAAAGAAACTTTTCTTTGGCTTTTGGGTCTTCGATATTCGCCTTGCACTGCCAGTCTACTTTCACTGGCATTTTGTCGAGCATTGAAGACAAGTCTCTGCCCAACTTGCGATTTGTCACATTCTTCGCTTCCATGCTGGCTGCTCTTCTTTATGGAGCTGTCGGATGTTTCGGCTACTGGGGACTTGGAGATAGCATGGGCTTAGACTCTGTTCTTAAACTCTTTATTAAAGATGCTTCTCCTGTCCTGGAAAGCCTCGAGCTTAGATTTGGGTATCTCGGCGGTGTGTTGCTTCCAAAGATAATCTGTTCTCTTTTCAGTCTCATCTTTTTTTCAGGCATTGTTTTCAACATGTTCCCTGTCATTCCGATTGTTCAGAACATGTTCTCGAAGACCAGTGATCCTTTAAATGCAGCTGCAAAGCCAAGAAAGATATCAAGAAAAGCCGTTTCTCTGATTGGATGCCTCTTTGTCTTTTTATCTGGCTTTTACCAGATTGGTGCCATTGACCAAATCTTGGCTGTTGTAGGATCAGTCGTTATTACTCCTCTTAGCTTTATTTTCCCCTCACTCTTCATTATTCTCAGTACAAAAAAGTTTAATCTTATGAAATTCATCGCTATCACAGTGGCCTTTGTTAGCTCTTGTGCCATGGTTGTATTGTTTTATCTTGAAGTTATGTCCTTAGTTGAGTCAATGAATAAATCGAGTTAAATTACTTATCTTGTCTTAAGCTTAGCTTTGTTGTTCTTAAACTTTTCTTGTTTGTGCCGGTTGGTTTTGCAAATTTTATTTTTCATGCAGAAAAATTTTTACTGCAACGTGCAAAATAAAATCTGAAGATTCCTGGATGCACCACTTGTTTGTGTATTCATTTAGAATTAACTGCTAATTTATACTTGTGTCTTTAAAATTGCATGTTAAATTTTAGCAATTTTTTATCCAAAGAAAGAATAGAATTTTCACATTACTAAACTAATGACTCTTCTTAAGTTAAGCTAGACACAAACCTTCATGAAAGTAAAAGCTTTATAATCTTTATTCCTGTTTAATCATTTTTGAACAAAAGTCTCGAATTTAAAACCTTAACGATTTGCATTCTAATCCAACCTGTGATGACTGCTGTTTGGCTACAGCCACAAGTCAAAGCTACTTTAAAATACAAGCAAGCTATTGATTTGGCTAGCCAGGTGAGAAACAAAGGTCTTTAAACTTCCAAATATCCTAAAAGTCAAGCATTCCTTTTTAATGTATATCTTGCTTGATTAAAATTGCTCAAATGCATCTCAAGTGCTTTTAGCAATTACTTTGAGTCTTTAAAGACTAACATGCGATGCTTTTGAATTGAAATTAAAAAAATGTTTTGAATCCATGGCCCAAAATTTAAAGTACAGACCACAGCTAAACATTTGTACAGATTGTGGTGAAACAGAAAACATAATTGAAGACCATAGAAACGGCTATAATGTCTGTGGAAAATGTGGAGTGGTTCTCGGGAACAGAATAATAGACGAGACAAGCGAATGGAGAAGTTTTGAAGACAGCAACAAGTCAGACCCCTCAAGAGTTGGAAGCGCAAGCAATCCTTTTTTGGATACCGAGCAGCTGGATACTATGATATCCTCTGGAAAAGGCCTGAATTCTTACACACTTTCCAAAATACAGATGAAAAATTATATGAGAGGCCCGAAAAGGGCGCTTAAGAATGGGCTCAATCTTATTCAAGCTTTCTGTGATAGGGCATTTATCAGCAAAACGATTATCAACAGAGCGCAGTATATATTCAAAACGGTAGAGAGCAAGAAGCTGCTAAAAGGCAAGAATCTTGAAGGCGCAGTGGGCGCCTGTATTTACATTGCCTGCAAGCTGGAGAATGCTCCAAGAACCTTCAAGGAAATAAGCGTCATAACAGCAGTCCAGAAGCGGGAAATAGGAAAATGCTACAAACTTATTTACAAGGATGTTGATACCAGTGGAACAATTCCCTCCGGAGACATTGTTGCAAGATTCTGTTCAGACCTGAATCTCAATTTAAAAATACAGAAGATTTCATCGGAAATATCTGCAAAGACCTATGAGATTGGATGCTTAACTGGAAGAAGTCCAGATTCTATTGCAGCTGCAATAATATTTCTCGTTCTCAATCTGTTTCCAGAATTCAAAGACGCTCAAAAGGACATTCATCTTGTGACAGGAGTAACAGAAATTACGATTAAAAACACATACAAGGACTTGGTTGTGTTTAAAGACCAGATTCTTCCTGACGAGATGCTCAAGTCTGACAGAGTGGAGTACTTGGCTAAAATTTGACGATTGTGCGCATTTTAAATAAATTTTATGAGAGCTTGTTTGTTGTTCTTATTTTGTAAAATGGATGGCTTAATTTGTGTTTGTGGCTGTATTTTTATCATTCTAATTGTACTACTAGTAAATTAAGATTTTAAAACTTAGTTTTTGCTATTTTTGCATTCAAAACTAATTTTGTTCTAAAATGCAAAAATCAAAATTACTAAGTTGCTATTCCATTATGTTTCTTGTTACACAACCTGAAAAAGCCACTTTATCTTTGCTTCAACCCATCATTGGTTTCTGTATCATGCCTTGAAAATTTTAATTTATTTAAACTGCCCAAAATGGAAAAAATAGCAGAAAACATTTATACGAAGTTGAAAGTTGCAGGGATTCATCAAGACTTCTCTAAAGAAATTGAAGACATGAAACAGAAGGGAATTTTGAACGAGGAAATGTCATTGAAAGGAGCATACAATGCTTTCTTGCTGAGTATGGGCCACAGCCATCCAATATTTTTAAAAATTTTGAAAAATGAGTATCTTTTCGATCTAACCTTTAGAATATCAAGGCTGGATACAAAAACTACGCAGATTTTTGAAAAAATAAAGGCAGAAACCTCTTACTTTGAATATTTTTACATTTTGGAGAGCAATGATGATTTTTTGCATTTGGGAGTAAAATTTTCAGAGAAAATCTATGATTATGATACAAAATGTGATTATGAGGCCCATATACAACCTTATAAGCTTCTTGCTAAGGTGCTTGAGGTAGACATTTCAGAATTAGAGTTTGATCAGTATTTGTTTCCATACAAAGAAAGCCCAGATGTAAAAAAAGTATATGCGTCATTTATAGAAGTGCTCAAAACTGCCAATCTTCCTTTGAGAATTGTGTCCGATGATATTCTGTTTGAGAATACTAACATTACCAATCTGTACGATGTTTATTTGTATTTGGAGGACTCAGGGAAATGGCCCAATGATCAAGATGCTATTGACTGTGCAAAAACAGCTTTTTATTGTCAATTGTACTCCAAAGTGAGCTTTAGAACATTCATAGACAAGAAATACTGTGTTTTTAATTACAAAGGATTTTATTTCAAAGTTAGGATTATTTTAAAACAGGACTTCAATGTGAAATACAATGTGTTGATGAAATTAAACGCTATGATCAAAGCTAAAACTTGCCATTTTCACAGAAAAATCAAGATGATAAAGGCAATTTTGGCAAATCTTGGCTTTTATCCTCTGATCTTGGATGATTTTCTGGTAGATAGCTTATCTCTTGCTATCAGGCCAAACATTGTTGGAGACGCCAGATTTATAGAAGAATTTCTGATGTTTGATTTTGATCTTGATAAAAAAGTGCTAAATTTAGAAAATGCTAAGCTTGAAAACAATCAGGGATCTAAGGGATTCAAGGTTCTTTGGAAAGATGATTGTCTTTCCATAGGATTGCCTAATGACTGCTTTATTAGCGAAATCAAACAAAGCTTTTTTGAGGCAAGAAGAAACTTTTTTAAAATGACGTGGAATTCCAGAAATGCGACTATTGATCCAGATCCTTTTAGAATGCCCTGCTTGTCTGATTATACTTTTGTACTCTCAACTGAGCAGTTAGATGCGAGTTTTAAAGAGATAATAGGCGCAATGAATAGCAGTGATCTTAATTTGGTTACGCCAGAGTACAAGGACTTTATAGGATCCAGGATGCTTTCTGAGGCAAAATGTTACTACTCACCAACTCTGGGGCTGCTAATGGTCAAAGTAAATGAAGGATACAATGTTGATTTCATAGCTAACATCTTCATTTTAGAGACATCTTTCAGCTACATTAAACATAAATAATCTTTAGCAAAGTATAAATTTTTGAGAATGATTGTTTTGGTAAAGTAAAAAATTGATAAATTTTCGAGAATGATTATTTTTAGTTTAATAGAAAATTGATAAATTTTCGAGAATAATTATTTTTAGTTTAGTAAAAAATTGATAAATTTTATAAGACGATTTTGAGCAAAAATGCTGATTCAAAAAAAAATTAAAGTTCAAACATCTTATTTAAAACTAATTTATAAATTTAAAAACTTTTAAATTAGCAAGAAATATCTTTTCTTCTTTATCTGCTGCTTTTTTCTCCATTGAAAAATTTTTGCCCATGAAAATTTCAGGAGCATGCCTGCAAATGTGTTTGCCAAAAATAATCCAGTTGAGCGAAATTGGAAATGTTAAATGTACCGATTTGAATCCAAGTGTCTTTGCATCCATTGCATCTTCAGGATATTTAACTGAAGAAATAGCTTTCAATGAGGTAGCGAGATGCTTATTAGGGAAGGGAAGTTCCAAAAAGCCAAATAATGATCTGAAAATAGATATCAAGCTAGTCAAATCTGAAGTTAAAAAACAGCTAGAAATTTACTCCCTCAGAAAAGATGCTCTTTTTAAAGGCATTTTGAGGCTAAGCAACGATGATCGGCTTTTTAAAAATTTTGAAGCAGAAACAGGAAAAATACTTTTGGCTCTTAAAGGCTTATTTAAAGGTATGAGTTTGGATCAATTCGAATCAAATTTCCTGAACGAAGTGAATTGTATCTCTGAAATGCTCTTAATTACTGGTTGTAGTGCTTCGAAATCATCAACTCCCAGCTATGAAACTAATGATTCTCTTTTTCTTTGTCTGTTCGAGCTTAGACAGTATGTAAACAGTTATATCTCTCTAGTTTCTCAATACATTGAAATGCGAAATCCTGAATTTTTAGGGCTCAATAGTTTTACTTCAAAACTACAAGAAGACAAGAAATTCAATACAGAAAACAAACTAGACGTATTGTCTAACATTCGAAAATTTCGAGAAAAGTCGGCACAGACTATCCTCAATCTTTGCAAAAGCAAGTCGATCTGGATGAAAGAAAATAAGGCAAAAAATAGCTTTCTAGACTTTTTTATACTAACTTTTACGGTTCTGAACAGCAAGTTTGAGAAAAAAAACTACATGAAATTGAATAACTCAGAAGGCCTGAAGAGATTGTTATGTGATCTCAAAATGAACATTGTTTTCATAAATGTTGCGGCTAGCCAACACTTTTATGTCTTATTTTGTATTCAAAAGGACAATGAGATTAAGGCAGAAAAAACAACACTTTATAATAGCTGCAAGAAAGATTTGCTTCCAATAAAACAATTGTTTAATGACTTACCTGCCAGTTATATTCTTCCCCAGTCATACGAAGCTTTTAAGCAACACGAAGAGATTGCGAGCTTTCACAAGGATATTTATGAGCTTTGTATGCAGATCTGTGGCATTGATTTAATTTTCATGGAGTTTGCCCTGAGCTTACAAGAAAGAACGGCTGAAATTGATGCTATCCAGAAGGAAGTGAAAACTTTTGAAGAAAAATTTTTATCCGCAAACTTTGTACCATCTAAAGAAGGAAATGAAGATGAGTTTTCTCTGTCAATTCGATTTTCTTCAGACTTCGCTAGTAAGATTTTTACCCTATTTGCACTCTTGATAACCCACCTGACTGACTCATCTACGGAGTTTGACAAACTAAAAGAAAGCATTAATAGTTTCTTTGCCGCACATAAGAATAATGCTCATGACAAAGATGACAGAAGAATTGAAGATGTGTTCAAAAGTATCAATGCGTACGATGTCAATGACAAGCAAAACACTTATCTGTGGTTGGTTGAAGACTACAAGAATGAGATAAATGATATTTTGAGATTCTGCTCAGATAATGCTATCCATTTTGAGACAGAGATCTGCAGTAATCCTTTTATTTCCAGAGAGAACTGGATAAAAGCTAAAACCCAGGAGCTTAAGATATTTCAAGCTACGCAGAACAAGCCTGAAGCCTGTAGTGCTGCTAGAAAAGAAAGCAAAAAGACCGTTTAGCTGGTACAAACACTTCCATCTCAAACTAAAATTTGGATGAACATGTTGAGAAGTGGCAGATGAATACAAACAATACTTTGTTGCTTTTATCAATAAATCTTCTTAACAAATTATTTTATAAACTTTTTATTCAAATCCATGCTTCCTCTTGATGTACTTAAGAATGCCAAAAACAAAAAAGTAGTTCTTCACACATCGGACCAAATGCGATACACTGGGTATTTAAATGATTTTGATGTCTATGCAAACACAATATTGAGCAAGGCAGAATATCAGAGTTTAGAAAATAGGTCTTATCTTGGACTTTGTGTTGTACAAGGCGGAACATTGTCTTACATAGAAATTATTGAATAAACATTTGACACTGAAGTGAGATTGGCATAAGCGACCTTTAAAACTGTTTCTATAGATGTCATTGTGGCATTTTCAGTATGGATGATTTCTTAGTCTGACAGCTAGAAAATAAAATTGGAAAAAGACAAAGCCTTTACGTCTAATAATAAACTTTATTGCAGTAATTTTTTGTGTTTGAGTGTATAAAGAGTTTTTTATAGTGCTATTTTTATCTGTAAAATCTTGGAAATCGAAGAGTATGTGAAATATTCAATTTCATGGATAAAAATTTATTAATAATACTTAACAGAATATGTTTATTTTATGCCAAAATAGGTTGAACCAAAAAATAAACCAAAAATATGCCTTATACAAAATTTATAATTAAAAAACTAGACTAGACTCCCTAAAAATTGTGAAAGACATCTACTGTTAATCTTTTAAGTAAAGCTTTACATTGCAAATCCAGGATCTATTTCGCCCAATGACTCATCTCCTAGCATGCTCAAAGCTGCCAAAGAAAACATCAGATGAAATAGATCGGGTTCATTGCCAGGTCTGTCGCTGAAACCGCCATCAGCACCTTGGCAGCTCAAAATAAACTCTTTTAGTTTGCTGGTATCGATATCTTCTTTAGATCCCAAACACAGAAGAGAAGAATATGCCCAAAAGGAATAGCAGACATCTTCTTTTTTATTCACACGCCCGTTAAATCCTCCACTGGGCATTTGGCGGAATACTAAAAAATCAACGGTTTTCTTGGTATCGATACAATCCAGCTTTCCAAGAGACCTGAGAGAGGAAATGCAGCAAAATATTTGTGCAGCATGAGATTCTGATCCTTCGATCTGTCCAAATCCCCCGTCATGGTTATTGCATTCTAGCAAGTGATTTACAAACAGCTCAACATCAATTTTGCTAAACTGAAGAAACTCTTTTAGAATTGGCCTATCAAGCTCCTGTCTGTCGATTTCAATCTTTCTGTTGCAAGAAAAACTAATTTTGTTTACCATGTGCTGATCAAAACCTTCAAAAATGTCAGCTTCTAAAAGGTTGTATGGACTTTTGAGATCTTTGAAATAAACAGAATCCTGCATAGAGAAAGCTCCTTCTTTGTCATAACAGTGCTTCATTATTGACAAAATATGGAGTGAGAGAATGGCGCAACAGTCTATTCTTGTATCTGTCTCACCATACTTGTCATTCATAAAAGCACCTTTCGGATTTTGCAAGTTAAAAATAAAATCTACTGTTTGGTCACTGTAGAACGGAATATCCATTATGAAGAACGTTTGCAGTGAATAGAACGTTGAGAGCATATTTGAATGGTATTCTTGCGTAGGTCCAAAGCCTCCATCTGGTTTCAGGCAGCTCATAAGATGCCTAATTGCAAACGGCTTCATTTCTTCAAAGTAAGGATCTCTAAGCATTTTCAGAGAATTCATTGCCCAGAACAATGTTGCATTCCTGTCCTGCTCTGTCAAATAGTAGAGAATGTCTTTCTCTTTCATAATGCTTTTCATAAATTTGACATGCTTTTGTTTCTCGAGCATCAAGGATGTTTTTTGTGCAAAGTTTACCAATTGAAAGCTTAGAACTGATTAAAAGTGGCTTAAAAGATGCAATACTTACACTTTGATGTTGAGTTACTATTTCAATTTGTTTGTCTCCTTATAGGATTTTTCAGAAGATAGAACATTATAGATCGCGCTTAAATAGTCAAGCTTTAACAATTGCACAATATAAATTAAAAGAACTTTTGTGATTTTTTATGAGAAGTTATTTCTAAAGCTCATAAAAATCAAATTTTATGAAACTTGCAAAATATTTGGCCAAATAACTGATAAAACTGTTTATTTATTTCATATTAGCATATTTTTATGATAAAGTTTCAGATTGTTTATTGAAAACTATTTAATTTTTTCATTTTTAAATATTATAAAATGATCGAAGAGACCATCCAAAATTCGCTGCTTCATTTGTATGAAAGAAAATTCTATGGCACAAACTTATTGCCATTACCTTCTTATATTGTCTATGCTCTAGGATTAGGTGCATCAGTAAAAATATCCAGGTTCACAATTTTTTGTGTGGCATTTTTATCAAAAATGATAATCGGCAATTTAATTTTGCGAAAACACAGAGGAAGGTATATTTTATCATTCTTATTTGCAATTACATGCCTGTATCTACAGCCTGAACTGCATAATGACAATTACCACTTTCTTGAGCTTTTTGTTTGCATGTCATTGTTTAAGTCCCAAAACTACTTTCAATTAAGCATTCTGTTAGGTCTAGCTGCTAGTAGTGACACAATAGGATTTGTTTTTCAGGCAATTTTCTTGGCAAAATACTTCTCAAAATTTTTTAGCAAGTTGTCTAATTCAAAAATCAAGTGCAAAGACACAATTTACGAGTTTTCGAAGATTTTTCTTTTGTTGTTGTCAATTCCAGTTTTTTTATTTGTGTCTATACTCTTTGCTGATCTTGAGATCAGGAACAACTACAGCCCTATGAGCTATCATTACTCAATACCATTCCAGTCAGCTTTAAAAAATTTTAATATTGCCAACGGATTTGAAACTTCAACAGGGCACACCCCTGCAACTGAATCCAGTTTACATACTGATTACTATGTAATGGATCGATCTGTGATTTCTTTAGTTTCTGCACACCACATAAGCTTTTTTAACTTTGATCAAGCTGTTAAGGGCACATTATCATTCGAAGACTTCTGCGAAATCCACAAAATTCACAACGAAGACTTTGAGGACGAAGAGCCAAGATTTATAAAAAATGGAGACTATGTGAAATTTCAGTCTACCAATAGCAGAGCCTTTTTCGGAATCGAAAGGGATGATAGTGATAAAAAATTTATTGATTTGAAATATGGTGAATTTGAGAACGATGAGGACATTTGGGAGGTGGAATGCGACGGGTATTTGAGAGCAAGAGAATCTCTGGTCAGGTTTAAAAGTATAAAAACAGGAGATTATTTGTCGGCTCGGAAAATTAAGAACCAGGCAAGCATCTTTGCTTCTTACTATTCCAGCCGCAATTCAAGAAACTTCTACATTGCTGGGAACCAGAACCATGATTATTTCATTGACAATTTCGAGGATCCTCGCGCTGCATTGAAAACAAAAAATTTCCCTAAGCTTAGTCGATTTGAGAGACTACTTGAATTATTGAAAGGTTTACAGATTTTCTCAAACGATCTGAAAAATGGCAAAAACATGCTGTTTAAACAGAAGTTCACAGCGGTTGCAGGTGTGTTTATTGCAGTATTTCTCATGGCAAACCATATTTCAAAAAACAGATACAATTTACACATTGTCTTCTCAGAATTAACCAATTTAATATCTATTTGCTCTATCACAGTTTTTTTGTCTTCAATGCTCTTCGGATTGAGACTAAGGCTGATTCTTTCACTTTGCAATTGGCTAATCCTATCCTTTGCAGCCGATCTTGCAGATAATTTGTTGTGGAATAGCAAGGTCTATCCAATGTCGTGGAATAAGAATAAATAGCTTGGTCATGATCAGCAGCCAGTTTTCATCTTTTAAGACGTTTTATAGATTAATTTGCATTAGGCTTATTGAATGAACACTCAAACATAGGAAAATGGTCTGTAAAACAAGTAACACTTATTAGCTATTTGCAATTGCTTTTAATAATTTTGATCTCTCTAGGTTAAGTAAAATTAATATGAAAAACTCATCTTTAAGTAAAATTGATAAAAATTGCAAAATATTTTAGCCTGACAGAAACAAAATTTTAGATCTTAAAGACTTCTCTGACAAATGAAAGATACGAATCAGAAACTGAATTAAATATTGTAAGTTCTACACACTGGACAAGAGTAGCTCTTATTAAACCAGCTTTTTATGCAGCCAGAATGAAAAATATGCAAGCACTTCAACGAAACACACATCGATGTCTTCTTAAAATTCTCGTAGCAGATAATGCAGCTCTTAGATTCTTTGTTTATGAGATCCTTGTACTGGACAGACTTGAGAATAGTCCTTTGGAAGCCTTCGTCAATTTTGTTTGGATCGACCATATCGATCAAAAGCTCAACAATGCTGGGATTCCGAAAGTCGCTGATCAAGATTCTTCGAATTTTGTTCTTTAAAAACCCAAGTTCTGCAGGACTAAAACTTCTTAAAATATCAGAGAGGCTTCGGATACCAAAGTTGTTTGGCTGATCAGGACGAAGCATTCTTCCTGCATCGTCTAAAGATATAACATAATAGTAAGCCCAGTATATTTTGCCTAGAACCATTATTATTATTTCATGTGTAACACGAGGATATGACTCTTCGTTATTATTGATGCTTTCTACAATAAAAAGGTCCCTGTCTTCGTCATTAAGAGTTCCTCTGTCAGGTTGAGAAGTTTGCTGCGCACCAATATTTCTATGAGAAATACTCTGAACAATCTCTAGATCAGAGGTTTCTGAAATGCTGCTGGCTTCATCTCCATAAAAAAAATTAATGTAGCTGCCATCGTAAGAATTAGTATTCACAGTATCTGAGTCACCAAAAGAGCTCTCAGAATTGCTGTAGCCATCAGTCTCATTCAATGAGTAGAAGGAGCTGGTAATATTTTGTTCTGAAGAAGCTTCGTTCATATTGCTTGAGCTTTCTGACTCGCTAGATGATGTTGCATCTGAACTCATGTCCTGTATGCTGCTGCCTGTCTTTTCATCTTCTTCAATGGAATTGAGTTCTACACTTGTATGGCTAAGGCCATAGTCTGAATCTGTTTCTTCATCGTTGCTGCTGGAAGCACCCGCATTATGAGTTTCAATGATATCATCGCTTTCGTCTTTTCTCTGCTTAGCCTCCACCTTCAGCCAATTTCCTACTTCTTCTTTCATTTCGTGGGACAAAATAATTCATTTAAATTTCTGAAAGTTGGTTTGCATTCTTTCTACTTTATATTTGGTAGATCTACGAAAAAGAATAGCAACCTTTGTGGCACAAAAAATGATGTCTTATTGTTTGTATTATTCCTAAAAAGGTGACTCTTAGCGAAAGTTTTTGAATAAACCTTACAAATGTGCTTTTTATAATTAAAATAATGATTTATACAACTAAAAGAACTTTGATTTTATTGATAGCTTTTTATTACATAAGATTTATGTTTTTGATCTTTTAATGTCTCCAATTGCTTTAACAGCCATGAAAGTTTTGTTCAAATTTCTTGCTAAAACCTATTTTTGTTTTTAAAAGTAAAATTTCCGCTGGAATAATTTTAAATAGTTTTTTTATTTCTTTGAACATCATAAAAAACTTCAATTACAAAATTTAAAAAAATAGTTTAGACAGGTGCAAATGAACAATACCGTTAATTTCAAAATATCCTATAAATTGTCTTTATTCGCTAAATAAAAAATTTTTCAAATTTACAGTTTTGTTTTATTTCCCTATTTTGGTACAGAAAAGAGTTTTTTACAAACTTTTTGCTCATTCTCTTCATGCAAGCTATAAGATAAGTTCAACAGTTAAACCTTGCATGTATTTTTTTGCTCCCGCCTAAAAAAGCAGAACTTTACATTCATGATAAAACAATTTTTGTTATCAATCATTTCTTCTGAAATCAAAAATCAAAATGATATTGTAAAAACTCTATCTGAAAAATAAACACTATTTAATGCGAATTGCTCTAACCTTTTATGCAAAAATTTGATTTTTTAAATACAATATTTTACTACTTTTATCTAGCTGTACCGATGATGAAGAAGATCTGACTAGATGGGAAATGTATCCACATTCTAACCATAAACCAATCTTAATGACCTGGCCTAACATAGGTCACTTTAATAGTAATTGAAGGATTTATGGGTTTACCGTGTTGGTTGTTGCCTGCCTTTCTGTAGCAATTTATGGCGGAATATATGTTTATCGTAACGGTTGGCGCTCTTTAATTCCTCGGTCTTGGAGAAAAACTGATAACTAAAAAAAAATTTTTGACAAACATTTAAAACGATTTTATCTAAAAATTCTGTAAAAACTGAAACTAAAATCAAAAATACTTTTGACAAACTTTTATCAGTTAAGATAGCATAAACTTGTTTTTTTAATTTTTACGATAAATTTGAATTTTTATAGTTCTGTAAAATCAAATAATAATTTTTTAAATCAGGCATGCACAATACGTTTAAAGAATTATTACTATTTTTTATGAACAGCTGTAATCTGATAAATGAAATATTTTTAATACTTTTGCAGGTTGAACAAACCAGAACACTCATTTTTATGGAATTTTTAACGATGTCCGCGTCAAACATAACGAAACAATTATTTTAGTAAATTTAAGACTTTTTATTATGTATTAAAATTTTATAAAAAAATAAAAATTTTTTACTTTTTTAAGGTCTATTTAGCCACATAGATATAGTAAACTTTTGCAGCTTGAAATTTTTTGAATGAAAAAAATGCATTTTTAGGTGTGTCAAAAGCTCACATCATCTAGCAAAAAAATTTAATACCTGGTGTTTGAACCATTATTAATCAAGAAGTTATATCCTCTCTTTCATTGACATAGACAAGCTCTCAATAACTGCTTTGTCTATCTTCTCCTATTCAGAATCGATGACTTTCTGCAATTGATCAATATTTGCATACACTCGTAGCACCAGATCATCCCACAGGTTTTCTATAGGGTTCAGATCAGGAGAGTATGGTGGCCACTGTATTGTCTCGATCCCATTGATTCTAAGCCAGCCTAAAGTTGAGCTGGAAACATGAGGTCTTGCATTGTCTTATTGGAAAAGGGAATATTGACTGGCTGTGGACCTGAACAAAGGTAACATATGATCCTCTAGTATCTTTTTATACTTTAGACTACTTATGCTTCCATCGATTACTATGATTTTTGACTTGCCAAAAAAGTCGAAGCAGGCACAGACCATCACACTCCCTCCTCCCATAGCTCTACTAGAAAGATTAAACTCAAAAGGCATTCCAGTAATAATCATACCCGTCTGGTCCATCAAGGTTAAATTTCTTTTCATCAGAAAAGATAACGTTTTTTACCTTTCTCCCACGTCCATATACTGCTTTGCAAATTTCACTCTTTTTTCCTTATGGATATTGCTCAGTACAGGTTTGTGCCTTAACTTTTTTCTCTTGAGATCTGAACATCGATGAATTATTCTGCAGACAGTTTTCTTCGAAAATACTTTATAAGCTGACAAACAGTCCAAAAGTTTTCGAGCCAATATAGACGATAAAGTTGTGCGTACACTGTTAAAACCATTTTGAATTTTTATGATTAATCAAAAAGTTGTGTGATGATAAAAAAACTCTAGAAAAAT
>Ga0308169_10000446_pt1 | contig 62769 bp, 71 predicted proteins | sample PhyBR1_2_FD_202139 | JGI IMG/M metagenome (GOLD analysis project Ga0308169, IMG submission 202139) | Phyllosphere microbial communities from UC Gill Tract Community Farm, Albany, California, United States - DLSLSB.R1 | ecosystem: Host-associated > Plants > Phyllosphere > Unclassified | place... | reverse complement strand
GGAGAAGGTGGGAGAGATGAGCGAGGGGCGGGTTCGGACGATTCTTCATCGAAAAAGAAAGACCATGCTAAAGCATATTTCGAAAGATTTCGGGGTCAGTCGCGTCGGGGATAGATCGAATGACAGCTCGAGATGTACTCACCGGGTACTGGATCTTCCTGTTGAACTGATTGAACGCGTTGTCGAGGAGATTTCGACTCCTTTGATGCAGATTCTACGAAGAGATCGAGTAACCTCCTCGGTGGAGTCGCAGTCGTGCTTTCATCTGTTGGTAGTCCTTCTTGATGTTCCTCCTGTTCAATCAAGCGAGAGGGAGTGGAAGTGGAAGTTGATTGACGTGACCTCGAAGGACTCCCTCCTCCTCCTCCTCCGGCACCTCTTGAAGTGGTTGTTCGATCATAGATAGTCGATAGAGGACCTGCTGGAGCTCTTGGAGTAGTCGAAGCTAGGAATGGAGAAGGGAGGAGAGAGTTGAGAGTCATGAGAGATGAAGCGGATTGACGCAGAGGTGTAGGTTTCGAAGGCGAGGTAGAGTTGATAGGAATGAATTGGGATAAAGGTAGAGTTGACAAAGGCTGTCTAGACATGCGAGCAAACTCTGGAGAATTGAGAGTGAATGGAATGAGGTCAACCTTGTGAGTCTTCAGCTTCCTCTCTCTCTCTCTCTTTCCTCCCTCTCACTCAAGATGATCGCACCTCAATTCGCTACTCACCGCATTGGATCTCCTACGGCTAGTCATACAATCGAACTCTTTCTCGGTCAGTCTCCTCCTTTGTCACTTCGGGCGCCACCTCATCTCACACCATTCCCTCTCTCCCTCACGACAGATTTGGTCTGTCCGTTTAGCAAGAAACAATTAAATGGAGTGAGGAAGACTCTGATCCCTCTCATCGAGAACAACGAAGAAGTTCGCAAGCACCTCTCAATCGTTATCGCTCAAGGTAAAGCGCCTCTAATCCGTACTTCCCCTTCTTACTCTTTGCTGACCAAGTGCACTTTTCTCGATCTAGTCCCTCAACCTTGGCACGCTTCTTCGACTCTCGTTCATGAAGCCGCTTTGTCAGTATCGAAAACTCTCGTAGATCAAGGCAAATCCTACTCTGATCAAGACGTCGTAGAGCAATGGCAGAAATACTTTTTCGAATTGATGGACAAACAAGAGGTAAGTCCTCCCCATGTCCCTCGTGACTATGCAGGTAGGACTCGAGAGCGCTGATTCCTGGAATGAGTATCGATCTTTGATCTTTCTCGCTTTCAGGAATACTTTGATGAACCGACAGCAGACGAAGCTCCCTCAGCAACTCGTTCTCGACTCTCCTATCTCGCATACAAGGTACTCGGAATAGATCGCAAAGCTTTCCTCGACAACATTAGTACGGGAAAAGGAAACTCTGGATCGGCAGTCACGGATCTCTTGAAACTACAAGTCAAGTATCATCGATTTAGGGGGGTTCATGTAACTCCTACTGTCTTCCTCGAGTACGTTCTCAACCTCCGGTCATGTTTGAGTAAGGAGAGGATATTGACGAGCTTGACTTTAATCGCTTCAATATAGCGGTTTACCTGAAGGATCGGTGTCATCGGGATTCACGGAAGACGATTGGAAGAAGTTCTTGAAGGAGAAGATCTTGCCTGAAGGAAGTAAAGCTTTACTTTGAGGGAAAAGTTGGGAGAGGAAAGAAAGAAGGTCTCGAGGTGGATTCGCGAGCTAGCTCTCGAAGATATTGGAAGGAAGATGACAGTGTATATAGTGAAGGAGGTGAATGAGATGAGCTACACGCTTGTTGCTCGTCATCGAATGGAATGAAACGAGAATGCGATTTCTATTCATCCGTTCTCCGTCGAGATGAATCGCTCGCAATGGCGCACACACTCGAGTCGCTCTCTCCCACATCGACTCACCACTGTATAGACAAGCTTGAGAGCAAGGAAAGCAAAGTTGTCTCGCTGTAAATCTTGCGAAATCGCTCTTTCTCCTTCTTCCTCTCGCTGTTAACCTCGACTCACTCTTCGCCTCGAGTACTCTCTCTTATTCTTCACGCGCTATCGCCAGCTTCCACGTACTCAGGCTCGCCCCGTCCAACTTTGATGTCATCATCAAACGAGCCCTCTTCATCCTCTTCTCCACCTCAAGCGACTCCCCAAGCCTCCTACACGGTGGCAGAACCAGAGGATCTACCAGCTGAGCTTCGAGATCGCCCACTATCTTCCAGTACGAGTCCAAGAGGTCCTGAAGTTCAAAGCGGTGCAACTTCCGAAGCAACCGATGAAGGAGATGCGAAGGGAGACAGCGGAATGGACACTCGAAGAAAGGATAAAGGGAAAGAACGAGCGAAAGCCGAAGATAGGTTCAGTTGTTGCATTTGGTTCGTTCACTTCGCAATCTCTCCCCAACCCGACCTAATCCTCAAATTTTCAATGCAGCCTCGACCTCGCAGAAGATCCAGTAGTGACTCCTTGTGGTCACTTAACTTGTTGGCCCTGCCTTCATGAGGTAAACCTAGCTTACTCTGCGAAGAGAACCGATTCGTTCGTTTAATTCGAGATGCTCACCCTCTTGATCGTTCCACAGTGGCTCGTCACGTCAAACAAACGAACTTGTCCAGTATGTAAAGCGGCAGTTACGGTCGAGAAACTAATACCGATCTATTCGTCCTCGAATGATGGAGGTGAACAAGAGAAAGATCCACGGCAAGTCCTCCCTCGTCTCTCTCCTCTACCACTTTTCAGTCTCGTATTGACACCTAATGAGCACGTCAATAGGGAGAAGCCATTACCACCTCGACCGCGACCCGAAGTACCTCCTCTCGCAGCTCGATCATTCAATCCCTTCGGTTCCTTATTCCCAGCGTCCACTCTCTCCTCGACCACCTCCGGATTCTCCTCCTCCTCCTTCTCTTTCCACGCAGGAGGTCTCTTCCCCTTATCCGGAGTCTCCATGTCGTACACTTATCCTCCAGCTGAGGGTTCGAATCTGAATCCGAGAGCGACGACTTTGACGAGAGGTTTGGGAAGGGATCAGGAATGGTTGAGACAGGTGTTTCAACAGGTTTTCTTGGTATTGTTCTTTGCTGTGTTTGTGATGATCACGTTCACGGGTTGAGAGCGAGCGAGGTGGTGCGAAAGAAGGGAAGAAATGAGGTTTCGGAGAATTTTGTCGTGAAAGTAATCGCATGTTTTGGTTTCCCTCTACTCGCGCGGTGGTTCAGTCGTCGGGAACTTCTCATAGGGGTTATAGAGAGCGAGAGAGATCGAAAATGAAGTTGACAAATGTTGCGAAAATGACAAACTTGTTCGATCGACAAGGTTTGACCTCAACCCTCTCCTTCACCTCCGCCTGTTTAAGAGCTTGAATCAGACTAGAGCAGCTAGTTGATCCCACGACACGATCAAGGGACGGAAGAATGTCAGGATCTACTCGGTTAAGACCGCTGATTCAATCGGCATGGAATTCAACAACGACGACGACGACGACAGCGACTCGATCAGCATCCTCATGGAGAGTACAAGCTACTAGATGTTACACGACTTTATCTCGCCCTCTTCCCTTCGCTGTTTCATCTCGACTTCATTCTCCGATCTCATCAACAGTTTCATCATCTCCCTCTCCCTCTTCTCTCCCTCTACGGACACTAGCACTGCGAATACGAACAGCTTCAACAACGAGTAGTAAATCGAGTTCAGTCGTATCGGAGCAAGAGAAGCAGAAGAGGACAATCGAAGATGAAGCAGACAAGGAAGATGGAGTCGAAGGGAAGAAGGCAGAAAAGATAAAGATGGGCGAAGTGAAACGGTTAGCAATCTTGGCTAAACCTGAAAGGAAAACTATTGGAATCGCAATCGGACTCGTAAGTTAACACTCTTTCCCTCTCCCTCTCCCTCTGACCCTCATTGATCTGCTTCGTACAGCTATGCGTATCATCAACAGTATCCCTCTCAATCCCATTCGGTATCGGTCGAATCATCGATCTCTTCTCTGGCCAATCGACTGGTCTACCCGTCTCTGTTCCAACTGCCGCAGCTCTTCTAGGAGTTTTCTTCGCTCTAGGTGCCGCTGCAAACATGGGGAGAACCATCTTGATGAGGATCTCGGGTCAGAGGATTGTCGCAAGACTGAGAGAAGCCGCTTATACAAACGTTTTGAGACAGGTGAGCATTCTCAACTCCTATTTCTCTCTCTCTCTTCAGACTAGTTGTTGATGAGGATGTTTGCAATATCAGGATATCGGATGGCATGATCTTCAAGGTGCATCAACTAAACAAGTCAAGTCGATCAATCCTAACGAACCTCTACCTTCACCTACCACCGAATCCGAACAACAGCAACAACGACAAACCACGAAATCGACTATCGCATCAACTGAATTGATCCCCGTCAAGAAGACTGGAGTTCGTTCGACCGGAGACATCATTTCGAGGTTAGGATCGGATGCTGGAATCGTTGGAGAAAGTTTGACGAGGGAATTGAGCGAGGGTTTGAGGGCCTTGGTGACTACTTTCGTTGGAGTCGGTGCGATGCTCTATATCTCGACCAAAGTAACGGCAGTCATGCTTCTCATCGGTGAGTTGCTCGTACTTTGCTTTCCTCTTTGCTCGTAAAGCTGATCTTTCATTTCTCTCTTCTAGTCCCACCTATCTCAATCGCCGCTGTGTTCTATGGTCGATTCCTCAAGAAGCTCTCAAGGCAAACTCAAAAGGCTGTTGGAGAAATGGTTGCGGTATCGGAAGAACGACTCGGAGCGATCAGAACCGTTCAAGCATTCAACGCGGTCGAACCTACCGAAACCAAGGCTTTCAGGGACAAGGTTGACAAGATCTTCACTTTGGCAAAGACTGAGGCATGGGCTTCTGGTGAGTCTTCGAATTCTTACCTTCGACTTTTAGACAAGAGCTGACTCTTCGAAATCCGGAAACGTTTTAGGATTGTTCTTTGGTGGTGCTGGATTCGCTGGAAACATGACTTTGATCGCACTTCTTACTTATGGAGGATCTTTGGTCGCTAGAGGAGAAATCACTGTTGGGTGAGCAAGATTTATCATTTCCAAGGAGATGCTAACTGACTCAAGTGCATCTCCTACAGTGACCTCACCTCTCTCATGGTGTATACATTCTAGTGAGTCGTCTACTCCTTCAGTTCCGCGTTTCTACAGTACTAAACGAGTTGGACGATTTGCAGCATCGGAGGATCTTTGATCGGACTCACTTCGTTTTTCGGTACAATCATGAAAGGTCTCGGAGCATCTTCGCGTATCTTCGAACTCCTCGACGCTCGACCACTCGCTGTCAAGCTCGGTGTAGGACGTGTCCTACCCGTCACGACTCCTCCTCGTCGTCTCGTTTTCGACAACGTTCACTTCGCTTACCCTTCTCGACCCAACACCGAGATTCTCAAAGGAGTCAACTTGTCAATCGAACCAGGAAAGATCGTCTCGATTGCTGGTGGATCTGGATCGGGCAAATCGACCCTCGCAAACCTTTTGATTCGTTACTACGATCCTCAAAACGGTCGTGTTATGTACGGTGAAGATGATATTCGCTCCTTCACTCCCGAGAGTTGGAGGAAACAGATCGCCGTCGTTCCTCAAGATCCCGCTCTTTTCTCAACTACCATCGCTGAAAATAGTGAGCACTGCTCTGCCTGCTATACTTCTTCTGCTGCTCGAGCTAACGAGCTTGCGTTCATACAGTCGCTTACGGACGACCCGATGCTACGAGATATGAGATCGAAGAGGCTGCGAAGTTGGCAAACTGCGGTTTCATCGATTCACTTCCCCGTGGTTTTGATACTCAAGTCGGAGCTCGAGGTGCTCAGCTATCTGGTGAGTCGTAGTACGATATCCAAATCATTGTCTGACATTGAATGCTGACGTTCGATACGAAATAGGTGGACAACGACAACGATTGGCGATTGCGAGAGCTCTCTTACAAAAACCTAGGATTCTCGTCGCCGATGAGTGAGTCTCTTACCGTCTCGGTTTTTATGCGATCTGAATGCTGACTCTGACTCTCACCTGCAGGGCTACTTCGGCTCTCGACGCTGCCAGCGAGTCTCTCGTCAACCAAGCTATCTCGAACATTTCGGCTACTCAACAGCTCACCACCATCTTGATCGCTCACCGGTCAGTCTTCCCTCTTTCTCGTATTCACTCGAATCCTCTAGCTGACGAGTAAGCTGTGCATTGCAGTCTCTCAACCTTGAAGACGGCCGATACTGTTGTCATGATGGAGAATGGAAAAGTTGCTGAAGAAGGTACATACGAGGAATTATCGAGGGAGGGTACTCGATTCAACTATCTCGTGAGGAGTCAACTACTCGGAGGACCAACACCACCAGCGAGAGCGGTAGAGTCCGAGGAGGGAGTTGTCGAAAAGTAGATATTTTTTCGAAAATTGTGTTCTCTTTTAGCTGCATATTCCACGTTGTATCAGAAATAATGAAGTCTGTCCTTTCTCGCTTTGAGTACGAGCAATCGAGAGGGAGGAAATTCCCGTTTCTGATCTAAAAACGAATCTCCAGAGGAAACGCGAATCGCTCTTTTCCTCCATTCTCAGTCAACCTCATCGCCTTTCAGCTTTAGCTACCAGCTCGCTCACACTTTCAAGACTGCGCTGGACGCTCATTACACACTCATTTGAACAGTCAGGGACTCTAGCTAGTGAGTTTTCCAACCGTTTCTCGACGAGGTCCCTTCACGCGTTTTGCTGATCCTGGTCTCGTGGATCAGAGCTACATCGGTATGGTTCATACTGTGAAGCCTAGTGTAGACCTGGAGGGGGCTGAAGGTCAGACAATCTCGCGACGTTCACCTCGATTGATTGTTCGTCCTTCGCGTGAAAACCTCGCCGGAACACCTCAAGATGCCTCCAGTCCTCGATCACCAGCTTTCCATTCTCCTCAATACATCCCACCGCCTTCTCCCGTGACGAATGCGGCTCATCATTGGTCGACCCTTCCTCCTTCTCCTCCTCGTTCAACTCCTCCCTCTCCTCCCCTCGTCGTGATCGATTCTCAATCTTTGCCTCCAGTATCACGAAGAGATATACAGAGAGGAGCTTACCCGACTCCACCAGGCAGTACACCGGGAAGCATTCGGTCAAGAAGAGGTTTCGAAACCGGTACGTCCATCCTATCTCTCTTTCCGGTGCCCACTAGACGCTGATATTGAAACCCGAATGATGAATAGGTCTTGATCCGGTGAACGATGAAGTAGAGTCTCCGATGGAAAGGAGTGCAAGCCGTTCTTCATCAATCTTGCTCGGAGAAGATCTACGACAATCCGGGGATCCAGCAGCTCAGCGTCGCCCTTCTCTCATTCTCACCAGTGCACCTTCCGACGAACCTCAAGGCCTCGCTCTAGGAGTCGATATCGACCAATTGCCCCCCTCTCCTCGTCTTCGCCGATCTTATCCTTCGAATTCCTCTCCTTCGACCCCTCAAACACCCTACTTCTCGACTTCTCCCGTCGGCTCACCAGTTCTCGGCTCCTTTCCAAGCTCTATCCCCAGCTCCTTCCCAAGTCCCTTCCTTTCCGCTGGAAGCCCTACACTCGCTCCCTCCTCTCCCGTCGAAAAAGCTCCTTCCTCCCCTCGACTGTCCTCCTTCACAGATCCTCTGGGCCGCCTCGCAACAGGGATCGTACGAAGAGCATCAAACTCGTCTCTCAATGCAGAATTGCCGACATCGCGAAGCCGTTCACCTTCACCGAATCGAGCACCACCTTCTCCTACCCTCAGCAGTCCTTCTCTCAGTCCGAATATTGGAAGCGGTGGAGCGACTATCAGACGGTCAAGCTTTGCTGCACAGGCTCGAGAAAAGGAGAAGGAGAAGGAGAGGGAAGCGAAAGAGATGGAACAGAAGAAAAGAGAGGAAAAATTCCGACATACGCGAGGCAAGAGTTGGTCAGCGAAAACAGCAGGTCAGACTAAGGGGGGGTTTGGGTTGGGATGGTTAGCGAATCGGAAGCGCACTCTCGCTGGGTTAGTCGTTATCGTCGGATTATTCCTGATTTACTCTCGGGTGTCTGGAGGAGGAAACGATTCTGCAGCTCAAGTACGGCAACCAGTCGGTTCGGTTGGATCTCGGATGCGGCGTCCAGCAAGGGGAGGAGGGGGCCGCTCATTCATTCATCCTCACGTCGTCGAACGGCCGAAGCCATCTTCAAAAAGTTGGTTAACCGCTCCCTGGCGATGGATTCGAAGTATAGCTGTCTCTCAGCCTATCGAGCGATCGCGATTTACCCAGAGCTTACGTCAACGGAAAACCGCTGGAGTCACCACCGACAAGAACGACAAGACGAAAGACGCAAAACGAAGAAGCGTCTTCGTTTCAGCTCCGACTGTTCGATTCGTCGATCACGAAGCTCTTCCTCCACCCGTCGAACACTCTGCCGCACCAGAACGCGACACTCTCGTCCTCTATCGAATATTAGGAAACGATCTTCCCCCTCGTCACTCTCCCGGTCAAACCCTTCGCAACCTTCGATTCCTCCTCCAGCACGAGTCCGATTTCTCCGTCTTGCCTCCCCTCGGTCCTCACGGAGTTCATCACTCTCATCTCTATGGGTCAGGCTCGAAAGCAAAGCAAGCTCACACTCAAATGGGAGGTCTTCGAGTCGACAAATATTTCGTCCTGAATCGAATCGCAGAACCCGAAATGGTCAACGCTATAATCGGTCTCCTTCACCTCTATTCGGTACCCGACAGTCGAATCCTCATCATCCCTTTCGAATGGGACGAGTACCAACTTCGGGAGTTCCGATGGGATGGAGGAGTTGATCGAGCGTTCGGATGGGGTATCGGAGCGGCACCAGTGTACAAGCCGGTGTTCGGCGATGACAAGTGGCGAGCTGTTGATCCCGAAGAGGCCCTCGAGAACTCGATCGAACGAATGGCGGACCTTCTGGAGGAGGCAGATAGCGAAGAAGCGAAAGCTTTGCAAGCGAAGCATCGCAAGTCTCACACTCTCGCTCGTCTACGTGCTCTCGACTTCACCTATCATGAAAAGAACCTCTACGCTATGAACAATGTAAGTCTCTCCGTTCTGTTTCTTTCTTTTTGATTCGAAATTGCTGATCTGTATTTGCGCTTCGTTCCCAGAACGGTGGTCGAAACTTTGCACTTCAACACGGCAGAACCCTTCCCAACGCTCGATGGATCCTTCCTCTCGACGGCAACTCGTTCTTCACTCCCGCCGCCATGTTCTCGATTGTCAAAACTCTCTCTATCGCTGGAGAAGGCGATTCTGCCTCTCGCTACGTCATCATCCCTATGGCTCGACTTCTCGACAACAACGAGATCCGAAAGAACAACAGTGTCGCCCTCGTACCCCTCGATGCTATGGAGGAGGGAACTTCCGCTTCAATCGAATCCGAGATCCATCATCGTCCAGCAGCAGCGCCCGATACACCAGAAGAGCCGCAAATCGGTTTCCGCTACGACTCGACCGAATCTTTCCAGGAGGCGATGCGATACGGCCGCCGTAGCAAGCTCGAACTCCTTTGGCGACTCGGAGCGATTCCTTACTCCAGAGCACTCGATCGTCGAACACTACCTTGGGAGGTGACAGATCGAGCTCACATCACGGCAGACACTTGGGGATCGATTCCAGGAGCCGTCAACGAACACACGAAGAATTCGAAGATTCACGAAACTCACGGAGAATCGGATCCCTCTGGTTCACCGAATCCCGATCGAGGAGCTCTCGCTTATGTCAAAGCCGGATGGGTGTACCGTCTCTTCTCGGGTCACAAGAGTCAGGAGGAACACAACAACGAAGCCGTCACTCTTCGCAACATGAACCGAATTCGCGGCATTATCGCTTTCCTTGAACGACTCGACGAGAAGGTGGCTCGAGGGGAGGAAGGTTGCTTCGCCGACGAGCATCCGCACAACTGTGGCTTCACGCAAGATCGCTTATGGAACTTCGACCCTGTCGCCGTCGAACGACTTCGCCAGAAGTACAAGATTCATCGTCGAGATGCTTTGGAGAAGGTCGACCGCTACGAACGACTCATTCGACCAGCCTATGATAGTGTCGCGGCTCTCCTCAAAGCCCCTGGTGATGTCCTTCGACAATCGAACGCTCAACTCGCCGCAACAAACGCTACTCTTCTCGCCATGGCCGGTTACCTCACCTCGAACGCAACCTATTCGACAGCCGCAGCCGACTTGATCGGTCATCGTTTCGTTCGACAAACTCCTCTCTTCTACCGTCAATTCGATCAACGAGAGCAACTTCGCAAGTTACAGGACACCTTTGACGACCCAGATGTCGACACCGTCTCTCCTGGTTACACTTTCCCACCTTTCCCCTCCGATCAGTCGAGTAGCTGGAGTGCAGAGCTCGCTGCTCTCATGACTCGACCAAACGCACCTCCCCTTGCTTACGATCCCCTTGCTTTCGATGTGAGTCCAAACGTCTCGCTTCTCCGGATTTTCTGCTGCAGCTGTGCTGACCCTTGTCGACACTTTCCCTTAGCCTCTCCTTCTCCTCGATGCAGTCCGCCTCCTCAGCTCCAACAAATCTCCTCGGCCCGAATTGCTGAGCGCCGCTTCTCGCAAAGCCGTCACCCCTCTCTTCGCCGCCCACCTCTCCTGGCTCCTCTACGCTCCCGAAGCAGTCAAGTTCTCTCGCAAGCCTCCATCAGCCGAAGCAGGAGCGTTCTACGACGCGAAAGTCGCCGCGCTCGCTGCTTTCCTCGACGACGCTCGCCTGATGGGTCGAGTAGCGAATCGTGGACGACTTCGACTTCCCCTCGATGCAAGAATGGAGGGACTCATGCACGATGGGAAATCAGTGAGGGAGATTCATTTCAGGTTGATCCAGGGTACCGCCAACGTTCAACTTCGACCATGGCATTACGCGAGTGATCCAATCTCGGAAGGAATGTTCCTCGGTTCAGCACATGGTAATGAGACGCCTCTCGACGTGTTGGGGGTGTGAGGGAGGTTACGGTTGGCGTCTTGTAAACGATATCGATGGATTTTATCGAAAATTGTCTCCTTCTCCTCTTCTTGACTTCACCCATCTAGCTTTTCTTCACTTGTCCTTCTCTCTAGCATTATTTTTCTGTATCGCATACGTATCTGCATTCTGTCAAGTTTCATCCGCTCATTCGAATTATCGAGAGAATTGGATTTTGACTTTTTCGACTTGAAGAGTCTAATTCCAAAGGTACCTCGTTCCTCCATCTTTCATCGAAACACTCGCAACACTCTAGTCGACTTCGTAAACACTATCTGAGCATTCAGGAATACTCTACACATCAACTACTCAAGTCCACGCACCTTGAATCCGAGTTCTCCTTCTTCTTCCCTCTTGATCAAAAATGGCTCGCACTTGGCCCAACATCCTCATTACTGGGTCAGTCTATCTCCCAATAGCTTGCTAGAGGCTCCACTAATCAATTGCCACCCTTAACAGCACACCAGGAACGGGCAAGACGACTCACGCTGCTCAATTAGTTGAACAACTTCAATCAACTCCTTCAACTTCCACTGCAAGTTGGCAGCATGTCAATGTAGGAGATTTCGTGAAGGATAAAGGATGTCATTCGGGTTACAATGAGGAGTGGCAGAGTTGGGATGTCGATGAGGATAAAGTCAGTTCTCTCTTTTGTTCTTGTTCGGTTCATTCAGGCCATACTGACAGAGTGAGGAGTATGTACGTTGCAGCTGTTGGATGAACTGGAAGTTGTACAACAAGCGGGTGCGAAAGTACTAGATTGGCATACTTGCGATATCTTTCCAGAACGATGGATCGATCTCGTAGTCGTCCTTCGATGTGATCACTCTCAGCTCTGGTCTCGGTTGGAGAAGCGGTGAGTCTCTCATCCTCATCCCGCGTCTCAAAGTAAAGCTGATCAAGGAGGCCTCTCGATAGTGCCTATGCTCTGCCAAAGATTCAAGAAAACAACACGGCAGAGATCATGGAAGTGGTGTTGAATGACGCGAGGGATTCGTATGCTGAGGAGATAGTCGTCGAGTTACGTAGTGAGAGTCCAGAGCAGATGGAAGAGAACGTAGCACGGATAGTCAGTTGGGTCGAAGCGTGGAAACAGAATTCAACGAGCGAAGGCGACGAAGAGTAGACTACACTCTCAGTAGACACTTTCTTAGATAATCATTAATATGCAGATCCTATGTATTACGGTAGTTGCTACGAGAGAGAGAGACTACACAATGAAACAGAATGAATAAGATAAAGTTAAAGAATGATCATCAGTTCCACCACGACGAATCTCCTCTCCGATATCCTCTAGATCCATGACCACTCCCTAGCCGAGGTGTCGTGTTTGTTCCAACGACTGGCGTAGAACCTCCCGAAGAATTACTTGAACCACTTCCAAAATTGACCGGTTCGACTGGTGGTTGATCGTCGGGACTCAATTCCTCCTCCTCTTCATCTTCTCGTCGACCTGCTCCTCTTCCGAAATATCCACCTACTCCTGCTTCTCTACTACTGTTGATGCCAGCATCCGCCGTCCAATACCCTTGTTCTCCTTCTGTTGATGTCCTGCTCTCTACTCCTGGTGTCGATAAGGGGTAGCCTGATGTGATAGGGCGAGCGAGTCGAGCAGTCAGACTCTCGTTCGATTCGTGAGATTGATCGTAGAGGGATTGATCGGATCCTGATGAGAGAGAAGCGGGACGTCGAGTCGGAGGCGGAACTGCAATGATCGAAGGAGCTTCCTGGAACGGATCTTGGGCCGTGACGGGTGAGAAAGGTCGGGGCATTCCAGGTCGGTATCCTCCTTTACTGTTGTATCCTCCAGTTCCTCGATCGATAGAAGACGCGAGCGATTCTTGACGAGAATGCATTCCTCCTCGTGGAGTTGATGGCGAGGGAGTGTTGGGGTTGCCCGAACCGGAAGAACCCATCATGACTCCTCCAGCGATCGCCTCGACGAGTGATCTCCTGCCCCATTTCGATCGAGGTTCGCTCACGGCAACTCCGATCGCAGAAGGTGTCGTCCCGAAACTCTCGTTCGAAGCGTTCCTCCCCCTTCCTCCTCCTCCTCGTCCTGAACGTCCAGCCGCCGCTGCTCCTGCACCAACTCCCGCTACCCCTGCTCCGGCCGTCGAAGCCCCGTAGTTTGCTGCGAGTCGGAGTGGACGAGGACCACTAATCGTTTGCCCGTTGTATCCTCCTCCAGCGTCTCGTCGTCGTTTTCGTCGTCGCCAGCAGAAGAACAGCAATCCCAAGATGAGGAGGAGACCGATGGGTATCACCACTGAGGGAACGACAATATTTCGAACTCGATGATTGTCCCTATGAGTGATCAGGGGAAAAAGGTCAGAATTATTTGAAGACAAATGTAAAGGGAGACGAAGAGCTTACGAGGAAGAACTGTTTTCTGGCGTGCTTGAAGAAGAAGGAACGGGAGCAGACGAAGAAGTCGATGTGGAGGAGGCAGATTGAGTGGGAACAGAAGATGTCGAAGGGGCGAGAGAGGAAGAAGGGGAGCTCGATGGTGTTGTCGTTGCAGTTGCGGCCACTTGTCGACTCGAGATCACACTTGCTGCATCGGAGAAGATTGAGCTGACAGAATTGGCCAAAGCTGCTCGCGAACTACTCCGACTCGCGACAACTGAATACGCTTCACTGAAGATTTGATCGACATTGGAAGCGAGGGCTGCCGTGTTCTGTGGGTCCGCCGTTAGAGAAACAGCTGCGATTCTTGCCAGTCGAGATTCTGCCGCGACTTGATCAATTTGACGGGCCCTTGGGGTTGTCCGACTCCTGTTCGCCGTCCTCCTGGTTGTGGTCGAGCTAGCGACCGTGCTCGTACTCGTCCTTTCCGTTTCCTCATTCCGACTCGACACGATTGCCTCCCTCACTGCTTTCGCATAATTCCTCCTCACTTCCAGGATATCTTCATCTCCCTTGTACTCTCTCACTACATCCCTACAATTTGTATCTTCATCGATCTCTACCTCCTCCCCTCCTATCGCAACCGGCGCCCTCTTTGGAAGTAAGTTGAAGAATTTCGGTCCGTCTCTTTCCTGTTCGAAATGATTTGAAAGTTTCGCGTGTCTTTTGGCGATTTGAGGGAGTCGAAGCGCTTTGAGAGTTACGAAACGCGGTTCGAGAGCTCTGTAACGCGAGGGAGAGGGAGGGGAGGAAGCTGGAGAATCGGAGTCGTTGAATTCGAGAGGGAGGGAAGATTGCGCGTTTGAGAGAGTGTCGATGTAGAGAGTGTTCTTGTTACGTTGTTGATGTTGTCGAGTCTTGAGGAGAGGCGCGTTTTCGAAGTGTGACATGCAAAGGAGGGAGAAAGGGAAAAGAGAAGAGAATGTGATGGGAGAAGCTGAGGAAAGGGATTCGACAGCTGGCCGAGGAGGGAAACGGGATCAAAGGAGTGGAAGGTGTAAACGAGTGTGTATGTAATAGAAGGAGTCGAGGAGATTTGATCTGCAGGAAAGAAGAGGAAGAATTTGATGGGCGTATCAGCGTGGTCAATCTCACGAGCGATTTTGCTCTGCCCTCCTCCAAAAGGGGAAAGACTTGAATTTTTTGCTACTCACCCTTTGAACTAACTCTGATCGACTGGTGCAAGCTGCCACTCACTCACTCTATCTCCTCCACAACGAACGTCTAATGGAAGAGCCCAGAGAGCGCAAGGGAAGAGAATTGGAGGAAAGTTCCTAGCGTCACTCAACAAAAGGTCAGCGAGCGTTCAGAGAGAGTACGGATAGCTACCCAGCAGTCGAGGAGGGATATGAGACTCACCTCAATGAGGGGTAAGGGCTCTAGAGGTTGAGTAGGTGAAGCGGAAGAAGGGTAGAAGTCGAAGGGGATTTTTTTTGGAGAGTCCGATCGTAATCACTCAACATGTCTGATGCGGATCCCCCTTTTTGAGCTCTTTCGCACTGGGTGAACGAATCTCACTCTTTGGTAGATACAGAGCTAAGCTACCTCGAGAGGAGCGCCCCGAGAAACCGGAAAAATACTGATCCGATTCCTCATTCTCGTCTCTCGACCGCTCTCCTGTCCATTCTCGGTCAGACTGGTCGAGCCAATGGACAGAGAGCACCCTACAAGACGGGCGAGCGATCGGCGAGACAAGTTTAGTGCTAACGAAAGAGTCGATAGCTTTCGGGAACTCCGGTTGTGAACGACGACTCGCTCTACCTATCACCCCTCGAGGCTCGTGAGCGAGTCCTGACAGCTTTCGAGGTCTTCAAAGGGAGATGACTGAATATGATATTGCCAGTACATACAATACAAAAATGAACAAAAGTGATACTGCTCTGAAGATTCTTACTTTCCAACGATGCCCCGATATTGTTTACTTGGGAGAGATGACGACAGTAGCCTCCTTGTTTGATTCCTTCGTCGTAACCTTGACTCGTCCCTTTCCATCATCGGTAACCTCGACTCCTTCTCCTTCGACGGTAACCGAGATTCCCTCCTTGTACATTCGCTTCGTATCGTATTCGATCTCGAACGTCTCATCGGTCTTGGAGCCTGTTGTGAGTACGCAGCGGTATTCGCGAGGGTGTGGGTCTCCAGCAACGCCGGGTGGGTCGGAGAATGATTCAGTTTGGAAAATGATCGAGGGTTCGCCGGAGGGAGGAGTGAGGCGGATGAAAGGAGCGTATCCATCTACAAATGGGACGAGTCGGTTACTATAACAGAGAGAGTGAGAGAGGATGGTTGTGAACTCACGTTCGTAGTAGATATCTCGAGCACGGCCAGTGCAAAGAGGTGTTTCGGTTGCTAGCATTGAAACCTAGTTCCGACAAGCGAGCATGAGTATCAACAAGGAGCAGAAGCATCACTCAATACGTGTGCTTACCATTGCGTAAGGAATGGATCCGTTGAGAGCGATATTGACGATATAAGTTACTCTCAAGTTGTCACCTTCGGGACTGTGAGTTAGGAGTCGTTAACTCCACCTCTCGCCCGCATAGTCACACCGAGTTGAAGACTCACACAAGCTTCCATCCACTGACTTTGAGCGTAGCCCTCGTCTTGCCTTTCTGTTCAGCCGCGAGATCCGACTCTTCGACCGAAGTTTGAATCACCATTCGTTCCCCATTCTCGGTTTCGCCTCCGTAGTTCTTCTGAATCCCGACAATATCTCGAGGGTAGACTAACCATCCCATACCTTTCATCTCGGAGTAAAAACAGTACGAAGTTCTTGTGTACCTTTGGATTTGAAATCCTTCGACGAATCTCGTATCCCATAACTTTCGCATTCCCGGAAGTTGAATGACCCCGCTTAGGAACTGTTGGATATCAGTCGCCCTTAGATTGGTCTACTTGCGATGTTCTGAGGAAAGAATTGAACCAACCGCATCCGAAGTTACTCCTTCGACGACAGTCTCTCCTTTCACGGTCGGTACAGCATCTATAGCTCTATACAATCAGTATATTGTAGTCTGTCGGATAGCAGCACCGTAGATAGCTTACAAGGGTTCTACAAGGTCACCGGAGATGATGATTTCGATCAGCTCTCCAGCTTCGACATCATCAGCGAGCGACTCGATGGACGTACCTCTGGATCTGTCTTCTTGTGTAGCTTCACTCCCTCGCGCTCTCCCTGATCCTCCCATTCTTCATCGGGACTTGCGAGCTCCTTTTCAAATAACGCCTTTGCTTCCTCCAACTCAGACGAATGTGCTGACGTGTTAGGATAGTCGGAGACTGCTGGACGAGAAGGGCGCTGTACAGACATGCTGATTGAAGGGAAGTGCAAAGGAAGAGGAGGAAGAGTTCAATCGCAGGTGGGGCGGATTTCAATACTGAATTTCGCAAAGGGAAAGTTTTCACTTCCTTGGATCATGGTGAGTAGGCTGATCGGTTGCAGCTCACGATGCTCAATTGAGACCCCGGTCTTTATTCTCTCGCTCAATTCGAGCAAAAAACCTTTCGCAAGCCCCGCGAGATCGTTGCTTGCAGTTTAATTCCTCGCTTCTATCACGAGACAGGCTCGCAGGGTGAGGATACTCGACCAAGCATACCTACTGAAGCCTCAGAGCGTTGGTTGCCGTCACTATTCTCAAAAAGAGTTGATTTCTTCGTTTCACGCCTCGGTCAAATCTATTGGGGTATCAGCGTATACATACAACACGAAAGAGACATGCACTCCCGACGAGAACGTCGAAGGTATAAGCAGGTAGTCTGTTGAAACGGCTGAGCAGGTCAGCAGAGGTCGAAAAGAAGAGATCGAGAAAAGCACACCTGTTTCTGACGGTTCCAGCTTGGTCGGCGACATGACTACACCACAAACAAGATCAGAATACGGCTCTGTCGTTTGTATTCGCTTGTGAAATCTTCCATCTGAGGAGGCTTCGAAGAGCGATAAAGCGATCGGGAGAGGTCCCTCAGGAGTTTGTAGACGAGCCCTACCACCCTCATAGCTTCAGTGTGCGGGTCCAGAAGTAGTCTCAGAGAACAGCGAACTCACCTCAGGACTGCCGACTTTGCAAACTTGAAGCGGTAGATCGGATTCCTCATCAAATCGTGACTTCCCCCATCTTTGCCTTCGTTCCAAGCTCCTCGTACGCATCGAGAATATAGACCAGCACCTTCCGATGGTATGGGCGATACGCTGAGCGGTAGAGATGATCTCACTGTCAAATCGAAAGTGTCTTCGTGATGCGCCTGAAACGAAGAGACGACGAGAGTGTAAGATCCCGCTAAACGTCTGCGTACATCAGCTACTAGTCGAGTCGAGGGGAATACAGGAGAGAAGAAAGCTCACGCTTGAGAGTACCGACGTGTCGAGATTGTCGACCGTAAGAGTACGAGGGAGGTCCGGTCAAGACGTCTCGAGATTCGAAGCTGTGACCACAGCCGTTCAGCTCGGCAACTTCGAGACAAGAGCACAGAACTTACTCTGCGACACGCTTTCCACCGTTCACGACTAGCTTGACATTGATCGGGGTATCTTTCGAAGTTTGAGCGTGAATCTCGAGTTCACCAACGGGAGAATTTCGATCGGGTGGAGCTGATAGCGTTATTCGATATTGAGGATTATAGACAAATGTCGAGGAAGTATGATTCCCTCCTGCAGTAATGCCTGACCAAGCCCCTTGAGACTAGAATCGACAAAGGAGAATCACTCAGACTTCGCTCGTCGAATTGAGAACAGCATCAGAACTGACCGTGTTCGAGTATGGTAGCGGAGGCGGACCGTTCTCGATCCGAACCTTATCGTTGCCGAAGACTTTGAGGGTGAAAGCGAAATCTGTCGAAGGTCCTTCATGCGAAATGACGAGATCGAAAAGAGAGGTATCGGCTGGCGTATGAAGGCGATACTATACCTACTAATCGTCAGTGAAGATATACTGTACTACTGAATGGTAAACGAACGTACGAAGAGGTAAGGATTATCGGTCATGAACGACTGTAAAGTTCGAGAAAGTTCAGTTTCTCCTCGGATAGACTAGGTCGACTCAATTAAGCGTACAGCTTCATCGACTGCTAGGCGTGTCGAGCTACCAGTATCTCCCTCTGTCGCTCGAGAGACCTGTAGCCCGACATGTTCTTGCTTCTCCTTCCCCGTCTTCGCATGTCGAGCGACGAAGAACCAGATTTCTGAGGATCTCGTCGTCACCGATGCCACTCTCAAGCGAAGCGTCTTGCTATTTCGATGAGCTGCAGAAAAATGCTCATCAGCCGATCGAAATGGATTTTGATGATACTGGCGACGAACTTTTGGAGTTCGACGGTTCGCTTGTACGCGCAGGAACGCTCCTGGGACGGGAGTCTCGATCAGCGTACGCACTGATACTTAAAGGAAGCGAAAGCTCACAGATGCACCGTATCCGAGTGATCAAAAACTGTAGGATCCCAACTCGCATGAATCGCAGCGAAATGATTGCCAATCTCGTCCCAGTCAATAAGTAGAGTTCGAGAATCTACAGAGGCGAAGTCAACAATAGATGGAGAGAGAGACCGTTGTTGAAGGCTCACCTCGATCACCAGGTAGCGAAGAACGAAGATCATTCGACCAAGTTGAGCGCGAATTCGGCCAGGGGTTGATCACTTCGACTTCTCGCACGCCGTTACGCTCGCGCATGTCTACGACGAGCAAGAGGTCAGCCTCGAGTAAGCGGTTACACAGGCTCCTGAACTTACCGAGAACAGCATAGTTGTGAGAAGGAACGAGTCCAGCTCCCTCGAGGAAATCGTCGAGAACTTTTCCCGTTCCGACGGTCAAGACGCATTTGCCCAGCTCGAATGCCTTTCGCAGACGCAACCAGGTAGCCTCACTCCGAAAACCTTGCCTATCGGAAGTCGAAAACAGGAATTAGGGGAACTCTAAAATGGATCGAGAGGGTTGCTTACCGTAGTGAGATATGCTCGGGTAACCACCCGGAGAGAGCGCTGTGATGAGGTCAGCCCCGTATTCGAAGTAGTCCGGGCAGAAAGGGAGGGAAGCGTACTAGAGGTCATCTGCCGAATTTCTGCGAAACGACGGGTCAGTGTTCGTCAAATCTAGCACAGTCGAAGCGAGGCTTACGATCCCGGATACTCATAGCTGCCAGATAGCGAGAGATACTGCATGTAATGGAACAGATCAGTCGAGGAAGGAGAGCAGAGACCAGTGAAAGGTTCTCACCGCTTTCTCGATCAAAGCAGGCCAAAGCTGATCTTGCGCTACAGTTGAAGCGCACACCATTCTACCAGTTGGAGTGGTCGGGAGTTGATCGTCGACGTCTACTCGAGCCGAGGTCAGATTCAGAATCGCCGTGAGGGATCGCGCGCGGCTCACCAATCTGTACAATTAGAGTGAGCTAGAGTTCATCGACGAAAGAATATAAGATGCTCACTCCTCTCCAAGTCCCATTGATACAGCATCGCATAGAGTAGATTCCTGAATCGCTCGTAACGGGCCAACCTGCTGCATTTTGAGGGTGAAGACTGGAAATCCCGAGCTATGAAGCGTTTCCGTCTTTAGCTTAAGCTGCAAGTCTGTAGAGCGGAAATACGCACCTTTGACCCGAACTTGGCATGGTGTTCTGCCGAGACGATGAGAGCAGCGACGACAGAACAATCGGAAAGGTTGTCTTGAATGATATCTCTGCCGTTGACCAATCCCGCATCTGGAAGAATGACGGATACTCTGCCAGAGGGACGCTTCCATACGCAGTCTTGCTCGATGTGTCTGGACGAGAGCGCTGGACGAGGAAACAACCTGCATATGAAGAATTGTCAAGCAAAATCGATCACGAACGACAGGACTCGAACTCACTTGACGTCTCCCCGTGCGGAAGTATTATAGCTAGTCCATCGAGGTAGCCTCTGACCGTTGTACACTCCCGACTTGACCAGTACATCGTCTTGTTCCTCTGTGAAACGAGATTCAGAGTTAATTCGAGCACTGCACGAGCTGTGCGAACGGCTCACCAATCGCCAGACTGTCTCTCTGTATAGGTCCTACTTGTGACTTTCTCGCCTGCTTGATCTTCTCCGCCCGTTGCACCAACTTACTCGACACGGTTCTCAGTTTCCCTTTCATCTCACTGTCCGTCGTATGTCGGATGAGGAAGAGGTAAGCTTGAGCTGCTTGTATGTAGAGTCGAAATGCTTGATCATAGGATCCAGATAGCTCTAGCTTCGTCGCTCGTGTACCAGCGGCCTAGGCAGCGAGGTGGGGAGATGAAGCGGATTGAGATCAGCGAGCACTCGATGAGAGAGGTTGAGAGCAAGCCTACCTGCGCTTCTTGGTACTTTTGAGCCCATTGCTCTTGCGTAATAGAGTCGGCCAGGTTGTGCTGAGGTGTAGAGTCGATCAATAGATGAGAAGACAGAGTGAAAGTTTCGTTTCGCAACCTCGCAACTTTCATTTCGACATGCCAAGAAACACAGAGGACAATGACCAGGCACGGCGCAAAGGGAGAATAAACGAGGTTGCAAATTTGCAGGAGAGAGTCGTTCCGAAAACTGACAGCGAAACAACCAAGGTATTTGGACAAATAAGAAGAGGAGTACTAAAGAACGATCAAAGGACGAAGCAAAAAGTGACAGGTACTGATAAGGAAGAAAGCAGGTACGAATGAAAAGAAGACAGAAAAGGAAGTACGAAAAAGAAATCTCACGAAGGTATACATAATCAGGTACTGAGGAAAGAAGCGATAATGAGCGGAAATTGGTCGGGGAGGCGGTACGGATGTTTGCGATGTGTGGACAGGCGGAATGAGGGACGAGGAGGCGTGTATAAATGCTTGTAAACGAGCGATGAAGGTCGGTTAGATGGGAAGTCGTCGATAAGATTGAGATAGATTGAAAGGTGGCGTGAAGAGATGGCTGGATGATTCGTACAAGGGTGAAAGTCGGCGAATCGAGAAAGCTAAGATGAAATTGAATTCGAGGGAGGGAAGAAACCGACGAGGGGGGCCTTCGATTGAGGGATTGTAGATGCTATTGAATCCCTCGTCGCCGACTCTTGAGCACTCCTTGATAATGAGCCAAATCCACTGTCTGTTGAACGAATTTGAGAACGACTAGGACCTGAAGCGGGCGAACTGGAGAGAGATGCAGCCGAATCGGATTCTGAAGGAGAAACGTGTCGTGGAAGAGGTGTAGGGCGAGCCATGGTAGCGAGGTGAGATGCTGTAGTGGTCGAAGCACCGATGTGCGGGAGAGGGATTAGGTGTGGTGATGGTGAAGAATCTCCGGTTCCTCCCAAATCCAAGTCGAACATGCCATCTTCGAGTGGTTCGTCCTCCTCCATCGTGAGACTCAAACCTTCAGCAGCAGGTGAGCTTCCCTCGTCTTCGTCGTCGGAATCGTCGTCGTCCATCGACAAGTCGGATCGGGATGAAGGGAAATCGCCGTTGTCTGAGAGGAGGGACGAGGGAGTGAAGCGAGGTGATGAAGCGGCGAGTGCGTGGATGTTGATGCCGAGATCACGAGAACCGAGAAGACCAGATGCGGGAGGTGAAACGGCAGCAGGCCTGTGGGTCCTCAAAAACAAATGTCAGTTTCCGGAGACGACAAGTTTGTAGTTTGCGTCGAGAACGCACCAGTAATGCTTCTCGTCAGGGAGGGAAGTTCCTGCTGAGGCAGCAGCGAGGATAGCGGCACCTTCGAGGAGTTGAACTTGTTGATGTTTCGAAAGAAGGAGTTTTGACGCTTCTTTCCAATGCTGTCAAGTCGCAGAAGCCGAATCAGCATTCACGTCACAAAATAGGCTGAGCTCGTGTCGAACAACTTACGCTGGTGTGCTCCTAAATAGATATGGCGCAACGAGAAGATTGCGAAATATCGTCAGTTTGATCTCTCCATCGCTTTGACTGCAACAAAAGAGACTCACCCATCGATGTTTCGTCAAGCAAGTCGAATGACGATAAACCTGTTTATCAAAGAGAGAGGGGGAAAAAACGGAGGAGAACCAGTCAGCACCGCCTCATCTCGAAAGAGAGAGAGAGAAAAAAAATTTGGGGGGAACCCGATGAACCGGGATAAAATTCTTGAGAGGATAGATAGGATAGGGATAGAACGTACCTTTGAGCACTTCTCGCATTCGAATAACAGCTTGTCTTTGTCTCTCCTGAATCCCCTGATGACTTCACCGTCGTCCTCCTCGTCAGGCGCTGAAACGCTGACAGATCGCCCCCGCGAGAACCCCGAACTGACTGGAACTGAAGCAGGACGTTGCGATTGAGTCGAACTGGACAGCCTCCTAGACTTGCTCATCATTGTAGGTCGTTTAGATTTGCCCACGGAAGAACTGAGAGTCGTAGAGGCGAAGGGAGACGAGGGTGAGAGAGACGAAGGATCGTGAGTAGCTCCATTCTGAGCTCCCATCTACAGCGGATGAGATCGTGAGTATAGATCGACGTGGAGATGAGCTTCGAGAGGAGCCTACTTGTATAGCAGCAGATGCACGACGGGTTCCGTAAGAACTCATCGGATCTAAGAAATGTGGGATGGGACAATGGGTAAGAGTTGAGGACTGCAGAGGGAGAGCTGATTACTGCTACAAGTCGTGTGTTACTGAAAGTATTGTACTGATTAAACGTGAGCTGGCGTGGGCGTGCTGTTGAAGTTTAAGAGTGACTTGCAATGGAGGAAGTTGGAAATTATTTCGCTGCAGCACCACGACCAAACGGTCGAGACTTTTTTCGCTGCTCGTTTCATCGCACAGCGCAACAGAGTGTGCCCACGAGATCATTATAGCAAGTACACTAGAGTGGGCGATCGCTTGACTAGCACCGAAAATCTTTCGAAAATACGAAATATTCGTTTTGCCGTTTCCTCACGCTTCCATCCTCTCGAAGCGAGAATTTGACCACTGATGAAGTTACAACTACTGGACAGCTAGCAAACAAGAGATGTTCCGTAAAAGAGATGAGAATGAGAATCGTAAAATTGGATTGCGAGAGGTCAGAGAACCTTCTGCTCAACCCGTTCGTTATCCTCCTTCGCTTACTTCTCCCGCTTGTCAGAGAGCTCAGCATCTCTAGCGGCTTGAGCCTTTGCACGAGCGACGAGAGCCTTCTTCTTCGCTTGAACGTTGATGAAGCATCCGACACTTGCTCCGACGGAAGCGAAGAAGGGGACTATCGGTAGAGGTCATCAGTGAGTGACGCTAAGACGGGGACAGCGAATAGAATGCGAACCCCATAGTTCGGGAGCGAGCGCCTTTTGAGCGGTAGCCATCGAAAGAGTCGAGATAACCCAGGTGAGCTGTCAATCAGGATCATCGTTAGTTACCGATCTTTCGAACGAGTGACTGGAAGGCAGTTCGTCCTGTTACTGATCTCGCTAACGAGAGAGTAGAGGGGAGGTTGAACGTACCCTCATGACTGGCCAGAAACTCATTTGAAGCGCTTTGATGATAGCTTCAGGACTCGTAGCTCCGTTAATGAAAGCCATAGCAGCGACTAGCGCGCTCGATCGATGTTCGTCAGTACATGTATAGCGACATCGACTTCAAACAGACGTTTGCACTCACTGTAGACGGATTGCTGGATAGGAGAAATGAAAAGGTTGGAAGAAATGATCATGGCGAGTTTGCTACGAGCCGAGGTCTTTCCAGCGAACACCTTCTGTAAGATCGAAAGCATGGCATGACCCAGAGGGGCAGAGATGAAGAAACCTGTCAACACAATCATTCGTCAGTTCTCGAACGAACGCAAAAACGAGAAAATCACAAACATACCGTAAGCTGCGAGCTTGAGGGCTTTGTGGTTTCGCTTCAGGAAGTCGACAGGAGGGATACCGGTACGTTCCTTTGCGGACAGAGGAGCGGGAGGTGAACCGGCGACATGACCAGCGACGAGTTCAGAGAGGAGGGAGAGAGTTCCCGAAGTGATACTCTTCGTGAGAATGGGCCGGGTCGCCAAATGTTGAAGGTAGGCTATGAGTTGAGAATGTCGGAGTCGAGAATACGATTAAGGAGGGAGATGGAGAAGGGGAGGGGAGGGTAAAGGGAAAGGTGGGGAGAAACGAAGGAAAGGATCAGCGAACGCTCGTTTCGCTTAGAAACGAGTACTCACACGCGAGAACAGGGTTGATTTGCTTGCTGGGCGTGACTACAGTAACGGCTGCCATTGTTAACAGAGGTAGAGGTTGAGAGAGAGCGGAGCGGCTTTGAACGGAAACGATTCGAGGAGCTGGGAGTGGAGTCGGCTGAGGCTGGGCGTCGGTGAGGTAGACGTGAAGGACTATCGGTAGGAGGAGAGTCTGAGAGATCGCGGTCAGAGGTGAGAGCGAAGGAGGAGAAACAAATCCGCCGTTACGAATAACCGGAACGAAATTTAATTGCTTCCGTAGGCCTCGCGATCAGTCAAGTCAAAAGCATGGTAACAAGTAGATCTGACGAGGGCTGTAGAAAAATGGGCGACACTTCGAAGGAAATTCAGAAATAGCGAACGTCAGTTCGAGAGACGACTGTTCTTCCTCCCTCCACTTCACTACGGTTCAATAATATACCAGCTACAACACGCTAGAGAGAAACTTATTGACAACCTACACCAAAGGAATCCACAGAAGCAAGCAGGAATAAACAGAGTTGACGTAGATCGTTTTTGGTCTTCAAGTCAACATGCTGGAATCAGTCGCTGCCGGGTTACTAAACAAGTATCTCGGTACCTATGTAAGCAATCGCAACTTTCCGCTTGACGGATCAAGCTTATCTTCCTTCCATTCTCTCCCCACTCGAACAAATCAACTCTTTCACTTTCCCCTCTCTCTTTCGCTCAAATGGATTAATAGGTCGACAATCTCAATACGAGTCAACTTAATTTTGGAGTATGGTCAGGAGATATCAAGTTGCGGAATCTACGATTGAAAAAGGACGCTCTCGACAAACTGAATTTACCGATTGATGTTATCGAGGGATACTTGGGAGAACTCACGATCAAGATCGCTTGGTGAGTTTAAACACAGTACAAAGCGAGTCTTTTGCTGATATACAGGCTAAATCTATAGGCACGCTCTTTCATCTCAACCTGTTCGAGTTCGAATCGACGATGTCTACCTACTCGCCGCTCCTCGAGACTCCGCCAACTCTACACCGGAAGAAGACGCTGCGAGAGCTCAGGCTGCAAAGTTGGAGAAACTGGAGAACGCCGAGTTACTAGGACAACAATCTGGCCCAACGATGAGTGCGGAAGAGGAGCAGAAGAACCAGAGTTTCATCGAGAGTTTGACGAGCAAAGTTACGAGTAACTTGCAACTCGAGGTGTGTAGACATATCTCTTTACCATGCTGAGCCTACCACTGACAAAAGTCTGTGTGACAGATCAAAAACCTTCACATTCGTTACGAAGATAAGATCTCAGTTCCCGGTCACCCTTTCTCAGTCGGAGTCACCCTTTCCAACTTCTCCATGATCTCCACCGATTCAGAATGGCAACCTGCTTTCATCACCGACTCTACCGGTGCCATCCACAAACTCGCTTCCCTCGACTCTCTCGCCGTCTACTTCGACACCGATTCCTCCTCTCTCGCCGGTTACTCTATCGATGAAGCCATCACAAAGTTCACCGATCTCATCTCTCGCAAGAATCACACCCCGAAACATCAATTCATTCTGAAACCCGTCTCTGGAACTGGTCGATTCATCGTCAACAAACGAGCAAACTCTCAAATCGCCAAACTCGACACTGAACTCCTCTTCAACGAACTCGGATTCGTTCTCGATGCAGATCAGTACCGAGATGCGCTCAGCATGGTCGATTTGTTCCACTTCTACACTCGACAACGCGAGTATCGAATCTATCAACCTCCGCAAGAAGAGATCGATCGAAACCGAAACCGAGCATTGTGGAAGTTCGCGATCACTGCCATCAAGCAAGAGGTTCACGACAAGCACAAGGTCTGGAGTTGGGCGTACTTTGAGGAGAGGAGGGATGATCGAAAAGCTTATGTCGAGTTGTTCAAGGCAAAGATGAGAGGACCGCTGAGTCCCGAGGTACGTCTTCAACCTCACAAGACCGCTTTCGTAGCGGAATGCTGACGATCTTTGTGCGTTCAATAGGACACGAAACGACTCTCAGCTCTCGAACGCAAACTCGGCTACAAAGATCTTCGTTTCTACCGGTCGATCGCACGCTCAGAACTACGAAAAGAACGAGCCGAACATCCAGTCGAAGTCAAGGCGAAGACGACAACGGCGAAAGTATCGAGTTGGGCGGGATCTTGGGTCGGTTGGGCGACAGGTTCTCATCCTACGGAACAACACGAGACGGAGGAGAACTCGACTGCGCTCAACGAAGAACAACGGAAAGAGCTGTACAAAGCGATTGATTGGGACGAGAAGGATGCCGTCACGAGCGCTATCGACTACCCGAAAGATACCCTCATGTATCGAGCTCGAATCAAACTCGAAACTGGTTCTTTCACTCTTCGCACCGATCCTCACGGCTCTTCAAGGGACCTCATCGCTCTCAACTTCGACGACTTCCGATTCGATTTGGGGAAACGAGTAGAAACTATCGAGGCGACTCTAGGTTTGGGTGGACTGAGGGTCTTTGATGGAACGTGCGAAGGATCGTTACATTCTCAGATTGTTCGGGTCAAGGAATTGACGGAGGCTCAGATCGAGAAGGAGAAGAAGAAAAGGAACAAGATGTTACCACCGCCGGAGGAAAGGGAAGCTGATGAGGATATGGGTCAGTACGATGTCGACAACGAGGAGGATGAGGATAAGGTAGAGGAGGACGGAAAGAGAGACAGTCAAGATTTGATTGCGGGATGGTCAGCCGATAGTCAACCTTTCTTCTCGCTCAAATTCGAACACCAACCTCTCGACAAACGCGCCGACAACGCTCTCGCCGTTCGACTTCGCCACACCGAGATCGTCTATCATCGAGGATACGTCGAAGCGATCGTAGCATTCTTCAAACCGCCAGAGAGTCAGCTCGAATCGGTCGGAGCCCTCATGGACGTTGCGAGTGAAACTCTCGAAGGTATCAGGAAGGAGACGAGAGCTGGTCTCGAGTTCGCTCTCGCCCAGCACAAGACTGTTGATGTACACCTCGATCTGAACGCTGTGAGTATAACCTTTTTCAAATTGTATCAAGCCCTCAAGACTGATTCCACTACTTATCCTTAGCCTATTATCATCATCCCTGAAGACGTCACTCAAAAGGATTGCCAACACATCGTTCTTGACGCTGGACATATCTCCGTGGAGAGTGATCTTGCCGATCAGAGTTCCGTCGATACGGTGAAAGCGAAGGAGAGGCAAGAGTACGGAGAAGAAGATTATCAGCGATTAGAGAGTCTCATGTATGACAAGTTCTACGTCAAGCTCGAAGATGCTCAAGTGCGTTTCACTCTTTCCTCCATCTCTCTTTCGCCTTGTCCTGACTATGTCACATCGTTTCGTTGTTCAGCTGCTTATGGGTTCGAGTCTACAAGTCTGTCTCGACGCACTGGAGGGTCATCATCACGGAGCAGTCGACGGTGTCGGAGAACTTCACATCTTGGAACGAACGTCGCTCAAATTCCTCGCTCAAAACTGCATCATCAACGATGCTCCGAATCTCACTCGCTTCAAAGTGTCTGGTTCCTTGCCATCTCTTCAACTTAACGTGCGTACTCTCCTTGTATGACTCTCCTTCTCTCTCGCTCTAACGCTTTCCCGAGTCGACAGATCTCCGATCGAAAGTACAAGAGTATGATGCGAATGATCGATATCGCGATTCCTCACTTCAATTCCGACGCCGAGAAGACTGTGACGACTAGACCTGCTCTTCAACCTGCTGCTCGACACACTTCGTTCGCCCAATCCAAATCGAAAGTCCCTCAACACGATGACGACGACGAGTTGCGGGTCGACGAGGATACTGCATCAGAAGGATCCGACGATGAGGAAGCTGAGGGAGAGAAAGACGAGGACGGGAAAGACGAGTTCTTCGACACACCTGATATCGCAGATGGAGTGAGTCCAATCTTCCGCTCTGCTTTCTCTTGATCGATCATGCGCCGACGAAGAGCCCTCGTCTCGATAGAAACAAAACATTCACCAAAAGACTTTCGAATTCACCTTTTCGGTCGACCGTGTTCAAGCCTCAATCTTCCGCTCCAATATCGATCCCGCGAAACCTGATCGTCTTCTCGCCAACACGGTCCTCGAAGGCTTCAAACTCGAATTCGGTTTACGACCTTACGACATGAGTGTTGACGTCCTTCTCCGCTCCCTGTATATCGAAGACAAAATCGGCGAACAAGAATCAGACTTCCGCCATCTCGTCACGAGTGAGAAGCTCGATGGAGGTCACGTGCAGGATCTTGTCAGAATTCGCTATCAAGGAGTGGACAAGGACTCGCCTGAATTCCAGACGGTGCACGAAGGGTTCGACAAGGTGAGCTTTTCTTAACTCGGAAGCGAATGACCGCTGTGCTGATCCAAATTTGTGTTCGCAGAGTGTCGATGTCGAGATGTCCACGCTAAACGTTGTCGTCACCCGAAGCAGCATCCTCGTATTGTTCGATTGGGTCATGACCACTTTCACCGATCCCGACGATGGTTCTTCACCTCCTACACCTGCTGCCAGCATCGGAGGAGACGACGACTTCGCAATGGAGGAGATCAGCACAGACAAGCTTCGAGTCAAAGTCAAGCTCACGAGTATCAACTTGATCTTGAACGAAGATGGACTCCGCCTCGCAACTCTGTCACTCTCTGCCGCCGACGTTTCAGTCTTCCTCCGCTCTCCTACCATTCGCGTCAGCGCTCGCCTTGGCAACCTCACCCTCGAGGACAACTTCAGCACGACGACTCCGCAAGAGATGCTCACGATTCAAGGAGACGAATTGGCAGATTTCCGCTACGAGACCTACGATCCTCTCGACAAGGGAACGTATCCTGGTTACGAATCGAGCGTCTACCTCCGAACTGGTTCCCTCCGATTCACTTTCCGAACCGAACCAGTACATCGCATCCTCGTCTTCTTCACCAAATTCGGACGTATGAAGGCAGTTTACGATGCAGCTACTCAAGCAGCTGCTCAGCGGGCGAACGAGATGCAAACGATGATTCCCAAGATGCACTATGACATTCTCGTCAGAACTCCGATTGTCGTCTTCCCTAACGAAGAAGGATCTTCTCACGATGTCGTCACCGCTCGCCTCGGAGAGATCAGCCTATCGAACGAGTTCGAGGTATCGGAGGAACAGGTCGTTACGAAGATCAACTTCGGATTGCACCAAGTCGGTCTCGAATCGACCTTCCGACATGATGGAGAACCGCACACGCTCGAGATGCTTCAAGATGCTCGAATCGATGTTAACGTCAAGTTACATCAAAACATAGATCATCGCAAGGAGCTCGATCGACCAGGAACTCTCGTACGTTGCTATTGACCTGCTCCAATGAGTACGTTTCACTGACTCGTCAAATCGTTCGATAGATCCACGCTAAAATGTCGGACGTCAAGATGAATCTTACTCAAGCACAATACGGAATGTTGATTCGATTGTCACGAACGATTCCTCAAGCGTTTGCATTCGCCGAGGAGGAGGTCGAAGACGTCGCGAACGGTTCGAACCCTTCGAACTTGGTGGAGACTTCTGAAGAGACCGACAAGACTCTCGTCACCAAGACCGAGACGACGGTTGATCTACTTCCCGAGCTACCGACCGAGGGCAAGGACGCTGAAGGTCACCCCGTCAAGCTCAAATCGACAGTCGAACTCTCTTTCGAATCCGGCACGATCTACCTCGAACTCTTCACTCTCGACGCGATCAGTCAAGAGACGCTTGAAGAGGCCAGTCTCGCTCGATTCTCTCTGAACGGAACAGCAGTCAAGTACAAGTTGCTCTCGGACAACTCGATGGAAGCCGAAATCGCCATTCGCTCTCTCACTGTTCACGACACTCGCCCTTCACGCCTTACTCAATTCCGCGAAATCATTCCAGCTTCCAAACGAGTCGACAACCAATTCATGATTCAGTATTCTCAGACTGGAGGAACCGACAAGAGTTCGATGGCAAACGTCGCTATCGATTCCCCCAAGATCATCTTCTCCCTCGACCCTGTCTTCGCCTTACTCGACTTCTTCACGAGCGCGTTCCCTCCCGCACCCGAGAACGAGGATGAGGTGGACGAGAGTTTGAAGGAGGCTGATGAACAAGTCATCGATCCAAATCCACCTGTCGAATCTACCTTCGCCCTTCGACTCAACATCACTTCACCTACGATCATTCTCCTCGCTAGCCCTGACAAAGCGGACTCGGAAGCTGTTGTACTCTCGATCAATCAAATCGAGATGTCTCAACAAGGAACCACTGCTCTCAGCGTAAAAAAGATGGGAATGTTCCTCCGAAGGGTGCGTATCTCTCCTTCTTCTCTCCTCTTTCACGTCCATAAATGACTTACACTGCATCGGCACGTTAGATGGACAAACCGAAAGATACGATTCGAGTGCTGGACGATCTCGATCTCACCGTTTCGATGGATAGTCGAGCTGACGCTGGACGTCAAGTCACGAGCATCGAAGCTGCTATCGAACCTGTCATCCTTCGTGTGTCGTTCCGTGACATCTTACTCATCAACTCGATCATCAACCGCGCTATCGAACTTTCGAACCGTTCAAACGCTTCTCCTCCTGCCGACGTCTCCAATCAGAAAGCTCTCGAACCCGTCACTTCCGGTCCCAAGACTCGTGGTCGAAGTAAGAGCGAGGTCACTAGAGGTACGAAAACTCAGAGCTCGAATCGAATTACCGACGCTTCCCTCAGAGCACAAGTCATCGTCACCAAGGAAACGGTTCGTTCCGATTCTCGTGTAGTTCATCTTGATAAATTCATACTGATCTCACTGCATCGTGTCTGTCCAGCTTCGCGCAACTGTCGATGGATTCCAGCTCATCCTTATCGGAGATATGCACGATTTGCCTCTACTCGACGTCAAAGCCGGCAAATTCGTCGCGAAAGCCAAGGACTGGTCAACCGACGTACGTTGCACATTTCCTCGAACCTGGGAGAACGAGCTAAACGTTTCTTTATCTCTATTAGCTCGACGCCAGCGTTATGATCAAACCGCTCATCAACTACTTCAATCTCAAGGTCTCTCATTGGGAGCCTCTCGTCGATCCATGGGAGTTCGTTGTCAACGTACGTCCTCGTTTCATGTCGCATCGTCGAGGGTTGGCGGTAAGCTGATCACGCTCGTTCTCTTTTAACAGGTCTCGAGATCCGTTTCGACTGGCCAACTCAGCATCGGTATCTCTTCGAAGAAGCGACTCGAACTCAATTTGACTGCTTCTTTCATCGAGATCGCTCTCACCACGTCGACTCTCTTAGATCGAGAGGGAGGTCAACTTTTCAGAAAGCCTCGAGGCTCGAATGCACCTTTCCTCCTCAAGAATCGAACAGGATACGCTATCGGTTTCGCCAAAACTCCTCCAAAGTCTCGCTCTTACGGTAAAGACAATGCTCAGGCCAAGGAGGAATCAGCGAGATCAGTCGTTGTTGCTGATGGAAAGGATCTTCCTTGGCGTTTCGACGATTGGAGAACGATGCGAGAGGTTAGCCACTTTCTGCTTCCTCTTCACTGACAGAGCTTGAGTGCTAATAGGCGCATTCGAGATTTGCAGAACGTCAATGCCACGAGTCACAATTCTCTCGACCTTTCGATCGAAGACTCGGCTTGGGAGAAGCTCAAGGAGATTCACGTCGATCGAGAAGGAGAGCACGTTCACATTCTCCGACCGAAAGTCAGCTCCGTCTATCATCGCCTCCTTTGCGAGGTCAAGCTCGTCGACAATGTGAAAGTCGTTACTTTCCGGTCGACTTTCCTCGTCGAGAATCGCTCGCTCGTCAATGCAGAAATGGTCATCATTGATGGAAACGGCAAGAAGTCTTCGAGAGTCTACACCATTCGTAAGCTGTCTCGAACTCATTTCTCGGTTTCTATCTCTGTTGTTGACCCTCTTCCGCATTGCTCAGCTCCCGGAGAGGATTGCGCGGTCCCTATTCTGTCAGCTTACAACGATCGAATCAAGATTAGACCTGATGGTAAGCCATACTTGACATCTTCGCAGTCTCCTAGTACTTACTTATGCTTCTTCGTAACTCACAGGCGGTTTCGGTTACGCCTGGCCAACCGAGAACCTTCACTGGCAAGATCTCGTCAAGCGTCCTTCTCGAGCGATCCTCTGCAAGAATCCTCAAGGAGAATCTTTCCGCTTCCAAGCCTACGCTGTTCACGACAAGGGAGATCCTCTACTAAGGTTCGCTCTCAAACTTCTGTACTCTTTGTCGATAACGTGCTAAATCATCTTGCCTACTCGCAGAACTTATCCTCGTATCTCGCTTCGACTTCACGCTCCTCTCGAAGTTCAGAATCTGTTACCGCACGACATCGAATATCGATGCTTCGACCGAGAAGTCAAGCACAATTGGAAAGCATTCCTTCGTGCAGGAGGGACGAGTCCTGTACATGTCGCGGAGCTCTCGCATCTTCTCCTCATGTGTGTCGAAGTTCAAGATACAGGTGAGCTACACTTCTCTTCGCGAATTGATCGTGCGATTGAGCTGACGAGATGTGTCGTTCCCTCTAGTGCTCGAACGAAGTGGTTTCTCGATCATCAACAGTGACAATCCTGAGGATCTACCGGTCGAGAATGAATTGGTTCTTGCCGACAAGCACGACCTCAAGCTCAACTTGCGAATGCACTATCAGAAACATCCAGATGCTGGAGGCGCATTCCGTGTTCAGATCTACTCGCCTTACATCCTGATTAATAAGACTGGTCTCGACTTTGGACTCAAGACGAAACCTTTCTTCGGTCAAGCGAGACATGTTGCTGGACAGGAGATGACCTCTTCGAAATCAGTTCGACCCGAGAACGATCTCTTCATGTTCTCCTTCCCGAGCGACGATCGCAAGAATCGAGTTCTTCTTCGAGTCGGCGAGTCAAGCTGGTCAAAGGTGAGCTTATCCATTCTACTCATCTTTTAAGCTCATTCGCGATACTCACGTTGTTCTCGTCTCGTTAAAGCCTTTGAGTTTCGAAACTGTTGGACACGAGTCTGAGGTCGTGCTTCCCTCGGCGAACGGGAAAGAGGAAATTCGATTGGGATTGAAAGTTACAGAAGGACTCGGCGACGTGAGCTCTCTCCTCTCGAGCTCTGCCCCTACTCAGCGTAATCTAACATGCTTCCCTCATTAGTACAAACTCACGAAAGTCATCACCTTGTGCCCTCGATTCATCGTCAAGAACAACTTTGGTGAAAGTCTTCGAATTCGCGAATTGGGCTCGACGAAAGATGTTGTCGTTCCTTCCGGAGAGCGACACGACGTTGGCTTCATTCGAGCTGAGCAAGCGCCCCAGCTCGTTTTGTCCTTCTCAGGTGTTCAGAGCTGGTGAGTTTATCTGTGCGCTTTCGAACTTGACTTCGCTCGAACTCACGATTGACTTTGCGTGACAGGTCGGCGCCGTTCAAGCTACAAGATATAGGTCAGAACTACGTTCGTGTTCCCGACGGGAATGGAGGAGAACGTCTCGCTCGAGTCGATGCGGTTCTAGAAGGACCTTGTATCTTCATTCGCATCGATCCCGAAACTGGATCGTGGCCATTCCTTCTTCGCAACGATAGTGACTATCCTATCGAGTTCTATCAAGCTGTAAGTATTCACCTTTGAATCATCTTGCCCCTTTTCTCAATTTTGCTGACTCATCTCGACGAATCTGCAGGAACCCGAGAATCAAATGCCCAACCAACGACGACCTCCTGCCAAGAAGTACAAGCTCGCCTCTCACCAAGAACTTCCTTACGCCTGGGATGCGCCAGCAGAGAATCGCTCATTACGAATCTTGGTTGGAACTGGAGATCGAATCGTCAACCCTCTCGAAATCGGAGCTCTCGTTCCTTTCCGCTTCTCTGTACGGTCGTTCTCGCTCGCAGATTCCGTCTTCTAATCGCTTACTGTTCTACACGCATTCCTACAGTTCCAAGGTCATACTCGCACCCTCTCTATCGATGTTCGCGCCGAAAGTACAGCTCAAGTTATCGCTTTCAGCAACTACGCCGAAGAAGCAAGTGTATTCAAGCTCCAGCGACGCAACACGGATGCAGCATCGCGACCAGGATCAGTCATGAGTAACCGCGATGTCGTGTTCGAGGAAGTCGACGTCGACAATGTTACAACTTTCTCCTTCAGTCTCAACCTCGAAGGTATCGGAATGTCGGTCGTCAACAAGAGTATGCAAGAGCTAGTGTACGCCTCCTTCCGAGGTCTTTCCGCGAAATATTCGGATTCGACCACAAATGTTGCCTACGAACTCGGAATCAAGTGGATTCAGATCGATAATCAACTCTTCGGTGGAATCTTCCCTATCCTACTGTATCCCTCGGTCATTCCGAAGGATGGAAAGGAGCTCGAAGTGCATCCCTCGCTCCAAGCTTCTGCTATCATTCTGAAAGATCGAGGTAAGCCGTGCTTTCTTCTTGAATGCTGAAGTTCTCGCTGACTCTCGCAATGGACACAGCACACGGAGTCACCTACTTCAAGTATGCCTCGATCTTGCTTCAAGAGATGACAATCGAAGTCGACGAGGATTTCCTGTTCGCTTTCCTTGACTTTGCCAAATTCTCGGGAGCTTCTGGAACAGACGTACCCAAGTGCGTTTCCTCTAGCATCTATGCCAAATCTTTTGCCATCAGTACTGACTGCGTGTCACCCCACAGCGTCCTGACCGAAGATCCGAAGGGAATTCCTGAACCGACAGCGACTTCGAAAGGAGGTGATCTCTACTTCGAAGTCCTTCACTTGCAGCCGATGCAGCTCGATCTCTCATTCATGCGAACCGACAGGGTCAACGCAGATCAGAAGTGAGCATCTTCCTCTGACATGCGAGAGTACGGCGAGAGCTGACCAAGGTTTAATTCAAAAGGGTCAATTCTCGAAACCCTCTGTTCTTCCTCGTCAACATCCTCGCTATGGCAATCGGAAACGTTAACGATGCTCCAGTCCGCTTCAACGCTCTCGTCATCGAGAACGCTCGTCTCTCGCTACCCGTTCTACAATCTCGTTTGACAAAGCACTACAGTACTGCTTTCACCGGTCAACTCTACCGTGTTCTCGGAAGTGCCGATGTCATCGGGTAAGCTTCAGTCGACTCATCAGATGCTACATTGAACTAAATCGAGTCGTTTGCAGTAACCCTGTCGGTCTCTTCACGAACGTTTCGAGCGGAGTCGCCGATTTCTTCATCCAACCTTACGACAGTATCATGCTCAACGGAAATGAAGGAGTTGGAATCGGAATCGCAAGAGGTGCTGGTAGTCTCGCAAAGAAGACTGTATTCGGTTTGAGTGATTCGCTTGCAAAGGTTTCCGGAAGTATCGGAAAGGGTACCCTGCTCTCTTCTGTCTACAGCAACCACTCGTTACTGACTTGCTCGCTTCGACGGTATAGGTCTCTCGGCTGCTACTCTCGATCAACAATACCAGAACCAACGTCGAATGCGTCAATATCGCAACAAGCCGAAACACGCTCTGTACGGAGTAACTGCGGGAGCTGCTTCTCTAGTCACGAGTGTCGCAAGTGGATTCGAAGGACTCGCTGTAAGCTCTACTGCTCCTCTATAGCTGTGAGACGCCGGAACTGATGCTTCGATACCGAGCCAACAGACGAAACCTCTCGAAGGAGCTGAATCTGGAGGAGCTGCTGGGTTCTTGACGGGTGTCGGAAAGGGTCTCGTTGGGTATGTCTACTCCTGGCTCTTCTTTCGAAAGCGATCATCTTACCGATGTTCTGCATCAACAGTGTCGTAACGAAACCTGTCGTCGGCATCTTCGATTTCGCGAACAACGTTACCGAAGGTATCCGAAACACAACGACTGTATTCGATCAAACCGGTATCGACCGAGTTCGATTACCTCGATTCACAGCGAGCGATGGCGTTCTACGAGTAAGCTCCTCTCCACGCTGTATCTCCTCGCGTCCACACTGCTGACCAGTTACCTTATAACTCTATAGCCCTACTCTGAGCGAGAATCGTTAGGTCAAAACTGGCTCAAGAACACAGAGAACGGCAAATTCTTCAACGAGATCTACGTCGCTCACCTAGACATCTCTCCTCCTTCGAACGCAAACAGTCGACGATCAGAAGAGACTGTCGTCTGTCTTTTGACGACCACTCGGATGCTCTTGGTCAGGATTACGAAATTGAAACTTCAGTGGGATGTGCCATTTGTCGATCTCAGCAGTGTATCTCTCGAACCATCCGGTATCTGTAAGTCTCTCCCTGACGCTGTTCGTCGAGGTACATCTCGCTGACTCTAGCACGGCGCAACAGCTTTGAGCTTGAAAGAACGAGACGGTGGCAGAAGTGGTGGAGATGGACCTTTCCTCGCGATTGCGGATCAAACTGCTCGTCTCTGGTTCTTCCAACACATCGAGCGTATCGTTCAAGCGCAGTATGTCTCTACTACTCCCCTTCTCTGTCTTCCCAACATGCTGATGACCTATTCATCCGCAACAGTAACGCTCGAAGGTATGGTTGAAGTGAAAATGTATAGTCCGCCGCTCATGATTTCTTTGTGTACCTAATCTGGCCCCTTTTCCTGATATCCTGTGCTGTGATATGCTGTGCGGACGTAATTCTGTGTATATTGTTTGGAATCGATTCTGTTCTTCATTCTCGAACTTGCGAAATTTCTCCCTTGTTCCTCCACACGACCCGACTTCCTTCTCGTCGCTTCTCGCCATGTCGAGCGACCCACCACCAGAGACAGCTTCAATCCCCGAATCAGAATCAACACTATCTTCAAGAATCGATACTCCTCTTGCCGATTCAGTGTCATCATCATCAACCCTTCCCGAACCGATTTCAACAACGTGGCAGACTCAGCTGAACGAAGCACGACTCGGCATAGCTCGCAAAGTACAACAACAACAGGATGAAGATGGCTGGGAGTTCCCCGAGCTGGAAGAGGAGGAATCAGAGTTGGGTGAGAATTCAGGAGGCGATGAGCCGAAAGGTCGACGACAGAGTGTCGTGACGACGGATGGAGAGGACGACGAGATAGTCGCCGAATTATTGAGACCTGGGACATCTCGAGCGAACTCGCAGAGGGACTACTCGGGGAAGGAGGAAGGGTCGGATCCTTCGATTGCGGAAGATGGAGGAGATGGAAGAGAGGATGGAAAGGCGGAAGAAAGAGACATGTCGAACGATAGGACTTGTAGGATATGCTTCGATGGAGAGGACGATGATCTGGGGAAATTGTTCAGTCCATGTCGATGTCGAGGAACAGTTCGTTTCCTATTTCACTCCTATTCGTTGTTCTCTATCGTATAGCTGACGACCACGTCGACCTTCGTTGCAGTCCCGCTTCGTCCATACGGAATGCCTGGCAGCATGGAGGAAAGCTTCGGCGAATTCATCAAGTTTCTATCGTTGCGAAACTTGCGCTTTCGAGTACAAGTTCCGACGAACTTTCGTTGGGAACGTAATCAACTCTCGATGTAAGTCCCTCTTCAACGGGATCAGGCAGGGTACAAAGACTGAACGGTTTCGGGTCGCGTGACGCTGTAGTTTCGGTTCTCACTTTTACCGCTTTCACTTTCTTGATCCTCGTTTGGGGTAGTGGCTTCCTCGCAAACTCGCTTCTATCAATGGTCGAATCAAGAGCGCACTCTTTGCACGGTACAGTGTTTGACGGTAAGCCCACCTCACCTCTCTCAAAGCTCCTTCTGACTAGAACTAATCTCTCTTTTCCCCCCAATCGACTCAGACTTCTTCGTTGCCGATCACGTCCTCCTCGGCGAAGGTGTTCGAGAATCTCTCGCCTTCGTGACTCATCAACTCGAAGACAGTCGTTGGTCAAGCGCTCGCGAGATCGCGCAACAAGCACACCTGCAAGATCCGCTCGAAGGTGATGGTTCGATGTATAGATGGTTCGGGAAGTCAGGAAAGGCTGCAGCAACAATACCAACTACTCAATCGGGTTTGGCGGATCCGGGGTTATGGGCAAGAGCAGTATTGCACATGACGAAAGGAATTTCATTACTTGGTCTTCTGAGTGTCTTCTATACCTACATCGCGGCAACTTTCGTTTCCCCACTCGGGAGGACCTTGTTCAGAGCGATTCGTCCAGCTGGTGGTCGACGGAGAGCAGGGGACAACTCGACTTCTTTCTCACAGATTATCATCATCTTGGTGAGCACTCTTGCTCCTCGTCCGTCTGACTTTGACAGCTGATTTCCCATCAATGCTGTAGGTTATTGCTGTCGGTATTGCTAGGGCTATGAGACAAGTGTATCGAGGGGTGAGGTGGAGTTGCAGGCGTGCTTTATCGAGGATTGAGGATTTGGTTATCGAGGTCAATTGAGGTGTGGATTCTTATGCTCTTCTCGCTTACGTATCGTTGTATCTATTTTGCTTGACGTGTATCTGATTGTGTGTGGTTAGCTCAAGTTAGAGTGTTGAAGAGAGTTGCGAACAAGTTGCGAAGAACCACTTTTTTCCGATATTCTTCTCAATGAAGATTGCTCGCACATTAATTGGCAATAAGAATTCGTACTAGACCTCTCTCTGTAGTTCCTGTAGTCGTCTGCGAAGTCTCGATTTTTGGAGATGAAACGATTCGCTGCATTCATTCCTTGATCAACTCGACTCTACTCTACTCGATCAACATGTTCCGCGTCACTCGAAGACTGTTACAAGCTGTCAACACTGCTGCCCCTTCCACTTCAGCCCCCTCTACCTCTCTCCGCACCAAAGTTACGACTGGAATCGCTGGTTACCCAGTTCACCCTGAACCCATCTCGACCCTCACTCAGACCTACAATGGTACTCTAACCCTCCTCCAACAAATGCCTGCGAGTGCAGTGTACCGTCAATCAGTCGAATCCATCACCAAGGAGAGGTTAGAAGCGGTTACTTCATTCGGAGGACAAGGGAGTGAAGCAGAGATCGAACAGGTCGAACAGAGGATTGGAGCTGGTTCGATCGAGGAGGTGATTGAACAAGCTCAGGGGGAATTACAACTCGCAGGTAAAATGGTAGAATGGAAGGCGTAAGTCGATACTTCCTTCTCTCTCTTTTGATACTTATTTGACCTAACTCGGTCGCGTTCAATAGCTGGGAGGACTTGGAAGCACCTGCAGCACCGGGACAATGGGATCAATTCAAGCAAACCCCTTCAACTTCAACTGCCGATGATTTACACCCTAACTAAACTCTGTCGAGGAGGAGTAATTACTTGTGTTTGTAGTGGAGGAGGTTGAAAAGAGGGAATTGGATTCAGGCAGTAATTTAGAATCTAGTTGTATACCTCTCACTCCCTCTAGGTGTGTCTCGAGAGAGGGAGGATGACTCTTCAAGCTTCAAGACGAGCCAAAGTTCAAACATTCTATTCTTTATTCAATTTCTATCAAGACAATTCTGCTACAACTGCTAAGGCTACATGATCAGAAGGTTCGACGTTCTTGCGAGGTAGACCAGGTCCCATACTTTCTTCGTCGTGAAGTTTGAGCAACGAAGTGAATCGAATCGAGGGATGTTCGGACGAGGGTAACGGTGGGAGAAGGAAGACGTAGTCGAGCGTGCACCTCCACAAAGGAGTGAAATTGGTGTACTTGGGTTCAAAGTCACCTCTGTGCATTCGAGCGTCGTAGTCAGCAAAGAATGCGGAAAGTTCAAAGAGACATGCGATACTCACCTCAACACTCGCTCTTCCCAACTTCCTTTACTTCGCTCCTCGAGCTCCCCCTCTGTCAATTCAGGTTTCGGATCATTCCCATTCTGAACCTCTGGCTCCCTCGAACAATACCATTTCCTCTTCTCCTCCTCGACCAACCCATAACTCTCGCCATAAGCGCTTCTGATCCCACTCCCGCCCTCTCTATACCCATACAACCTCTTGATCTTCTCAATATCAGCCAGTCCATCCTCTCGTCTCGCAGGTCGGGTATTTTTGATGACTTTGTCGGGATCCTCTTGTTCTGGTGCATCACCTTCCGCCGCTTCGGGAGCAGATGAAGTGGGTGGCTCGTAAGAAGGGTCGTAGAACTTGTCGACGGAGTGATGCACGCAGGCGGAATGAGTGAATTCGTCGATCTGGGAAGATGGCAGAGAAGCGCCGAGGAGTAATCGATACGTAAGTTCGCAGGGTTGAGTGTTAAAGTCTGAGGTTTCCGAGTATGGTCAGCAAATAGAAATCGTCACTGTAGAAATGAGCTTACCTCCTGCTAAGAACACGGGCCAATTCTTCCAAGCTCCAGAAGGTGATTCCTCTCGAAACTTGTTCGCCTCCCTCAACAAGATCCCAGTCTGCCTCACTCGTTCGTAGACATGTTTCGGGTGCCAGAAGAGGTGTGTTGTTCCGATGATGATGCCTCCTTCTCGATCCTTGAATTTGAGGGCGACGAATAGGGCGACATTTCGAGTTGTTCTCGAGAGACCGGCTGCGAGTCGACTAGCGCGAGAATCGGGTGTAGCAGCATCTGGGGGTCTGACCTCTTCTGTCGATTCGCTCGCTGGTGGTTCAGTATCGGAAGCTCGTTCGACATGTTCATCGTTCGCTCGAGACGAATTCGGAGCGGGAGTTGGGTCGTCCTCGATTGGTTGTTCATCGAGTCTCAACCCTCGTTCTCCTACTTTGTCGAAGACTGAGTTCTTGTGTGCGATGAGGAGACCGTGTGGCTTGTTTCGGTAGCCGATGAAGGAAGTGTAGGAGTGAGTAAGGGTGAGATGTGGAAGATGATCTGACAATCGATCGACTTCTTGCAGGCAGGCGACGTCGGGAGAATAGTAGAGTACTCTAGTAGAGTGCATCGAGTCAGACGGGATTTGCGTATTTCGAAGCGGGGAGACTCACTCGGCCATGAGAGGAGGCAGTCGATCTTTTCCTTTCAAGCAGTCGCTGCCTGGAAACAGCTCTCTTCGAACTAGAGCTTGTGCGAGCATCTGCGAGGATTGAAAACGAAAGAATGAGCGACGATATCTCCGGCTCAAAAGCGCTTCAGCGCATCTCCCGTGGAGCTTGTAGTCTCTCTCGTACGAGACAAGGTAATGGCTGAGGATCAGAGGGCTTACATTCCAAGTCATGATGGATACATCCTTCCCCTCAGGCTTCGAGTCCTTTGTATTCCCTCGAAACGGTACCTTTGCCCATTCCCTAGCTAAGAAGCCTTTCGGCTCAATCTTGCCATTCGATACTCCTCCTCCTATAGCCTCAGGAAGGAGAGCTGGATCTACACCAGTCTCCAAAGCGATTCTCCTCCTTTCCTCCTTTCGCTTGTCCTGCTCTGCTTTCTTCTGGGCTCGATGTTCTCGCTTCTTATCTGCTTGCGCTTTCGTATCCTCGTTCTTTGCTTTGGGAGGAGGTTGAGAGGTAGCAGAGGTAAGAGATGAGGATGACATCGGTCGAAGAGGAGAGCGTAGGATGGGGTAGAGGAGACGTCTAAGTGCCAGAGTTGAGTAGTTTGTGTGACGAGTGACGCAGTCGAGAAGCTATGTACAAGCGCGCGAGAAGAGAGAGGAAAGAGAAAGTTCGCAACTCCAATTTCGCATTTCTCGTTCGCAGAACTATCGCTCGCTGCTCTCGAATACAGACAACAAAGGAAACGATAGCGATCTCATCTAATAGCCCATGTTGCATTACCGCCGCTAAGAAATTATACGACACAAAAGTCAAACAAGAGGAACGAGGTTTTTAGGCGGACTCGGAGAATTCGAAGTGAACGTCCTTTCCAGTGAGCTTCTTGTAGACACCGGAGAAGGAGTCAAGCTTGTACTCGAGGGAGGTGGCATCCTTTTGGTCGAGGAAGCTGCAATCATTCGGAAATGACCCCCAAGTCAGTAAACGAACGATGAAGATGAACGAATGAGAAAGTTGAAACATACACCTTGATAAGCTTGGAACCATCAACAGCTTGACGGGTACGCTTGCCGGTGATCTCCTAAACAAGAACAGAATAAACCAAAAAAGGCGAGCCGCAATCAGCAACTAGTGCTTCACATCGCTTGCTCCAGCCGTCCCAACATCTTTTCTTCCTCCATCCCTACTCTATCACCCCGTCTCCAACCCATCTCTTCTGAACCGTCATCCTCCTTTTGCGCCTCTTTAGGAGAAAAGCGAAAAGAAGTCGGGCGAGTTTTGGGTGATCCTAGACGATCAAAACGACTTCCCACTCGAAGAGCAAGACGCCATTGTGCTGATCATGGGGATCAAGGCTTTCGAGGAAATTGATGTTGTGATAGACACTGGAGCAAAGCGTGACGGGGGAAAGAGAAGGGGGAGGCAGAGAAAGGGTTGTAAACGTACGGTAGGGAAAACGAGGTCTTCAAGGATCTTCTCGTGAACCTCCTTGAGGGTACGGGAACGGGGTCGTTGTTGCTTGACGCGGGAGCCACGGGTAGGCTTGCGCATCATGCGGCGTTGACCGACGAAGACGACGTGACGGTCGGCGAACTTCTTCTCGAGCTATAGAACGAGGAGTTAGGGTCAGCGATCCAATTTTGCTAGCTCACGGAGCGTAGAATGCTCGAAGGAGCGAGGAGTGTGAGGAGAACGAGGATGACTTACCTCACGAGTGAGACGACCTTGGATCTTGTGGAAAGCCTTGACCTGGGGGACGGGGACGAAGACGACGATGGCCTTCTTTCCTCCCTTGACGTCGACCTCGCGGGCAGCGGAGATCTGGAGAGGGCGGAGCTCAGCCTTGAGATCGGGAACGTTGTTCTCGAGGTCGAGGAGAGCCTGGGCGACCAACGTCTCGGTAGCATCGGGAGCGGTGCGGGGCGCGTTGGCGGTCCTGAAGATCTATTAGGCGCAATACAGACTTGAACGTCAGCGAGTCTGTTCTGTGCGAGAGGGTGTGAAAGAGGTAGGAAACACACCTTGGCGGCAGCGGACTGAAAACGATGGACAGAACATGGAGAGAATTGTCAGTTACGCCATTCTGAGTGGACGAGAGTACTCAGCTGTCTGCCGTGCAGTCTGCTGCCCCTTCGAGGTGATCTGGCCTATCAATATCGATGACTTGTCCCAGCTCGTCTCAGCTACCCTCTGAGCTCTCGCTAGGCATCCCTGACCCTTCCCACCGTCTCTGTAGCTATATCTCTGTGCTTTACGACTGCTCTACCTATTCCTGAGGTTGAATAGCGAGTTGTGAAAAACTTGATGAAAAGTCGAGAAAAGTTGACAATGAGGGCGATGGGAGCGAGAGAGGGGTAGCAAAGGGACTGTATGTGCTTCTCTAAGGATGCTTGGCTATAGGAGATTCAACTAACCATGATGGGCGACGAGGTGAAGAACAAGACAAGCTAAAATCCAGCTTCTCGCTTTTTTCGCTCTTCGATCCAATTTATTTTCCGGAAGCTTTCGGTCGCGGGTTGCAGCTGCATAGTTTGAAGACAATCTGTTCCCTCCTTTCCTGATTGATCTCGAGATTTGAAGTAAGTCCGAAATTCTCGAAAATATTCTTCGCAAGCAATTTAGCTCTCGCAACTCACGACCATCTCGAAGAACCGCATCACAGAAAGGGTAGCATGAATAGGCTGCGATGTTGGCAAGCGAGCTAAGGTATAAAAGGAATAAACTAGGTATGGTACAAATTGTGAGAGAAGGGAAGCGAAGATACAAGAGATGCTTTGTACGTTGGTGGGACTCGATAGCGAAGGATGTTGCGACACCAGGTCGAACACCAATGTCATCGAGGGAGGAAGTAGGCTAGAGGGAGGAGAGGGAGAGTAATTGGAAGGGTCAAAGCCGAACGAAATCTAACAAGCGGCAAGAGACGGCGCCATTTTACACATGCTCGTGGCGTAATCTGATGAGAGAAGCTTGAGTCCTCCAAGATCAAGGTTGTTGAGGAGACCGTCGAGCTGGATTTGAGAGGCGTTGAGTATGTTGTCGACAATGCACTTGATGTCGTAAACGATGGGACCGAGGATAGGACCGAGTACCGGTACGTAGTAGACTATGCAAAGCTATCGGTAAGTAATGCGAAAAGATTTCAAGTGAGAAAGAGCAAAGCTTACCGATCAAATTGATAGATTCGAGAGTTTGTTGCGAGGACTCGTTGAGGGTTCGGATGAGAACTTGTACAGGGTCGTCGCGGTTAAAGTTATCCAATCCGTGGTCTCCGGCGGCATCTTTCGTCGCGGCATCAAGGTCCGAAAGGAGGGGAAGAGATTGAGCGGATCCTCGATACGCCTTGAGCTCCTGGTATACAGAGTTTTGAAACTTGCTTCCCATACGACTGGACTTGTCGTAGTTGCGAGCTTGTTTAGCGAGATCAGCTGTTTTCGAATGTCGCAAGATCAGCAAGCTGAGGGATATGACGACAAGAGAGGAAGGGGAAGAACGTACCAATCTTTGCTTGATGATCGTTCATACCGGAGCTACCAGTGTTGAGGAGGTTGTTGAGTTTGACGAGGCTGAGAACGCTCGATCCGGGAACACTTGGAAGACCAGATGAGGATCCGGAACCAGTCGAAGACGAAGCTGAGTTGGTGACACCTCCGAGAAGACCGCTACCTCCACCGAGAAGACCACTTCCTGATCCTCCGAGACCGTCGAGGAGAGCTCGTTTGTCTTCGTTGTGATCTCGCTCGACCATATTGCGTTCCTCGAGTGATTCAGCCATCGGAGATCCTGCTCGACGGGATCGAGTACGACGAGTAGAAGGAGAAGAAGCGGATGAAGGAGAAGAACGCTTCAGGTGGTGAGCGCGATTGTGAAGACGTTGTTTCGCGAGAGGACCATTTCGGCGAGAGAGAGCGGGAACGGCGTGGGAGGGTGAGGCGAGAGTAAGAGTCGCTGTCGCGGCGAGGAGGAGGAAAGAGAGCACGGAGTGATGCATCGTGAGAGAGGGGAGGAGAGGAGAGGTGAGGTGAGGTGAGGTGAGGGAGGATAATTTAAACGAGTGACGAGGAGTTGGTCGAAAGGAGTGAAGCGAAGGAGATCGAGTGAGGAAGGCTGTAGAGAAGAATTGGATGAGGAATAGAAGCAAGAAGTACAGAGCGGAACGTGAGGGTTCAAGTAGGGATTCGCGTTCTCCTTGTTTTCGAAGCGAAAAGCGAATCGCAACCAGTCTTCCCGAAGGGAGAGTAGATGCCGGTCGCAGTATGAAAGGTATGTTGTAACATTGACTGACCGATAGAAGCACGTCGCTCCTATTCTCCGCGTTTTGACGACGTTCCGAACCTCCTCTCGTCCTGCAAGAATGAGAATTTCGAAACACAGTCGAAACGCAAAGCGACGCGTTCTTATCCTGTACGTCATCAGATCTTTCTGAAGCCCCTGCAGAGTCGTCTGAGCTAGAAAGAAAGAAGTCAAGTGAATGGAGGAGGGAAGAATTGTTGGAAAACGATGACGGAGGGTTACGCTCTTTCCCTCGTTCTCAAATCTAGCTTGAAGCTCTGGCAATCCACCTTTCCGATACTCAGTGAATATGGACGACATTCGAGAAGAGCTAGTGCTGCTCAGAGCGAGTTTGGTCGAAGGTGAATTAGAATGGGTCGATGAGGATGTACAAGCTGAATGGGAGGTGAGTGCGCTTTGGCAATGATTCGTGCGAATCAGTACTGATTCCTCGACCCGCAGAAAGTCAGCTCTGAGCGATGAAACCTCTCCAACACCTTCGACTCTCCCTTCGCTCCTTCTTTCGATCGCACCATCTGCTTCAATACTCGTCGAATACAAGCTCAATGAAAGACCAATATTCACCTTACATGCCGCTTCACTCGAACGAGAGGATCAGGCCAGACTCGCAGCTGAAATTGAAAGGGAGAACGAAGAAAACGCTCGAGACGTCCCGACACTGCCAGTATTCACTCTATTCACTTCGATCAAAGACTGGATCGCTAGTAATCCAGTACGGTCGACGGAGGTAGTCGAAGAAGTTAAGCCTGTTGCTCCTTCTCCGCCAAGTTCGTCAATTTCTCTCATTCTCGTCGTAAGTTCCAACGATCGCTGACACTTCATGACCGCACACAGAACCCGGTCCGATTACTCTCAAATGTACCCTGCTATGGTCACATCACCTATTGGCAACATCGAAGCGAAGGGATATCGTCGCATGGTCGACCGAGTTGAGACTGTTTGGAATTTCGAAACCAGGGTACGCTCAAGATCCCTGCTTATCTGTCATTCCGCTCCACCGAAGAGCTCTGAGTATGTTCCTGTGCTCACACGCTGTTCCATCTTTCTCAGGTATCCCGGAGTGATAGTCATCGAAGGTTCTCAAGAAAACGTCGATGAATTCGTTTACCGAATAAAGCAATTACAATGGAAAGCGTTACAAGTCCGTTGTGAGGAGGACGGAGTCGTCGTCACCCCGCCGAAAGAAGTACCCGTTACAGAAGTGCTCGAATGGGTGGTCAGGAATCGTTCGCATCTTGGACCGGTTCTTTCGCAGGACGCTCATGACAAGATCTGTGTTCGCGAGGTGGAAGGATTGAACGATCTCGGTGATATGTATGTACTCTGCTGTCTCGACTCGCGTCAGCTACTCGTATTGATTCGGTCGCAATCGTTTCACAGAATGAGAAAAGCTGGGTTGGAAGAAGTTTTTTTGACCGCTTTGAAAATCAGTAAATAGTGAACGAACGTGTCTACTCTTGCTAGCTGTGTTGTAAAATGCGAATGCTAGACCTTTTATTGCGAAGTTCAATGTCAAAGAAACGATTCATTGACTTTCTATGGTTTTGCTCTTCACAACTTCCTCTCATCTCACGAGAGGAGCTGAGCACCAACCCACTATGCCACCTCCACCTTCTCACTACCGCAAAGACAAAGACAAGCAAGTAGAGGAGGAGGAGGAAGATGTTCCGTTGACTGACCCGGACGATCTCGAAAGACCCAAAGGACTCCAAAATTTCGCTGACGCACCCTTCGGAGGACTATGCCAGCTATATGATGCACTCGAAAGTAGCAGCAGGGAAGGCCACAAGAAGCCAGGTTACAAAGGAAACCTCATCGCTAAATTCTTCCAAGTGAGTCTCTCTTACACTGTCTGAGAGCGCTATGAATGATGCTGACTCGACCGTGGAGTACTAGCGTTGGAGGGAAGTCGTCGGAATGGACCTGTACCCTCTACTTCGTCTACTTCTTCCAGAGGTTCGTTCAACTTTTGCGTCATCTCCTTCTTCCGAGATCCAGCTAACCGATAAGGAGCTACAGAGGGATACTCGTCGTAGGACTTACAATCTGAAGGAGCAGAAATTGGCGAAAGCGATTGTTACGGCTCTCGATTTACCTCCCGAATCTGCCGATGCTCGCAAACTCATCAATTGGAAGGTACCTACGAAGGAAGATGTGAGTCGAAGCTGATCTACATAGTTGAGGAATGGCGCTGACCCGCTCACTCTCGCCGTGAAACAGGAAGCAGCAGGAGAGTTCGCGTTAGTCCTCCTCTCCCGCCCTTGACTTTTCGAAGTCTTGCCCTAATCTCGTCGACTTTCGCTCAGTACGGTCGCTGAGAAAGTCATCATGAGTCGATCATCGGTCGTCACAAAGTATGGGAAGCTCACCGTCGACGACGTCAACACTGTTCTCGACGAGATTAGCAAAACGGTTCCAACGATGGGTGCTGATGGAAAGAAGAAGATGCCTTCGTACGTCCGGGTTCCTCTATCGACTCGAATCTATTGCTACCAGAACTGACCGCTCTCTCAAGTGATCAGTCATATTCACGCCAAACTCATCAAAGGATGTATCGCTCGCATGACGCCGAAAGAGATGAAATGGTTGATTCGTATCATTCTTCGAGGTACGTCTTTGTTCCCCCTCTTCGCGATCTCAATCGATACACGGGAGACCCGGCGTTGAAGCGAGTTTTGCCTATTGATTGCAGATCTCAAAGCTGGAGTTCGAGAAAAGACGATTCTCAAGCAATTCCACGAAGATGCAGTCGACGTCTTCAACACTTGCTCAGACATCAAACGTGTGTGTTGGCAACTATGGGATCCCGCTTCTAGAGTCACTCGCGACGTGAGTTCTCCTCGTCTATTTTCAGTTCGTAGCGAGCGATCGCTGAAACAAGTGATCGAATGCGTAGAACTCGACAATCGTACCGAATCGTACCTTCATTCCCATGTTCTGCTACCGCTTGAAGGGAGGATTGGCCGACATCGTCAGATTGATGAAGAAAGGTCGTCCAGAAGTCGATCCTACGAAACCTCTCGAAGACGGAGCTTACTCGAACGACGAATTCATCATCGAAGAGAAGCTCGACGGCGAACGCATCCAGCTTCACAAGGTCGGTGATCAATACAAGTACTGGTCGAGGTGAGTCTCCCGAAAGTTGACTCGTGCCCTTCTCTCTCATTCGTCCTCGACTGAGAATGTTCTTTTAATTCACGTCACAGGAAGGCAAAGGATTACACCTATCTCTACGGATCTGATGTTGGAGCGGGGTCGCTCACTCCCTACATCGCTGATCTCATTCACGAAGACATTCAAGAGTGAGATCATTCACCCCTCTCCGGGTTCTCTCCGACACTGACGATTCTTGTTTCATCGCAGAGTCATCATTGACGGAGAAATGCTCGTCTGGGATCCAAACCTTGTCCGATACATGCCATTCGGAAACCTCAAAACTTTCGCAATTCCAGGACATCACGAGATCGGACCGAATGATCCTCGTCCCTGCTGTATGTCTCCTTCTCCTCTCAGCTATACTCGCGCGACTCCGAAGAGCTGATGTTGCGGATGGTTTACAGTCAAAGTTTTCGACGTTCTCTTCGTCAAGGGAAAGAATGGTCACACGAAATCTTGTCTCGACATGCCTCTATGGAGACGCAAGTACCTTCTCGCAAGTATCTTCACGCCGAAAAAAGGAGTCATCGAACTCGCCGATTGCGTGAGAGCGAATTCTTCAGACGGTATCAAGACTTATCTCGAACGAATCGTTGCCGAACGGTATGTTGCACATTCTACTCCTTCTTTCCGCTCGTTGTCAGCTCACCCTCGATCTCGTCGACCTTAAAGTGGCGAAGGGTTGGTCATCAAGCACCCTCTTTCGAAATATTGTCTCGGAGCTCGCAACGAAACTTGGATCAAAGTCAAGCCTGGTACGCTTTTGCTGAACGTTTACTTTCTCCCACCGAGTAAAGTTAAACCTGCTGCGACCCACAGAGTACATGGATGCTCTCGGCGAAAGTATCGATGCTGTTGTAGTCGGTGGATATTGGGGAGAAGGCAGACGAGGAGGACTCCTTTCCTCCTTCTTGGTAGGATTGAGAGAAGATCAACCCGATGGAACGACGAGGTGAGCTCTCTCGCTGTAATGACTTTCTCGCTCCTTTCCACTGACGCCTGGTTTCGCAGGTTCGTCTCATTTGCGAAAGTCGGTTCCGGATTGAATCGTGAGGATTACAAGTGGATCGGGTTCGTCTACTGATCCCTTCTCCAGCGCAGACTTACCGAGACAATCGAGCTGATACCGTAAACTGGTCGAACTCGCAGCGAAAAGATCGGAAACAAGTTACAAGTCATCAAGAAGAAGAATGATCTCCCCGACTGGTTCTTCACTCGCGCTGAAATGCCTGACGTCCTTATCAGTCCCGAAGAGTGAGTCCCTTCTGCTCCCTCAGCTTTGCGAGTAACGACAACTGACAGAAAGGGAGGATGTCACAGCTCTTTCGTTCTCGAGATCAAAGCAGCTGAGATTGTCGGTGGAGGTGAGCTCCTTTCGATTCTGTTCCGTCGTTTGTCGTTCCGCTTACGAAAGTTGTCGTCAATAGCTGATTACGGTGCCGATATGACGCTTCGTTTCCCTCGTGAGTTTCCTCTCCTGCTACCGTTCCCAGAAAGTGCGATACTGACCGCTAAACTCCGATAGGCGCGATGAAGATTCGTCAAGACAAGAACTTCCAAGATTGCGCTGATCTCGCGAGTGAGTAGCCTTTTGATCCAAACATTCCTCGAGCTGTGTTGATATTCCTTCGCTGGAGTAGGCGTCCAAGAGATGAGGAAGATCACGAAGAAACGCGATCTCGTCGGCGAAGTTTTCACGTTCGTCGACCCCTCGGTTTCTCCCATTTGCAAGCTATGATTGACCTCGACCTTTTACATACAACAGTCAGAAGAAGAAAGCTCGTACCGGTGTCAGATCTACGAAGGCGACTTCTGTCGCTCCTCATCTCGCCGATGTCGAAGTTGCGACCGACATTTTCGCTGGATTGACTGTTTGTGAGCAATCTCTCGCCCCTCAAGCTATGATCCTCAATGCGTTACTGACGCTTCGCTCGTACGTGTTAGTCGTCTGGACTCAAGGAAAGAAGGAGATGATCGACATCGAGAACAAGGTTCGCGAACATGGAGCGAAACTGATCCAAGTCGTCCCTCAAGCATCCTTCCCCGATCGATTGGTCATTGCTCAACAGGTCAACGGTATGCTCAAGGGGAAAAGAGGGATCAAGGAAATTAACGTCGTCAACCCTTCTTGGGTTTTGGAAAGTATCGAGAAGAAACGTCGTCAACCTTTGCACAAGCGGTACGTCGCTCAATTCTCTCCCTCTTCCTTGATGTAGACATAAGCTGAATCCCTCTCTCGATTGCGTCGCAGCTTCTTGGTTCAAGTTACTCCAGAAACTCAAGCTAGTTCCGATTATCTCGCTACCGATGTCAAAGTCAAGGAAGAAGATACTCGTTACGAAATGATCGACGACTCGTGGAAAGACGAGGATGATGAGCAAGAAGACGACGTCAAGATGGACGAGCCAACTCCCTCTGCAACTTGGCAACCACGAGGTCAACCTGTCCAACACGATTCTGATGATGATGGAGCGGAACCTGAGACTGAAGGAGAGGAATCCGAAGATGCAAGGGAAGAGGTCGAGGACGCCGAGGGTGATTCGGAGGAATCAGACAACATCATGTTGAGATTGTTGGCCCGCTCTCGACTCGAAACTCGCTCACCTACGCTCGAACCGGAACTCTGGACTGGAGCTTTCTCTCCTTACGTCGCTTACTTCGATACTTCCGAGAATGCGATGAAGAACAAGTTGGAAAGCACGAAACAATCTGGTCGCGATCAGAAAAAGTCGGATGAAAGGTGAGATCTCGCCTTCCAATTTCGACACAAAGACAAAGCTGATTATTCTTCCTTCATAGCCTTCTCTCTGCTCAATCATGTCCGCATAGCTCCTTTATAACTCTAAGTACCTCGAACTGATCTCTCTCGCCTTCTCTAGCTTTCGTCAACCTTGGAGGAAACATCACTACTGATCTCTCAGATCCCCATCTCACCCACATCATCATGTCATCAAACGCTACGGATCGCCGTCTCGAGCTCCACAATCGCACGAAGGAGTGAGTTTTCCTCTGTTGCGAAAAGCTCCGAAACTTGACTGATCCCAATCTCCCTTCAAACAGACCAAAACTCCGTCGTATTGTCACGCAAGATTGGATTCTTGAATCTGCAAACCTCGGAAGCGTTATCGATGAAAACCGCTTCACCGCCTAAAAATACCCTTCGCTTGAAAATACCCTCTCTCTCCCGCTTTACCATACCCACCTCCTCTTCCAGTACCCTCTCTTCCCTCTCTACCTTGCTTGTTGATATGACTCTAGCTTTTACTGCAGTGCAATTTCTCCCTCTTTTTGTGTCGTTCAAGAAAAGCTTGCGCTTCGCTCGAAAGTTTGCGAGTCTTCTGAGCTATCCAATAATGACTTGGACGCTTGAGAGAGCGTGAGCCAGTCAAGTAGGGTTTGAGGACGAGATGTCGAGTCCTTTTCCCTTCGCGACGAATCAAGCTTTGCAGCAAAATGTTTTCATCCGTCGAAGCCAGGCTGGCCAGAGCTTCTTGGGGAAGAGAGTTGTCGTCAATTCTTCTCTGAACAACAGAGTTGAATTGCTGTAGAACTAGAAAGCTCAGGTGATCCAGGTGAGAGCATGAGAAGCTTGTCAATCTTTGCAACAAGTCAAATTTAATCAGTGAAGCTATTCACTCCGAGAGCAGACAGCATAGTGATGCAAGTGGGGAAGTGAACGACAGAGAGAGTATGGTAAATGCAAAATTGTACAACAACGGTACTTCGAGAGAACTATTCGTAAGACTGAACAAAACACAAAAAGCAAGCAAATCTATCTCTTCCTTGTTCCCTTCAATCATCTCCTCACTCTGAATCATCTGAACTCTCTCCCTCGGTCTCTTTCCCTTTCTGCCTCCGTCGTTTCCTCCGATCCCTCTCCTGTCTGATGAATGGCCTCGCTAACGCCGCTAGCCCAATGGCTCCTTCCGCATCCAGCTCCTCTTCTATCTCTTCATCGTCCGTGAATGGTTCGTCGATATCATAAAACATCTTCAACCTCTCAAGGAAAGGTTTCTTCTCCTTCCTCTCTTTTGATTCACTCTGATCCCCTCCATCCCGTATCTCCATATCTCCAACTCCGTCCTTCTCTCTTCCTATCACCCTTTCCTTCCCTTTCCTCCTTCTCCTCCTTGCCTTTTCTTCTGCCTCCTTCCTTTCCCTCTCCTCTGTCGCTCGCATAGGTCCTTGATCCCACGCATAAGGTAAAGGTTCCATCTCCCTCGAGTTCATCCAATACTTGACAGCGGGTTGAGTTGTCCAAGGGTTCAGACTCCTTTCCTCGAATCGCTCCGGTATCGACTTGATATCATGTTTCGAAGGTTCTGCACCTTCTGCCCATTCATCATGATCTGAATCTAGTACTTCATCATCTGAGAGATGAGTTCTGTGTCGAACATCCGGTGCAAGGAATTCCCAGTTCGATGGGGAAAAGGAAGACCTGTCGACGGGAGATATGGTGGGAGAAGATGTGGCTGAGCTGCTCATGGAGAAGAGTGGGAGGGAAGGAAGGATAGCATGTGAAGTTGAAGCGATGGGAGCAAAGAGTTCAGGTGAAGGAGAGCGAAAGAGAGGACTTGGTCGAACAATGGGAGTCCTGAATCGGTTGCATAGGAGGAAATCCTCATATGAGGGATGAGCTGGAAGAGGGGGAGGGGTGGGAGGAGGAGGTTTGCGTTTGTGGTGGCCAACTGTACTGTTGGAAGGAGGGAGAGGAGCTGTCTGGGGTTGATGGGAAGATGGACGCTAAAAAGAGCGAAGGAGGTCAGCCTGCAAGTCTATAAGCTCCTGACAAGGGGAGGTGCTCACCTTTATCTTCTTCTTGGTTCTCAAAGGTGAAGCAGATGCGCGTCGCTTGCTTCCTTCGGAAGGGAGAGGGAGCGGAAGTGGAAGCGGAGGTGGTTGTTGAGGAGTTCCATTTGAGGTTACTGAAGGCGGAAGGCGCGGTTCTGTTGCATTGCTGGAACTACTAGAGGTGCTGGCAGTTGAAGGAGGAGGTATTGGAGGTTCTGGATGAGGTTGAGTGAAGGATTCTTTCGGATTTGTCGCGTGAAGGACTCGTGAAGATGGCGTAGGAGCGTATTGATTGATATTGGTAGTCTGTGAGAAAGGTAGCCGTATCATTCAAGCCGTGAGCAGCTGCCCATAGTGTGATAGAGTGAAGAGGAGAGGAAGAGAAATGCACCTGCAAAAATCAAAGTAAGGTGTCAATTTCAGTTTTTGTATTCAAGAATTGCGTGATTCGATTCCGTCATGAACACAGCTTCAAGTTGGGACAGAGTGTGAGGAACGTACCAGATTGTTTGTATCACACAATGGAACCGTGCTTCTGCCAGGAGAGGCTGTTTTACGGCTATCTGGAGTTTTTCTCTTTGTCGAGGTCGAAATCGCTAATTTGCCCGATGAAGGGTTTGTAGTGGGTGTTGAAGACATACGACAACCACACGTACTAGTTGGCAATCCCGCTGGCAGTATTGAAGGCTTTGATGGGCTCAAACCTGAGTTTGATGGATTCAACGACAACCTAGCGGGAGAGGTTGTCATTTGATCCAAAACAGGTTTAGCAGTCCAGATTGAAGCACGCCAATGGGCAAGTGGTAAGGATGTGTAAATGTGAGCGGGTGGAGTGGGAGGATGAGGAAGGGAAAGGGCAGAAGAAGAGGAAAGAACAGAATGGATCTTTGCCATTGAAAGTCTCACTTTCTTGTTCTCCTCTACCCCGCACTTATTTGAGCTTGGTCCATTTGCCTTACTAGGCAATCTGGGCTTCTAGTTTGGAACATTGAAACAACAAAACAACGAAACGGAATTTTCTCGACCGGCATGGAAACGTGCAACTGATCTCCTGCTCTACCTGGTACTCTCGTTTGTGAATCCTGAATGGTCTGACTATTGAGCGCTCCACAGTGGTTTGTGAAGGGATGCTCTCAAACTTTTGTTCTGCTTACGAAGCCAAGGTGAATCTCCATTTGGATTCCTCTCGGCTTTACAGACTTGTCTGTATTGAAAGACATTCTCCCACCTGATGACGTCTTTGTAGGTTGAGTCTGTAACTTTGAGGTCCGAGTCAATACTTCAGTTGTACGAAATTGACCATCCTTCTCCCCGTCTTAGTACAAGCGCCGATTCGACTCCAGCACAAATTGGGCTATTGAGCTATGCTGAACTTGATGCAGTGATAGTGAAGCAAGCGACAGTCAGTACAAGGACACTGAGCCTTGAACAGGCCAGGTCAAATTGCTGAAGCTGGAAATCTGCCGCTAAGATTCTGCGGCTGAAATTGCTTGATTTCCACGTCAAGTTCTTGATAGTGGTGGTAGTACAACAACATTCTATGAAGGTCTAAGATCAAAGCGGTGAGATTGTCAGTTTTTTCGAGAATTGCTCTGAGAACGAAATGGAAACTCACTCTTCTAAATCTTATTCTGCACTCAGCCTCGCTTCAATGATCCCCAACTGCCTTGTAGTCCAACCTCGAGTGAGGGAGCTTCTTCACCCTGTTCCCCTTGCTTCTCTCCAAGCATTTCCTTTGGTCCGAAATTGTGCATAGTCTGAACAACTAGCTGAATATCTGACAGAGCGTGATCTAGAGCTACTCGCGCTTGTGCAACAGTGCGAGCGAGGAAAGTACTGAAGGCAGGGAGTCTTGTCAGCTTGCGGAATTTAGAGAGTCTGAGAAAGAGAAACGCACACGACTAGCGAGCTATCTTCAACTTCCAAAGTTCTCTTGAGCTCTGAAGGTCTAAGTGGCTTGTCTACCTCGATCACTTGCTTGACGAGAGTAGCGTTTGCAGGTGTAGGAAACGGAATTTTGATTGAACTGATTCAGAAGGACGAGATCAGCGAGAGAGGAGCGGCATAGATCGAGAGCATACTCACATGTTGTGCCATGCCGTAGGATCGTCGCTAGGAGCCATTTCGAGAGACAGGTGAAGAGTGAGAAGACAAAGCGATCCGCAGATTGATGAAGCCTTCTCTCGCTTCCACCAATCACTCGAAAGCTCTGAGTTCTGCTCGGTCGACCTTCAAGCAATACTTTCATTCTATGCAAGCAGATCCCGACCACTCGAGTGAGCCTCTTTCAGTTCTCGCTCATTCTTCCCCGCTAACAAATGTCGCTCTTCCCGAACAGCTCACTCTCAGTCGCAAGATGCACAAGATGACTATCAAGATGTGTTAAATTCTTACACGCAACAGTCGGAAGACGGTAACTCGGATCCAGAGCAGATTGGGAAAGATAAGTCGGATCTCGAATTGGAGCGAGAGGATAATCAGGTAGAACAGAGTGGACAGCTCGGACGAGGCGAAGACGAACGTCGAGACAACCCTGACCGAAGTCAGAACTCGGAAGCTGCATCTCCCGAACCTTTCGCCAAACGGAATCCTCCTTTACCTCAGAAACCCGCTTCTCCCGCTGCTTCTTCCAATTCCTCGCTTTCATACATAGAGTACGATCGAGCAGCAGTAGAAGCAGAAAAAATTGCTAAACGAGCTTCTCTCGCTTCGCAATCCCAATCAGCCGCCAACTCGACTTTCCAACCTATTCTACCTGAGGAGATTCGTTCTCGACAGCCTACGCCTCGACCTTCCACTCACGCTTCAAGACCTTCGACTATCCCTTCACCTTTTCTCGCTGCTGCTCCCGCTCGCTATCAATCAGATCCATTCGCTACTCAACCTTCAAATCGCTACTCTTCGTTTGGCGGCGCCTCGTCTCGTCATGTACCGCAACAAACTTCTCTCGAAACTCCACACATCGACCTCGATACACCTTTCGAACCTCTCGAGTCTCTCAAAGCGCTTGATGTGGGCAAAGAGGGGCAAGGGAAAGTTGCGAGAGGGAGAGGAAGAGAATCTGTCGAGGAATGGACGAGGCGATTTATCGAAGCTGACAAACAACTCAAGGAGGATCGACCGGTCAGAGATGATCGACGAGATGAGATAGAGGAGAGGAGGAGATTCGAAGAGTTCGAGGCGGATGACGAGGAGGAATCGACTCATCAGCGACAACTTCAAGCGCAACCCTCTTCACCTCGACTATCCTCACCTACCCTATCAAGCCCTCGCAACACTACCTCTTTCTCTCCAGCTCACATCAAGAAGAAGAATACAGTTAAGATCAAACATCGAAGGGACAGCTTATCCGACGTCGCGAGTGATTCGAGTTTCGATCGAAACATGACGACGGAAAGGACAATCGCTATGCTACCGAAGAGGTTGAGGAAAACTGGGAAGAAGAGAATCAGAGTCGAGAACGAGAGCGATATCGAGGAAGAATCTGAGGGAGGAGAGGAAGAATCGGATGAAGAAGAGACTGATTACGACGAGTGAGTTCTAATTTCTCAGCTAGTTTGAGCGCGCACAAGAGCTGACTAGCCGTAGTTTGAGCACACAGACCTGTATCGCAACCTCGCAAGAGCAACTTCTATCGAGGTGGGAAACGAGCGAAAACGATCAAGAAGCCGAGAACCGGCAAAGTCGTCAAACCTGCACCTGTACGTTCTTGCCTGTCCTCTTGTCTAGCTCAACGTGACTGATGAAGTGCCTCGCGCGTAGGAGATGGTTCTCGGAGATCGAATGAATCGAACGAAATGGAGAGAAGTCGATGAGTATCCGCTCGAAGTAGAATTCACTCTTTGAGACGACTCTCAATTCCGTGCAATCACTATCTTACGTGCTGTCTCAGACTGTTCCGACTCGAGGTATTCCGGAGCTTCATGAAAATGAACGAGAAATGCGAGGTATAAATGCAGGAGAGAAACCCATGAGAGACTACCGAGAAAGAGAGAGAGAGAGAGAACTATCTACACTGCCTGCGCCGAACTCCACGCTTCCTCCTGAGCCGTTCTCCGTTCCCACCGCCTTCTCCATTCGTGAATGCTCATGCTGCATCCGCCGAGTAACAGCAGCACTGTCAGATCCCGCATCGAAAGAGCTTGAGTCTGGAAGACGGATTGGAGGAAGGGAAGGTAGACGAGGGAGAGTTGAACGAGGAAAGAGACGGAGACTGCGAGGAGCAGCATTTTGTTGATATTGCCTTGGAGGAGAGGCACGTTGAGACCTCGGTTTTGAAGAGCGGAGGCGAGGTCGAGGAAGACGAAGGATGTGAAGGTCTGCGTGAGACCCTCGATCGATCAGCATTGACGCAAAGAAGTTGAATCAAAAACAGCGCGCACCATCGTTTGATCCCGAGCCAAATCACTTCCATCTCCGAGTTCCCTCGCGAGAACGAATAGGACACCGAGAATGATCATACTCGCGGAGAAGATGACTCGGAACATGAGTCGCTGAGTGATGATAGGAGCGTTCTTCGGTCGAGGTGGTCGTTTCATCGCGTCCCGGTCCACAGGGTCGACACCGAGTGATTGCGAGGGAGGACCGTCCATGATGACGTTGATGAACAGGATCTGAGGGAAACGGATGAGACGTAAGTGAAGGAACAAATACGAAGGAATTGACTTGGGCTCGCGACGTACCTGCATCGGATTCAGCGGATTCGGGAGACCAAACGCAGTTGACAGCGTGATGAGGGAGAGTGCTGCGACAGCTGTCGAGAGTTGAAAGCAGAGGAAGTTCTGAATATTGACAAAGATACCTGCGAATCGAAGAAAGGAAACAAGGTCAACTCGGTCAATATCGAAGGTGAGAGAGGATTTGAACATACCTTTCCCTTCCTCGACAGCAGGCAGTAGAGTCGCAAAGTTGTCGTCGACGAGGATCACATCGGCAGCTTCTTTCGCAACATCTGTTCCTCCTCGACCCATCGATACTCCGATATCAGCCATTCGCAACGCTGGTGCATCGTTCACTGCAGACGAACGGTTCAGTCAGCGTGAGTAGAGGAGAGAAAATCAAAAGCTGAGCTCACCTCCATCACCAGTCATCGCTACTACTGCTCCTCTCGATTGGAACGCTTCGATAATCGCCATTTTATGTCTTGGCGTCGTTCTCGCAAACACTGTCACTCCTCCTATCCGATCTGTCAACTGCCTCTGACTCAGCAGATCAATCTCCTTCCCCGTCAATACTCCCGCTCGACTCCCTTGAGCACCTCCTCCACTCGTCCGAATTCCCAATTGTTTCGCAATCGCAACCGCAGTTTGTTCACTGTCTCCCGTAATCATCACGACTTGAATCCCTCCCGCCGACAACCTCGCAATCGCACTCTCCACACCAGGTCGAGGAGGATCCATCATTCCTTGAAACCCTGCGAATGTCAAAGCATCGGGATTCGGTCCAGAGGCCATCGCGACGACTCGTAGTCCAGCAGAAGCGAGTTCAATCGCTTTCGACTGGACGATCTTGAGAGTTCCAGGGTCGAGCGGTGCTGTAGATCCGTCCATTCGAAGGTAGGTTCGACACCGAGCGATAACGGGTTCGATGGCTCCAGAGAGATAGGTCGTTTCGGGATTCGAAGAAGCGTGAGTGAAGGTACCGGTGACTGATTGAGATTTAGTTTCCGAACTGAAAGCGACTTCTGATTTCCGAGTGAAGAACTATCCGAGGTTGAGAAGAATGTCAGATTCATATTCCCGCGAATTTCATCGAAAACTCACAGCTCTTTGGTCACTCAATCCGACAGAAGTCAAAGCGTTCATCAAAGCCACTTCGGTAGCTTGTCCGTGGTACTTCCCTCGATCTGAATGAGCGTGATTGCACAGGTTTCCGACCAAGAAGAGTTGAGAACGAGAATCTTCGGGAGTGAGCATGGGAGGAGCGTGATCGATATCGATAATGCCATAGTCGACGGTGTAAGCCTTCGTCACAGTCATCACGTTTGTCGTGAGGGTACCTGAAGCGGTCAAAGGTGAAGGTTCAGTATGAAATTCGACGCAGGGCAGAAACTTCGAAAGATGCGCTCACCAGTTTTGTCGGAGCAAATAACGCTGACGCTACCGAGAGTCTCGACTGAAGGTAGCTTCTTGACAATAGCGTTTCGCTTCGACATTCGAAGAACTCCAAGAGCGAGAGTAACCGTGACTACGATCGGTAGACCTTCAGGAATAGCGGCGACCGCGAGCGAGACTGTGGAAGCATTCCCTCATATCAGATCAATCTCGTACAGCTGATTTCAGAGATGCGTACTCACCTCCGATAGTAAACATGTCAAGCCAACTCCGATGTTGGAAGACTCCGATCAAACAGATCATTCCTATCACTCCGAACGAAATCGCAGATAATCGTTTCGCTAATTCATCCATCGAGATCTGTAGAGGAGTCTTCTTCTCCTCGACCTACATTGCGATACGAGACCTGAGTTCAGTCTCGAGAAGGAGGAACAAAAAGAAAGAAAGAAAGAACGTACATCCTGCATCATTGAGAATACGACTCCAAATTCACTCTGTTTCCCAGTCCCAACAACGATCCCTTCTCCTCTCCCATTCCTGACCAAAGTTCCCATAAACGCGATATTCCCTCTCTCACTAATCGGTAATCCTCCAACCCCTAATCCAGCTTGAACGATCGCCTCGGTGTGCTTCTTGACAGGTTTCGTCTCACCCGTCAAGGACGATTCATCGATCTCGAGTCCGTGGGATTGGGTTAATCGGAGGTCGGCAGGGATTCGATCTCCTGTGTGAAATGTAACGAGATCTCCTGGTACGAGAACGTTCGCGAGTTGTGTCGTCTTTTGACCATTCCTGTGCAACCGAAAGATTCTGCTCAGCTACATTCTACGTTGCTGAGCGAAGAATGAGAGCTCACCGAATGACATGAGAGTAATGAGGAACCAGTTTATTCAGCGCTTCGAGAGATTTCTCTGACCGTTGTTCTTGTACGAAACCGACTACATCGACAACGAGACCACATCAACGATCGCCACGAAGGCCAGAATGAAGTAAGAGTGTCGACGTACCGGTTACGACGATTAGAACAGCGACGATAATACTCGCGGCATCATCATAATTTCCGACTACGACACTAACTCCCGCACTCGCCAACAACAACAAGATCAAAGGATCCTCGTAGAACTTCCCTACGAACTTCTTCAACGTCGATTCTTTCGCCTCTACCTCGAACTCGTTTGCACCTGATAATTCTCGAATCGCTGGGATTTTCGAAGTGTCGAGACCGGAGGAAGCGGAGGTTGCTAGGGCGGATAGAGTTTGAGGGATAGATTGGGTTGCGAAGTGAGAGGAAGGGGTCAAGGGGGAAGAAGTGTGTGCGAAGGGATGATGAGATGAATTGGAATTCTGAGGAGGGTAAGCGTTCGCCGCTGCTGATAGTCCTCCTCCATCTTGCTGTGTTTGGTCTGGAGGCAAATCGTATTGAGTAAACCTTGCTTGTACGTGATCTTTGAAATCTTGTAAACCATGTTGAACGGCAGAAGTACCGAAATCGACAATGGATTCAGGTTCGTGACGCCTCAATTGAGTCGAATAGGCGAAATGATCATCTAGTGGTAAAGGGGAAGGGGAAGAGCTACGAGATGAAGTGGGCGACGTGTTTAGACCATTCGAATTCGAGGCGGGCAACAAACGAGAATATGACAACTTCTTGCCATTTGATGACATTCGGGGGTGATTGATCCCACTCTGTAGGGTTGTCCTGTAGGTCTAACTGAGTCGAATAGTGGGAGAGTGAGGCAAGATGAAACCCTTTTTTCGAAACTTTGATTCTCTCCTTTTCAATCTCCCCACATCTCTGTCTCTCTCGTTGTCTCTCTCCCTTTGATACGGCCTTCCGACAGGGTTGTACAAAACATTCCTCGAGATGCTCACGCGAGCTCCACTCTTGATCTTTCGTTCTTGTTCCTCTCCATTTCGTTCAACTCTTGCTCCTCGTCACGTTCGATCAATCGTCAACAACGCAGTCGCTCCTCAAGTCGGATGGCAGAACAATTATGATTTCTCAAAAGACACGCAAGAGGAATCTCAAGGAGGTTCATCAGGAGGAGGAAGAGGAGGGCAAGGAGGTGGAAAGGGAGATGGTGGGAAGAAGGGAGGCAACGATGGTCCCTCTGGATTCAGGACTTCGATCGAGAGTATGTTGGCAACAGGCGCAGGTATCGCTCTCTTGGCGTTGAGTGGAGCGGGATATCATTATTGGTACAAATGGGAAGTGTTGAGAAAGATGGAAAGGGCTTTCACAAAAGGTTACGATCCAGTATTGGAGTTGGCGAAAGCTAGCAAGTTTGATTCGGATGGTACCGTCAAGAAAGGGAGGATACGAAGGAAAGAACAGGATTACATCGACAAGGTTATGAACGGTGAAATAACGGGAGAATGTGAGTTTTTCCTTTCATTCGGCTTGCGATGTTACGATCGTTCTGTCGACTGACGCACTCCTCGCTTATGATAGATCTGCTCCTCCTCGGTCCGAAAGGAACTGGTAAGACCTCGATGGTGACAGAAGCGATGGTGAATAATTCGGCAGATGGAATCGCCATGTTCGAAGCACACGAAGATGCAGAAGTTGTCCGATTACGACTCGGGAAAGCGCTCGACTTTGAATACTCTGAGGTAAGCATACCGCTTCGTCCGCCTTCTCGCTGTTTGATAGCTGATCCGGAATACGATTCGAATTACAGGATTCTTTCGCGGGATTGTTTCAACGGCGAGATCCACGTGAAGCTGGCCCAATCCTCGATATTGAACGTGCTCTGTCAAAGTTGGAAAAGGTGGCAATTCGATTCAGACGGAAACATGGTAGACCTATTGTCCTCGTTATTCAGAACTCTCACTTCATTCGAGACGACGATGATGGCCACGCATTACTGCATATGCTACAACAACGAGCGGAGGCTTGGTGAGTTCTATTTTCGCTGCATCATCTCCAAATGAAGCTGATCTCTCGTGCGGATCCAGGGCGGGTTCCGGAGTCGCAACTTTCGTGAGTTCAGCTTCTCACTTCCCTCCCGGTCTCCTTCTCGTACTGACTCCGAACTATATAGGTGTTTATCTCCGACAACTTCTCCGTCTACCGACACCTACGTCAATCGGCAACTCGAATGCATACCCTCTCGATTCGCGATCTGACACCACACGAAACGCACACTTTCCTCTCCGGAACACACGAACGACTCTTCCCTTCCGCACCTCCCATCACTGCTGATCAGTCACTCAAGATCTGGGAT